>Ga0066903_100006028_pt1 | contig 10656 bp, 10 predicted proteins | sample PanSoiMetaGPlot1_FD_67491 | JGI IMG/M metagenome (GOLD analysis project Ga0066903, IMG submission 67491) | Tropical forest soil microbial communities from Panama analyzed to predict greenhouse gas emissions - Panama Soil - Plot 1 (version 2) | ecosystem: Environmental > Terrestrial > Soil >...
CCCGGCTTCACGGACTCGCACGTCCACTTCCCCACCTGGGCTCTCGCGCAGCGAGAGGTGCGGCTCGAAGACACGCGTTCGCTCGACGAGGCGCTCTCGAAGGTGCGCGCGGCGCTCGGGGGCGTGCGGGCGGGCGGCTGGCTGCTGGGTCGCGGCTGGAGGAGCGGCGACTGGCGGCCGGAGGTCGAGCCGACGAAGGAGGCGCTCGACGAGATCGCCGGAGAGACGCCGGTCGCGCTGATGGCGCGGGACTCCCACTCGGTCTGGCTGAGCTCCGCGGCGCTTGCCCGCGCGAACGGCGACCTCCTAGTTCCCGGCGGCGTGGTCGAGGTGAACGAGCGCGGCGAACCGACCGGAGTCCTCCGCGAGGAATCGTGCTGGCACTTCCGCGACGCCTACATCGAGACGACCGACGACGAATACCTCGAGGCGATGCGGGCAGGCCTGAAGCTCGCGGGCTCCCGCGGCGTGACGGCCGTGCACGACAAGGACGGCTGGCTCGGCGCGCTGCGCTTCTGGCAGCGGCTCGAAGCCGACGGAGCTCTGACGCTGCGGGTCTGGCAGTCACTACCGGCCGAGAAGGCCGGTAGTCTCGCCGACGTCGACGTCGCGAGCGGCCTCGGAGGGCCACGCCTCAAGCTCGGCTACTTAAAGGTATTCATGGACGGCACGCTCGGCTCGCAGACCGCGCGCATGCTCGATGGGTCCGGCGTCGAGATCACGAGCCGCGAGGAGTTCGCCGCGATCATCCGGAGCGTCGCGAGCGCCGGCTTTCCGGTCGCCGTCCACGCCATCGGCGACCAAGCCAACCGCGACGCGCTCGACGCGTTCGAGGAGACCCGGAGCGAATGGCAGCCACGAGGGCTACGCCAGCGGATCGAGCATGCGCAGCTGCTCGCCCCGCAGGACCTCGGCCGTTTCGCCGAGCTGGGTGTCGCCGCCTCCGTGCAGTTCTCGCACGCGCCGTCCGATCGCGAGATCGCCGACCGCTTCTGGACCGGAAAGACGGACGGGGCCTACGCGTTCCGGTCGCTGTGGGATTCCGGCGCCGTCGTCGCGAACGGCTCCGACGCGCCCATCGAGGAGCTCGACCCGCTTGCCGGCATCTGTGCAGGCGTCCTGCGGACGCTCGACGAGCGTCCCGCCTGGCACCCCGAGCAGGCAGTCACGGTCGAGCAGGCGCTGCAGGCCACGACCGTCAACCCGGCGTGGCTCGCCCGCGACGAGCGCCGCCGCGGCAGGCTGATCCCCGGCCAATACGCGGACCTGGTCGTGCTCGACCGCGATCCGGTCGCAATCCCGCCGGACGAGCTCCCCGACGTGCGGGTCGTCGCGACGATGCTCGGCGGAGCGTGGGTGCACAACCCGCCCCCCTGGGACTGACCCCGCAGGGGTCTGTCCCATCAACCGCCCCATGGAGCCTTTGGCGAAACAGAGTCTGTGCGTCAGGACGACGAGCGCCGTTCCGCCAAAGCCTCCAAGGTCAAATCCTCGTAAGGAACCGCAACAACCGCCCGACCGCGCCGTCGTAACGATTGAGCCCGAGGACTTCCTCCCCCCTCCGAAGATCGGGCGATTCTTCTCCACCGATCAAGGGCCGGCGCAAGCCGGCCCTTGATCTACACCCCTTCTGGATGGGATGCGTCCGTGAACTCGCGGAACTCGCCCGTGACGAGATACGCGGTCTGCTCGCCGATGTCGACCGCGTGGTCGCCGATCCGCTCGAGGCAGCGCGAGACGAGGATCATCCGGAGGCCCCACTCGCGCTTCTCGGCGTCGGCGCCGAAATCGAGCACGCGGTCGACCGCGCGGCGGTTGGCGCGGTCGATCAGCTCGTCGAGGTCGACGAGCGAGGAGGCGGCCTCGAGATCGCGGCGCTGGAACGACGTGAGGGCGACCCTGATCATCTCCTCGGCCCGCTGGCCCATCTCCTCGAAGGCCTGGACGAGGTTCTCGTCCGTCGCGCCGTTGGCGACAAGCTTCGTCAGCTTGGCGATCGTCACGCAGTAATCGCCCATCCGCTCGAGATGGAGATTCGTGTGGAGCGCTGCGAGCACGAGCCGCAGGTCGACAGCCACCGGCGTCTGCCGCGCGAGCAGCGACTCGATAGCCCCCTGGACGGAGAAATAGCGGCTGTCGATCTCGTCGTCGAAGGCGATCACCTCGTCGGCCAGCTCGGGATCGGCCTGCTCGAGCGCGTTCACCGTCGCGCGCAGCGCGCGAAGCACGTAATCGCCTTCTTCCTGGAGAGCCGCCTCGATCTGCTGGAGCTCCTCCTGGAACGTGACGCGCATCTCGGAAGTCATCGTACCCCGACCCTTTCGGCTGCAGACGGTCGCCTAGCCGAAGCGGCCGGTGACGTATCCCTCGGTGCGTTTGTCGGTGGGCTGAGTGAAGATCTTCGACGTCTCGTCGTACTCGACGAGCAGTCCGTGACCGCCGGTCTCGGTGCGCTCGAGCGAGAAGAACGCCGTCATGTCGGCCACGCGTGCGGCCTGCTGCATGTTGTGCGTGACAATCACGAGCGTGTACTCGTTCTTGAGGTCGTGCATCAGGTCCTCGATCTTGGACGTGGCGATCGGGTCGAGTGCCGAGGCCGGCTCGTCGAGCAGGACGACGTCGGGCTCGACCGCGATCGCACGCGCGATGCAGAGCCGCTGCTGCTGGCCCCCCGAGAGCCCGTAGGCTCCCTTCTTGAGCCGGTCCTTGACCTCGTCCCAGATCGCCGCCTGCGTGAGTGCCCGTTCGACGCGATCGTCGAGGTTGTCCTTCATGCCGAGGACCCGCAGACCCCACGCGACGTTGTCGTAGATCGACTTCGGGAACGGGTTCGGCTTCTGGAAGACCATCCCGATCCGCCGGCGGACCTCGACTGGATCGACTCCGTCCGAGTAGATGTCCTGTCCGTGATAGAGCACCTCGCCGTCGATCCGAGCCCCGGATACGAGGTCGTTCATCCGGTTCAGTGAACGGAGGAAGGTGCTCTTGCCGCAGCCCGACGGGCCGATGATCGCCGTGACGAGGTTCTGGTAGATCGAGAGGCTGACGCCCATGACGGCAGGGCTCTTGCCGTACAAAACCCCCAGGTCGCGCGTCTCGAAGACGACCTCGCGTCCGGCGGCGCTCTTGGACGCCTCCTGAGGCTGAGCGATCTCGATCGGCGCCACTTTGTCCATCATCGTATCGGCCTCCATCGTCAGCCCTCCAGCTTCTGTCTGTGTCGTGCGAGCAAGATACGCGCGGTCAGGCTGGTCACCAGGATGAACGTGATCAGCACGAATCCAAGCGCCCATGCCCGCGCGTGGTCGGCAGGGTCGGGAGACTCCGACAGGACGAAGATGTCGAAGGGGATCCCGAGCACGGGCTGGCGCGGATCCCAGGTCACCGCGTTGGCGGCGATCGAGGTCGTGAATAGAAGCGGCGCCGTCTCGCCCGCCGCGCGCGCGATCGCGAGCACCGTGCCGGTGACGATCCCGCCGATACTCGTGGGCAGTACGACGCCGACGACAGTCCGCCAACGGCTAGCCCCGAGCGCCAGGGCGCCCTCGCGGAGCGTGCTCGGGACGAGCGCCAGCACCTCCTGGGTCGCTCGGGAGATCAGGGGGAGCATGATGATCGCCAGCGCGAAGGATCCCTTCCAGGCCGCCTGGCCGCTGCCGATCACGAGCAGGCCGTAGACGAAGATGCCGATGATGATCGACGGCAGGCCGTTGAGGATGTCGAGCACTAGCTTGACCAGATTCGCGAGGCGCCTGGGCGCGAACTCGCTGACGTAGAGCGCGACCAGGATCCCCACTGGAAGGGCCATCAGGGTCGCGCCGGCGACGATGACGATGCTGCCGACGAGCACGTTCGCTACCCCGCCTCCGGGCTGGCCGAACGTCGCCGCCGTCTTGGTGAAGAAGTCCCAGCTGAGCGCGGCGACCCCGCGGCGGGCAACGGAGTAGATCACAAGCACCAGCACGGCAACCGCCGCGAGTGCCGCCAGCGTTGCGATCGCCTGCATGACGAGATTTACGAGCTTTCGCCGCCTCGTTCGAGGGCCCAACTTCAGCGAGTACCCGGCAGCGTCGACCGCCATCAGCTTCCTCCGGCGCGCTGGTACCCGAATCGCCGCGCGATGTACTGCGCGATCAGGTTCACGATCAGCGAGATCACGAGCAGAATCGCGGCGAGATACAGCAGCGACGCCACCTGGATGTGGGTCACTGCCCCCTGGTACTGATCGGCCAGCTTCGAGGCAAGGGTGCTGCCGGTCGCGAACCACGACCAGTGGATCCCATGGCCGGCGCCCATCACCTGGGACACGGCGATCGCTTCGCCCACCGCGCGGCCCAGTCCGAGCAGAATCGCCGCGATCACGCCGCTACGCGTGTAGGGAAGGATCACGCCGCGCACCATTTCCCAGCGCGTCGCGCCCAGCGCGAGCGCTCCCTGCTCGAGCTCCTCCGGAACGCTGAGGAACAGCTCGCGACATATGCTCGAGGTAATCGGAACGACCATGATCGTCAGGACGAGAATCCCGACCAAGATCCCGGAGTTCTCCGGAAAGCCGCCGAAGAACGGGATGAAGCCGAGATGGTCGTGCAGCCACGGCTCGAGGTGTTCGCCGACGAACGGCCCGAGGACGAGAATCCCCCAGAGGCCCAGTACGACGCTCGGAATCGCCGCGAGCAACTCGACCAGGGACGCGATCACCGTCCGGACGCCGCGCGGCGCTAGCTCGCTCAAGTAGAGGCCGATCGCGATCGAGATCGGGGCCGCGATCAGGAGAGCGCCGAACGACGAAATCGCAGTTCCCCAGATCAGGTCGAGCGCGCCGAACTTGTTGTGAATCGTGTCCCACCCCTGGCGGGTCAAGAATCCGAACCCGTACTTCGTAATCGCGGGCCAGGCGAGCTGGAAGACCTTCCACGCGATCGCGATCAGCAGCGCGGCGGCCGCCGCGGCCGCGGCCGCGGTCAGGGCGTAGATCGTTACGTCGCCGATACGGTCGCCGAGCCGCCGGCGAAACGGGAGAACAGGCGTCTCAGTGACCGCGGCCATTGCCGCGCGACACTACCGCTCTCCCGCCTTTTTCCTGCCCGGTTCACCGGATCGTCACCACTTCGTAGCAACGTTTCAGCCCATGGGGCGTCTCAGCGCTTCGATGCTACCGACGTCAATCGAGGAGAAGGAGTGAATAGGCGTGTCTAAAAAGGCAGCAATCGCCGCTGCTCTCGCAGCGGCCACCCTCGTGTTCGGGGTCAGCTTTGCCTCCGCGAGCAGCTCGAGCGGCAGTCTGAAGGGAGCCGGCAGCAGCTTCGTGGCGCCCCTCGTCTCGCAGTGGCAGGCGAACTACAAGAGTGCCCAGATCACCTACGGGGCGATCGGGAGCGGCGCTGGCATCGCGGCGCTCATTGCCCGCAGCGTCGACTTCGGCGCGAGCGACGCGCCCCTCACGAAGGATCAGGCCTCGTCGTGCAACGGCTGTGAGCAGATCCCGTGGGCGGTCGCGGCGACCTCGATCCCCTACCACGTCCCCAACGTCTCCTACGGCCTGAAGCTGACCGGCAAGATCCTGGCCAGCATCTACCTCGGCCACATCACGAAGTGGAATGACGCGGCAATCAAGAAGATCAACCCCGGCGTCAACCTGCCCGACCTGAAGATCACCCCGGTCTGGCGCAGCGACGCAAGCGGCACCTCCTACAACTTCACCGAATACCTTTCGCGGGTCAGCCCCGAGTGGAAGAGAAAGGTCGGCGTCGGCACGCAGCCTGCCTTCCCGGTCGGGATCGGTGGGAACCACTCGGGCGGCCTCGCCGGGGTGGTCTCGCGCACCGACGGCGCGATCGGCTACGTCGATGAGGCCTACTCGCTGAAGAACGGCTTCAAGGTGGCCAAGGTCCAGAACAAGGCCGGCAAGTTCCAGCTGCCGGGCCTAGTGGGGGTCAAGGCGGCCGTGGCGACCGTGCACAAGGTCCCCGCGAACGGCGCCATCTCGATCGTCAATCCGCCGAAGTCAGCGAAGCTCGCCTACCCGATCTGCACGTTCACGTATGTGATGGTGCCGCTCAAGTCGAGCAAGGCGTCCATGCTGAAGCAGTTCATCAGCTGGGCGATCACCTCTGGGCAGAGCTACGCACCGGCCCTCCAGTTCTACCCGCTTCCGAAGTTCGTCCGGACAGCGGACCGCACGTTCATCAGCAAGATCCACTCCTAGCCGACTAGGACCGGCTACGGGGAACCGGCTACGGAAAAACGCAGCGAATCTCGAGGCCCTCGGTCGGCGCGCCGAGGGCCTCGACTTCTCCGCCGGCCGCCTCGACGACGTGCTTGACGATCGACAGACCAAGGCCGCTCCCTCGGGAGGCCCGCGCGCGGTCGGCGCGGTAGAAGCGCTCGAACAGGCGGGGCAGGTCGAACTCGCTGACCCCGATGCCGTTGTCCCGAGCCGAGAACAGGCGGCTTCCATCCTCACTGCGCAGCGTGAGGACCGCGGTCGCGCCCTCGCCGGCGTGGCGCAACGCGTTCTCCGCGAGGTTCTGCACGACGATCCTGAGCATCCGGGCGCGCAAGGGCAACAGCAGCTCCTCGTCGTCGATCGCGAGCTCCAGCGCGACGCCCGCGCGCTCGGAGCGCTCGGCGAGCTCCGTGACGACCGCGCGCAACACAGGGGCGGCCTGGGTCGCGCCGAGCGAGACCACCTCGCGGCCCGTCTCGAGCTCGCTCAGGAAGAGCACGTCGTCGATCAGCTCGTCCATCAACACGACCTCGCTCCGCATCTGCTCGAGCGCCTTGGCCGGGTCGCTCCCGGGCAGGCTCGCGCTCTCGATCAACGCCAGCAGGCGGGCGAGCGGCGTCCGGAGCTCGTGTGAGACGGCGGCCGTGAAGCCGATCCGGAGCTCCCGGTACGGGTCCCGATTCACGCTCAATAGGCTAGGTGCGATGACAAAGGTGCTGATCGTCGAGGACGACGAGGTCATTGCCGCCGGCATGGCGCAGCACCTCACCGGCGCCGGCTTCGATTCTGTCACGGTGGGTCGGGGCGAGATCGGGCTTGCGCGGCTCCGCTACGAGTTGCCCGACGTCGTAGTGCTCGACCTGATGCTGCCGGGCCTCGACGGCTGGAAGCTGATCGAGTCCGCCCGGGCCGAGGGAATCGGGACGCCGATCATCGTGGTCAGCGCCCGCGGTACGGAGCACGACCGCGTGCACGCGCTCCAGATCGGGGCGGACGACTACCTCGTCAAGCCGTTCTCGATGAAGGAGCTGGTCGCCCGGGTGCAGGCGGCGGCTCGGCGAGGCGTGCGTGCGCAGCCCGAAGAACGGGGCGACTCGATCGAGATCGAGGAGCTCCGAATCGAGCCGCGCGAGGTGCAGGCGTACGTCGACGGCGAGAGCGCCGAACTGACGCCGACTGAGTTCCGGCTCCTCTACGCGCTCGCGCTCGACCGCGGCCGCGTGACGACCCGCGACGAGCTCCTGCAGAGGATCTGGGGACGCCGCGAGACCCACCGCGACCGGACCGTCGACGTCTTCGTGAGGCGCCTCCGCGACAAGATCGACCGCGTCGCGCCGCGCCACACGTTCATCCAGACTCGCTACGGCGTCGGTTACCGGCTCGAGCCCGTTCCGAAGAACGGCGACTCAGAAGAGTAAGATTTCGTGCGAAATGCGCACGATGCGGCCGGTTCACGACGAGAGCTGTTCAGTCGCTGCGTGCGCCGAGATCATCGGCGCCAAGTGGACGGCACTCCTCGTCCACGATCTGTCCGAAGGGCCGCGGCGCTTCTCCGAGCTCGAGCACTCGTGCGTCGGGATCAGCCCGAGGACGCTCTCCGAGCGGCTCCGGGTCCTCGAAGACGAGGGGATCGTCGAGCGGCACAGCTTCGCTGAGTCGCCGCCCCGCGTCGAGTACGAGCTGACCGCCAAGGGCGAGGCCCTGCTCCCGATCATCACCGAGATGCGGCGGTTCGGGCACTCGTGGCTCTTCGACGGAGAGGCCGCTGCCGTCTAGCTAGAGCTTGCCGAACTCCTTGTAGAGCTCGGCCGCGGCGCTGACGCCCAGCGGCAAGTACTCGGCGAGCAGGTTCTCGTTCGGCGAGTGGATGTTCGAGTCCGGAAGCGCGAAGCCGGTCAGGATCGTCGGGATGCCTTTGTCGGCCAGTGCCGGGACGATCGGCAGCGTGCCTCCGCTACGGACGAGCAACGGCCGCGCGCCGACGGCACGCTCGAACGCGTCGAGCCCGAGCTGCACGACGGGGGAGTCGGCGTCGACCAGGCCGGGCGGCGACGACGCGAGGAGTTTGATCTCCAGCTCGGCGCCGTCCGGCGCGGCCTCGCGAAGCAACCGCTCGAGCTCGGCCGAGATCCGATTGTGATCCTGACCCGGCGCGAGACGGATCGAGACGTTCGCATGCGCCTCGACCGGCAGCACCGTCTTCTGCAGGTGCGGCGAGCCGCCCTCGATGCCGTTCACGTCGACAGACGGCTCGGCGAACGTGCGGATGTAGAAGTCGTCGGCCGCGGCCGCGTCCGCCGGGCGGGCGCCCTGCCCGGCAAGCTCCTCGGTGCCGGGGGTCAGCTCGGACCAGCCGGCAAGCTCCTCGTCGGTCGGCGGCGAGATCCCGGCGCGGAGCGGCTCGGGGACGCGGCCGTCCGTTGGCAGCACGCCGGCGAGGATCTCGGTGAGCGCGTTCAGCGCGTTCAGCGCCGCCCCGCCGAAGACACCGGAGTGCAGATCGCGGCGGCCGGTGTTGACGCGAAGGTGGAAGTAGACGAGCCCGCGCGTGGAGAGGTTGAAGAGCGGGACATCGCGCTTGAGCATCGCGGTGTCGAAGATGACGCACGCGTCGCCGCCGCGCTCGTCCGCCTCCAGGAACTCGACGATCGAGTGGCCGCCGGACTCCTCCTCGCCGTCGCAGCAGATCCGCAGGTTGACAGGTAGCTCGCCGCGGGCTGTCAGCTCCTCGGCCGCCTTCAGCAGCATGAAGAGCTGGCCCTTGTCGTCCGCGACGCCACGCCCGTAGAGCCGTCCGTCGCGAAGCGTGGCCTCGAATGGTTCGGATTCCCAGAGCTCGAGCGGCGCCGGCGGCTGCACGTCGAAGTGCCCGTAGCAGATGACGGTCGGCGCCTCGCCGTCGCCGGACGAGGCGCGGAACTCCCCGAGTGCGAGCGGATGGCCGTGCCAGTCATACAGCTCGGCTTCGCCGCCGGCCCGGCGGACGAAGTCGCATACCCATTCGCCCGCCTCGCGGACGTCGCCGTCGTGCTCGGAGTCGGCGCTGACGCTCGGGATGCGGACGAACTCGGTCAGGTCGTCGAGCCAGGCCTGCTGCACGACGCGTGAGTCTATGGCTGCAGAGCGCGTCTCGGCGAAGTTATGCCGCGACGTTCTTGAGCGACTGCGCCTCTGCGAGCGCGCGGAGCTTCTTCAGGCTCTGGTTCTCGATCTGACGGATGCGCTCGCGGGTGACGTTGAACGTCCGCCCCACCTCGTCGAGCGTGCGCGGATGCTCGCCGTCGAGCCCGTACCGCAACTCGAGGACGCGGCGCTCGCGCGGCGAGAGGCTGCCGAGCACGCGCTTCAGCGCGGCCTTCCGCAGCTCCACCTCGGCGACCTCGTCGGGAAGCGCCTCGTTCTCGTCGGTCAGGAAGTGGCCGAACTCGGACTCCTCGTCGTCTCCGACCGGCTTTTCGAGCGAGACAGGCGGCTGCGAGCTGCGCCGGATCGACTCGACCTCGGCAGCGTCGAGTTCGAGCTCGTCGCCGATCTCCCACGCATACGGCTCGCGCCCCAGCTCTGCCCGCAGCTTGCGCTCCGTCCGCGCGATCTTGTTCAGCTTCTCGACGATATGAACCGGCATCCGGATCGTGCGCGCCTTGTCCGCGAGCGCGCGGGCGACGGCCTGGCGGATCCACCAAGTCGCGTAGGTCGAGAACTTGAAGCCCTTGCGATGGTCAAACTTCTCGGCGGCGCGGACGAGGCCGATCGTCCCCTCCTGGATCAGATCCAGGAACGGCAGCCCCTGGTTGCGATACTTCTTCGCGATCGAGACAACGAGGCGCAGGTTCGCCTCGACCATCTCCTGCTTGGCGCGATGGTCGCCACGCTCGATCCGCTTGGCGAGCTCGACCTCCTGTGCGGCGGTCAGCAGGTCGACCTTGCCGACGTCCTTGAGAAAGAGCTGCAACGAGTCGGTCGAGATCTCGCGCACCTCGGGCTCCGGCTCACTCGACGGCTCCTCCGCCTCCGCGCCGGCCTCGATCACCTCGATCTGAAGCTCTTCGAGGGCGTGGTAGAAGTCGTCGATCTGCGCCGGCTCGAGCTCCAGCTCGTCGAGTGCAAGCGCGATTTCTGTTGCGTTCAGTGAGCCGGTCTGCCGCGCTGCCTCGAGCAGGCTTTTTGCCTCCTCGGTCTCCAGCAGTTCGGCGATTGTCGTCGGTTTCGCCTTTTCGCTTTGTGCGCTCAAGGCTCCCCCTCCCCGGAAAATCCCTTGCTCACGGTAGATCGGCTTGGTCCTGCGGTCAAACGTCGTTTCCGAAGCTGCGGCACTCTTGCACGCGTTTCGAACAAACGCCATAGGCCGAACGGCCCTAATTGCGATCGCTTGGTCCTAATACAACTCCATCGGATTCAGAGCTACCTCGGGAGCTTCGCCAGGAACTCTG
>Ga0066903_100006029_pt1 | contig 10655 bp, 9 predicted proteins | sample PanSoiMetaGPlot1_FD_67491 | JGI IMG/M metagenome (GOLD analysis project Ga0066903, IMG submission 67491) | Tropical forest soil microbial communities from Panama analyzed to predict greenhouse gas emissions - Panama Soil - Plot 1 (version 2) | ecosystem: Environmental > Terrestrial > Soil >...
CGGCTGCGGCCGCAGGTTGATGCTGAACGCGGCCGCGAAACGCCTCACAACGTTGCGCGCGGCGGGGATCGACATCTGGCAGGCCGAGGACCTCTCCGGCAATCGTCCCGAGGCGACGCTTGTCAACGCGGAGCGTGAAGGCGTCCGCGATCGGGTCGAGGTGAAGACGGCAGATATGCGAAAGATGCCGTTCCCCGATGCAGCGTTCGACGTGGTGGTGTCCTGCGCCGCGATACACAATCTCTACAGGGCGGACGATCGACGCCGGGCGATCTCCGAAGTCGCCCGCGTGCTGAGGCCGGGCGGCCGTGCCCTGATCGACGATATCCGCCACGGCGACGAGTACGCGCGGGCGTTGCGCGACTGCGGCTGCGCCGATCTGCGCCGAGTCGATTCGCGCGCAGGACCGCTGCTCGTGTCGCTGATGACGATGGGATCGCTACGGCCGGTCAAGCTGGTCGCGCGAAAGAGAATTCCGTCGTGAGCCGAAGGATTCGGTTCGGTCCGTTCGAGTTCGACGCCGACAGCGGAGAGCTGCGCCGCGACGGCAAACGCGAATCGCTGCAGCCTCAGCCAGCGCGGCTGCTGGCGCTGCTGCTCGCGCGTCGCGGCGAGGTCGTCACGCGCGACGAGATCCGTCAGGCGCTCTGGGGCGACGACGTCCACGTCGACTTCGAGCGAAGCCTCAATTTCTGCGTCGGCAGGCTGCGGGCCGCGCTCGACGACGAAGCCTCCGCCCCGCGGTTCGTCGAGACGCTTCCGACCCGCGGGTATCGGTTCATTGCGGCCGCGGAGAGTGCGGAGAAGACGGCCGCGGAGTCCGTGGAACACGGGGACAACAGGGCTGCGGGCCATCCGGAACACGCGGAAAACGCAGGCCGGCGCTTTCCTGGCCTGAGCGGAGTGGAAGGCAGACCCGGCTGGCTGACGTGGGCCATCGTCGCAGGGCTGCTGCTCGGTATCGCCACGGGCTTAGCGGTCTCGCTGCATCGCGTGTCCAAGGCGACGCCGAAGGTCGTGGTTGTCCCCTTCCACAACGAAACCGGATCGATCGACTTCGATCGGGTCGCGAAAGGCGTGTCCGACGCCGCCGTCGCGCGGCTTGCGACTCCCGAGCGTCTGACCCGGCTGCGCGTCATCGGCAATGCGACGGATGTCTATTTCAGCTTTCGCCCGCGCGACATGAAGGCGATGGGGCAGGCTCTGGGCGCGCAGTACCTCGTGCTGGGGCAGCTGAAGAGAGACGACCGGCGGTTCCGCGTCATCGCGCATCTGATTCGCGTGAGCGACCAGACACACGTGTGGGCGACCACTTTCGACCGCGAGAGCTTCGACCTCGGGGCGCAAGCCGACGTGGCGGAACGAATCGCAACGGCCGTGGCGGCCGCTATTCCGCGGACCTGACGCCGAAGGCGAAAGTGGGGCGAAGCGAACTCGTCCTAGGACGAGTTCGAGACCTCGGCTCCGCGCTCACGCGGCGCTCACACGCTGCTCACCACACGCTGGCTTCCGCTACTGGACTCGGACGCGTAGGGTCCTGAATGGAGGCCGCCAACATGTTCGAGTTCTTGTCACGCCGCGGATTCTTGTCCCTTGCAGGGTCGGTTCCCCTTGCCACGCTATCGATGCGCGGGCGCGACCATGTCGACGCCGTCGCCGGCGAGGCCCCGGCGGGTTTTCCATCGCACAGCCCCGACGTCGTGAGGGAAGTGGTCACCGTCGCCCACGGCAACTTCGCTCGCGTGAAGGAACTGGTATCCGCGCGGCCCGCGCTGGCGCGGGTCTCGTGGGACTGGGGCTTCGGCGACTGGGAGACGCCGATCGACGCGGCGTCCCACGTCGGAAATCGGCCCATTGCGGAGTTCCTCATCGCGAGCGGCGCGCGTCCGACGATCTATACCGCCGCGATGATGGGACAGCTCACGATCGTGAAGCAATGGATCGAAGCGGTGCCAGGCGTGCAGCGCAATCGCGGACCCCACGGCATTACACTGCTCGCGCACGCGAAGTTCGGCGGGGCGGCGGCGTCGGCCGTGTACGGCTACCTGCAGTCCCTCGGAGACGCCGATCCAAGATACATCGATCTACCAGTGACTGATGAAGACGCCACGCGCATTGTCGGTGAGTACACGTTCGGCCCGGCGCCTGCCGATCGGTTGATCGTCGCGCGCACGGAGAAGGGGAGCGTCACGATCCAGCATCCCGGCACGTTCGAGCGCGGCCTGTTCCACCAGGGCAGCCTGTCGTTTCTCCCGATGGGTGCGGAAGCGGTGCGGATCCGGTTCGAGCTGTCGGGGTTGCGGGCGACCGCCCTGATCGTCGAAGACGGTCCGCTTTCGGTGCGGGCCGCGCGCAGCTAACTCGGTCCGTCAAGTTCTGCCAGGACGTCTTCGAGGTGCCGTCTTCGACGGCCGAGTGCTGCCGCAGCTCGCCGGGTGAAGACGCCGCTGCCGATCCACGCTGCGATGTTCACCGCGCCGAGCGTCACGGCGCCGGCGGCCGTCCGTTCCCGATAGAGCCAGACGCAGATCATTACGACACCTGCGAACACCGGCGACGACCAGAGTGCGGCCGTTCTGGCCAGCCATTGCTGACAGTCGAGCATGAACACTGTTCTCTGAAGTTGAGACAGCGTGTCATCGGGTCCGGGTAATGCCCGCTTCGACCAGCCAAGATAGACCCACTCGGCCACCACCGCGGCGACGCATCCCGCCGCCATCAGCGCATATGCTCCCCGAACCAACGGGGCGACGCCATGCGCGGCGGCCCACAGAAGTACTGGGACGAAAAACACGAGCGCGACCACTCCGGCGATGCGGAGCCGTCGCTCGCGCAGACGGTCCACCCGGTCCTTGTCGAGCACGCGACCCGCAGCCTTCCGTATGTCGTCCTTGCTCGGGGCCGCCTCGGACATCCACGCTGCCCGGAGGGTCGATGCATCATCACTCATGACATGACCTCATGCGGTTGTAGCGCGCGCCGAATGCGGCTCAGGCGAACCGCCACAGTGGCCGCCTTGATGCCTGTGACATCCGCGATCTCGGCGGCTGACAGCCCTTCGAGCCACAAGAGAATGAGCGTGCGGTCGCCCGGCGGCATCCTGGCAACCGCCCGCTTCAATTCGAGCCTGCGGACGTCGATTTCGGCGCCACGGCTGGTGTCCTCGGTCAGCGGACTCTCCGTCGCATCCCGGCGCCGCTGCCGCGCCTGCCACGTCAGGGCGACGTTGTGCGCGATGCGGTACACCCACGTCCGCGTGCTGGCCTCCCCACGAAAGGCGGGAAGGGCCCGCCAGACGGCCAGGAAGATTTCCTGAAACAGGTCGTCGCGATCCACGCCGCGCGTGGCGTAGGCGCCGCACAAGCGCCGCATCGGGCGCTCGAATTCGACCATGAGTTCGGCGAACCGAGTCGTGTGATCCTGAGCCGTCGTCACCGATGGAGATAGTCCTTCAGCAAGCCTGGAATCTAACAGGCGATATACTCCTCCGGTCATTCTTTGGAGGAATCATGAGGCTGTCTTTCATCCGCATGCGGATTCGGGAGGCCGCCGTCGCCGCCGCATTGCTCGCCGCCGGCGGTTACGGGATCTCGACGCATGTGTACGCGCAACAGGCGGCGACGAAGGTTGCGCCCGCGCAGAAGCTCGACGAGGACTACACGGCGCGGATCAAGAAAGCCACGCCGGACCCGCGGATCATCACCGAGTACGTGGATCACCTGCCGGCGTCGGCGACCGTGCCGTCGCCGCTGAAGTTCTTCGGCTACGTGCCCGGCGAGCCCGGACATCTCACCTACCACGCCGACATCGTCCGCTACTACGAGGCGCTCGAGAAGGCGTCGCCGAGAGTGAAGCTCTTCAAGATTGGCAAGAGTGAGGAAGGGCGCGACATGGTCGCACTCGCGATCGCCGACGAGGCGACGATCAAACAGCTCGACAAGTATCAGGGCATCACCGCGAAGCTCACCGATCCGCGCGCAATCTCCGAGGCGCAGGCGAAGCAGCTCATTGCGAGCGGCAAGCCGATTTATTACGCCTGCGGCAGCATTCACACGCCGGAGACCGGCAGTCCCGAGATGCTCATCGAGCTGGCATTCCGGCTGGCGGTCGAGGAGACGCCGTTTGTCCAGACGATCCGCAACAACGAAATCGTCGTGCTGACACCCGCCACCGAAGTGGACGGACGTGAGAAGGTCGTCGACAACTTCAACTTCTCTCTGAAGAATCCCGGGAAGCCGCAGCCGGGCCTCGTGTACTGGGGTCAGTACGTGCAGCACGACAACAACCGCGACGGCATCGGCGTCGGCCTGCACCTGACGCAGAACATCCTCAAGAGCTTCCTCACGTGGCATCCGACCGTCTTCCACGATCTGCACGAGTCGGTCACGCTGCTCTACGTCTCCACGGGCACGGGTCCGTACAACACCATCGTCGATCCCATTCAGATCAACGAGTGGTGGCTGCTGGCGCAGAACGAGATGATGGAGATGGCCAAGCGCGACGTGCCTGGCGTGTGGACCTACAACTACTACGACGGCTGGGTCCCGAACTACATGTTCTGGATCGGTGTCACGCACAACTCGATCGGCCGTTTCTACGAGACGCAGAGCTTCCGCGGCCAGAACTACCCGATGGGCGCGCTCAACCAGAGCCGCGAATGGTACCGGCCGAATCCGACGCCGAACGACATCACCTGGGGCCCGCGCGCGAACGTCAACATGCAGGAGAGTGGAATCCTGATCTCGATGAACAACGTCGCCAGGAACAGGGAGACGTTTCTCGAGAACTACTACCTGAAGAACAAGCACACCGTCGAGCGCGGGCAAACGAAAGCGCCGTACGCCTATGTCGTGCCGGCGGCGCAGCGCCGCCGCGTGGAAGCCGCCGAGCTGATGAACCTGATCCGCCGTGAAGGCGCGGAGGTGCAGACGGCGAATTCGGAGTTCACCGTCGGAAACGTCGCCGTGGCCAAGGGAGACTACATCGTCCGGATGGACCAGCCCTATGCCGCCATCGTCGAGACACTGCTCGGCGCGCAGTTCTACGCGCCGGAGAATCCGCGCCCGTACGACGACACCGGCTGGAGCATTCCGCTTCTACGCAACCTGAAGGCGACGGCGATTGCCGACAAATCGATCCTGCAGCAGCCGATGACGCTCGCGTCGGCCGACTTCACGATTCCCGGTACGATCACCGGCAACGGACCTGTCCTCGTCGTCGATCACACGACGGAGAACACGCTGGTCACGCTCCGCTTCAAGCACGCGGACGTGAAGATGTCGGCTGCGGAGCAGCCGTTCGATCTCGGCGGACATCATTTCGCCGCTGGCGCGGTCGTGATCACGAACGCGAATCGCGCTGCGCTCGAGCCTTCGATCAAGGAGCTGGGCTTGTCTGCGTGGGCGGCGGACGCGGCGCCGAGCGTGCCGATGCACGACCTCGACGTCCCGCGGATCGGGTACATCCACACCTGGTCGAGCACGCAGGACGAAGGCTGGGTGCGGATGGCGTTCGACAAGTTCAAGGTGCCCTACACCTACTTCGCGGACAATCTGGTTCGGCAAGGCAATCTTCGCCAGAAGTACGATGTGATCGTGTTCCCGCACTCCGGGGGCAGCGGCACGAGTCTCGTGTACGGCGGCGTCGCCGGCAATCAGCCGATACCGTACAAGAAGACGGAGGAAACGCCTCACCTCGGCATCCAGGATTCGACCGACGACATGCGGGGCGGCCTCGGCTACGACGGGCTGCAGGAGCTGCTCAAGTTCGTGCAGCAGGGCGGCGTGTTGATAACGGAAGGCTCGACCGCGACGATCTTCCCGACGTTCAATCTGACGCAAGGGATCACGATCGAGAACCCCGAGAACCTGTACGTACGCGGATCGGTCCTGAAGACCGTACTCGGCGACAAGTCGAGCCCCGTCCTCTATGGGTACGATCAGAATGCACTCGCGGTGTATTTCAATCAGGCGCCGGTCCTGTCGGTCGGCGGCGGTGGCTTCGGTGGACGCGGCGGCGGCCGCGGCGCGGGGCCGAATGTTCCAGGTATTCCCAACATGCAGCCCAACGCCGTGCAGCCGCGGCTGACGACGCTGGAACCCACCTCCGCTCCCGCTGACGCGGGAGCTACGGCGGGGCAGGGCGGACGTGGCGGCCGCGGTGGCGGTCGCGGTGGTGCCGTTGGTGCTGGTGGTCCAGCTGGTGCCGGCCGTGCGGGTACTGCGGGTGCAGGTGCGCCGCAGGAGTTTGGTGGAGGCGGGTTCGGAGGTCGCGGCGGCGGCGCTGCGGGTCCGCAGCCGCGCGTGCTGCTATCGTTCCCCAACGATCCGAGCGATCTGCTGCTCTCGGGCCTTCTCGTCGGTGGCGAGTCGCTGGCCGGACGCGCCGTCGCGATCGACGCGCCGATCGGCAAGGGACACGTCATCATGTTCGCGAACCGCCCCTTCTGGCGCTGGCAAACGCAGGGGAATTTCTTCCTCGGCTTCAATGCGATCCTGAACTGGGATCATCTGGATGCCGGGCGAACGGCGCCTCGCCCGAACGCACCGCCGCAACAGTAAGCATGCGGTCGACGTCAGCCATTCGGCATTCGGCACGCGGCGTCCGCGCGGCTGCAATGGCGTTCGCGGTTTCCGCGATCGCCGCGCCGGCCGCCGCGCAGGTCGAGCTGCGTTACAAGTGGACGAAGGGCGACGTGCTCGAGTACCGCATGACGCTGCACACGACGAGCGACGTCACAGGCGTGCCCGGACGCGCCGATGCGACGACGACGCAGACGATCACCCAGCGGATTACGCTGACGGTGGCCGGCGTCGGGGCAAGCGGTGCCGCGACGATCACCGAAACCGTCAACGAGATCCGATCGGAGCTGACGACCCCGACGGGCACGATCGTCGTGGACACGGCCAAGCCGTCCGAGACGTCGAAAGATCCGGTCGCGGAAACGATGAACAGGATGCTCGGAGCCGTCGTCGGACAACGGATCAACATCGTGATTTTGCCGGACGGCACCGTGCGCAGCGTCGGGGGCGGGTCACGGCTGCTCGAGCGGATTCTCGAGGCGGGCAACGCCACTCCAGACACCGCGATGGCGTCGCAAGCGCTGTCGTCCTTATACAGCGATGACGCCCTGCGCAGCCTGCTCGAGCAGAGCTTTCCGAAGCTGCCGCCGCAGCCGCTCAAGCCGGGCGATACGTGGTCGGGGCAGATCGCGCTGGGCAACCAGACGATCGGGCGCATTACGGGGGCGCTGACGTTCACGCTCAAGAGCGTTGAAGGTGCGGCCGGAGCGGAACGCGCGAACGTGACGGCCGCGATGACGCTCACGCAGGCCGGGAAGCCGCCGGCGGCGGGGGCGACACGCGTGACGCTGACACTTGGCGACAGCCGCGGCGAGGGAGAACTCGAGTTCGACGTCGCCCGCGGACGCATCGCGCGGAGCGCGATGCGCACCGAGATGCCGTCCACGGTAAGCATGATGGGACCGCAGGGGACCCCGGTGACGTTCAAGAACCGCGTGAAGACGACCGCAACAATGGAATTGATCGACAAGTGATGGGAGGTTCGATGAGGCAAGTGGGTGTGATGCTCGGGATTGTGGCGCTCGTCAGCGCCGGCGTATCGGCGCAGCAGAAGAGCGCCGCCGGTGGCGATGAAGCGGCAATCGCGAAGCTTCGGACCGCGTACACCAACGCCGTCATGGCGCAGGACGCGGCGGCGATCGCGAAGTTCTATGCGGCCGACGGCACCGAGATGCCGCCCAACGCCCCGGCGGCCAAGGGGCGAGCCGCCATCGAGAAGTTTCACAAGGACTTCGCGCAGCAGTTCATGATCCACGGATCGTCGCTCACGCCGACCGAGACGCACGTCCTGGGGGCAGTCGCCTACGAAGTCGGCACCTACAAGCAGCAGTTGATGCCGATGAAGGGCGGGGCCATCAACGACGACCGGGGCAAGTACATCGTCCTGCTGAAGAAGGACGGCAGCGGGTGGGTGATCACGCACGCGATCTACAACAGCGACCTTCCGCTGCCCTCGCCGGCGGGGAAGAAGTAGGGGCAACAAGCCTCGCTCGGGTTCTCCGAGTTCCGGTTGTCCGGGTTCGGGGTTCTGTCACAGAGCCCGACGAACCCGCAGAACCCGCAGAAGCCGGAGAACGCGCAGAACCCGACCGAGGCTAGTTGCTTCAAGTACACTCGTCGCCATGAGATGCTTGACCTGCGCCGTGTTCTTGGCGGCGCTTCAGCTTTCAGTGCCGACGGAACGCTCGATCGTGGCCGCTGTCGACGCCGGCAACCCGGCGGCGCTGGCGTTGCTCGAAAAGGCCGTCAACATCAACAGCGGCACGCACAATCTCCCCGGCGTCCGCGCCGTGGGCGACGTGTTCCGCGCCGAGCTCGACGCGCTCGGTTTCAAGACGAGCTGGGTCGACGGCACCGCGTTTCACCGCGCCGGTCACCTCGTCGCGGACCATCCGGGTCCGGGGCCGCGCATCATCGTCGTCGGGCACCTCGACACCGTGTTCGAGAAGGACAGCCCGTTCCAGACGTTCAAGAAGATCGACGACAGGACCGCCACGGGGCCGGGAATCATCGACATGAAGGGGGGCGACGTGATCATCGTCGCCGCCCTGAAAGCGCTGAAGGCCGCCGGCGCGCTCGATCACCTGAACGTTGTCGTCGTGATGACCGGCGATGAAGAGGAAGCGGGCGAGCCCCACTCGGCCGCGCGCGCGGCGCTCGTGCAAGCGGCCGCGGGCGCGCGATACGCGCTTGGATTCGAGGACGGTCCGGGCGACCCGAAGTTTGCCGTCACCGCTCGGCGGGGCACCTCGGCGTGGAAGCTGGAAGTGAAAGCGAAGTCGGGACACTCGTCACAGATCTTCCGCTCCGATATCGGGTACGGCGCGAACTACGAGCTGGCGCGGATTCTCGACGGCTTTCGCCGACGCCTCGCAGGGGAGCCGCACCTGACGTTCAACCCGAGTCTCGTGCTCGGCGGTACGGCAGCCGAGCTCGACGAGGCGCTCGCGCGCGGCACGGCGTCCGGGAAGACGAATGTGATCGCCGAACACGCCGTCGCAATCGGCGATCTCCGCACGCTGTCCAAACAGCAGCTCGAGCACGCGCGCAGCGAGATGAAGTCGGTCGTCGCGACGACGAGATTGGCGCAGACCGAGGCAACGATCACGTTCACCGACGGCTATCCAGGATTGCCGCCAACTGCCGGCAATGCGAGGCTCCTGGCCGCCTACGACCGTGTCAGCCGCGAGCTGGGGCTCGGCGCGGTGACGGCGGTGAGCCCCGATCGCGCCGGGGCCGCGGACGTGGCGTTCATCGCCGACCTGGTGCCCGGCATCATCGACGGCATCGGCCTGATGGGCCACGACGATCACTCGCCGCAAGAGACCGCGGATCTGACGACGCTGCCGAACCAGACCAAACGCGCCGCGGTTCTGTTGTACCGGCTCGCACATGAAGGCAGCTAAGGCCGGAATGTGAATGGTAATGCGACAATTCAACAAGCGAAGGAGCGCAGCGACTGAGGCAGGCGAACGGAGCGCGCCGACGAGGCGGCGCGCGAGAGAGTCTGTAGGGGAGCCCGAGGGGCGAAGACCCTCGGAAAAGTAATGGCCCGCGCAGTGGTCATCACAGGCGCCAGTAGTGGAATCGGCGCAGCCCTCGCCGAGCGCCTCGCCACGCGGGGGGACCGCGTCGTCCTGGCGGCGCGGCGAGAGGAGTTGCTCGAGGCGCTTGCGGCGCGGCTCGGGGAGAACGCGCACGCCGTCGTGACCGACGTCACGAGGCGCGCCGATGTCGAACGCCTGCGAGGTCGCGCGATCGCTGCGCTCGGCCACGTCGACGTCTGGGTGAATAACGCAGGCCGCGGGCTGTCGAAACAGGCGCTGGAACTGACCGACAGCGAGCTGGATGAAATGTTCCTGGTGAACGTGAAGTCGGCGCTCTACGGGATGCAGGCGATCGTTCCGCACTTCATCGAACGGGGCGGCGGCCACATCATCAACGTGTCGTCGTTTCTGAGCCGCGTCCCGATCGCATCGATCCGCGCCGGCTACAGCGCGTCGAAGGCGGCGCTGAATTCGCTGACGGCGAACGTGCGAACGGATCTGGCGGCGTCACATCCGGAGATTGCGGTGACGCTCGTCATCCCGGGCCTGGTGTCGAACGACTTCGCCCGGCACGCGATCCACGGAACGCCGGCCATTCGGGCAGGCGCTGGCGGCCCTCCAACCCAGACCGTCGAGCAGGTCGCTGACGTGATTGCGCGCGTCATCGACCATCCGGTCGCCGAGCTGTACACCAACCCCGTGCACCCACCGATGGTGAAGCGCTATTTCGAAGACGTCGCGGCGTTCGAGGCCAACCTGAGATCGTGAGCATGCCGAAGCGAGTGTTCAACAACGTTCTCGACGCGATCGGCGACACGCCGCTCATCCGCATCAATCGCATCACGAAGGACGTGAAGGGAACGGTTTACGCCAAGATCGAGACCACGAACCCCGGCAACTCGATCAAGGACCGGATGGCGGTGAAGATGATCGAGGACGCCGAACGCGCCGGGCTCCTGAAGCCCGGCGGCACGATCATCGAGGGCACGTCCGGCAACACCGGCATGGGCCTGGCGATCGCGGCGGT
>Ga0066903_100006030_pt1 | contig 10655 bp, 9 predicted proteins | sample PanSoiMetaGPlot1_FD_67491 | JGI IMG/M metagenome (GOLD analysis project Ga0066903, IMG submission 67491) | Tropical forest soil microbial communities from Panama analyzed to predict greenhouse gas emissions - Panama Soil - Plot 1 (version 2) | ecosystem: Environmental > Terrestrial > Soil >...
TTCTTGTCGTCCTTCTTGTCGTCCTTCTTGTCGTTCTTCTCGTTCTTCTCGTTCTTGCCGCTCGGCGGCGCCGGCGGCGGCGCACCCGCGCCCTGCTGCACGACGCGGTAGTAGAGGGCGAGGGTGGGCGACGCGATCTTCGACCCGTCGAGCGAGACGCTGAACGGCACGTACTCCTTGTTGCCCTGTGCCTTCAGCACGTCGTCGTGGACCCACGCGATCCCGAAATCATTCGGTGTCGGCTGACCGGCGGCGGCCATGTCGACCAGCTTGAAGATCTCCTGGCCCTCTTTGCGGAGCGCCTCGGCCTGTTTCTTGTCGTCCTTCTTGGGAGGAGTCGGAGCCGGATTCTGTGCGGCCACCGCAACCGACAGCGCCGCCGTCAACCCGATCGCCAGCGTCAGTGCCTCACGCCGTTTCAACATAAGTGCCTATCTCCACACGAGCTCGATGACGAACAGTTCATCATAGGCGCCGGTTCTGGCCAAGTCAAACCGTTCTCCCGACAGCACTTCAGTCGCGATCGGGCATGCTATGATGCCCGCCCGGCCATGCGGTTCATCGACGTGTCGGTCCCCCTCGACTCGGCCCTCCCGAGCTATCCCGGCAACACGCCGTATGCGCTCGAGGCCGACAAACGCGTGGCCCGCGGCGAGTCGTCAAACGTGTCGACCGTTCGGATGAGCGCCCACGCGGGCACGCACGTCGACGGCCCCCGGCATTTCTTCGACGGGCGCCCAGGCGTGGAGGGGTTCGAGCTGGATCTCCTGATCGGACCTGCCCGTGTTGTCGACCTGACCTCGGCGACCGCCATCAGCGCGGAGTCGTTGTCCGAGCTCGCGCCCATCGACGACCTGCGGATCCTCTTCAAGACCTCGAATTCACAGCTGTGGGGTTCTCCGCAGTTCCATCCGTCCTATGTCGGCGTGACCGAGTCGGGCGCGCGACACCTGATCGAGCGCGGCGTGCGCGTGGTGGGGGTCGATTACCTGTCCGTGGAAGTCTTCAAGACTCCGGGCGCGCCCGCCCATCACGTCCTGCTCGGCGGCGGGGCGGCCATCATCGAGGGGTTGAACCTGCGGGACGTCGAACCGGGCGTCTACGACATGTACTGCCTGCCGCTCCGCATGATAGGCTCCGATGGCGCTCCTGCTCGCGTCGTCCTGCGCGCGAGCTGAACGGTCACGCCGTGGTCGACGACAGTCTCGTCATCGTGCTTGCCGGCGGCGCCGGCGAGCGCCTCTACCCGCTGACGAAAGAGCGGGCCAAGCCGGCCGTCTACTTCGGTGGCCCGTACCGGATTATCGACTTCGTCCTGAGCAACTGCATCAACTCTGGATTGCGCCGTATCTTCATCGCGACGCAGTACAAGTCGCTGTCGCTCAACCGGCACATCCGCATGGGGTGGAGCATCGTCTCGGAGGAGCTCGGGGAATTCGTCGAGATCCTGCCGCCGCAGAAGCGCGTCGGCGAACACTGGTACCAAGGCACGGCTGACGCCGTCTTTCAAAATCTGTACTCGATCACGCGCGAGAACCCGAAGTACCTGATCGTGCTGTCCGGCGATCATGTGTACAAGATGGACTATTCGCGGATGCTCCGCTTCCACCAGGAGCGCGGCGCCAAGGTAACGCTGGCCGCCATCGAGGAGTCCATCGCCGACGCCACCCGCTTCGGCATTGTCGCGATCGACGAAACCGAGCGCGTGACCGGGTTCCAGGAAAAGCCGAAGAACCCCATTCCGATTCCGGGCTCGCCGGATTTCGCGCTGGCATCGATGGGCGTCTACATCTTCGACACCGACGTGCTCATCAAGGCGCTCGAGGCGGACGCGACCCGACCGACGACGCACGATTTCGGCAAGGACATCATTCCGGCGCTGATCCACGACGTGCCGGTGTACGCCTACCGTTTCTATGACGAGAACAAGAAGGCGGCGAAGTACTGGCGCGACATCGGCACCATCGACGCGTACTTCGAAGCCAACATGGATCTCTGTCAGGTGAATCCCGAGTTCAACCTCTACGATCCCGAATGGCCGCTGCGCACGTATCAGCCGCAGGCGCCGCCGGCCAAGTTCGTCTTCGCCGAAAGCGGGGTGCGCTGCGGTGAAGCGCTCGACTCGGTCATCTCGCCAGGCTGCATCGTGTCGGGCAGCAGCATCCTCGGCAGCGTGCTCTGTCCGAACGTGCGCGTCCACAGTTTCTGCCACATCGATCAGTGCATCCTGATGCCTGGCGTGCGCGTCGGTCGGCACGCAAAAATCCGTCGCGCGATCATCGATCGCGACGTCCTCATCCCCCGCGGCGCGCTCATCGGTTACAACCCCGACGAAGATCGCCGGCGTCACACGGTCAGCGACTCCGGCGTGGTGGTCGTCACGACCGAGGACGAGCCGCTCATCGGACCGCTCAATGAGGAGGCGCTGCGCTTCGAGGCCGAGGCCGACCGCCGGGGCGGCGGCGCGTAGCGCCCTTAAGTAAGGAGTCAGGTTTGAGAATCGCACGCGTGCAGGCCCGTGAAATCCTGGATTCACGTGGAAACCCGACCGTCGAGGTCGACGTCACGCTGGCCGGCGGCGCCACCGGACGGGCAGCAGTTCCGTCGGGCGCGTCGACCGGCGAACGGGAGGCGCTCGAACTTCGCGACGGCGACAAGACCCGCTACGGCGGCAAAGGCGTCCGGAAGGCGGTGGGCAACGTCAATCGCGAGGTGGCCAAGGCGATCGTCAACCGCGAGCTCGATCAGCGCGGGCTCGACGAAGCGATGATCGCGCTCGACGGCACACCAACCAAGAGTCATCTCGGCGCCAACGCAGTCCTCGGCGTATCGATGGCTGCGGCGCGCGCGGAAGCGGCTGCGCGCGGCGTACCGCTGTACGCGCATTTCGGCGCGCTGTACGGCAACGACCGCTACGTCTTGCCCGTGCCGATGATGAACATCCTCAACGGCGGGGCGCACGCCGACACGAGCGTCGACTTCCAGGAGTTCATGGTGATGCCGGTCGGCGCGGGATCGTTCGGGGAAGCACTGCGGGTCGGTGCGGAAATATTTCACGCCCTGCGCGCCATCCTCAAAGGACGCGGCCAGTCGACGGGGGTCGGTGACGAGGGCGGCTTCGCGCCGAACCTGAAGTCGAATCGCGAAGCGATCGAGGTGGTGCTCGAGGCCGTGGGCAAGAGCGGGCACACGGCCGGTACCGACGTGCTCATCGCACTCGACGTCGCGTCGAGCGAGCTGTGGGCGGGTAACGGCCGCTACGTCTTCAAGAAGTCGGGTGAGCCAGAGCGCACCTCGGACCAGATGATTCAGCTCTACAACGACTGGCTGCAACAGTACCCGATCGCATCGATCGAAGACGGCCTGGCCGAGGGCGACTGGAGCGGATGGCAGTCGCTCACCACTGCGCTCGGCGGCCGCGTGCAACTCGTCGGCGACGACGTCTTCGTGACGAACCCGGCCATCCTGAAGAAGGGCATCGTCGATCACGTCGGCAACGCCCTGCTCGTCAAGTTGAACCAGATTGGCACGGTGACGGAAACGCTCGACGCGGTCCGTATGGCGAATCAGGCCGGCTACGCGACGATCATCTCCCACCGATCCGGCGAGACCGAAGACACGACCATCGCGGACCTCGCCGTGGGCACGGCGGCGGGACAGATCAAGACCGGATCCGCGAGTCGAACCGATCGCGTCTGCAAGTACAATCAGCTGCTGCGTATCGAAGAGGAGCTCGGCTCGAGCGCCAAGTACGCCGGCAGGAGCGCCATTCGCGCGCTCTAGCAGCGCCAGGCCCGCGATCATGATCAAACTCGTTCTGCTCCGTCACGGTGAGAGCACCTGGAACAGGGAAAACCGCTTCACAGGATGGAAGGACGTCGATCTGTCGGAGCGTGGCCGCGAGGAAGCCGGCGAGGCGGGCCGCCTGCTCAAGGAAGGGGGCTACGTCTTCGACATCGCGTACACCTCTGTCCTCAAGCGGGCGATTCGAACGCTCGGCATCGCGCTCGACGCCCTCGATCTGCTCTGGATTCCGGTGGTCAAGGATTGGCGTTTGAACGAGCGCCACTACGGTGCGCTGCAAGGGTTGAACAAAGCGGAAACCGCGGCGAAGCACGGCGAGGAGCAAACGACAATCTGGCGCCGGAGCTACGACATTCCGCCTCCAGCCCTGACGCCTGACGACGAACGTTTTCCCTCGCGCGATCCGCGTTACGCCAGCCTGAAGCCGGGCGAGCTTCCTCTCACCGAGTCGCTCAAAGATACCGTCGCGCGCTTCCTGCCGTTCTGGCACGAATCGATTGCGCCCACCATCAAGTCAGGCAAGCGCGTCATCATCGCGGCGCACGGAAACAGCCTGCGCGCGCTCGTCAAGTACCTCGACAACATGTCCGAAGCGGCCATCGTCAAGCTCAACATCCCGACGGGCATCCCGCTCGTCTACGAGTTGAGCGACACCCTCGAACCGCTGCGACATTACTACCTGGGCGATCCCGAAGCAGCCAAGGCGGCGGCCGATCGCGTGGCCAGGCAGTCCGCGGCACGGCCGTAAGGCGACGGTCGTACAGAAAAAAGGTCGATCCACTCGCAGCGGATCGACCTGGACTGTCCTGGGTTCAGCGCCTGCGATCGGGCGCTCTGCTGTCAGATGGCGTCAGCAGCTTCCGACCCTTCGCGCGACGCCGCTTCGGGACGGGTGGGCCGTTCGCCGGCTTCCTCCGCGGCGATCCGCAACGAGCGCAAGAATCGCCGATCGTTAGCGGTGACTTCGAACGTGCGGCGCGGCTGCGGCACGGTGGCCCTCGCCGGCGACGCCACCTTGGTGAGGGCGGCCGTTTGCGAACGGCTCACGAAGCCCACCACGGCCTCGAGCGTCACCTTCATCTCGAATCCGGCGGCGCGCGCCTTCTCGCGACACGCCTCGACCTGGGGGTTTTCTGCGACCGCGGCGGCGATCGCGTCGGCCAGCTCTCGCGCGAACCGGTTGACGACGTCGTCCATTCTGTTCCCTCCTCCGCCGCCGGGCCGGGAGCCGGGGCGCCACCCGATCCGAACCTGCCTACACCTGAGCGTGAAGCGTGTTCAGCAGATCGGGGGCCGTGTCCATCTGTATCGGAAAGTCTATGCGGTGACTTGAGTCTAAGCGGGAGCTTCCGTCCTGTCAAGGAGTTACAAGGATGGGATCGCCTCGATGCGCCGCCGTACAGGCGCGTTCACGCATTGCGTCTTCTTTGATTCTGGAGCCGCGGCACGTCTCAGCCGCACAGCGGCGTGGCAAAGGGCGTCGATGTACTCACTGTGGTCAGAAACACCGTACGCCACTGATACTTGAATGTGACGTTCTGTAGTGACGCCGTACAGCGGAGCAGCAAATATCACCCCGCCGGAGAGTCCACCAACGGTTGGGCCTGCAACAAATTACCGCTGGTTCGTCGAGCTGATTCGACGGATCGTGGCGCCGCGAACGCCTTTCCTCGAACTCAACCCTTTGCTGCCGATGATGCTGGCATCAAGGATGCTCTCGGTGGTATGAGCGCAAGAAGTGGTAGAAAAGCGGCCACGTCCGCTCGAGCGGACAAAGCACGACGAAGACATCGCAGAACGGGTCATCGGGGGCGTCCGTTCCGAGAGCCTCCGCAAACCGATCTCGCGGGACCAGAGTACGGCCGACGACCGTGTCCGCCGGCCTGCTGACGGCGACGGCCCCCGGCGCCCGCGCCCGACCGAGTAGCGTCCGGACCTGATCCTCCTCTATCAACCACTTACGGTCGGGCTCCTCTTCTGCTCGTATACAATCTCGGGCACGGCCCACAACCGCTCGAGTGGCCCACAGGATGAGCGTCTCCACGCCAGCCGACCTCACGGCCTGGGATCCGGCGACGGCGCTTGGGTTTCCGGGAGAGTTTCCGTTCACGCGCGGCATTCAGCCGACGATGTACCGCGGCCGCCTGTGGACGATGCGCCAGTACGCGGGGTTCGGCACCGCGGCTGAATCGAACCGTCGCTACAGGTACCTGCTCGAACACGGCGTCACGGGCTTGAGTGTCGCGTTCGACCTTCCCACGCAAATGGGCTACGACGCCGACCACGCGCTCGCCGCGGGCGAAGTGGGCAAGGTCGGTGTCGCCATCGGTTCGATCGAAGACATGATGGCGCTCCTCGACGGCATCCCGCTCGATCGGGTGTCGACGTCGATGACCATCAACGCGACGGCGATCGTCCTCCTCGCCCTCTACGTGGCGGTGGCACGCCGGCAGGGCCTCGCGGCGCGAACGCTCGCGGGCACAATCCAGAACGACATCCTCAAGGAGTACGTGGCCCGCGGCACCTACATCTATCCACCCCGGGCGTCGCTTCGCCTTGTCACGGACATCATCGGCTACTGCGACCGCGAGCTGCCGAACTGGAACACCATCTCATTCAGCGGATATCACATCCGCGAAGCGGGTTCGACGGCCGTGCAGGAAATCGCGTTCACCTTCGCGCACGCCCGTGCGTACGTGCAGGCCGCCATTGACGCGGGGCTCGACGTCAACCGCTTCGGCCAGCGCGTGTCGTTCTTCTTCAACGCGCACAACGATTTTCTGGAGGAGGTCGCCAAGTTCCGTGCGGCGCGCCGTCTGTGGGCGCGGATCATGCGCGACGAGTTTCACGCCACCCATCCGCGGGCGCTTCAGCTTCGCTTCCATACACAGACCGCCGGCAGCACGCTCACCGCGCAGCAGGCCGACAACAACATCGTGAGAGTCGCCATCCAGGCGATGGCCGCGGTCCTCGGCGGAACCCAGTCGCTGCATTGCAACGGCCGCGACGAAGCCCTCGCGCTGCCGACCGAGGAGTCGGCCCGCATCGCCCTCCGCACCCAGCAGATCATCGCGAGCGAAACGGGCGTCGCCAGCACCGTGGACCCGGTCGCGGGTTCGTACGCGATCGAGGCGATGACGAACCGGATCGAGCAGGACGCGCGCGCCATTCTCGATCGCATCGATCAGCTCGGAGGGACGCTCGCCGCCATCGAGTCAGGCGCGATCCAGCGCGACATCCAGGAATCGGCCTATCGCGCCCAGGTCGCCATCGACGCCGGCGAGGCGGTGGTGGTCGGCGTCAACCGGTACGTCGAGGCCGAGCCCGAGAATCGTAGCGGCGGAATCCCGCTCTTCCAGATCGATCCGGCAGTCGAGCGCGGACAGGTCGCACGGTTGCAGGCGCTGAGGGCCAGCCGCAGCGCCGGCGATTGGGAACGCGCCCTCTCCAAGGTTTCGCAGACGGCGCGGGACGGCGGGAACCTGGTACCGACCATCGTCGACGCGGTCGAGGCGAAGGCGACGGTCGGCGAAATTGCCGACACCCTCCGTGACGTGTTCGGCGTCTATCAAGAGCCCGCCACGACCTGAATGGCGAGCGACGCCTTGCTTCGCGTCGAGCACCTGACGACGGTCTTCGACCTGGGCGGAAGGCCGCTGCCGGCCGTCAACGGGGTCAGCTTTGAGGTTCGCGCAGGCGAAACGCTCGGACTCGTCGGCGAATCGGGCAGCGGCAAGTCAGTCACCGCCTTCTCAATCCTGAAACTCGTGCGGCCGCCGGGACGGGTCGCCTCAGGGCGTGTGCTCTTCAAGGGCCGCGATCTCCTCAAGCTGTCGGATCGCGACATGCGCGACGTGCGTGGCGCTGAGATCTCGCTCATCTTTCAAGAGCCGATGACCGCGCTCAATCCTGTATTCACCATCGGCGATCAGCTCGTCGAAACGCTGCAGGTGCACAAGCGCGCACGCGGACAGGCCGGCAGGCTGGCGGCCCTCGAGCTCCTCGAAGCCGTGCGTCTTCCCGATCCATTGGCGCGCATGCGCGATTACCCGCATCAGCTTTCGGGCGGCATGCGCCAGCGGGTCCTGATTGCGATGGCGCTCGCCTGCCGTCCCGCGCTCGTCATCGCCGACGAACCGACCACGGCCCTCGACGTGACCATTCAGGCGCAGATTCTCGGCCTGCTCCGCGACATGAAGACGGCCTTCGGGCTGTCGCTGCTCCTCATCACCCACGACCTCGGCGTCGTCGCCGAAACCGCAGACCGTGTCGCCGTCATGTACGCCGGGCGTATCATCGAGGACGGCCCCGTGCGCGCCGTTTTTCACAATCCGCAGCACCCTTACACGCGCGGCCTGCTGGCATCTATTCCCGGACACGACTCGAAGCGGCTGCTTCGCGCCATCGAAGGGACGGTGCCGCCGCTCGGTGCGCTGCCTGTGGGATGTGCCTTCAACCCGCGCTGCCCCGACCGATTCGAGCCTTGTGTCGGAACCCCGCCTGCCGACTACGAGATAGCTCCGGAACACCGGGCCAAGTGTTTCCTGCACGACCGGCCGGCCCCCACACCGCGACCCTGATGGCGCTCGTCGAGGTCTCGCATCTTGCGAAGGAGTTCGTCCGCGGAGGCAGCCTCCTCGCCCGCGGCACGGTGGTCAAAGCTGTCGACGACGTGAGTTTCGCAATCGAGGAAGGTGAGACGTTCGGCCTGGTCGGCGAGTCCGGCAGCGGCAAGACGACGACGGGACGCTGCATGCTTCGCCTAATCGAACCCACGTCGGGCGCGGTCAGGTTCAAGGGGCGGGACGTGCTGTCGCTCTCCAGCACGGAGCTTCGCCGGGCGCGGCGTGACATGCAGATCGTCTTTCAGGACCCGTACTCCTCGCTCAACCCGCGGATGCGCGCGCGAGCGATTGTCGAGGAACCGCTCGTCATCCACGGCCTTGGCGACCGGCGGAGCCGTCGCGAACGCGTCGCCGAGCTGTTTCACCTGGTGGGACTCGATGACGGGCACCTCGAGCGCCGTCCCCATGAGTTCAGCGGAGGTCAGCGGCAGCGCATCGGCCTCGCGCGCGCGCTGGCGCTCAGCCCATCGTTCCTCGTTCTCGACGAGCCGGTGTCGGCGCTTGATGTGTCCGTCCAGGCCCAGGTCGTCAATCTGTTGCTCGACCTTCAGGAGCAGCTGAGGCTCACCTACCTGTTCATCGCGCACGATCTGCGGCTGGTCGAACACATCTGCGATCGTGTGGCCGTGATGTATCTGGGAAGAATCGTCGAAATCGCACCGGCCGCCGCTCTCTTCGCCGGGCCGCGTCATCCGTATACGAAGGCGCTTCTGTCCGCCATTCCGGCGCCCGATCCGGACGCGCCGCGCCTTCGCATCGTGCTCGATCCGGACGCCGTCAACCCGCAAGCCGTGCTGCGCGAGGTTGCGGCGGGACACTACGCGGCGGTGTAGGCGTCAGGCTGCGCGCCGGACGTCGTTTTCCACCTGGCCGTCGCGAATATGAATCGTGCGATGCGCGTAGGCTGCGACGTCGGCTTCGTGCGTGACGAGGACGATGGTGTTGCCAGACTGATGCAGCCGGTCGAAGAGCGCCATGATTTCGACGCCGGTCTTCGAATCGAGATTGCCGGTCGGCTCGTCGGCGAGCAGGATCGACGGGTTGTTTACGAGCGCGCGGGCGATGGCCACGCGCTGCCGCTGGCCGCCCGACAGCTCGTTCGGGCGATGGGTCATGCGGCTGGAAAGCTCCACTTTCTCGAGCGCACCCTTGGCGCGGACCTCCCGCTGTTTGGCGTCGACGCCGGCATAGACGAGCGGCAGTTCCACGTTGTGCAGGGCCGTGGCGCGCGGTAGCAGGTTGAACGTCTGAAAGACGAACCCGATCTCCTCGTTTCGAATGCGGGCGAGCTCGTTGTCGTTCATCTGGCTCACCTGCTTGCCGTTGAGCAGGTAGGAGCCCTTCGTCGGCGTGTCGAGGCAGCCGATGAGATTCATCAGCGTCGACTTGCCCGAGCCGGACGGCCCCATGATGGCCACATACTCGCCGCGCTCGATGCTGATCGACACGCCCCGCAGAGCATGGATTTCCTCCGCGCCCATGACGTAGGTCTTCCAGAGATCGACGGTTTCGATGAGAGGCATGAAAGGTGTCGGCTCCTCGATCTGATGAGTGGGAGCCGCAGCAAGAACAGACGGCCCTCTATCCTCTCAGGTTCCACTCCGCAGCCTCGCGAGCAGCGTCTTGGCGACGGGCGGCGCGTCGGTCGGCACGTGTGCGTCCCAATCGCGCGCATCGATCGGAATCAGCGTGACCTTCGTCCGCGTCTTCCGGCGCTGCTCGGCAATGGCCGCCGCCAGCTCCCGCGACGGCGCGAGCGAGCTGCCAATCAGGAAGATACACGTTTCGTCCGACCCAGACGAGCTCTTTCCTGCGTTCGTCCACGCTTCGGCCACGGCCGCCGAATCGACGCACGACACGAAACGGCCGCATAACCTGGGCCCTTTTCGGCCGAACAGCTTCGATTTCGGGACGCAGGCGACGTCGAATCCGCGCACGGCCGATTCATCGTAGTCGCCCGCGAGCGCTTCGAACGCCTGACGCAGCCGCCCGATCGTCACCTTTCGCATCAGCTCGTCCCGCCCGGCGCGTTCCTGCCTGACCCGCCCTGTTGGCGGCGCTTCGCTCTGGTCCGGCTCGCCGCGCGTGGTGGAGGCCGACGATGCAGACGGCTGGAATGGCGCAGCCTCGGCGGGCCGCGACGACGGCGGCGGCGCGGCTGGAGCCGTCGGATGTCCGTCGGCTAACGACGCGTCATACGTGGCGCGCCGCGTCTCGTCTGACAGA
>Ga0066903_100006031_pt1 | contig 10655 bp, 8 predicted proteins | sample PanSoiMetaGPlot1_FD_67491 | JGI IMG/M metagenome (GOLD analysis project Ga0066903, IMG submission 67491) | Tropical forest soil microbial communities from Panama analyzed to predict greenhouse gas emissions - Panama Soil - Plot 1 (version 2) | ecosystem: Environmental > Terrestrial > Soil >...
GACTTGACAAACGATCTACTAAATACTAAATACTTAGTATATGAGAACGCCCGGCCCGACCCTCACGCCCCAGGAGCTCGCCATCATGAAGGTGGTCTGGAAGCTCGGCAGCGCCACCGTCCGTGACGTGTACGACGAGCTCCGCGCGAAGCGCGAGATCGCCTACACCACCGTGATGACGATGATGAAGATTCTCGACCAGAAGGGCTATCTCAAGTCCGCGCGCGGCGAGCGCGCGTACGTCTACCGGCCGGTCCGCTCGAGGCAGGACGTGGTCGGCGGCATGGTGCGCGAGTTCGTCGACCGCGTGTTCGACGGCGCGTCGCGCCCGATGCTGCTGCACCTCGTCAAGCACACGAAACTGAGCGACAAGGAACGCAAGGCGCTGCTGCGCGCCATCGAGGAGAGTGACGAATGACGCCTGCGAACGCCGTCGCCGCCTGCGCGCAGATCGCGCTCCTCGTCGCGGTCTGCGCCGGACTGCCGCGCCTGCTGGGGCTGCGTGCCCCCTCCGTGCACTATCTCTTCTGGCGCGCGCTCCTCGCCGCCAGCCTCCTGCTCCCTCTCGTGGCGCCGCGCGTGGCCGACACGATGGCGTTCGTGCCCGCGCCGGCAGGCGCGTCGCTCCCGCAGACGGCAGCGGCGGCGCCGACACCGAGTGCGGTCGCGTCAGCGGCGACGTCGATCGACTGGTGGCGGCTCGCGGGACTCGTCATCGTGGCCGGGGTCGTTCTGCGCCTGGCGTGGATCGCGATCGGCATCGTGCGGCTGCGCGGGATGCGCCGGCGCGCGCGCGAGGAGGCCGGCGGGTTCGACGATCTCGCGCGGACGGTCGGCGTCACGGCGCCGATTCTCTGGTCGGCGGACGTCTCGCATCCCGTCACGTTCGGCGCATGGCGTCCGGTGGTGCTGGTGCCGATGGCGCTCAAATCCGTCGATCTCTCCGCGCAGCGCGCCGTCGTCGCGCACGAGCTCCATCACGTGAAGCGCCGCGACTGGCTGTGGGTGATCACGGAAGAAATCGTGCGCTCGCTGCTCTGGTTCCACCCCGTTGTGTGGTGGCTCGTGTCGCGCGTCCAGCTGGCGCGAGAGACGGTCGTCGACGAACTGTCGATCCTGACGACGAACGCCCGGCGGACCTATCTCGACACGCTGCTCGCGTTCGCCGACGACACCGGCCTGCAATCGACGCCCGCCTTCTCGGCGCGGCGCCATCTCTTTCATCGCGTCATGCTGCTGTCAAAGGAGGGAGGCATGTCCTCGATCCGTATCGTCGCCATCTCGTGCGTGCTCGCCATCGCGCTCGGCGCCGGCGCGTGGAGTGCGGTCTACGCGTTCCCGCTTCATCAGACGCCGCAGCGTGAGCTGCCGCCGCCCCCTCCTCCGCCGCCGCCGCGCGATCCTCTGTCACCTGAGGCGTACAACCGCCTCGGCGCGTCGTATCACGATCAGATCTGGAGGGACCCTTCCCTGACCGAGAGCCAGAAGCTCGAGCTCATCGGCAGGGGCGTCGCGGCGTTGGACCGCGCGCTGGAGCTCATGCCGAACTACGCGGATGCGATGGTCTGGAAGTCCATCCTGCTGCGCATGCAGGCCAACCTCTCGACGGACTCAGTCGAACAGTCCCGGTTGATCAACGAGGCAGACGCGCTCCGCCAGGAGGCGATCGTGCTTCAACAAAGTGGTCGCGCCTACGTGAGCCGCGACGCGAAGCTCGCACCGCCTCCGCCTCCGCCGCCGCCCCCGCCGTCGCGAGGCGTCAACGGCGGCGTTCCGGGTGGTGTTCCGGGCGGCGTCCCGGGTGGGATCGCCGGTGAGCCGCAGATGCTGTTCATGCCGGAGTCGTTCGAGCGCCACATGAAGGAGCTGAACCCGGTGCGGATCGGCAGGGGTCTCCTGCCGCCGGCGAAGATCCGCGACGTCCGCCCCGAGTATCCGCCGATGGCGCGGGAGGCGAACGTTCGGGGGGTCGTGATCATCGAAGCGATCGTCGACGCCGACGGCAACGTCGCCGACACGCGCATTCTCCGGTCGATCCCGCTGCTGGATCAGGCGGCGCTGGACGCCGTGCAGCAATGGAAGTTCGCGCCGCTCCAGTTGAACGGCGCGCCGACGCCGCTGGTGATGACGGTGACGGTGAACTTCAACCCGCAGTAGACCGTTAATTCACCCTGAACGACACCAGCGTCTTCGTCTGATCGGCGCCGTGCGAGGCGCCGATCTCGAGGACGTAGTCGCCGCGCGCGATCGAGCCGATCGGCAGGTCGATCTCGTAGGGACCGGCGGCCGTCTTCTTGAGCGGCAGGGCCGCGAGCTTCGCGCCCGTCTTGTTGAGCAGGGTGACGGTCACGGTCGCGTCGGCGGCCGCCGCACCGAACACGTCGAAGCGGACGATGAGGCGATCGGTGCGCTCGAAGAGGCGCCCGGCGAACGGCGGACCGGCGTTGCCGCTCTGGATCGATCGCAGCTCGATTGGCGTGCGCGCGCGATAGAGGATCGGCGTCGCGATCGAGAGCGGCGACCGCGCGAAGTCGGGCACGTCGATCGTCGAGTCCTGCCGGTCGGCAATCGCGCCGGAGCGATCGAGCAGGTTCCGGCGCAGGTGGAGCGTGCCGGGGTCCGCGTCGAACGACGCCTGCCCGGCGTCGAGCGGTCCGTCGAAGAACACCTTGCCGGTGTCGGCCGACGCGCGCACCGAGACGCCCGCGGCGTCGGCGCTGTCGCGCGGCGTCCAGGCGACCGTCACCCGCGGCCGCCCGTCGGCGCCGGGCGCCGCGCCCGCCCACAGATCGCCGCTCACCGTCACGTGCGGCGCGTCGACGATCGCCGACAGCGCCTTCGTGATCTCGGGCGGCGCCTCCGCCTCGGCCGCCTTCTGCCGCGCGGTGTCCATCTCGACGGCCGACGGCGCGTAGTACCCCGTCCGCGCCTTCACGTCGACGCCGGGACGCTTCACGTGCACGGCGATCTTGTGGAACTTGCCGTCGGCGGGATTCTTCTCGGACCGGTAGCCGAGCAGATAAAACGCGCTCGACTCTTTCACGATCGCGCGCAGCGACTGCGCCGGCGCGTTGTTCGAGAACTGCTTGCCGCCGGTGTTCTCGGCGAGCGACTGGAGGATGTCGGACGTACGGATGTTCAGATCGAGCCCGCGCGGATCGAGCGAATAGATCGTCGTGTTGTTGGCGTTGGCCAGGCGGATGACGCCGTCGAGCCAGTGCACGGTGTCGGTCATCGTGGGACCGAGCCGGCCGATCGTCTGCGACACGAACAGGATCGTCTTGCGGCCTTCCTTGATCGTGCCGAGGAACGCGATCGTCGATTCGAGCGCCGAGGCGGTGACCTGCGCGCGCAGCATCTCGATGTCGCGCCCGCGGTACAACTGCGCCTCCTCGACGGCGCTGCGCGCGGGCACGTAGATGCCCTGCCGTCCCTTCAGCTGGTGCACCGTGTCGGCGAGATCGCGCCGGTCGCGCGTGAACCGGATCGCGTCGGCGGGCGTGAGCTGATCCATCAGCGCCACGAGATCGGTCGGCCCGAACGCCGACTGCACGAAGTCGGTGAGCGCTTCACGCGCACGGATCGCCGGCAGCATCTGGCCGATGTGGTACTCGTCCCAGAAGATGACGAACACGCGGATGTCGTCGCGCGCCGCCTCGACGGCGGCATGCTCCGGCGACCTGATCGGCAGCGACGTGTCGTCGTCGGGCGCCTGCCCCGTCGCCGACACCATCTTCAGCGTGTCGACGAGCTGCGGCACGCCGTCTTCGCGCACGTCGAAGTCGTCCTTCGTCAGATCGGTGACGGGGTTGCCCTTCTTGTCGATGACGGTGACGTCGACGCGGACGTTCGCGGTGCCGCCGCGGAAGACCGGCGGCCGCTGGCCCGGCGGCGGCTGATCACCGGGTGGCTGCTGGGCGGGCGGCTGCTGCTGTACCGGCGGCGGCGGCACAGGCGGCGGCTGCGCCGGCGGATTCTGCGCCAGCACGGCCAACAGCCCGAGCGCCGCGAACGCGGCCGTCCTGGTCACCTGAGCACGGCCGCGGCGAGAGAGACCATCATCGATCCTGCAAGGAGAAATTGACCGTCACGGTCACGAGGACGCTCACCGGCTGGCCGTTCGCGTTCGTCCCCGTGAACTGCCACCGGCTGACCGCGCTGAGCGCCGCCTCATCGAGCATCGGAATGGATCGCAGCACGCGCGCGTTGGCGATCGACCCCGACTGGTCGATGATCGCTTCGACGATCACGACGCCCTGGACGCGGGCCGCCTGGGCCTCGGCCGGATAGACGGGCTTGACGTCCTTGACCTTCGTGGGTTGCATGATGCCGTCGCCCACGCGGATCGGCGCCAGCCGCCTGACGGTGGCGTTGTATTCCTCCGGAAACCCCACGAACGGCGGCGGCGGTGGCTCGGGCCCGGCAGTCTGATTGCGTCCTGGGGTCGACGTCGGGGCCGCCGCGCGCTGCATCTGCAGGACGCGGTTCCGGAGCGCATCCGCCTCCGCGATGAGCCGCGCCTGCTCGGCGGAATCGGCCGTCAGCTTGGCCTGCTCACGGAGGATGATGCTCTTGTACGTCATCGCGTCCATGTAGTCAGGATTCAGGCCGAGCGCCTTGTCCTCCATCGCGAGGCCTTTCCGGAGGTAGCCGCCTTGCTCGGCGGCGTTCAGATCGTAGTCCTTGTGGGCCTTCTCCCAGTAGAACGTCGCCACGCGGTGGAAACCCTCGGGGTTGGCGGGCTCGAGCGCAGCCGCCTTCTCGAGCGCGTCGATCGTGCTGGCGAAATCGCCGCGGCGGTTCAGCAGCCCCGCGAGCTCGAGATACGTGTCCTTCGTCGCGCTGCCGGCGGCGATCGCGGCGCGAAGGTCGCGCTCGCGGCGCGCATTCTCGACGGCCGGCGGCGGCGTATCGCGCGGAACCTGGGCGGCGGCAGGCGCAGGCCACAACACGGCGCCGAGACACAAGGTGAGCAGGGTGTGCTTCACAGGTCCCTCCATTCTCACTAGACACCGAACGTCGCAATGACCGGACCGTGATCGCTCGTGCCGAACTCCCGCTGGATCACACAGGTTTGGACGGTGTCGAACACGGGACGGCTCGCCAGCACGTAGTCCAGGCGCCAGCCGATGTTGCGCTCGCGCATGCTCCGCCACGGCGCCCACCAGGTGAACATCTGATCGTTCTCGGGTTCGCGCGCCCGGCTCGTGTCGACGAGGCCGTTGGCGATGATCGACTCCAGGAGCTCGCGCTCTTCAGGCAGCTGGCCGATCGCCCGCGGTTTCCGTTCCTTCGGATGCACGTCCATATCGGTGCGCGCGATGTTCAGGTCGCCGCAGAGCACGGCCGATCGGCCGGCCGCGTGCAGGTCGGCCGTGAAGGTGCGCAGCCCTTCGAGAAAGCGCAGCTTCGCCGGATAGTCCTTCCCGCCGTTCGGCACGTAGATCGACGCGAAGGTGATCCCGCCGACCTCCACCGTGACGATCCGGCTCTCGTAGTCGAACGCCGGGTGCACGAACGACGGCCGTTCGGGTGACATCGCCTTGCTCACGTGCAGCGCGACGCCCGAGTAGCCGCCCGCGCCGTGCCAGTAGCACCAGTACCCGTCGATCTCGCACAGCCACACCGGGAGTTGATCCGGCGACGCCTTGATCTCCTGCAGGCAGACGATCCCGGGCTGCTCGCGCTCGATCCAGTCCTGCAGTTGTGCCTGCCGCGCCCGGATACCGTTCACGTTCCATGTTCCGACCTTGATCACCTCATCGATTGTACCCGCCCCGGGTACCCCGCTTGCCAATCACCCGGGTATGAGAACACACACAACTCGACTGATCGTCGCGTGTGCCACAGCCGTATGGCTCCTGCCCGCCGCGGCTCATGCGCAAGCCCGCATGCCGCACCAGGGCGCGAATGCATTCGGCGCCGAAGTCGGCGTGTTCCCGCCGCAGCAGGACGGTATGACGAACGGCCTGGTTATTGCTGGGTTTCTGGATCACTACCTGACAGCGCGTGACAGCCTGCGGCCTATGGTGGAGTGGGCGAATCCTGGCGTCGCGCGTCAAGCGACGGCCTCGATAAGGCAGATCCGGGTAGGCGCCGATATCGTTCACAACTGGGAAGGCGGGGCCGTACACCCCTTCATCGGTGCTGGGCTTGGTGCGTATTTCTTACAACCTCGTGACAACGGACACGACTCAGGCGGAAGTGCGACCAAGATCGGCGGAACGATACTCGGCGGCGTCGAGCTGTTCACGTCGAAGACGTTCGCGGTGAAGGGCGAAGCCCGGTACAACGTCGTGCAGAAGTCGGGCGGCTACAACCCGTCCGGCCTGTCTCTGACGATCGGCGCCAAGACTTACTTCTGAATGGAGGCGGCGAATTCGGGAACCTGATGCCCGGGGACATGCGCCGGATCCGCACAGCGATCATTGCGATCGTCGAGCAGGGTCACGACGGATCCGTCGTATGTCTCGTAGACGCCGGCGATGCACCCGCAAGGGAGCAGGCGGCTGGTGAGGCCCCGGAGAATCCGCATCGTCTGGTTTAGACACCGTTTCGGCACGACCGGTTTAATCCTGCAATGACTAACGACCTGACAACATGGATCATGCTGGCCCTTGCGGCCATCGTCGGTACGTACTTCCTGGTGCGCTTCACGGTGATCGCGCGGCACTTCAAGGCGTCGCGGCCCGGGGAGCGGCGCATCAGCGACGGGGCTTCGTCCGCGCGGTCGCCGGGGCCGTCCACGGATCGTCAGGCCACGGATGACGCGGATAACGGCCACGCAATTCCTTTCTGACCTCCTGGTAGGTCGTGTTCCAGAAGTTGCGCAGGTCCTTCGTGGTCTGGACCGGGCGCCCGTTGGGCGCCAGCAGCTCGAAGGTGATCGGGTGACGCCGCGGCCCGATGCGCGGCGATTCCGCGAGCCCGAACAGCTCCTGCAGCTTGATCGCGGCAACGATCGATCCGTCTTCCTCGTAACGCAGCGGACGCGTGCGTCCGCTGGGCGCCTCGAACGCGGCGGGGGCCAGCCGATCGAGCTCGCGCATGTCGATCGCCTCCGCCAGCTGCACGTCGTCGAGCGATCGCCGTCCGTAGGCGGCGGCGAGCCGCAGGGCCTCCTCGTCTACCGGAAGGCCGGCGAACCGCAGGCGCCGCAGGATCTGCCGGTCGGCCTCTGACCAGCCTCGCGTGCGAAGCGCGTCCGCCAGCAGCCTCGCGGCGGCATCGGGATCGATCTCGGCCGGCCGCTCCGTCAGGACGATCGCGCCGTACCGTTCGCGCGCCATCGCGCGGACGCGCCCGGGCGTCTCGTCATATTCGTGTACCACCTCACGCGTGTCGCGCGTGAGCCACGCCGGGTCGATCGCGCTCGCGATCCGGATCGTCGCTTCCGCGTTCTCGCCCCGCCGCCCGGCCTGCACGTCGGCCGCGACGATGAACTCGGCGTCGCGGACGCCGCTCTCGCGGCCGAGCACGGCGCCGTGGCCCGAGGCGAGCAGAAAGCGCGGCGACCCCGGCGCCCGCCGCCGCGCCACGCGATCCGGATAGCCGCTGAAGATCGCGCGGCGGAACGCCGTCTCGTCGATGTGCGCCTTCGCTTCCGCAAGCCGCGACGCGACGTCACGCACATGCGGCGGCAGCGCCCGTTCGTCGTCGATCGCCGACAGCAGATCGCTCGTCGTCGTCGCCGGATGCGGCGCCGGCGCGCGCCGCTCGGAGAGCAGCGCGCATACCAGCGCGACCGGACGCGCGCCGTCCGCCTCGACGAGCATCCGCGCGAGACGCGGGTGCAGCGGCAGCCGCTTCATGCGATCGCCGAGCGGCGTGACGCGGCGGTCGCGGACCGCGCCGAGCTGCTCCAGCAGTGCGAGCGCCGCCCGCAGCCGATCCTCCGACGGGCGGTCGAACCATTCGAACGTGAGCGGGTCGCCGCCCCACGCCAGGATGTCGAGCACGGCGTCCGACAGATCCACGCGATGGATCTCGGCTTCGCCGTGAGGCCGCAGACGATCGGACGCGTCCCACAACCGGCGCGCGCGGCCCGGACCGAGCCGGCCGGCGCGTCCGGCGCGCTGCGTCGCGGAATCGGACGGAATCCGTTCGAGCTCCAGCGAGTCGATGCCGCGATCCTCGTCGTAGCGCGCGATCTTGTGGAGGCCGGTGTCGACGACGGCGGTGACGCCCGGCACCGTCAGCGACGTCTCGGCGATGTTGGTCGCGAGAATCACCCGCCGTCGCGAGGGTTCGGCGATCGCGCGATCCTGATCGTCGGCGGGCAGCGACCCGTGGAGCGGAACGATGTCGGCGTTCGTGCCCAGCGCGGCACGAACGTCCGTCATGGCGCGGGTGATGTCGCCGGCGCCGGGGAGAAAGCACAGCACGCTGCCGCGAGTCTCGGTCGCGAGCTCTGCAGCCGCGGCGGCCAGGTGCTGCGCCGGCCGGTAGTCGATCTCGATCGGGTGCAGCCGTCCGGGCACGTCGAGGTGCGGACAGCCGTCGAGGAAGGCCGCGATCGCCCCTGCGTCGAGCGTCGCCGACATGACGACGAGGCGCAGATCGTCGCGCGCCTTCCACGCCTGCTTCGCGAGCGCGAGTCCGACGTCGGCGTGCACGCTGCGCTCGTGGAATTCGTCCAGGACAATCGTGCGGAACCCGCTCAGCAGCGGATCCTGCTGCAGCCGGGCAGTCAGGATGCCTTCCGTCGCCAGCAGCACGCGCGTCTCGGCGGTGAACCGCCGCTCGAACCGCACGTGCCATCCGACCTCGCGTCCGAGCGTCCAGGTCTGCTCGTCGGCGATGCGGCGCGCGATCGCGCGTGCCGCGACACGCCGGGGCTGCAGCACGATCACGGGTCCGTCCGCCGCCAGCGCCGGCGGCACCCGCGTGGTCTTCCCCGCGCCGGGCGCCGCGGTGAGGACGACGGCCCTCCGCTCGCGCACTTTCGCGAGCACGTCGGGAACGTAGGGGTCAATTGGGAGGACAGTCACGCGCGTACTCACGCCGAGGTCGCAGAGATCGCGGAGAACATTTTAGTGTGCTCTGCGTCCTCACCGACCTCGGCGTGAGTACGTGCGTGGCGAGCGCCGCCAGCCTTATCCGTCGCGGAGCGCGCTGGCGGGATCGATGCGGAGCGCGCGCACGATCGGGACGCCGTGCGCGAGAAGCGCCGCGGCGAGGAGCACCAGCGCGGCGCCGGCGAACGTGACGGGATCGACCGGGCTGACGCCGTAGACGAGCGTGCCGAGAACGCGCGTCGCCGCGAGCGCGGCCGCCAGGCCGGCGGCGAGGCCGGCGCCGACGAGGGGAACTCCGCCGCCAAGAACGAGACGAAACACGTCTCGCCGCTGCGCGCCGAGCGCGACGCGCACGCCGACTTCGCGCGTCCGCTGCGCCACGCCGTACGCGACCACGCCGTACAGGCCGACGGCGGCGAGCAGCACGGCGATGATCGCAAACGCGCCGAGCAGGCGTGTCACGAACAGCTGCGACGCCGCCGCGTCGATCACCAGATCGGGCAGAGTCGCCACCTGTGTCACCGGCACCTTCGGATCGAGATCGCGGATCGCGGCGCGCAGCGGGACGGCGAGGCCGGGCGCGTCCGCCGTGCTCGATTTGACGACGGCCACGAGAAACGAATCCGTGAGCTGTTCCTCGGGGACGTACATCGCGGGCGTCACCGGCGCGGTGACGTCGGCATGATGCACGTCGCCGACGACGCCGACGACGGTGCGCCAGGGTCCGCTGCCGGCTGCACCGATCCGCACCTGAGCGCCGATCGGATTGTCGCTCCCGAACACCTCGCGCGCGGCCGCCTGCGAGATGAGCATCACCGGCTGCGACGCCTCGGTGTCGGCGTCGAGGAGATCGCGGCCGGCAACGAGCGGAATGTTCATGAGACGTCGGTACCCCGGCGTCACGCCGTAGCGCTCGATGCAGGGATCCTCCTCCGGGTTCGCCTTCATGCGCCCCTGCGTGTGGAATCCGCGGCAGTCGTAATTGCCGCCGAAGGGAATCTGGTCCGCCAGTGCGGCCGAATCGACGCCGGGAATGGCCCGCAGTTTCTCCAGCAGCCGGGTTTGAAACGCTCGCACGGCGCTGTCTTCCGCGTACGCCTGGCCGACCAGCGAGAACTGCGCCGACAGAATGCGGTCGGCTCTGAAACCGGGGTCGGCGGACGCGACGGCGTCGACAGTCCGCAGCATCAGCCCGGCGCCGGCAAGCAGCACCATCGCGAGCGTCAGATCGACGACAACCAGTACCGCCCGCGCGCGCGAGCGGCCGCCGACGTGGCCGCGGCCGTCGGTGACGAGCGACTGCCGCGCGTCCGCCGCGGCGCCCCGCCAGGCCGGAAACAGACCGAAGGCGAGCCCCGTGACGACCGCGATCGCGGCCGTGAACGACAGCACCCTGCCGTCGACGGCGACGTGCTCGAGCCGCGGCAACGCCACCGGCGCCAGCGCCGCCAGCGCGCGAACGGCGGTCACGGCGAACAGCACGCCCATGACCGCCCCGCCGAGGCTCAGGAGCACGCTCTCGGTGAGCAGCTGACGGACGAGGCGCCGACGGCCGGCGCCGAGCGCGGCCCGCAGCGCCAGCTCCGATCGTCGCGTCACCGAGCGCGCCACCAGCAGATTCCCGACGTTGGCGCACGC
>Ga0066903_100006032_pt1 | contig 10655 bp, 12 predicted proteins | sample PanSoiMetaGPlot1_FD_67491 | JGI IMG/M metagenome (GOLD analysis project Ga0066903, IMG submission 67491) | Tropical forest soil microbial communities from Panama analyzed to predict greenhouse gas emissions - Panama Soil - Plot 1 (version 2) | ecosystem: Environmental > Terrestrial > Soil >...
ACACCCGCGCCGAGAAAGCCGACGCCAGAGACGACCTGGGCGGCGACGCGTGTCGGACTATCGTCCTCCGAGACCATCATCGAGAACACGACAAACCCGGCCGCGCCGGTGGCGACGAGCGCGTTCGTCCGCAATCCGGCCATCCGCTGGCGCCATTGCCGCTCGAAACCGATGATGCCGCCAAACAGCACGGCCACCCCGAGCCGGACCGCGATATCCTGCGCGTCCATTCCGCCAGTTCCGCCCAGCGCGCGTTAACAGCGGCAGCGCAGCGGTACCGGCGGGGTCACGCCGGGCGCGGCGAGCGGGAGCGCGGCGAGCCGATCCGCGGCTTTGCCACCGGCCGCTGCACGCGCGAGGCTCGCTTGGCTTTGGGTTCGTTGAGCGCCGCGGGTGCGCCGCCGCTGGCGCGCGCAGCGATCAACTCGATCGGCCCCGTCTTGGCACCGTAGCGGCAGAGATCGGCAACAACGCAATTCGGGCAATCGGGCTTGCGGGCTTGGCAGACGTAGCGCCCGTGCAGGATCAGCCAATGGTGCGCATAGCGCTTGTACTCGGCCGGCGTGACCGCCTCGAGCGCGGTCTCGACCGCCAGCGGCGTCTTGCCCGGGGCGAGGCCGGTCCGGTTGGCGACGCGGAATATATGCGTGTCGACGGCGATTGTCGGCTCGCCGAACGCGACGTTGAGCACAACATTGGCGGTCTTGCGGCCGACGCCCGGAAGCGCTTCGAGCGCCGCACGGTCGCGCGGCACCTCGCCGCCGTGCTGCTCCACGAGGATCCGACTCAGCGCGATCAGGTTCTTCGCCTTGGTGCGAAAAAGCCCGATCGTCCGAATCAACTCGACAATCCGCTCCTCCCCCAGCGCCACCATCTTGGCTGGCGTGTCGGCAAGCGCGAAGAGGGCGGGGGTGGCCTTGTTGACGCCGGCGTCGGTCGCCTGCGCCGACAACACAACCGCAATCAACAACGTGAATGGGCTGGCAAATTCGAGCTCGGTCTGCGGGATCGGCCGCGTCTCGGCCAGACGGCGATAGAATTCCCGGACCTCACGCTTGGAAAAGGCGCGCATCGCGCCAGTGTAAAAGGGGTCGCGACGCCGACAAATAGGCTTGGCACCCACCGGCATCGCGCTTTTGCAATCCCCCTTACGGATCGCTTGTCGCGCCGTTATGTTCGCCGGGCATGACCCCGAGCCCCGAGACCCTGCCGGTCCAGCCGTTTTTTGAACGGGTTCTCGCGCCGCACCGCAGTCTGCAGGCGCGCAATTTTCATTTGCTGATGGCGCTGCTCGGCCTGGTCAGCCTCGCTGCCGGTATCGGATTTCTGTCGATCGGCGCCTGGCCGGTTATCGGATTTTTCGGTATCGACGTCGCTCTTGTCTATCTCGCCTTTCGCTTCAATTACCGCAGCGCGCGGCAAAGTGAGACCCTCCGGCTGGCCGATGACGTCTTTTCGGTCGAACGGGTAGGTGTGCGCGGCGATCACCGCAAATGGAGTTTCCAGGCCTTCTGGGTCAGGGTGACCCTCGAGGAGCGGGGCGACACGTCGAACCGCCTCCTGATCGCCTCCCACGGCCGCAGTTTGGCGATTGCCGACTTCGTGCCGCCCGATACGCGCCGCGAGCTCGCGGTTGCGCTGAGCGATGTGCTCGGCCGCTGGCGCGATTCGCTCAATCCCGCCCGGCGACGGGAGGCGCTTCAGAGGCCGAGGACTTCCTTCAGCCCGTAAACTCCCGGCGGCCGGCCGACGACCCAGCGGGCGGCGCGGATGGCCCCTTTGGCATAAATCGCTCGGCTGGTCGCACGGTGCACCAGTTCGAGGCGCTCGGCGGCGCCGGCGAAAATCACATGGTGGTCGCCGACCGCGTCGCCGCCGCGCAATGCGGCGAAACCGATATCGCCGGTACGCCGCGGGCCGGTTATGCCGTCGCGGGCGCGCTGCTCGACCTCCTCGAATTCGACGCCGCGTCCGGCCGCCGCTGCGCGGCCCAGCGCGAGCGCGGTACCCGACGGCGCATCGACTTTGCCCCGATGATGCATTTCCATGATCTCGATGTCCCAGTCAGGGCCGAGCCGGCGCGCAACCTCCTCGACAACGCTCAGAAGGACATTGACCCCGAGGCTCATATTCGGCGCCCACACGATCGGAATGCGGCGCGCCGCATTCCGCACCCGGTCGCCTTGCTCGGACCCGAGACCGGTCGTGCCGATGACGATCGCGGTACCGAGCGAAGCGGCGAGCTCGGCATGCTCGGCGGTCGCCTCGGGCGAGGTAAATTCGAGCACGACATCGCTGTCGCGAATCACCTTCTCGGCGCTCTCACTGACCGGGACGCCGATCCGCCCGATCCCGGCCAACTCGCCAATGTCCTGGTTGACATAGCCGCTGCCGAGCGCCTCGCTGCCGCCGGCGACAGAGCAACCTTCAGTAGCGGCAATCTCGGCAACCAGCATCCGTCCCATGCGGCCGCCGCAACCGACGACGCCCATCTTGGTCCCGGCCATGCTCTTCCTCCCTTTTGCTGAGGCTGGAACGCTGACCCATTGCCATATAAAACACAAGCCGCGGGCCGTCCGGCGTCGACAAGGAGAAGGGGATGGACCACGACCATCAGGAGTTGCCGTCTGATCCGGCATTGCGTGTCATGGCGCTCGAATCGTTGCTGGTCGAAAAGGGATTGGTCGACCCGGCTGCTCTCGACGCCCTCATCGACACCTACGAGCACAAGATCGGGCCGCGCAACGGTGCACGCGTCGTGGCTCGCGCGTGGGTCGATCCCGAATACAAGAAACGGCTTCTCACCGACGGCGGCGCGGCAATTTCCGAGCTCGGCTACGCCCGCCAGGGCCGCGAGCATCTGGTGGTGGTGGAGAACACTCCGGAGCGCCACAACCTCGTCGTCTGCACGTTGTGCTCCTGCTACCCTTGGCCGGTCCTCGGTCTCCCGCCGGTCTGGTACAAATCGGCGCCCTACCGGTCGCGCACCGTCATCGATCCGCGTGGCGTGCTTCGCGAGTTCGGACTCGAAATCGGCGAGGATGTCGAGATCCGCGTCTGGGATTCGACTTCCGAAATGCGCTACTTGGTGCTGCCCGAGCGGCCCGCTGGCAGCGAGGCCCTTAGCGAGGATGAACTCGCGGCTCTGGTCACCCGGGACGCGATGATCGGCACTGCCAAAGTGATGCTTGCGGGAAGCGCACGATGAACGGTGTCCACGATATGGGCGGCATGCACGGCATGGGGTCGGTTGCGCCCGAGCCGAACGAGCCGGTGTTTCACGAGCGCTGGGAGGGCCGCGTTCTGGCACTCCAGCGCGCCACGGCAGCTTTCGGGAAATGGAATATCGATGCGAGCCGGCATTCGATCGAGCGCATCCCGGCTGCGGACTACCTGCGCATGAGCTATTACGAAAAATGGCTGGCCGGGTTGATCACCCGGCTCGAAGAGAGCGGTCTTGTTAGCCGCGCCGAAGTAGAAAGCGGCCGGGCGGCGCCGGAGTCATCCAAAGCGGCGCCACCGTTGACGGCGGATCAGCTGGTTGGGACCGTCCCCGAACGCGGCTGGTTCGAGCGTCCGGTCAACGCGCCGCCGCGTTTTGCGGTAGGTGAGCGGGTGCGCGCGAAGAAGCTCAACCTGACCGGTCACACCCGTTTACCGCGCTACGCCCGCGGCAATGTCGGCGTAGTCGATCGGGTCCATGGCGCGCATGTATTCCCCGACAGCAACGCCCATTTCCAGGGAGAAAACCCGCAGCATCTCTATTCGGTGCGGTTTTCGGCGCGCGAGCTGTGGGGCGAGGCGGCGACTGCACGGGACGCTGTCTATATCGACTTGTGGGAAGACTATCTCGAACCCGTTTAATCCGATGCCAGATGCAGAGCCGGTTTTTGCCGAGCCGTGGGAGGCCCATGCCTTTGCGCTCGCCGTAAAATTGTCGGAAGCCGGTGTCTTCACGTGGAGCGAATGGTCCACGGCGCTCGCCGAGGAGCTCGCCGCGGCAAGCCAGCGCCGTGAGCCCGATGACGGCTCCCGCTATTATCACCATTGGCTCGCCGCCCTCGAACGTCTGGCCGCCGCGAAAAATCTCGTTGCACCTCCAGCTCTGCGTGCGCGCAAGGAGGAATGGGCCGAGGCATACCGGTATACTCCACATGGGAAGCCCGTGACGCTCCAGACAGCCGCTCACCCAAGCCCCGTCCCCGAGGGGTGAGGGGCCACAGAGGACGAAAACTCGCGGTATATGGCTTTGCTGCGATCCGTCGCGACGGTCGGCTTCTATACGCTGCTGAGCCGCGTCTTCGGCTTTGTCCGGGACGTTTTGACTGCCGCAATCCTCGGCGCCGGGCCAGTCGCGGACGCGTTCTTCGTGGCGCAGCGGCTGCCCAACCTATTCCGCAGTCTCTTCGCCGAAGGAGCCTTTAGCGCCGCCTTTGTGCCGCTGTTCGCCGGCATGATGGCCGAGCACGGCAAAGAGGCGGCGCGGATCTTCGCTGAGGACGCGCTGGCGGTTCTGCTGGCGGCGCTGCTCGGTTTCGTCCTGCTGGGCGAAATCTTCATGCCCACGGTCATGAATGTGATCGCGCCGGGCTTCGGCGAGGACCCCGAAAAATTCAGTCTCGCCGTCGATCTGGCTAGGATCACCTTTCCTTATCTGCTGTTCATCGCGTTGGTCGCGCTGCAAGGAGGTGTGCTGAATTCGGTCGACCGGTTCGCTGCCGCCGCGGCAACGCCTGTTCTTCTCAATCTGTTCCTGATCGCCGCGCTCCTGTTGATGGATCGATTTGGCTGGCATGACGGCCGTGCTTTGGCCTGGGCAGTCACCGGTGCAGGTTTCGCGCAGTTCCTCTGGCTACTGTCGTCCTGTGCTCGCGCCGGGCTGGTGTTGCGCTTGCCGATGCCGCGGTTGACGCCGGGGGTGCGGCGGACCTTGGCGGTCATGGCGCCGGGAACGATCGGGGCCGGGGTCACGCAGCTCAATCTTTTGATTTCGACGGCCCTCGCCTCATTGCTGCCGAGCGGTTCGGTTTCGTACCTTTACTACGCCGATCGGTTGAACCAATTGCCGCTCGGCGTGGTCGGCATCGCGGTCGGTACCGCGATCCTCCCGCCATTGTCGCGCCAACTGAGGCTCGGGCACGCCGCCGACGCCGTCGCCACCCAGAACCGCGGAGTCGAACTGGCGTTGCTGCTGACCTTGCCAGCGGCGGTGGCGCTGGCTCTGCTCGCCACACCGATATTAACGGTATTGTTTCAGCGCGGCGCCTTCGGCCCATACGATACGGCGGCCACGGCTGCCGCCCTCGCCGCCTATGCGGCGGGCCTTCCAGCCTTCGTCCTCGTCAAGGTCTTGGCCCCTGCCTTTTTTGCGCGCTACGACACAGCTACGCCGGTCAAAGTCGCGATCGCGGCGATGGCCGCGAACCTCTGCCTCACCCTCATCTTGATGCAGTTTTTGGGGCATGTCGGAATCGCCCTTGCGACGACCGCCGCCGGCTGGGTCAACGCAATGACATTACTGGCGCTGCTGCTCCGGCGTGGGCATTTCCGCTTCGATAGCCGCGCCCGGCGGAACCTGCCGCGGGTCGGCATTGCCGCGCTTGGGATGGGGATCGTTCTGGCGTTGTTGCGACTTGCACTCGATCCGGCATTGGCGGGGCCGCCTTTTGTTCGCATCAGCGCACTGGTGGCGCTCGTTGCCGCGGGTCTGGCAACTTTTGCGCTATTGACGCTCGCCCTTGGTGTTGCCGATTGGCGGGGTCTCTTGGGGCGGCTGCGCCGGCAACCTGCTTGACCCGACGCACGCCGCGGCGCTAACAGGCCGCCGCTCCGTCTATAGAGGTAACATGAATCGGATCTTTTCCGGCATCCAGCCGACCGGCAATCTGCACCTCGGCAATTATCTCGGGGCCATTTGCAATTGGGTCGTGCTGCAAAACGATTTCGAATGCATCTTCTGCATCGTCGACCTGCACGCGCTGACCCAACCGCAGGATCCGGCCGAGCTGCGCGCCTCGACGCGCGAGGTTACGGCAGCCTACATCGCTGCCGGGATCGATCCGGAACGCTGCACGATTTTCAACCAGAGCATGGTTTCGGCGCACAGCGAGCTCGCCTGGCTGCTCAGCTGCCTGACCCCGCTCGGCTGGCTCAATCGGATGACGCAATTCAAGGAGAAGGCGGGTAAAAATCGCGAGATGGCCGGCCTCGGCCTGTACGCCTACCCGGTACTGATGGCGGCGGACATTCTCGTCTACAAGGCGACCCATGTCCCGGTCGGTGAGGACCAGAAGCAGCATCTGGAGCTCGCCCGCGATATCGCCGGCGCGTTCAACCGCCGCTACGAATGCGACTTCTTTCCTTTGCCCGAGCCGCAGATTTTCGGCGAGGCAACCCGGGTGATGAGCCTGCGCGACGGCACGAAAAAGATGTCCAAATCGGACACTTCCGATTACTCGCGCATCAACATGACCGATGATGCCGATATGATCGCGCTGAAGATTCGCCGGGCGAAAACAGACCCTGAGCCCCTCCCAGCGACGGTGGCCGATCTCGAACGTCGGCCCGAAGCCGACAATCTGATCGGCATTTATGCCTCTCTCTCAGGGCTTTCGCGTGAAGACGCGCTCGCGCGATTCGCCGGGCAGAACTTTTCGGAGTTCAAGGAAGCGCTGTCCGAAATCGCTGTTACGACCTTGGGGCGAATCGGCGGTGAGATGCGACGATTGATGGCCGACCCCGGATACATCGATACCGTATTGCGCAGCGGTGCCGCGCGCGCGGCGGCTATCGCCTACCCGGTATTGCGTGAGGCCCAGAAGATCAGCGGTCTGCTGCGTCCTTGAGTCGACCGCGCGCCCGCGTCGGCGGTATTCTCAACCCGCCCCCGTTTGCCGGAGGGTTGGCGCTTTTCCTGCCCCCGGGCAGGTTGTAAATTGACGAGGCAAGCGCGCTGAGCGGGCAAGCAGCGCGCAACGAAAGCACGTAGCCGGCGCTTCGAGCACCAATGGATATTTACCTGCCGATCGCCGAGGTATCGCTCGACATCTTCGTCCTCCTTGGCCTCGGTGCCGCTGTCGGTTTTCTCTCCGGTGTATTCGGGGTCGGCGGCGGGTTTCTACTGACGCCGCTGCTCATCTTTATCGGGGTGCCCCCGACCGTCGCCGTCGCGTCCTCGGCCAACCAGCTGGTCGGGGCCTCGGTTTCCGGTGTGCTCGCGCACTGGCGGCGCGGCAATGTCGATTTTAAAATGGGGTACGTCTTGCTCGTCGGTGGCCTGTTGGGCTCCCTGCTCGGAGTTTGGATCTTCACTTTACTGAAACGTCTGGGCCAGATCGAGCTGACGATCTCGATCTGTTATGTGCTGTTGCTCGGCGGGCTCGGCGGCTTGATGATGATCGAGAGCATCCGTGCGCTGTTTCGGCTGCATCGGCCGGGAGTCTCGCGGCGGCGGCTGCATCAGCACACCTGGATGCATGGCCTGCCCCTCAAAGCGCGCTTTCGCCGTTCCCGGCTTTATATCAGCGCTCTGTTGCCGGTCGGAATCGGGTTTGTTATCGGCGTTCTAAGCGCGATCCTCGGCATTGGCGGGGGCTTCATCATGGTACCGGCGATGATCTACATGCTGGGAATGCCCACCAGTGTAGTGCCGGGAACGTCGCTGCTGCAGATCATCTTTGTCGCGGCCAATGTCACCGTGCTGCAAGCCTATACCAACCATACCGTCGATGCCGTGCTTGCCCTCGTCCTGCTCGTCGGCGGGGTCGTCGGCGCCCGGATCGGCACCCGGTTTGGGATGCGCCTGCGCGGCGAGCAACTACGCCTGCTATTAGCTCTGATAGTGGTCGCGGTGGCTGCAAAGCTGGCCTTCGACATGACCGTCCGCCCGGCCGACCTATATTCCATCGCTTCGGAGAAGGGATGAGCCAAACCCGGGCTTACACCGTGCCGAGCACGTGCCGGTGACAGCGCGGCCGGGCGTCTCGTCGGATCAGCTCGGATCCTTTGCCGTCCTGCTCGTTTTTTCGCTGTTGTGTTGGGCGCCCGCACGCGCCGAGGAGCTCGTCGCGGATCTCACCAGTCACCTGATCGCAATCACGACCGGGTTTACCGGGGCCTCGGTGGTGCTGTTTGGCGCAGTCGACGGGCCCGGTGACGTCATCGTCGCGGTGCGCGGCCCCGATCGCGAGATGACCGTCCGTCGCAAGAGCCGCGTGGCCGGCATCTGGGTCAATACCCAAGAGGTGACGTTTGCCAACGTCCCGAGCTTTTATGCGATCGCCGCGAGCCGGCCGATGCTCGACATTCTGTCGCCCGCGGCCGCAGCGTTCTACCGGCTTGGGATATCCAATCTGAAGCTGGCGGCTTCGACGCCTGCGCCATCCGTCGTAGTCGATGCGTTTCGCACGGCGCTCGAACGCACGCAGCAACAGGCGGGGCTGTTCGTCGAGCGGCTGGGCAAAGTCGATTTCCTCGGCGAGCGACTGTTCCGCACGACGATTATGTTTCCTTCCAATGTGCCAACCGGAACCTATCTCGTGGAGGTATTCCTTGTCCGTGACAAGGACGTCGTCAGCGGGCAGACCACTCCGCTCGTCGTCTCTAAAGTCGGGGTCGACGCGTCGGTGTTCGATTTCGCTACCCGTCAGCCCGGGTTCTACGGTGCGATTGCGGTGCTGACCGCCATAGTGGCAGGATGGTTGGCTAGCCTCCCGTTCAGAGGCGCCTGATCTTGTCAGAATTGAGAGCGGGAACGGGATTATCGATGACAGAGACCGCCCATCAGCGTGTTTTCCTTGTCGTTGTCGACGAAAGCGAGGAACTTCAGGTTGCCGTTCATTATGCCGCGCGGCGCGCGGCGCATACGGGTGGACGGGTCGCATTGCTCTACGTGATCGAGCCTACGGAGCTGCAGCACTGGCGGGCAATCGAGGATTTAGCGCGCGAAGAGCGGCGCGAAGAAGCCGAACAGCTGTTGCAACGGCTGTGCGATGAAATTTCGCCGATCGCCGGCTCGATGCCGATCGTCTACATCCGCGAGGGAGTTTGCCGGGACGAGCTGTTGGCGCTGATCAACGAGGAGCCGAGCATTTCGATCCTGGTCCTGGCCGCCGGGACCGGCCCCGAGGGGCCGGGACCGCTTATCTCGTATCTGACCGGCAAGCCCGCCGCCCGGCTACGCATTCCGATCACAATCGTTCCCGGCGGTGCCACTATGGAGCAGCTGGACTCAGTCAGTTGAAACGCAAGGCGGGCACCCAGGGTTGATTCGATGAGCCGACGCCCCATGCTAAATTCAAGTTCAGTATAATCTGCGACCGGAGCCAGTGATGTTCATTCAGACCGAGCAAACGCCGAACCCGGCGACGCTGAAATTCCTGCCGGGGTGTCCGGTTATGACCGCCGGCACCGCCAATTTCACCAGTGAGCAGGCAGCCCATACCTCACCCCTCGCCGAACGGCTTTTCTCCCTGCCGGAAGTGACGGGAGTGTTCCTCGGAGCCGACTTCGTCACCGTGACAAAGAACGAGGAAGGAGACTGGTACCGGCTGAAGCCAGCAATACTCGCCGTCATCATGGAGCACTTTACCACCGGCCGGCCTGTCTTACTCAGTGAGCCTGCGGTCGGCGAGTCGGCGGGAGCGAGCCTGGACGAAGAAGACGAAGTCGTGGCGCAAATCAAAGAATTACTAGAGACCCGGGTCCGCCCCGCGGTGGCGCAGGATGGCGGCGACATAATATTCCATGATTTCCAGGACGGCGTTGTTTACCTCCACATGCAAGGCTCCTGCTCCGGATGCCCGAGCTCGACTGCGACCCTAAAGGCCGGGATCGAAAACATGCTCCGGCATTACATCCCGGAGGTAGTTGAGGTACGCGCCGTCTAACAAACGTTATCTGCTAAAGGCGACCGGGCTGGCGCGGGCGAGCTTCCGATCCACCGCCGTCACCGCGGCGGCGATAACCCGCGGCGACGCGGGGCGGCCTGTTCTAGCTATCGATACAGCGGGTTCGGCTTGCTCGGTGGCTGTCAGCCTTGGTGAAAGAATACTTGCCCAGCAGCGGATCGAGACGCTTTACGGCCAGGCGGAAGCTCTGCTGCCCCTGGTGGACAGGGTTATGCGGGACGCCGGCCAAGAGCCATTCGGGCTCGAAATTGTCGTGGTAACCGTCGGGCCGGGCAGCTTCACCGGAATTCGCGTCGGGCTCGCCGCGGCACGCGGAATCGCGCTAGCGACGGGCGCACGCCTCATCGGCGTCACGAGCTTCTTCGCGGTCGCAGCTGGCGCGGCCCACAGCAATCGCTGCAATGGCCGCTTGCTGCTGGTCTCTGTCGAAAGCCGCCGGGAAGATTTGTACATCCAATTCTTTGATCCGGCGGGTGATCCGCTCGGCAGGCCCGCGGTCGTCATGCCGTTCGCGCTTGGCGACGCTACCAGCGCCGCCATCGGCACGCGGCCGTTGCTGATCGTCGGCGACGCAGCGCACCGGGCCGCCGCGGCGCTAAGGCAACGCCGGGAAGTTAGCCTCCTGGCGGATCCGGCACCCGGCGCGGTCGGAACTTTGCAGGCCGGGCTGCGACTGTTGCGACTTGGGAAGGCAGACGATGCTCCGCGGCCGCTCTATCTTCGTCCCCCTGACGTCACACTTCCCGG
>Ga0066903_100006033_pt1 | contig 10655 bp, 11 predicted proteins | sample PanSoiMetaGPlot1_FD_67491 | JGI IMG/M metagenome (GOLD analysis project Ga0066903, IMG submission 67491) | Tropical forest soil microbial communities from Panama analyzed to predict greenhouse gas emissions - Panama Soil - Plot 1 (version 2) | ecosystem: Environmental > Terrestrial > Soil >...
CAAGAGCGCGGGCGCCTCCGGATGACGTCCGAGGGTGTCAATGCGATGTTCGATACGATTGGCTCACGGAGTGATCACTAGCCGCGCCAACGATGAGCGGATAAAAGTCCTCGACCAAAACTAGGACTTCGCAAATGATCGTTGATTTCCAGCACCACTTCACGCCACGCGAGCTCATCAAGGGTGATCCCGGCGACCGTCTCGTCCTCCACTATGACGAGAACGGGGCGCCGAGCTACACGGTGCATTCGCTCCTCTACGATCTCGACGAGCACGTCTGCATGATGGATGCGGCGGGAATCGACGCGGCGTGGCTTACCAGCGCGGCCGGCATGGCGGCCGACCTCGAACGGTCGAAGATTTGCAACCAGCGAGCCAAGCAGGCCGAACGCGACTATCCGGGCCGCTTTATCGGCGCCGCCCATGCGAATCCGCTGGGCGGGCTGGAAGCGGTGACGGAGCTCAAGCGCTGCAAGCACGAGCTCGGTTTCCAGGGCGTCGTCATCACCTCGGAGGCCGACGGCAAGTTCCTCGATGCGCCCGACTACGAGCCGTTCTGGGCCGAGTGCGAAAAGCTCGGCATGTTCGTCTTCGTGCATCCCGCCCTGAAGCTCAACTTTTCGCAAGCCTTCGACGGCTACGACACGGCGCGTTCGGTCGGACGCGAGTTTTCCCTCATCATGGCAACGATCCGCCTGATCAACGCAGGCGTGTTCGATCGCCACCCCGAACTGATTGTACACATGGCGCATCTCGCCGGCGGCATCGCCTCGATGCTCGGACGCGTACGTAGCTACCAGGACAAGACGTTCTGGGGCACTGCCGGCGACGCGCGCCATGGCATCACACCGAAGCACGATTTCGATCACTATCTGGGGCACAACATGGTATTCGATACGGCTGGGTTCTGCGGCGCAATCGCATCGGTAAGGACGGCTCTCGTTGAAATTCCTGCGGCGCGCATCGTGTTCGCCACCGACTACCCGCAGGAAATCCGCGCCCGTGAGGCGGTGCGCGATTTCGTGCGCGAAGTGCGCGAACTCGGGGCGGATGGGGAGAAGATACTGTCGGGCAATGTGGGACTGTTGTTGAAGTGAAGGCCTTGGCACAACAGACGAGAGCGGGTGGCCGAGATGGATATCCTAAACATCGATTGCTTTAACGGTCCCAAGGCCGGCGATTGGCTCCGCAGGGCGCAGGGACTATCCATCACCGACGGCGAGGTGGCATTCAACGGCGGCATCATCAATCCGGCAAGGGAGCACCTGAAGGTGGGTCAATATTACTATCGGTTTGTTTCGAAGGCGCTTCCTGCAAAGTTCAAGGCCGGCGGCACGTGGTGGATCGATTTCGACACGCTGAACAACATCTATGCGCGCTACCGCCACACCGGCCCCAGTGCTACGGCGAAGCAGAGCAGCGGCCCGCATGCAGGATCGCGGTCGACTTTCCGCGAATGGCTTGCGCTGACATTTGAATGGAATCTCATTGAAGAAATCGTCATTGCGCAACTGCGTGCGCGCCTGGACTCATATTCGGGATTTGGTCGGCGCGCCCAAGGTCAACACGGTTTCGACAACCGCGCCTTCGGCATGGCGCCCCATCTGAGCAATCTCTTCACGATCAAGCAGCATTGCGTGCCTGAAGTTTGGGTCCACCAGAAGCAGGCGTTTCCAGCCTTCCGAATCGTCGGATTTCACGACGTCGAAGATGTCGTGGCTGGCAAAATCATTTGAAAGATCCATGATCAACGCTGCCATTTGCGGTCTGGGGCGCTGGGGTCAGGCCCTCGTCACGGCGGTGCAGGGCAAGTCGAACCGGATCCGCTTTGTCCGCGGCGTGGTACGCGATCCCGCGCAGGCGCGCGATTTTGCTTCGCGGCATGGCCTCGCCTTGACGACCGCGCTTGCGGAGGCCGCGGGCGATCCTGCGGTCGACGCGGTTTTTCTGGCGACACCCCACTCTCTCCATGTCGAGCAGGTGACTGTCGTCGCCGCAGCCGGAAAGCCGGTGTGGTGCGAAAAGCCGCTCGCGCTCACTCGTGCGGGAGCCGAGCAGGCAATCGCGGCCTGCCGGGACGCCGGCGTGCTCCTTGGTTGCGGCTACAACCGGCGCTGCTTTTCGTCGATGCGCGAGCTCAAACGCATCGTTGACAGCGGTGCGTTCGGCGATATCCTGCACGTCGAAGGGCAGTTCTCCAATGAACACTCGATCCCCGTGCTTCGCCTGCTTTCCCCTGGCTGGCGCGACGACCCCGCGGAATCGCCTGCCCTGGGCATGACGGGCTGCGGCCTTCACGTTCTCGACGCGCTGGTCAGCCTTGCCGGTCCGGTCCGCCAGGTGCACGCCAAATCGTTCGCTCCGAAGCCGCCGCCCGACCCGCGCGATGTCGTCGCCGTCCTGATGGAATTTGCAAGTGGCGCTACCGGCCTGATGGCGACGGTGCGGGCGACCGTCCCGTTCTGGCGTATTCATGTATTCGGCACCAAGGGCGACGCCGAGGCGCGCGGCGAGAGAGATGTGAGGATCGGCCACATCGGTGCGCCGGCGTCGGAGCATAGGTTTGGACCAGTGGATTCGTTGCGCACTTTGGCCGAATCCTTCGCGGATGCGGTTGAGGGACGCGCGCCATTTCCGATCTCGCCGCAGCAGTTGATCGACGTGACGGCTGCTTTCGAGGCCGTGATCCGGGCGCTGGATACGGGCGCGCCGGCGAACGTGCCAGATTGATCCCGCGCAGGGACGGCAAAATCGCCGGCACATGGGTTGCGCGGAATGTGGATTTATCCCGACCCGTTCTCCACTCACTTTCCGGCGAACACGATTGTAACCGGACTCGCGTTCTTGATGACTTGGCCGGTCGGCGTAAGCTTGCCGGAGCCGCCGTCAACGCGGAACGTGACCACAGTGTCACCTTGCTCGTTTGCCGCGTAGAGGAAATGTCCGGCCGGATCGAGACCAATGAAGCGTGGGCTGCTGCCTTGAGTTGGCTGCCAGCCGACAACGCTCAACAACCCTTCCGGATTGGCCGTGAAGATGGTGACGCTGTCGTGGCCGCGGTTCGAGCCATAAACGAAACGGCCATCGGGCGAGACCGCGATCTCCGCCGTGGTGCTGTAGCCAGTGAAGTCGGTTGGCAGCGTCGACATCACCTGGAGCGCCGTAAGGGTGCCGCGTTCGGTATCGAACTTGTAGGTCGCAATCGTGCTGTCGAGCTCGTCGAGCACCCACACGATGGGCAACTTCGGATGAAACGCGAGGTGGCGGGGACCGGCACCGGGCCGCGACTTCACAGAGCCCTGCTCGGTCGGGGCGAGGCGGCCGGTTGCGGCGTCGAAGCGGAACACGAACACCCGGTCAAGCCCCTTGTCCGACACCAGTACGAAGCGGCCAGACGGGTCGAACACGATATCGTGCGGATGGGAGCTCATCTGCTCGACCTTGTGCGGGCCAGGTTCGCCCGGCAGCTGCACCAACTGATGCTGGTCCTGGAGCGATCCGTCCGGCGCAATGGGTAACACGGCGACGCTGCCGCTCGCATAATTGGCCATCACCAGGAATTTGCCCGACGGGTCGACAGCCTCGCGCACCCCGTTCTTGCCGCCGGCCGCAGCGCGATTGAGGAGCTTGGCCTGGCCGGTTGCAGGATCGAGCGCAAACGCCGTCGCATACTCCTCGTCGCCATGCACCGAATAGAGAAAGCGCTGGTCGCGGCTCAGCGCCAGATAGGACGGATTGATGAGATCGCCGATGTGCTGGACGTGAGTCCAGGCGCCGGTTGCCGGGTCGGCACGATAGACGTGGATGCCGTCGCCACGCGCCTTGCGCTGGGCGGCCGTGAATGATCCCACATAGGCGTACATGGACGACGTTCCCGGCGAGGTCTGCGCGGCGGCCGGCCCGGCCTGCGCGACAAGAAGAGCCGCGACCATAAGGGCAGCGGCAGGTGAGAGCAACTCTTCAGGCGTCTTGATCTTCATTGGCGTTTACTCCCCAGATGTGTTGTCGTTTGACCGTCGCCGGAACGGTGTCGATGAGCGCGCCCAGCCCTCTGCAATCGGTAGGCAGTATACCTGGCCCGTCGGTCTGAGGCGAAGCCTCGTTGGGTTCTCAGGTTCCGAGCAACCTATCGCTTGAGCCGGTAGCCTGTCTTGAAAATCCACCACACGATTGCCAGGCAAACGACAAGGAATATCGTGGTCATGCCGAGACTGATGCTCACGCCGACATCCGCGATGCCATAGAAGCTCCAGCGGAAGCCGCTGATCAGGTAGACGACCGGGTTGATCAAAGCGACGGTCTGCCAAACCGGCGGCAGAACTTTGATCGAGTAGAAGCTGCCGCCCAGGAAGCTCAGCGGAGTAATGACGAGAAGCGGCACGACTTGCAGCTTCTCGAACCCGTCGGCCCAAACGCCGATGATGAAGCCGAGCAGGCTGAACGTCAGCGCGGTCAGCACGAGGAACATCAGCATGGGGACCGGATGGGCGAGCCGTAACGGCACAAACAGGCCGGCCGTGGCCAGGATGATCAATCCAAGAATGATCGATTTGGTCGCGGCAGCGCCGACGTAGCCGAGCACGATTTCCAAGGCAGACACCGGCGCTGACAAGAGTTCGTAGATCGTGCCGGTGAATTTCGGAAAATAGATGCCGAACGATGCATTGGCGACACTCTGGGTCAAAAGCATCATCATCATCAGGCCGGGCACGATGAAAGCGCCGTAACTGACCCCCTCGATCTCGGTGATACGCGAGCCGATCGCCGCCCCGAACACCACGAAGTACAGCGATGTCGAAATCACCGGCGATACGATACTTTGCAGCAAGGTCCGCGCGGTGCGCGACATCTCGAAAAGGTAAATCGCCCGAACTGCTCGAAAATTCATCGTCTCGGCCTCACCAGCCCGACGAAAATGTCTTCGAGCGAGCTTTCGGTCGTGTGCAAGTCGTGAAACGCGAGTCCGGCGCGGCCGAGATCGGTGAGCAGGGACGCGATCTCGCTGCGTCTTCCCTTGCTGTCATAGGTGTAGATCAATTCGTTGCCGTCGGGCGAAAGGGTCAGGTCGTACGCGCCGAGCGCTGGCGGAATGGCGCTCAAGGGGGCGTCGAGTTGCAGGGTCAACTGCTTCCTGCCAAGCTTGCGCATCAGTTCAGCCTTATCCTCGACCAGGATGATTTCTCCCTTGTTGATCACGCCGATTCGATCGGCCATCTGCTCGGCCTCTTCGATGTAGTGGGTCGTCAAAATGACGGTCACGCCGGAAGTGCGCAGGGCGCGCACGGTCTGCCACATGTCCTTGCGCAGCTCGACGTCGACGCCCGCCGTCGGCTCATCGAGAAACAGAATTTGGGGTTCGTGCGACAGCGCCTTCGCGATCATGACGCGACGCTTCATGCCGCCTGACAGCGTCATGATTTTGCTGTCCTTGCGGTCCCACAGCGACAGCTCTTTCAGCACCTTTTCGATGTGGAGGGGGTTCGCCGGCTTGCCGAAAAGTCCGCGACTGAACGACACGGTATTCCAAACGGATTCGAAGGCGTCGGTTGTCAGCTCCTGTGGGACGAGCCCGATCAGTGCACGGGTCTTGCGGTAGTCTGTGATAATGTCGTGACCGCCGACCGAAACGGCGCCGTCGCTCGGATTGACGATGCCGCAAATGATGCTGATGAGCGTGGTCTTGCCTGCGCCGTTGGGGCCCAGCAGGGCAAAGATTTCGCGGCGGTAGATCTCGAGGTTGATGTCCTTGAGCGCACAGAAACCGGGCGCGTAGGTCTTCGACAGGTGAGTTACCGAGATCACGGGCTGCATGGCAATGATGACATTGGGTGACTTGCGGGCAGGATTCAAGAGGCCGGGCTGCTTCATCGGACCGGGCGAGTCGGATCGGCAAGGTCAGTCGGCGCCGCGGCTATTTCGCGCTTGGTCATCGCGTTCGCGTCATCGATGATCTTGAGGAAAGCGCGGGTCGCGGCCTCGATACCCCAAGCCGGCACGAGGTCCGCGGTGTCAAGCGTGGTGTGGTAGATGACGTGATCAATGATGTGGAAACTCGGTGCCTTCATGTAGATTTGCGACAGCTCGCCGCCAGGGCTTAATTCGGACTTGCGGTAGGTGGCAACGCCAAACTCACGGAATGTCCGGCGGACCAGCGACCGCAGCGCGTCGCTGCCTCCCACATACCAGCGCCGTGCACTGACTTCATTCGCCGTCATCACGCCTGCGTCGAGACTGTAGAGCAGCGTCTGCGAGGGATGTTCGCAGTTGACGATCAGCGCGACCTTGCCCCAGTCGTAGTTGTCTCGCACCCAATGGATGCCCTGTGAGCCGTGATGGTGGTCCGGGGTCGTCAGAAACACGAGAGTGCGCGGCCGCTGCGCCTGCGATACGGCAGCGTAATGGCGCGCGATGTCGAGCATCATGGCGAGCCCGGAGGCGTTATCCATTGCGCCCTCGAAGAAGGCGTCGGTGTGCGCCATGAGCAAAATCTGCTCCTCGCTGGCGCCAGGCAGCACGCCCCAGACATTGCCTGTTTTGAGGCCCTCGCGTTCCTCGGTCGCGAGCTGAAGGTGGAACGAGACCGGCCGACCCCGGTCGAGCTGGTCGCGGATCAGGTTGGCTTCGTCCGGCGTAATGGTGACGGTCGGGGCCGCGGCGCCTACGGCGCCCTCGGGCTCCGACTGTGCGTCACCGGGGAATCCCATCTCGACCAGAATGATGGCCGCGCCGGCATCGTTCGCCCGCCGCACGGCGCCGCTCCAGTCCGCCGAATGGTCGCGCCCGCCCGGCGTCGGCATCGAATAGATCATGACGGTCTTGCCCTTCACATCGCGGCCCTGAAAGTCGGCCACAGTGCCGAGACCGACCCACACCACCGGCGCCGTGGTGCCGTTGCTCATTGTGCCTGGCGATTCGGTGATGGGGAAAACGCTCTTGAGCACCGTAGTCTGGCCGTCCACTGTGAACTGAGCCGTCCATGCGGTCGGGTACCACAGCGGCTTCATGACGATCTCCTGGCGGTGCACGTCGGCAAGGCCGAGCCGCTTGAACTGGCCCATCACCCAGTCCTGGGTCATGCGATCGTAAGGTGTACCTGGAATGCGTCCCCAATACTGATTCCCGTCGTCGCGGCTTTTGCGGGAAATGGCAGTAACCTCGCCCATCGCCGACTTGATCTTGCGGGCGTCGACATCTGCGTAGGCTTCAGCGCCGGGCGGTAGCGGAAGATGGATGTACTCCTCATCAGGGATGTAGAGGTCCTTGCCGTCCTTGGGCAGGCCCAGTGTGCGGCCGAAACGTCCTGTTGGGCGCGACAGGGTAGCGAGCGCTGGCGCGTTCCGCTCGGGCTGAGCGGTCTGGACTTGAGCTGGAGCTTGCGCCGGACATGCGTGCGCCCACACGGCAAGGATGATTCCGGCGAGCGTCACACTGGCGCGACGGCGGTTGGGCTTCATGCTGCGTTCCTCCCCGGGTCTCACTCGGCCACGTTCGGTCGCTCGCCGTAGTATAGGCATTCCGGGGCGCGGACTTCAGTCCGAGAGCCCGATGCTCTTGGAATGGCTGTTATTTGTCTTATGCAATCAGGCCATGCGGTTCGTGAGTGTGCCGATATCCTCGATCCACAGCTTGACCACGTCGCCGGGCTTGAGGAATTCCGGCCGCGCAGCGCCGACACCCGCGGGCGTTCCAGTTAGGATCACGTCGCCGGGCTGCAACGTGATGCGCGATGACAAGTGCGTGATCTGTTCCGCGAGGGTGAAGATCATCTGGCTGGTATTGGAGTCCTGCTTGAGGACATCATTGACCCACAACTTGAGGCCAAGCTGCTGCGGATCGGGAATGTCGTGGCTGGGCACGATCCACGGCCCGAGCGGGCATGATCCGTCGAAGTTCTTGTGCGCCACCCAATCGAACTTGAACGGCGCCGTGTCGGGCACATGGGGGCGTCGTCCCATGTCGCGTGCCGAAAGGTCGTTTGCGATGGTGTAGCCCGCCACGTAACCGAGCGCCTCGGTGAGCGGCACATGCTTGGCGGCAAGCCCAATCACGGCGGCAAGCTCGATCTCCCAGTCCATTGTCTTGGAAATGCCGGTGATCTGCACCGTATCGTCAGGCGCCGCGAGGGTGCTGCGCCCGGCCTTGAGAAAGTGCCAGGGCTTGAGGCCCAGCGTATGCGGGTCCGGCTCGGGAGCGCGTCCGCTCGCGCGCGCCATCTCGGCGGCGTGATCGGCATAGTTCGCCCCGGCGCAATACATCGCCGACGGCCACAAGATCGGCGCCATGAGCCTGGTCGTGGCGAGCGGCTGGCCGGCGGCGGGCGAGGCTGCAGCTCTGGCAAAACGGTCCCGTGCCGCCGTCCAGTCCGCGAGGATGCCGAGCACGGTGGCGTCGGCCGCGTGACCCGTCAGCTGCGCGGCATCGCAGACCTCATCGCCGATCACCAGCCCTGCACGCGGCCCATCCGCTCCCGCATAGGTCGCCAGTTTGTAGCTCGCCATGGTGGTTCTCCTCGTTGCGGAGGCAACAAGCAGATTTGCCACGCGGTTGGCAAGCACCGGAGTTCGGGTGGTCTGCTCGTCGGGCGCGGCATCTTGCGAATTCACCGGCGGGGTGCGAAGGGTGCTGCCCGCGGTGGAGCTTTGCCGATGGTTGATCTCGCCGATCTCGCTGCTCGAACGTCGGTTGTGCCGGGCCGGTCCTGCGGCTCGTGCACAATGTGCTGCAAGCTCTACGACGTGCCGGAAGTGCAAAGCTTAGCCGGCAAGTGGTGCCGCCACTGCGCACCGGGCAGGGGTTGCGCCATTCACGCGACGCGCCCGGATACGTGTCGAAAGTTCTTCTGCGGATGGATGGTGTCCGCGGACCTCGGGCCGGAATGGAAACCCGACCGGGCAAAACTCATCATTCGGCTCATTCCTGCTGAAGGCGACCGGCTCTGCGTAGCGGTCGATGTCGACGAGGGGCTTGCCTCTGCCTGGCAGCGCCCGGATATCTATGCCAAGCTCAAGCGCATCGCGGCCTATTCCGCCGGAGTCGTTGTCCGCGTCAGCATCGGGCGACGGCGAATCGTCGTGCTGCCCGACCGTGATGTCGACGTTGGCATCGTCGGCGACGATGAGGAGGTGGAGGTGACGGGCAACGGTGCGCTCGCCGAGGTGCGAAAGGTCAAGCGCCGCGCCGTTGACGCAGCAGGCCATTGACCTCGTCCCGCGCCTTGGGTTGACCTCATCACATCCGATGTGGTCCTCGCGGGGGTGCAAGGTAGGGATCGCCGGCGCGAATGAGGCCGCAAGCCGATCGGCAGCAGTGACCAATGGCGGAACTGCTCGGCTCTGATGAACGCCGTTCGCCGCGGCATCCCGGACCGCCTCATCCTACGGTCAACTTCATTTGGTCGGCAGGCTATTGGCAATCGCGGTGCCGACTGTACAATAAATAGATACTCTGGCCGCCGCGCTTCACGCCGTAGCAAGGCGTCAACCGGGCCCCAAGGCCGACAGGGAGGGAATGCTTCGAATGGTTGAAAAACTCGTCGGCAAGATTTCCGAGTTCAAGGACGGCGACCGTCGTATCGTGTTCGTCGGCGAGCATGAGATCGGTGTGTTCCGGGAAAACGGCACCTTTTATGCTTACAGCAACTATTGCCTGCATCAGGGCGGGCCGGCCTGTGAGGGGCTGACCATCGCCAAGGTGGAAGAGCGCATCATGCCCGACAAGACCTCGAAGGGCATGTATTTCTCCGACACCGAGCTCCACTTCGTGTGCCCGTGGCACGGCTATGAGTACGACATCAAGACAGGCGAATGCGTCTCCGATCGCAAGCTCAAGCTGCGCAAATACGAGGTGATCGAGAAGGGGGACGAGGTCTATGTCCGTGCGTAAAGCCGCGGCGGTCAAGGCTGCGACAAAGCCCCTTGGCAAGCGCGCGCCTGAGCCTGACGCGCGCGCACATCCCAAAAAGGACGCGAAGCCGAGGTCCGCGAAATCTGAATCCGGCAGGATTGGCGATATGTCGGCCGCAGCCGAGAAGCTCGCTGGCGACATAGAATGCGCGATAGCCGAGGGACGCACCGATGTGCTGACTCCCGATGCCATTCAGGCGCTGATGGCGGCGGCGTGCCGAAGCTATTCGGCGCAGGTCGAAGCAAGCGGCCATTTCTCGCCGCTCGCGTCCCACAGCCGGGTCACCTCAACCGATGTGATGATCACGGCAAGCGGCTTGTTGAAGGCCGCCAATCTCGCGGTCTTTGAACTAGGCATGTGGCAAAGCTGGACCGGCCGGTGACCGGCCGGATCGCAAGACAGGTTTGAAGAGTCGGGAGACTCATTCGGGAGAAACGGCATGGAACTTATGTCGGATCGCGGCCGCCGCGTGACGGTTGACGAGTTGAACACAACGCGACTCCTCGCCCACGCCCGTCAGCAGGCCCATCAGCGCAAATTGGACGATATGGTCATCGTCGACGTCGATGCGCATCACTACGAAAATGAGCACATGAAGGACATTCTGCCCTTCATGGAGAACGACGTCCTGCGACAACTCGCGACGGCGCAGGGCGCGAAGGGCGGCCGCGGTACGCTGATGCCGCAGCAGATCGGTTACCAGGATGTCGGCGGTCGTGTCACCCGGTATCCGCTGCGCACATCCGAAAAGA
>Ga0066903_100006034_pt1 | contig 10655 bp, 8 predicted proteins | sample PanSoiMetaGPlot1_FD_67491 | JGI IMG/M metagenome (GOLD analysis project Ga0066903, IMG submission 67491) | Tropical forest soil microbial communities from Panama analyzed to predict greenhouse gas emissions - Panama Soil - Plot 1 (version 2) | ecosystem: Environmental > Terrestrial > Soil >...
CACCCGGATCCGGCTTTGCGCTGCGGCCGTCAGTTCAGCCTCGAGCTCCGCGTCCGAGAGACGTTGCAACACAACCAGGTTTTGCAGCCGTTTTGTCAGGTCCATCGGGGCGCCGAGCATAATGCATCGGGTCGCGCGACGCACCCCCTAGGCGCGGTTTTGAGCGGTCTCACGGTGAAGGCACTGCGACGCGGTTCGCCGGGACGATCTGCGGCTGGAACGCAAAGACGTCGCGGCTGTGTGGGTCGATGAGAGCCTTCACCCAGTGCACGTGGTTGTCGTCCCACTCCGGGTGCACCGACGGCGTGCTCGTCGTCGGGTCGGTGATGTTCGTGTTGTCCCCGAACGTCTCCACGCGCGTGAAGTTCTCGACGAGGCGTCCGTGTGCGTCGAGCAGCGGTTTGTCGACCATGAAGTAGTGCGAGTCGCCGTGGACGAGAACGACCGGCTTCTCGAAAGCGATCGTCTCGTCTCGCAACACTGAGAGGATGTCGTGGAAGCCGTCGGCCTTGCCGTCCGTCTCTACGAGCGTCGTGGGATTGCGCTTCGGCGCACCCTGGTAGCCCGACATGTCGAAGCCCGGATCAGCCTGCCAGATGATCATCACGCCGGCGGAGTGCTTGTCCTGCGCATCGTCGAAGGTCTCGCGGAGCCAGGCCTCGTCCGCCGCCTCACGAGCAGTGTACTCCGGCTCATCGCCGGTCGGGCTTGTGTCGCCCGCCCCGCTCGAGCAGAGGTTGTTGCAGGTTCCCTGCACGTTGAGGGTCGCGAACGTCACGTGGTGGAACGTCCAGCGACGGTTCTCGACGCAGCCGGTCATGAATCTGTCGCTTCCATCCGGTTGCGTGGATCCCTGGCACAGCGGGGCCGTCTGCTCCTCGAGCTCCATCCGGTGCTTCCCGAAGGATTCGTCGGTGCCGAAGAAGAAACCACGCTCGTACTGAAGCCGCTCGAGCGAGTTGAAGGGGCCGTTGATGGTTCGGTCGCAGTCGGTCCAGTCGTTGTCGCCCGGGGTGAAGATCGCCGGTTTGTTCAACGAGTTGAAGTAGCCGAGCGCCTGGGAGTAGATCGATGGCTGGACCGCGCTCTCGCAGGTGGTCGGCGTCTTGGAGCCGGGGATGGCGCTGCCGGCCTTGAGGTCCCCGTCGTGCACCGTGAACGCGAGGTCCTGGCTGTTCATGTCAGCGATCAGGTTGGGGACGCCCGTCGTCGCCTGGGTGTCGGAATAGGGGAGGTCGCCCCAGAGCCCGACCGAATATGAGAAGTCCTGGCCGTTTCCTTCATCCTGGCCGGCGACGGCGATTCCGGCTGCCAGCGAACCGATCAGCGCAACTAGAGCGAAGACAAGCAGGCGTCTCGACATGGTCCCTCCCCGGTCGTGAGAACGGGCCGAGCCTGTCTGCTCGCACCTGCCGCGTGGGTTTCGGTGTCGCGACGGTCCGGTGAGGATTCGGTGAAGCTGGGAGGGTTCGGCCTAGACCGCGAGGATCGGCCGTGCACCCGCGTGCGCGGCTTGTTCCAGGCGCGTCTGCGCATCGACGGCTCCGGTAGGAGGCGGAGCATGCCAGATTCCGTCGCCGTCCAACTTCCAGGCAAGTGCCTCGTCCGCGAGGAGGATGCCGAGGATCTCGTCGAGCCGTGCGCGGAGAGCCGGGTCGCGCACGGGTGTCAGCACCTCGACCCGGCGGTCGAGGTTGCGCTCCATCAGGTCGGCGGAGCCGATCAGGTACGTGGCCCCGTCGCCGCTACCGAAGCGGAAGATCCGAGAGTGCTCGAGAAACCGTCCGACGAGCGACCGGACGCTGATCGAGTCGGACAAACCTGGGACGCCGGGCCTCAGGCAGCACATGCTGCGGACGATCAGCTCGATTCGTGCGCCCGCCTGGGACGCGTCGTAGAGCGCGTCGATCATCTCGTGGTCGACGAGGCTGTTGAGCTTGAGCGTGATCTGCCCTTCTGGATTTGCCTGGGAACGAATCAGCTCGAGCAGGGCCGGCCGGAGGCTGGACGGTGCCACCAGTAGTGTCCGGAAGGACTGCTGGCGGCTGTACCCGGTCAAGAGGTTGAAGACCTCGGACACGTCCTCCGTGATCTCGGGATCGGCCGTGAACAGGCCCAGGTCCTCGTAGATGGCGGCAGTCTCCTGGTTGTAGTTCCCGGTGCCGATGTGGGCGTAGCGCCGGATCCCGCGGCCTTCACGACGCACCGCCAGGCAGAGCTTTGCGTGGGTCTTCAGCCCTACGACCCCATATGCGACGTGAATGCCGGCGTCTTCGAGCTGCTGGGCCCAGGCGATGTTCGCCTCCTCGTCGAACCGCGCCTTCAGTTCGACGATGCAGACGACCTGTTTGCCCTCGCCCGCGGCGCGGATCAGCGCCTTCATGATTCCGGTCTCGGCCGCCGAGGTCCGGTACAGGGTTTGTTTGATCGCAAGGACGTCGGGATCGCGCGCCGCCCCTTCGATGAAGGCCTCCACCGAGCTGTCGAACGAGTCGTAGGGGTGCTGCACGAGCACGTCGCCTTCGCGGATGACCGCAAAGAGATCGGGGGATCCCGCATCGTCCATGGAGATGAGGCGGGTCTGCGTGACCGGCTTCATGGGCGTCTCCTTGAGCTCCGGACGGTCGAGCCCTGCGATTGACCAGAGGCCTCCCAGGGCGAGCAATCCCGGGGTGCCGACGACGTCGCTCTCGTCGAGTCGGAGCTCACGCATCAGCAGACCAAGCGTCTCCTCCGACATGGACGAGTCGACCTCGAGGCGAACGACGATCGGGGAGCGCCGCCGCCGCAGCAGGACGGACTCGACGGCGGCGACCATGTCCTCCTCGCCTTCGAGCTCGATGTCGTAGTCCGTGTTGCGGGTGACGCGGAACGGCGAGTGCTCGACGATCTCCATTCCGGGAAACAGCGCCTCGAGGTGTCGCGCGATCAGCTGCTCGAGCGGCACGAAGCGTTCCCCATCGGGAAGCACGTAGAAGCGCGGCAGCGACTGCGGCACCTTGACCCGGGCGATCCGCCTCGTCAGCTCTCCCGGGACCCTCATCACGACCGCAAGGTTGAGCGAGAGGTTCGAGATGTACGGGAACGGATGAGCAGGATCGACGGCGAGCGGCGTCAGGACGGGAAAGAGCTGTTCGTCGAAGAGCTTGTCGAGAAAGGCTTGGTCCTCGGCGTCGAGGTCGTCCCAGTTCGAAAGCCGAATTCCGGCCGCAGCCAGATCCGGGACCAGCCTCGACGTGAAGGCGACGTCTCGTTCGGCGGCGAGCTCCTCGACGCGCTCGTTGATTTTGGCCAGCCGATCGTGGACGGTCTCGTCGTCGGAGCTGCTAGTGGGGACCCCTGCCTCGAGGCGCATCTTGAGGCTTCCGACGCGGACCTGAAAGAACTCGTCGAGGTTGTCGCTGAAGATCGCGAAGAACTTTGCCCGCTCGAGCACGGGCAGCGAACGTCGGTCCGCGACCCCGAGGATGCGCTCGTCGAAGTCGAGCCACGAAGCCTCGCGATTGAGGAAGCGGCTCGAGGGCCGCTCCTCGGCCACCGAGAGCTCCCCCGCCTCGAGCGCAGCGTCGTCGAGAACGGACGAGAGGGGCGTGGGGTGCTCCCTTTCGGCCACGCTCTCAGGATAGTCACTACTGCCGAGCCCGACTGAGACGCGCTCGAGGTCGGGCTCAGGTGGTGGCCGACTCGCGGGTTTCCTCGGTCCGACGGACGAGTTCCTCCGCAAGCGCGTCCACTCGGCGCTCGATGTCTTCACGAACGCGGCGGACTTCTTCGAGCGGCGCCCCCGCCGGATCGCCGACACGCCAATCGACGTGACGTACGCCACTCGGGATCGCGACCGGACCGACGCTCCGCCCCATCGTGACGACGACATCGGCGCTGGCGAGCACCTCGGTGGACAACGGCTTCGTGAACGCATCCGAGAGGTCGATTCCGACCTCTTCCATCGCCGCCCGGACGTTCTCGTCGATCTCGACAACGGCTTTCGACCCGGCGGAATGAACGCTCACGGCATCGCCCGCGCGGCGAGCGAGCAAGGCGGCACCAATCTCCGACCGACCGGCCCCGGTGAGACTGACGAAGACGACTTCGGGAACGGATTTCACGAGCCGCCCCGCGGCCTGCGCCTGGGCGCGCAAACGTTCGCGGGCGAAACGCTCCGCGAGGATGTGGACGAACGGGGTGATCCCGCCCGCGCTGAGCTCCTGCGCCGATTCCTCGACGACCCCGCTGATCACATCGCGGTCGTACAGGCCTTCGAACTCCTCTGTGAGCCGATCGGTAGCGGCGGCGAGCCTCAACCTCATCGCGTCGTCGAAGCCGGGAAATTCAGCGAGGCCCACGGACCGGGATCCTCACTCGGCTCCTAGAGACAAAGGGGTGTCGAGCCGGTGGCGATGTGGTGTCACCGGAAAACGGCGTAGGGTTGGGCGACTGAGCAAGCTCGCTCGTTTCCTCGATCCGCCGCGGCTGCGCACGCTCGAACTCCAGGAGGACCGTCGCGCGACGTGGCTCGAGTTGTTTCTCGACCTCGTCTTCGTCGCGGCGATCGCCGCGGTCGCGTCGACGCTCAGCAAGGATCCGACTGCCGCGGGCTTCGGACGATTCCTGTTTCTGTTCCTCCCGGTCGGATGGGCGTGGGTCGGGTTCACGCTGTATGCAACCCGGTTCGACACCGACGACCTGGTCTATCGGCTCCTCACGCTTCTCGCGATGTTCGCGGTCGCCGGTCTCGCCAGCACGGTTCCGAACGCGTTTCACGGCGGCGCAAACAGTTTCGTCGTGGCGTACGCGTGTGTCAGGACGATTCTGATCCTGCTCTACGTGCGCGCGTACATCGCCGTACCGGCCGTACGTCCCATTGCGGGCTGGTTCATCGGCGCATTCGGCCTCGCGGTGGCGGTCTGGCTGATCTCGATCCTGGTGCCCTCGCCGTGGAAATACGCGTTGTGGGCGATCGCGGTCGTGATCGAGCATGCCGCCCCCATCCGCCCCTGGCGCCTGCTGCGCGGCCCGCGAGTCGACCCTCGCCACCTCGCCGAGCGGTTCGGGCTCCTGATCATCATCGTTCTCGGCGAGGGAGTGATCGGCGTCGTGCTGGGCACGGCCGCGGTCAGCTGGACGCTGCGCTCGGGCGCCGCTGCGTTCGCCGGCTTCCTGACAGGGGCTGCGATCTGGTGGCTCTACTTCGACTTCCTTGACGCCTCGGCGGTCGTTCAGCGCAACATCCGCAGCGGGCTCACCTTCATCTATGCGCACTACTTCGTCGCGGCGGGAATCGCCGCGCTGGGCGTCGGCGTGAAGCTCGCGATCATCTCTCTCGAGCCGGGCTCGCGCTACCAAGACATCGGTTGGGTGGCCGCTGCCGGAACCGCAATGTGCATGGCGGGGCTTGCAGCGATCCAGATCGCGACGCCCCCCGCGCTCTTCGACATCGACGTCCTCCTGCGGCTTGCGATGGCGGGGTTCGCGGGCATCCTGGCGCTGCTCTCCGGGCACCTCTCGCCGCCGTTGGTGCTTTGGATTCTCGCTGCTGCGCTCGTGGCTCAGGTCGTTGTCGAGCTCGCGCGCCACGAGCATCACACCGCGATAGCGGGACCTTTCTAGGGACGGCGCGCGAGCCGCGAGCCGCGCTTCCGCAGCCGCTTCCAGGCTGCGGGGAGGCGCTTCTGTACATCCGCAATCCGCGCGTCCTGTCGTTCGGCGATTCGGCCGGCGACAAACGCGGCCGCGGTTCGGGAGTCGACGACGGTTGCCGCCCGGAGCCGCTCCTTGGCGACGGTTGCGTCCTGGTGCTCGCCGAGCAGATCCTGCAGCGACCGGGCCGCGGCGAGGAAGCGGCGGCTGCCCTTCTCCTGCGGCCCGTAGAGCTCGGCGGTGTAGCGGGCACGCTTGAGCAGGATCCGAAGCCGGTGCGTCGCGTTCTCCTGCGGGTTCGTCGGCAGGCGTCGGGCGGCCTTGGCCAGACGGCGGAACTCTTTCCGTGCGATTCGCTCGAGTGGGATCTCCTCGGTCTCCGGAGCCAGCCGAGGCGGCGGGCATAGCCGGGCGAGCAGGAGGCCGTATTGCTCGCCTTCGAGCGTGTCCACGAGCCTGCTTCTCGCGGCCTCACGCTCGTCTTGCAGGCGCGAGACGAGCGTTAGACCTGCCTTGCGGTCGGGCTTGTCGAGCACTTCGAGCTGGCTGTGCACATGCTCGAGCAGGACGTCGAGATCGCGCACCGGTCCGGTCGCGTCGGCGAGCTGCTCGAGCGGTCCGCTCAGAGAGCTTCGCCAGTCCGCGTCCAGGTAGCCCTTCCCCGCGCGAAGAATTGCGCGCGTCCGCCTGGCCGCGACGCGATGCTGGTGCAGGTTCTCGGGATCGTCGCCGAGCCGGGTGCCGGGGTCGTGGACGAGGAGCGAGACGCGCTGGGCTTCGAGCATCTCCCGCAGCCGCAGGGCGCCGGGGTCGGTGCTGACCGGCGGTCCGGGAACGAGCTCCTTCCCGGCGAGGACACCTCCGACGAGGTCAAGGATCTCGACAGGCGGCGCGAGCCCTTCGTTTCCGGGCTCCCACGCTTCGACCTGTTCGCCCCGGGGCAGCGACAACCGCCACGTGACGCCGGCTTCGCCGGGCAGCCGCGAGAGCGTCATTCCCATCTTCTCGAGATCGCGGTCGAGCGTGTCGTAGTCGTGCGCGACGCTGAACTCCTCGGCCTCCCGGCTTACGAGGGCCATCTCCTCCGGCCGGAGAGCTGTCACCGCCTCCATCCGAAGGACTTAAGCGTCGGCAGCCTGGCTCCTGCTTGCGGGAGTCAGCGATCCCCCGACTTTGGGCCGTGCGAGCCCGCGTATCAGCGGCGCACGATACGACTGCGCTTTGCCCGCTTGGTTGACAGCAAATAAGCCGCAATCGTCTTGGGCGGAGGCTTCCGCCTGAGTCGGGTAAGGTGGCTGCCCGATGGTGAGCAAGGCGCCCCCGCGACGGGTCTTCTCGTTTGACCCCAGCCAGTACACGGCCCAATATGCCGCGCAGGGCTGGGTCCACATCAAGGACGGGATCGACCCTGACTTCCTCGCCTACCTGCGGGACTTCACCGAGCGCCAGCTGACCGCGACGAAGCTCGACCGCTTTGCGATCAAGGGCAAGAAGGAGCAGTCGCTCTTCGAGTTCCCCGACGGAGGGGACTACCTGCCCGAGCTGTTCGACGTGGTCGCGACCGTGACCGGGCTCAACCGCCCGACGATGACGCTTTCCGAGCGCCACATCCAAGCCTACGACGCAGACGCGAATCCGCACCCGGTCGCGCACAAGGACCGCTTTCCTTCGCAAGTCTCGATCGGCTTCTCGGTAAACATCCCTCAGGGCTCGCAGCTCGTGCTGTATCCGGAGGACTTCCGCGAGCTCAATCAGTTCAATGCCGCGGCTGCGCTGAACCGCCGGCTGCAGCCGCACGAGAGGCCCGAGGAGATTCTGCCGTCGGCGGCCGAGCTCGTTCTGGAGGACGACGAGGGCGACGTTGTGATGTTCCCCGGATCGACGACGTGGCACCTTCGGCGCAACTCCGCCAACACGGTGAACCTCTATCTCAAGATGAACGACTTCGACTGTGACCCGCTCGGTGAGGACCCGGGGACGGCTCCGCGGCGCGAGCGCACCCTGCAACTGCTCGCCGGCGACCGCGAGACGCTCGGCGAGCGCAGGCCGATACGCAGCCGCAGGCTCGACTACATCGGACGGCAATGGGTGCGCCCGGAAGGGGATGCGACGCTTCACTACGCGCTCTACGGCGAGGACCCGCTCGGCCTGACCGAGCTGCAGCTCGAGCTCCTGCGGGCCGCCGACGGGACACGGTCTCTCGACGACCTGATCGCCGAGACCGCCGGTGGCAGGGACGCAGGGGATGCGCGCCGCGATGCGCTCGTTCTCGTTGAAGAAGGCGGGCTCGACCTCCTGGACTAGGCCCGGTCTCGAGGTAGCTGTCCGGCTGGACATGCTGCGCTCGATAGGCGTGCTCAATGTGTGGCGGCGGTGGCGTGACGAGGCCCGCCTCGCGGCCTTCTCAGTGGACGGCAAGCGTGCCGGTTACGAGGAGATATGGCGCGACGCCGCCGACGAGCTCGGAGCGCAGGTAACGAGGGTCTCCGGAGGTTTCCTCGAGATCAGCAAGGGCTCCGTTCGTACGCGGGTTTGGAACCACGTGGCCCCACTGGACGACCTCGTTACGCAGAGGCTGTCTCTCGACAAGGTGCTTGTGCACGGCATGCTGGCCGAGGCCGGGTTGCCGGTCCCCACCCACGCAGAGTTCGACCTCGGAAACGTCCAGATCGCGCAAGCCCTGCTCAGGCGCAGCACCGGGCCGTGCGTCGTCAAGCCGGTTTCGAGCGATGCCGGGTCCGGCACGACGACCGGCGTACGCACGGAGATGCATCTGCGCCGCGCGGTCCTGCGTGCGGCCCGGCTGGAGTCGCGCATGTTGATCGAGCGCCAAGCGCCGGGCTATGACCACCGGATGTTGATGCTCGACGGCGAGCTGCTCGACGTTGTCAAGCGGCACCCGCCACATGTCACCGGCGACGGGCGCTCGTCGATCTCCAAGCTGATCGCGGCCGAAAATGCGCGACGCATCGAATGGCTTGTGGGCAAGGGAAGCTCGACGCTGCTACAGATCGATCTCGACTGCCTCTTCACGCTCGAGGACGCCGGCCTATCGCTCAGCTCGGTGCCGCCGGCCGGCGAGCGCGTGCAGGTCAAGACCGCGGTCAACCAAAACGCGCCACACGAAAACGAGGGCGTCTTGCGCCACGGCGAGATCTCACCGGCACTCGTCGAGGACGCGCGCACCGCCGTCGATGTGCTTGGGCTGCGGCTTGCCGCCGTCGAGGTCGTCACGCCCGATACCTCGGTGCCGCTACGCGAGGTCGGCGGCGTTGTGCTCGAGGTGAACAGTCCACCGGGTCTGCGCTACCACTACGACATTGCCGAGCCCGACCAGGCAGTGCGGGTTGCGGTCCCGATCCTGGAACGGTTGCTGGAAGGCTAAGGCGAGTTTGCGCGACCCTCGAGCGTCGCGTCGATGGCAGCCAAGACGGCCTCCGGGTCCTGAGGCCTCTGGCCGCCGAACTGCTCGCGGAGCCCCAGCCCTGCGATCCAGCGTAACCGCGCAGAGCCGGCATCGCTGACGATCGGCTCGACGCCCGCCGAGCGTAGGAGCTGCGCCGACTTCGCAAGCTCGTCGGCGCGCCTTCCGGCATGGATCGCCATCGCTGTAACGATCCGGTCGGCAATCTGCGGGAAGGGGATCTGCTCGCCGCCGCCCTTGATGCTCTCCACGACGGCCCGCTCGACGCCGTAGGCGCGGGCGGCGAGAAGCATCTCCATGACGAGTGCATCGCGGCCCTTCAAGTAGACGCTGCGCAGGAGCTTGACGAGTGCTGCCTGGCCGGGGGGGCCCGGCAGGACGGTCACGTCCAGGCCCAGTGGCAACGCCAGGTCGCGCCAAGCCTTGGCCCCCGAGCCGGAGCACAGCATCGGCACACGCGCGCCGTCGGCCGCGACCGTGCCGAGGACGGCGGCGTCCACGAACCGACCGCCGCCGTCGCCAACGGCGTTTGCCGCGACGCGCTTATCCTCGGGCGAAAGGGGCGCCGTATCGACATAGATCGCGTCGCCCTCTAGCAAGGGCGCCGCGGCAGCTGCCACTTCCAGCGCGGCCGCCGCCGGGACGGCAGCAATCACGATGGTCGCATCCCGAACTGCGTCGGCCATGGTGGGGCAGAGCGCGATTCCGGCCGCGGCCGCGCGCTCGCGCTGCAGGCGCGCCTCGGTGGTGTCGCGGCGGGGGCGCGAGTAGCCCCGAATATTGCCCTCGCCGGCGTCTGCGATACCCGCCGCGAGCGAGCAGGCCAGCTCACCGACACCAATAAACGCGATCGCCGGCACCGGTACCGCCCTACCCGCGCCGTCCGTCGCGGAGGAAGCTCATGGCGCCGGAAAGGTAGCTCGCCGCCGGCCCGGGGTCGTCCACTGACAGCAACGGCGTGTGCTGACTATGCAAGAGGCTCGCGAGCCAGCGCTTGAGCGTGATTTTCCCGGCGCCGCGGAGCTTCAGCAGGGAGCGTGCGTCTTGTACGGGGTCCCAGAGGAAGATGTTGTCGCGGGGTGGGCCCACGGGCGGCGTTGGCCGACCGAGGGCGCGATCGTAGGTCAGTCGCGCCAAGTTGATCCCCGCACGGCGAACGAGCTCGTTCGACGCCGTGAAGCGATGGTTGCACTCGATCAACATCAGGCGACCGTCGCGGGCGTCGCGCTTGAACTGCACGTTGACGGGCCCGCGGACCCCTGCCGCTCTGAAGAAGCGGAGGCCCGCGTCTGCCACCTCCGGATCCCACAGGGAGCGTTGATAGGTGCTGAGTCCGAACTGGGGCGGATAGGCCCGGAGCTGCTGCTTGCAGAAGTGAAGTAAGGGCTCGCCCTGTTCGTCGATGTAGCTGTAATAGGAGACGAGCTGGTCGTCGCAGCCTGGGACGATCTCGGTAGCGAGAACGTCGACGGTCTTGGCGCGCAGCCTCGAGGTCAGCTCATTGAGCTGCGGCAAGTCGTCGACCACTTCGACCTTGGCCCAACCCGGTCCCATGCGCGCGAGGACGTGCGAGCGCAGGGGCTTCAGCGCGAAC
>Ga0066903_100006035_pt1 | contig 10654 bp, 11 predicted proteins | sample PanSoiMetaGPlot1_FD_67491 | JGI IMG/M metagenome (GOLD analysis project Ga0066903, IMG submission 67491) | Tropical forest soil microbial communities from Panama analyzed to predict greenhouse gas emissions - Panama Soil - Plot 1 (version 2) | ecosystem: Environmental > Terrestrial > Soil >...
GTCGGCAGCTTTCCCGCCCGCTTTCAGCTCGTCGCCGCCGCCAATCCCTGCCGCCGTGGCTGCCCGTCGCTGGACGGCTGCGTCTGCACGCCAGCGGAGCGCGCACGGTACCTCGGTCGTCTCTCGCGCCCGCTCCTCGACCGCATCGATCTTCACGTCGAGCTGCCAGCGCTGCTGCCCGAAGAAATTCAGGCTCTGGCAGTGGGCGACGCCAGCGACGCCATCCGGGCGCGAGTTGACGTCGCCCGGCAGCTCCAGCGTGAGCGCTTCCGCTCGAGTGCCACCCGCATCAATGCGGCGATGAGCCCGCGCCAGGTTCGGCGCTTCTGCGCGCTCTCGGCCGACGCGGAGCGCCTGCTCGCGTCCGCCGTGACGAGCCTCGGCCTTTCGGCGCGCGGCCACGACCGTGTGCTCAAGGTCGCGCGCTCGATCGCCGACCTGGCCGGCGTTGACGCGCTGACGGCCGAGCACTGCGCGGAGGCGATTCAGTACCGCGGGCTCGACCGCCAGTGGCGGGCCTGAGGCGCCGTCGTCACTGCTTCTGCACGACGACTCGGCCTTCGGCGTTGACGAACACGCGATAGCGGCTTCCGTCCTTGCACGCCACGACGTAGTCGTTGTCGGCTTGCTTGGTGGCCGTGACGACCTGCCCACACGGCTGCCCCTGCAGCGCGATGACGGCCGTCAAATCCTTCAGCACAGCCGGGTCGTCGGCCGCCCGCGCCGGCACCGCGGAGAGCACCGCCGCCGACACGATCATGGCGCCCATCCTGGTTTGCCTGCTCATCGCTCCTCCTTGATCAGCTCATTCGCTCAATCGACGTTCTTGAACTTCTCGGGGTCGATCAGGATGCCCCAGAGATCCTCTCGCGACGACGAGATGTCGCGGGCAAGCGCCGGATCGCCGTCCTGCAGCAGCGACAGCACCTTCAGGAGCAGCAGATCGAAGCTCTGCCGAAGCTTGGTCAGCATCGTCTGGTCCTGCGACTTGTGAAATTCTCGAAACTCCTGCAGCAGGTCGTCGACCTGGTTCTTGAGCGAGAGCTTGGTGAAGACACCGATCGCCTTGGTGTCGCGCAGGCGCTGCTCGAGCGAGCTCAGGTCGAGTGGCGCACCCGCCGCCGGTATCGCGGGCTGCGGCGCCGCGACGACCGACGGCGGCGCAGAGCCTGGCCGCGGTTCGGCTCCCGTCGCCGGCGGCTGGTCCGACCGCGGCGCGCTCTCTCTTGGCGGCGTGCCGGCCGCGGGCGGCGTAGTCGCCGGAGGCGTGGTCGTCGGAGGTGATGGGCTTGCCTTAGTCGCGAGCCCTCCTGCCGAGGTCCGACCTGGTGGTGCGACACTCCGCGTTGAGGGCGGCTTCGCTGTTGGCGCAGACATAGATGGCTTCGCGGGCTCGGTCGGTGGCGGCACAATCTCCGCCCGCCGGGGCGTCACCGCTTCTCCGGCAGGCGGCTCCCTCACCCCAGCTGGAGCGTGGCGCTCGTCCTGATTCGCTACGAGGTCCGTCGGACGAGCGCTCGGCGAACGGCTGTCGCTCGTCAGACCGAGCAAGAGGAGGCTCACGGCCAGCGCGCTGACAGCGTTGCCGAAGGTCATCGCGATTCCAGCATGCCTGACAATCATCAGCCGGTCTTAAAATGTCGGGCATGGTCGCGCTCCGAGCGCACAGTCTCCTGACGAACTCCGACACGCGTCCACCGGTGATCCTCGTACACGGCGCCGCGAACTCAGCGCGCGTGTGGACGTTCTGGCAGGCTGAGCTCGCCCGCCGCGGCTGGTCCTCGCACGCCATCGACCTGCGCGGCCACGGCGCCAGCGCCCCCGCCGAGCTCGGCACGACGCGCATGGCCGACTACGCCGAAGATGTGTTCGCACTCGCGCGCGCTTTGCGTGAGCCTCCGGTGCTCCTCGGCTGGAGTATGGGCGGCCTGGTGGCGCTGATGGCGGCCGCCGCGTGTCGTGCTCGCGCATGCGTCGGTCTCGCGCCGAGTGCGCCGGCGCGAACGTGCAATTCCGCAGTGCCGCTCCGTACGGGCACGTTCGGCCCGGAGGAATACGGGATCGTGTCGCGCGACCCCGCACGTCAGCCGGCGATGGAGGATCTGGACCGCGACGAGCGCGTTGTGGCCCTGGAATCGCTCGGTCTGGAGTCACGCTTCGCGCGGGACGAGCGCAAAGCCGGTATCGTCGTCGGCAGGGCTCCGGGCCCCGTCTTGATCGTCACCGGGACCGCCGACGCGCTGTGGCCTCGACGGCGCTATGACGATCTCCCGTTTGCCGCCGATCACGTCGAAATCGTCGGCGCTACGCACTGGGGACTGGTCCTGAATCGGCGTCTGCTTTCGGCCATGTCGTCCGCGGTCGATAGCTGGCTCGAAAAGAACGTGTCGCGCGAAAACGTGCAGGACCGAGAGACGAAGGCGACGACCGAGCCAGCGAAGAGCTAGCGGCGGCCGCGAGGTGGAATGTTCGTGTAGACGATCGAGCCGTCGTCGCCGACGGTCCGATAGACCGGCATCGGCGGGCTCGCGGATGCGCCGTTGGTGGTGCCGTCGTAGTAGTAGAGGACCTTCGTGACGTAATCGCGGGTCTCCGGATATGGCGGAATTCCTCGATTCGTGATCACCGCCTTCTCGCCCGCGTTGTAGGCGGCCAGCGCCAGCGGCAAGTCGTTTCCAAACCGATCGATCAGCCCGCGCAGATGCCGCACGCCGCCGTCGATGTTCTGCTGGGGATCGAAGCTGTTGCGGACGCCGAGCATCGACGCCGTCTCCGGCATGAGCTGCATGAGGCCCTGAGCGCCCTTCACGGACACCGCCTTCGGATTGAACGCCGATTCGGCCCGGATGACGGCCTGGACCAGGCGCTCAGATACGCCGTAGCGCTCGGCGGCCGCCTTGATCTCGGCGCCGTAGCGCGCCGTGTCCGTGGGGGGCAGACGCAGGAAGCCCGCCGACGTGCCGGATGAGTAGCCCGCGAGGTTCTTATAGCGCGGATCGGTCGGCGCGTTCGTGAAATGGACGGTCCCGTCGCCCTCGGAGAGCCGGTACACCTGAGCTCCGGCCGAGGTCGACGAGAGAAGCACTGCTGAGACCACACCCAGGCAATACCCGAGGCGTGACATACGGCTATGGTAGCCGACGCGCCGTCATCCCTTCAAGGTAGAACGGCGTATCTGGAAGCGCTTCAAGCCCTTGAAATCAGGACGATAACGCCATCCGCTCCACCTCTGGCCAAGAAGGGGTCTCCTCGAGCGCCCACCTCAGGACGTCTCGCACCGAATCGACCAGATGCACCGTCATCTCGTCACGCACCTTGGCCGGGACGTCCTCCATCAAGTTCTTGGCGTTCCGCGCCGGCATCACCAGGGTGCGGATACCGGCCCGATGGGCGGCCAGCACCTTTTCCTTGATTCCGCCGACGGGCAGCACTCGCCCGGCGAGACTGACCTCGCCCGTCATCGCCAAACCCGGGCGGACGCGCCGGCCTGTCAGCAGCGACACCAGCGCCGTCGTCATCGTGACGCCGGCCGAGGGCCCATCCTTCGGGATCGCGCCCGCCGGAACGTGCACGTGGATGTCCGACGTCTCCCAGAAATCCGGTGCGATGCCCAACTCGTCGGCGTGCGAGCGGACCCACGAGAGCGCGGCCTGCACCGACTCCTTCATGACGTCGCCGAGCTGCCCCGTCAGGGTCAAGGTGCGCTTGCCGGGCATCCGGGTCGCCTCGATGACCAGCACGTCTCCACCGACCGGAGTCCAGGCCAGACCGATCGCGACGCCCGGGACGCGCGTGCGCTCCTCGACCTCCTCGAGTTCGAAGCGCGGGACGCCGAGGAACGACGTGACCACGTCGGGTGTGATCCGCGCCGCCTCCGCGTGCCCTTCAGCCCGCCGGCGCGCCACCTTCCGGCAGACGCTGGCGATCTCACGCTCGAGGCTCCGCACGCCGGCCTCGCGGGTGTAGCCACGCGCGAGCAGGCGCAGCGCTTCGCGAGTGAACTCGATGTCCTTCTCGGGATCGAGCCCGTGCTCCCGCGCCTCTTTCGGCACGAGATGCCGCTGAGCGATCGCGATCTTCTCTTCCTCGGTGTAGCCGGCGAGGGTGATGATCTCCATCCGATCGCGTAGCGCCGGGGGCACCGTGTCGATCACGTTCGCTGTCGTGACGAACAGCACGCGCGACAGATCGAACGCGACGTCCACGTAGTGATCGCGGAATGAGACGTTCTGCTCCGGGTCGAGCACCTCCAGGAGCGCGGACGCCGGGTCGCCGCGGAAGTCCATGCCGAGCTTGTCGATCTCGTCCAGCATGAACACCGGATTCTTCGTGCCGGCACGCCGTAGGCCCTGGATGATCTGGCCGGGCAACGCGCCGATGTAGGTCCGGCGATGGCCGCGGATCTCGGCCTCGTCGCGCATACCGCCGAGCGAGATCCGATGGAATTTCCGCCCGAGCGCCCGCGCGATCGACCGCCCGAGCGACGTCTTGCCGACGCCCGGAGGTCCGACGAAGCACAGGATCGGATCCTTGCCCGACGGCCGGATCTTCTTGACCGCGAGGTACTCGAGGATTCGCTCCTTGATCTTGTCGAGCCCTTCGTGATCCTCGTCGAGGATCGTCCGCGCCTGCGCGATGTCCACGCTGTCGGCGGTCTCCTGCTGCCACGGCATCGACATGAGCCAGTCGATGTACGTGCGCGCCACCGTGTACTCCGCGGCCGCCGGTGGCATCTTGGCCAGCCGATCGAGCTCGCGGAGTGCTTCCTTCTTCGCCTCCTCGGTCATGCCGGCCGTCTCGATCTTCTGCCGCAGGCCATCGATCTCCTGCGTGCGATCGTCGCCGTCGCCGAGCTCCTTCTGGATCGCCTTCATCTGCTCGCGCAAGTAGTACTCGCGCTGCGTCTTGGACATCTCCGACTGGGCTTCCGACTGGATCTTCGAGCCGAGCTCGAGGACCTCGATCTCCTTCGTGAGGGCCACGACGAGCCGCTGCAGACGCTCGGCGACGTTGACCGTCTCCAGAAGCTCGAGCCGCAGCGGCGTCGGGAGCGTGGGAAGCGACGCGGCGATGAGGTCGGCGACGGCACCGGGGCCCTCGGCGCCGCCCATGGCGTTCGCGAGCTCGTCGGGCAACGTCGGCGAGAGCGCCACCACCTTCTGGAAGAGCCCGGTCGCCGTGCGTGCGAGCGCCTCGGCCTCGAGCGTGATCCCGGCCGTCTCGTCGGCGAGCCGAACGATCCGCGCGCGAAGGAAGGGCGCCTCCTGCACGACGTCAGCGAGGCGGAACCGCCCGAGTCCCTGCACAATCAGTCGCAGCGTGCCGTCGGGCTGCTTCAGCGCCTTGTGGATGAGGATCGCGGTTCCGGTCGAGTGAAGCTCCTGGGCGCGCGGCTCTTCGGCGGCAGGGTCGCGCTGCATCACCGCGCCGACGATCCGACTACCCTGGAGCGCTTCCTGGACCAGCCGCACCGATCCGGGGCGGCCGACCGCCAGCGGTGTCACCGCCTGCGGAAAGACCACCGTGCCGCGTAGAGGCAAAATCCCCAGAACATCGGGGATGTTCAGCTCTTTGTCGTCGCGTTCGACTGCCATGATTCTCCTTTCGCGCTAGAACAGATCGACGGGCTTGAGCTGACCCGATGCGGCCCGGACGAGAGCTTCTCTCGGCTCCTGCGGCCGGCTCTGGCCCGCCGTCTCGCCCCCCTCCTCCCGGAGATAGGTGACGAGATCCTCGATCTGTTTCTGCATCTCGATCATCCGGCGTCTCATTTTTAGGATGACCTCGATGCCCGCGAGATTCACACCGAGGTCACGCGTGAGCCGGAGCAGCCGAGCCAGCTCGTCCACGTCCTCGGTGGAGTACATGCGTGTGCGGCCGACGGTTCGACTCGGTCGCACGAGTCCTTTCTTCTCGTAGAAGCGAAGCGTCTGGGGGTGGACGTTCAACATGTCGGCGACCACCCCGATCATGTAGAGCGGCTTGCCGCGATCGGTCACTCGGCACCTCCCCGAAAGCGCTCCAGCGCGGTGCGGGTCTCCACGGGCATGAGCCGCGCGAGCTCGCGCACGAGCTCGTGCGTCCGCGCGTCGAGGCCGGTCGGGATCTCGACACGAGCCGTGACGTACAGATCTCCCGTCGATTCGTCCGTCAGTCTGGGCAGCCCCTGACCGCGCAGGCGGAATACCTGTCCGCCCGTCGTTCCCGGCGGCACGACCAGCATCGCCTCGCCCGACGGCGTCGGCACCGTGATCCGAGCGCCGAGCAAGGCCTCCCACACGCTGATCGGGACGTCGCAGTGCACACTGTCGCCCTTCCGGTGGAAGAACGGATGCCCCCCGACCCGGGTGCTGACGATCAGATCTCCGCGCGGCCCACCGAACGGGCCGGCATTGCCTTCGTCGGCGACCCGGATCTGCGCACCGGAATCGACTCCGGCGGGCACCGTGACGCTGACCGGCTCTATCACCCGCCGCACGCCACGGCCCATGCAGGCTCGGCACCGGCCCTCCCGCACGGCACCACTCGCCCCACATGCGGTGCATCCCGAAAACCGCGGGACGTCGAGCCGGACGTTTGCCCCCCGCACGACCTCGGCAAACGTCAGATCCACGACGGCGTGCACGTCGTCACCGCGGCGCCCGGCCGCCAGCGCCTCGTCGGCACCGACGGCGTGACCGTACCGGTCGTACATCTGGCGCGCCGCAGGGTCGCCGAGCACCCTGAATGCCTCCGCGATCTCCTCGAAGAGCTCGCGGGCGCGCTCGTCCCAGAAATTGACGTCGGGCGAATACTGCCGCGCGAGGCGCTGGTATGCTCTGCGCACCTCGCGCGGCGGAGCTGTCGCCGCGATACCAAGCACCGCGTAGTAGTCGCGACGCATGAGCTGTTACTTCTTCTTGTCGCCCAAATCCTCGAAGTCAGCGTCGACCACTTCGCCTTCCTTCGGGCCCGGCGCGCCCTGACTCTGCGCACCCGCAGTATTCGAGCCGGCCGGCTGCCCCTGCGCCTCGCGGTACATGATCTCCGCGAGCTTGTGCGATGCGTGGCTCAAGCCCTCTTGCGCGCGCTTCATCCGCTCGATGTCCTCGCCCTTCAGCGCTTCGCGCGCCTCGGCCAGCGCGTCGTCGATCGCCTTGCGATCGGCCTCCGCCAGCTTGGCGCCGTGCTCGCCAAGGGTCCGCTCGGTCGAGTACACGAGCGAGTCGGTCTGGTTGCGTACCTCGATCTCCTGCTTGCGCTTCGTGTCCTCGGCGGAGTTCGCCTCGGCCTCCTTCACCATCCGATCGATCTCGTCCTTGGTCAGACCGGACGAGGCCGTGATCGTGATGTTCTGCTGCTTGCCGGTGGCCTTGTCCTGCGCCGCGACGTTCAAGATGCCGTTCGCGTCGATGTCGAACGTCACCTCGATCTGCGGGATCTGGCGCGGCGCCGGCGGGATACCGACCAGGTGGAACTTGCCGAGCGTCCGATTGTCGCGCGCCATGGGCCGCTCGCCCTGCAGCACGTGGACCTCGACGGAGGTCTGATTGTCGGCCGCCGTCGTGAACACCTCGCTCTTCTTGGTCGGGATCGTCGTGTTCCGCGTGATCAGCGCGGTCATGACGCCGCCCAGTGTCTCGATGCCGAGCGAAAGCGGAGTGACGTCGAGCAGCAGCAGATCCTTCACCTCGCCAGTGAGCACCGCCCCCTGCACGGCCGCCCCGACCGCCACCACTTCGTCCGGGTTGACGCCCTTGTGGGGCTCGCGGGCGAAGAGCTGTTTGACCGCGTCTTGAACTTTCGGCATCCGCGTCTGGCCACCGACCAGGATGACCTCGTTGATGTCCTTCGGCGTGACGCCGGCGTCCTGCATCGCCTGCCGGCACGGACCGAGAGTCCGCTCGACCAGATCGGCCACGAGCGCCTCGAGCTTGGCGCGAGTCAGCGTGAGCACGAGATGCTTGGGCCCGCTCGCATCGGCCGTGATGAACGGCAGGTTGATCTCGGTCTGCAGGGTCGTCGAGAGCTCACACTTCGCCTTCTCGGCGGCCTCCTTCAGCCGCTGCAAGGCCATCCGGTCCTTGAGCAGATCGATGCCGTGCTCCTTCTTGAACTCGCCGGCGATCCAGTCCATCACGCGCTGGTCGAAGTCGTCACCGCCGAGGTGGGTGTCGCCGTTGGTCGCCTTGACCTCGAACACACCCTCGCCGATCTCGAGAATCGAGATGTCGAAGGTTCCGCCGCCCAGGTCGTAGACCGCGATCGTCTCGTCCTTCTTTTTGTCGAGGCCGTACGCCAGCGCGGCCGCGGTGGGCTCGTTGATGATGCGAAGAACCTCGAGCCCGGCCACGCGGCCTGCGTCTTTGGTCGCCTGGCGCTGGCTGTCGTTGAAGTAGGCGGGCACGGTGATGACGGCTTGGGTGACCTTCTCACCGAGGTACGCCTCGGCGGCCTCCTTCAGCTTTCGCAGAATCATCGCCGAGATCTCCGGCGGGGAGTACTGCTTGCCCCTCACTTCGATCCGAGCGTCGCCGTTGGCGGCCTTGACCACCTTGTAGGGGACGAGCTTGATCTCCTGGAGCACCTCGTCGTGGCGGCGGCCCATGAACCGTTTGATCGAGAAGACGGTGTTCTCGGGATTCGTGATCGCCTGTCGCTTGGCGACCTGTCCGACGAGAATTTCCCCTTCCTTCGTGAATCCCGCGACCGAGGGTGTCAGGCGACTGCCCTCCTGGTTCGCGATCACCGTGGGATTACCGCCCTCGACGACTGCCACGACCGAGTTGGTCGTCCCGAGGTCAATGCCGATCACCTTCGCCATGTCGATTCCCCCTTCTCCTTGATCTCAATGGCGACGGAGCGGGTGGGCCCGCCCCGTCGCGTCATTCCGTACTTCGAAACTCGTATCAGGCGACTGATCGACTAGATGATGTCGATCTTGATCGCCTTCGGCTTCACCTCTTCGGCCTTCGGAAGCTTCACTTCCAGGACGCCGTCTCGGTAGGTCGCCTTCACCTTGTCGGCCTGAACGGGCATCGGCAGCTCCACGCTGCGCTCGAACTTCCCGTAAACCCGCTCGGCACGATACGCGTTTTCGTCCTTGAACTCTTGATTCGCGGTGCGCTCGCCCTTCAAAGTCAGCAGGTCGCCGGTGATCGACAGAGATACGTCCTTGTCACTGACGCCAGGAAGCTCGAAGTTCAGAACCACCTCATCCTTGGTCTCGTGCATGTCGAGAACTGGTGCCCACATCCGCACGGCCGAGCCCGCACCGGAAACCGAAGGTCTCCCGAGAAAGGTGTCGAAGATCCTGTTCACCTCTCCCTGAATGTCGGACATGCCTCGGAACGGCTCCCACTTCTCCACTGACATGAACGGACTCCAACGCTGGACCACCATCTTCAGCTCCTCCTTGTGCTGTTCAGCCGGTTTCGTCTGCCAGCTTAGCTTGAGCACACAAGTTATATATCATCTGAGTATGGTGCTGTCAAATCGTAGCTATAGCCTTTGTATTTCAAGCCTTACCGCGGCGGGGTGGTAGGGTTTCCGGGTGCGGTCGGGGTGCGCGGTAGCCTTCGGGCTGGTGCTCGGCGCGGTGGTTTTGGCCGGCGGTTTACTCTGGATCGGCTGGCGGCTCATCCAGGAACCCGACGTCGCGGCAGCTCAAGGCTCTGCAGACGACGCGGCGCGAGCTCAGCAGAAGATCTTCGACGTCGCCCGCGGCGGACCCGCCCGCGGGCGGAGCCCACTCCACACGGTCATCCTATCGGAGGCCGAGCTCAACGCCTTCCTCTCGCGGAACCTCGTCGAGGTCGCGAAGATGCCCGTCTCTGTGCGGGCCGTGCGTCTCGCTGGCGATGGCATCGTCGAATTCAAAGGGCTGCTGCTGCTGCGCGATGTCCTCTCGGCCTCGCCCCTCGCGAGCCTGGTTCCGGGCGCCTGGCTCGACCGACAGGTCTGGCTTCACCTCACCGCGAGAGCAAGCGTGGAGGTCGGAGCGACGCGTAGCCAACGGCGTTACCTTCGCTTCGACCTCCAGCGCTTCGCGATCGGCCGGCAACCGCTGCCGGGATTCTTCCGGGGCCTCTTGCCGAGCCAAGGACTCCAGGGACTTCTCCGATGGCGCATGCCCGATTCCGTGGAGTCGATCACCATCGAATCCGGGACCGCGGTGATCAGGACCTCTTCGTAGCGTGAACGTAGCGAAGCTGCAGATCGTACAAGACCTCGTCGAGGATGCGGCTTTCCTCGGGCGATCGGTGGCCCTCGGTCTTCTCCCGCAGGAGGATCAGCAGGTCGATGGCATCCGCGGCCTGGGCGAGATCGACCTGGCGCTGTCCCGTCAGAGGATCAGGCGCATCGCCGAGGGCGACGACCGCGGAGCTCGCCAGCATCATGAAGAGCCCGGCCAGACTGCGCTCCCCGATCGCGTCGGGCGGGGGCGGCGCGGCGCGGACGGGCTCAGGCTCGGGCGCACGGGACGGCGTCGGAGGTGACGGCTCATCGTCGTCCAGCCGACGGCGTCGATCGGTGACCTTGAAGATGTTCTCGGGCTCCTGGGCCATCAGGGTGAGCCTAGCACACGCGAAAACCCTTGCTGTATAATCGGTTAGCCTCAGGAACGGAAATGACCGACTCCCCCGGTGTTCTCTTTCAACGGCTCCTGGACGTC
>Ga0066903_100006036_pt1 | contig 10654 bp, 9 predicted proteins | sample PanSoiMetaGPlot1_FD_67491 | JGI IMG/M metagenome (GOLD analysis project Ga0066903, IMG submission 67491) | Tropical forest soil microbial communities from Panama analyzed to predict greenhouse gas emissions - Panama Soil - Plot 1 (version 2) | ecosystem: Environmental > Terrestrial > Soil >...
GGTCGGCAATTTGGACATCAGTCAGGGACGCGGCATCGGCACGGCGGACTTGCTGTCGGCCATCCGCAGAGAGAGTCGAAATAATCCGATCTTTGACTGATATTTCCCGCTGTGTGATGACGAGCGTTTTCTTGTCCAGCACAAACCGGTCCGGTGTCACCTTGCCCAGGACGATCGCTTCGCCCAGGCCGTAGGAGGACTCGATGAGAATCTGCTCGAGAGAAGGATTGACCGGATTGGCGGTGAACATCACCCCCGAGACTTCCGAAGGACACATCATCTGCACGGTCACCGATGTGCCCAGCAATCCTTCGATTTGATGATGCGTGCGGTAGGTGACCGCGCGTTCGGAATTCCAGGATCGGAAGACGGCGTTGATGGCCTCCACCAGCATGTCCCACGGCTTGGTCGGCATGTCCTTGCCGGTGTGTTGGCGATAGGCGGCCGTCATGCGCTGGCAGAGGGATTCCATTTGTCCTGCATCCAGACTGTCTTCGTGCTTCGCGCCGGTTTCCTGAAGGAATTCCGCAAGCACGTGCGTGAACTCTTCATCCGGAATGCCGGCAACCGTGTGGCCGAACATGGCCAGGAAGTGCCGGTAGGTGTCCCAGGCGCCGCGTGGATTGCCGGTGCGGTTGCCCATGCCACGCACACAATCCGGGTTGAGGCCGACATTGAGGATCGTGTCCATCATGCCGGGCATGGACTGGGCGGCTCCGGAGCGGACAGCGACCAAGAGGGGATTATCTCCGGCGCCGAATTTTCGGCCGGCCACGTTTTCCAGGCGAGCCAGGTTGCCGCGGATTTCTTTTTCAAGTCCGGCCGGCCAAACTTGATTTGCCTTGTTGAAAAGATCGCAGCACTCGGCCGAGATGGTGAAGCCGGGAGGAACGTTGAGCTGTGCCCCGGTCATCTCCGCCAGGCTGGCCCCTTTGCCTCCCACGAGGTGCTTGAGATCGTTAGACCCGTCCGCCTGGCCGGCGCCGAAGAAGTAGATGAAGCGTTTGGAGGGAGTCATTGGTCTTGCTTGGCCATGAGATCGTTGAGGCGGTAGACGACGGGCAGGCCGCTGGCCAGGTCGCTGAAGCCGTCAACATCCAGGGTGGCGGCAAAGTAGATGTGCCGGCGCTCGCCGCCCACGGTGTAGGAGACAACAAGCTGCGGCGTGGCGACCAGCAATGAAGAATTCTCCAGCTTGTATGCCCACTGGATGTCGCCTGTGGCCGGGTCCAGGCAACAAACCTTGCCCCGGCTGGCGATTGCGAAAACGCTGGCAGTTCCTCCCGTGGTCAGCGAAGGCGCCAACACCGGCGATGCGACCACCGGGCTGCCGAGGTCCTTCTTCCAGACGATGTCGCCGTTGTCGCGGCGGACGCAATAACAATGGCCGTCGCGGCAGCCGAAATACACCTGCTCCTCATCCACGGCCGGTTCGCCCAGGATGCCGTTGGGCAAATCGATTCGCCAGATCTGCTCCCCCGTGGCGGCATCCAGGCACAGCATGGCACCGGCCGGCTTGCTGGCATCGGTAAACACATCGCCGTTGCCCAGGCCGTAGAAGATCTCCTTGCCGCTCTTGACCGGGGCACCCCAGGAGGGCAGGGGAGTTTCCTTCTTCCAGATAACCTTGCCGGTTTCGGCATCGAGGCAAAAGACCGCCTTCTCGCACTGGTCCTCGGTCAGGTTGCGATCGACGCCGCTGCCGCCGTATAGCTTGCCGTCGTGCACGAGGGGGCTGGCGCCGACGCGCAGCAGCTTGCCCTTGTGGCCGGGCCGGGGAAACTGCCAGATCTTCTTGCCGGCCTTGGCGTCCAGGCAATAGATGCCGTCGTTTCCGGCGCCGAAGTACACCTTGCCGCCCGTTACAAACGGGCTGGATTCCACCTGGCCCGTGGTTTGAAAGTCCCACAGCTTCTTGCCGTTCTGCACGTTCACGCAATAGAGTTTGCAATCGCGATCATCGTGGAAGCCTTCGCCAATGTAGAGCTTGGCGGCAACAATGCAGGGGGAGGAAAAGACTTGTTTCATGCCGCCGTCATCTGTGAACTTCCAGATTTCCTCGCCGGTGCCGCGATTCAGACAAAAGAGAGCGCCTTTCTGAATCACCGGATGCGCCGAGGCGAAGAAAACTCGCCCACCTGCCTCTCGTGGCGCGGACACCAAACAGCCCGGATCCTTGACCTGATAATGCCATTTCTCGCCGAGCAGCTTGGCCTTGGCCCCCTCCGCAACTTCGATCTTGCCGGCGGTGTTCACGGGGCCGGCGCGATAGGCCGCGAATATCGCCATGAGAAACAATGTGGTCCCGAGCATAATTCCTTCCGTCGGCATGGCGGGCGCGGTTTGGCCATTCGTTTCGACGCGGGAAATCATGCTGCGGAGAAGCTTGTAGCCGGTGGCCGTCCACACGCCGACTGAAAAGCTCAAGAGTAGGTGCCATTCCAGCCGCGCCGGTGGATCAAACCAGTACAACACCACCAAAAGGAGGCAGGTGAGGCTAATGGCCCCGAGGATGATTTGCTCGGCCCGTCCCGGCACGGTCGGGTCTTGCCCGCGTCCCAGGAGTACCCAGTTCCGCTGCCACGCCCACAGTGCCCCGAGCGATGTGATCACGATCATGATGAACCACAGGCCGTCCGGCGTCCCCCACCACGATTGCCGCAGTTGATCGCCCCAGATCCACAGGAACAGGTACATCAGGCTGATCACGCTGATGACGCTGAAAAACGCCAGCCAGCGGCGAAACAAAACAAACACTCCGCCGAACAGCGACGGAAACAGCAGGGCCAGAATCGCCAACGGCCCGCCCAAGCCGAGGGTGGGAATGACGGCAAACAGCGGGCCGCGAGAATTGAGGATTGAGGATTGAGGATCGACAATCACGCGCCGATCCTCTGTCTTCGATCCACTGCTCACTTCGGGTCCGATTCCCGGCGGTTCCTTCTCATCCGGCGGCGGCGGCTTGATCTTGCCGGCCAGGCTGTCCACGATGATTTTCTTCAGCTCCGCGGTCGTTCCCTTGAACGTCCGCCGCAGATAGGGCTCCAAATGCGTGAAGCTCCAGGCCACCTTGTCCTCGGCGGATCGGCCAATGATTTGCAGCCAGGTGCCGTTGGAATAGCCAAATACCGTGAAGGTTTTTTCGTTCTGATGAATGAACAGGATGAGCGGCAAGTTCGGCGCCAGCCGTTTAAGCAATCGCTCCGTATCCTTGGTCTTTTGCGAATCCCGATCTCCCTTGAGATTCACCGCCAAGCTGCGAAACGGCGCCTTTCCCTTGAGATCCTCGGCAACCGTCAGCATCACCCCTGGTGCCGTGGGAACCAGTTTGTCAACCTTGGCCACAACGATGAACTGATTCACCGCCAGCGATGCGCGCAATGGCACCAGCACTGTGATGACCGCCTGCACCGCGGGCGCCAGCAGCAAGAAGGCGGAAAGAAGAACAAATATTCTGTGATAGGACCAACACCTATCCATGTCCGCTTCCCCCCGGATGACATCCTCTATTCCGCAAGAACAAACTTCATCCCATCTTAACGTTCGCGGGCGGCAATGAAAAGCGGCTGAGGACAATTTTGCCTCTGGCACATGGTGGGAATAGGCGATCATTGAAACCGAACGCCTGACCCGGCATATATATGATAATTCCGGAAGTCACGCCGCTCCTTCTTGCTATAGGAGACAAGCGATGAAAGCGAAGCCCGCCCCGAAAAAATTGGTGCCGCCGGCTCTCAAGGCACTACGCCGCGCTGCCAAGAAGGCGGTTGAATTTGCGCGTCTCACAGGTACTCCCGCCTACGTGATGGAGAATGGCCGGAATGTCGACATCGCCAAGCGAAGACCGCGGAAGATAGGCAGGCGTGCGTAGGGTAGTTGGCCCCACATTTTTTGTCAGCCATCCCCAGCGTTTCTGCCACTTTGGCAGAGCAATCCGTATCCGCGTGAATTGGCTTGTTCCGCAAGTCATTTTCTCAAAACAGCTTACACCAACCCATGTTCTCGGCACATCCATTGCTATAAAACAGCCGCATTCAAGGGAGATTCCCTTTGCGCAGCGTTACCCAATACCCGGTTTGACGCCGGGGTCGGATTGATAGGAAAGGAGACAGTGGATGGCGAAGCAACTGGCATACAGTGATGAAGCGCGGCAGAAATTGCTGGCGGGAGTCAGCAAGCTGGCGCGGGCGGTGCGGTGCACGCTGGGGCCGCGCGGCCGAAACGCGGTGATCGATAAGGGCTGGGGCAGCCCAAATGTGACCAAGGACGGCGTCACCGTGGCCGAGGATATTGAGCTGCAAGACCCTTACGAGAACATGGGGGCCCAGCTTGTGAAGGAGGCGGCCAGCAAGACGAGCGACGTGGCCGGCGACGGCACCACCACGGCCACCATCCTGGCCGAGGCTATCTACCGCGAAGGGCTCAAGAGCATCGCATCCGGGGCCGATCCCATGGCTCTGACCCGCGGCATCCAGAAAGCGGTTGAGAAGATCGTCGATGAGCTGCACCGCCTGGCCGAGAAGATCGACGACAAGGATGAAAAGGAAATCACTGAGGTGGCCACCATCGCTTCCAATAATAATGCCGAGATCGGCAAGAAGCTGGCCGAGGCCATGAAGCTGGTGGGGGCGTCCAACGGCGTCATCACCATCGAAGAAGGCAAGACGGCCGACACCGAAGTCGTCGTGGTGCAGGGCATGCAGTTCGACCGCGGCTACCTGTCGCCGCACTTCGTGACCAATCAGGACACCGTGACGGCCGAGCTGGAAAATCCCTACATCCTCATCTACGAAGAGAAAATCACCTCCGCCAAGAACCTGATCCCGCTGCTGGAAACCATTTCCAAGAAGAAAGAGCCGCTCTTGATCATCGCCGAGGACGTCGAGGGCGAGGCACTGGCCACGCTGGTGGTCAACAAGCTCAAGGGCATCCTGCAGGTGTGCGCGGTCAAGGCCCCCGGCTACGGCGACCGCCGCAAGGCCATGCTCGAAGACATCGCCACCCTGACCGGCGGCAAGGCGATCTTCAAGGACCTGGGCATCCAGGTGGAGAACATTCAGCTCCGCGATCTGGGCCGGGCCAAGAAGGTCAAGATCGACGCCGAGAACACGACCATCACGGAAGGCATCGGCGACAAGAAGGCCATCGACGGCCGCTGCGAAATGATCCGCCGCGAGATCACCACCACCGACAGCGAGTACGACCGAGAAAAGCTGCAAGAACGGCTGGCCAAACTGGCCGGCGGGGTGGCCCAGGTCAAGGTCGGTGCCGCCACCGAGACCGAAATGAAAGAACGCAAGGCCCTGTATGAAGACGCACTGCATGCTACCCGTGCGGCCATCGCCGAAGGCATCGTCCCCGGCGGCGGCGTGGCTCTCATCCAGGCCAGCAAGGTTCTCGACAAGCTCGGGGTGGATGGAGATGAAGCTCTGGGCGTCCGTGTGCTCAAGAATGTGCTCGACATTCCCTGCCGCTGGATTTCGGACAACGCCGGCCTGGACGGCACCGTGGTCGTCAACAACATCCGCCGCAGCAAGGACAAGAACTACGGCTACAACGCCGAGGCAGGCGAATACACCGACCTGCGCAAGGCCGGCATCGTCGACCCGGTCAAGGTGACCCGGAGCGCCCTGCAAAACGGGGCGAGCGTGGCCTGCCTGCTTCTGACTACCGAATCCCTCGTGGCCGACATCCCCGAGAAGGACAAGAAGGAAGACCACCACGACGACCACCACGGCGGCGGCATGGGTGGTATGGGCGGCATGGGAGGAATGGGTGGCATGGGTGGTATGGGCGGCATGGGTGACATGGGAATGTAAATGCAGAATGATGAACGATGAATTGTTCATTGTTTGTCATTCATCGTTCATCCTTCATAAGAGGAATTAACATGAGCAAAGATCTGAACCTGAAGATTCGTCCGTTGGACGACCGCGTGGTCGTCGAGCCACTGGAAGCGGAAGAGAAGACGGCGGGCGGCATCCTCCTGCCGGACACCGCCAAACAGAAACCGCAGCGCGGTCGCGTGCTGGCCGTGGGCCCGGGCAAACTCCTGGACAACGGCAACCGCAGCGCCCTGTCGGTTTCCAAGGGCGATGAGGTCATCTATGGCCGCTACGCCGGCAGCGACATCGAAGTGGAACGAAGGGAGATCAAGATCCTGCGCGAGAGCGATATTCTGGCGAAGGTTGTGAAATAGTATTGATCCTCGTCCTCGTTCCCAAACTCCCGTTTGGGAACGCTAGTTTCGAAACTCCGTTTCGGGTGGGGTTTCGAAACAGAGTTTCGACAGAGTGCGTTCCCAAACGGGAGTTTGGGAACGAGGTTAGCAATCCAAGGAGACTTTTTGATATGGCGAAACAACTGCTCTATACCGACGATGCCCGTAAGAAGCTTCTAGGCGGGGCCGACAAGCTGGCGCATGCCGTGGGCAGTACCCTCGGACCGACCGGCCGCAATGTCATCATCGACAAGAGTTTCGGCGGGCCCACCGTCACCAAGGACGGCGTCACGGTGAGCAAGGAGATCGATCTGCCAGATCCCTTCGAGAACATGGGCGCCAAGCTGGTCAACGCCGTGGCGCAGAAGACCAGCGACGTGGCCGGCGACGGCACCACCACCGCCACCATCCTGGCCCTGTCCATCTACCAGGAAGGCCTGCGGAACATCACCGCCGGCGCCAATCCGATGGCCGTCAAGCGCGGCATCGACAAAGGCGTGGAAGCCACCGTCAAGTATCTCGACGGCATGTCCAAGCAGCTCAAGACCAAGGAAGAGATGGAGCAGGTGGCCAGCATCAGCGCCAATAACGATCCCGTGATCGGCAAGCTGATGGCCGACGCCTTCGAGAAGGTCGGCAAGGACGGCGTCATCACGGTCGAGGAGGGCAAGACCTCCGAAACCACGCTTGAATTCGTCGAGGGCATGCAGTTCGACAAGGGCTACATCTCGCCGTACTTCGTCACCACCCAGGAGATGAAGTGCGAGCTGGAAGATCCCTACATCTTGATCTATGAAAAGAAGCTGTCCAACGTGCGCGATATGCTGCCTCTTTTGGAGAAGGTGGCACAGGCTGCCAAGCCGCTCTTGATCATTGCCGAGGATGTGGAAAGCGAAGCCCTGGCCGCCCTGGTAGTCAATCGGCTGCGCGGCGTGCTCCAGGTGTGTGCCGTCAAGGCCCCCGGCTTCGGCGACCGCCGCAAGGCCATGCTCGGCGATATCGCCATCCTGACCGGCGGGCAGTTCATCAGTGAAGACCTCGGTCTCAAGCTGGAGAACATCACCCTGGATCAGCTCGGCAAGTGCAAGAACGTGGTCGTTGAGAAGGAGAACTGCACCATCATCAACGGCGCCGGCAAGAAGCCGAACATCCAGAAGCGCATCGAACAGATTCGCGCCCAGATGGAGCAGACCGAGAGCGAGTACGACAAGGAGAAATTCAGCGAACGGCTGGCGAAGCTGACCGGCGGCGTGGCCATTATCCGCGTGGGCGCGGCCACCGAGGCGGATATGAAGCAGAAGAAGGGCCGGGTGGAGGACGCATTGCACGCCACGCGCGCTGCGGTTGCCGAGGGCATCCTGCCGGGCGGCGGCGTCGCTCTGATCCGGGCCATCGACTCGGTCGAATCAGCCGCCAAGAAGCTGGAAGGCGATGAAAAGAGCGGTTGCGAGATCGTCGTGCGTGCCCTGGAAAAGCCGCTCCGCACCATTGCCGAGAACTCCGGCGTGGACGGCGCCGTGGTGGCCGACGAGGTCCGCCAGCGCGGCGATAAGACTCCCGCCATCGGGTATAATGCTAATAATGGCGAGTATGTGGACATGTTCAAGGCCGGCATCGTCGATCCCACCAAGGTGACGCGCTCCGCCTTGCAAAACGCCGCCAGCATCGCCGGCCTTATGCTCACCACCGAGGTGATGATCACCCGCATCGATGAGGACGAGCCGAAGAACAAGGTAGCCGGCGCGGTGCGGTAATGGAATCCGAGCCCGACGCGCAAGCAAGGGTCGGGCTCCAAAAGATCGGTTGCAGATTTCCGCCTGCAGATTGTAGATTTGAGGTTGTGGAGTAAGTCTGCAATCTGAAATCTGCAATCTGCAATGTTGTTTAGAGGCACTCATGGCCGACAAGCGTGACTTTTACGATGTCCTCGGCGTTCGCAAGGAAGCCAGCGACGACGAGCTGAAAAAGGCCTACCGCGGCCTGGCCATGAAATACCACCCGGACCGCAACTCCGGAGACGAAGACGCTGCCCACAGGTTCAAGGAAGTCGCCGAGGCGTATGCCGTCCTGAGCGATCCGCAGAAACGCCAGACCTACGATCGCTACGGCTTTGCCGGGCTCAACGGCATAAGCATGCCCGATTTCAGCTCATCTCAGTCGATTTTCGATCTCTTTGGCGATCTTCTGGGCGGCATCTTCGGCGGCGGAGCCCGGCAGCGCGGTCCACGGCCGGGGCAGGATCTCGGCTTCGAGATGGAAATCGACCTGGTCGAGGCCTATCGCGGCTGCACCAAGAGCATCACGATTCCTCGGGCGGAGAACTGCTCCGAATGCGGGGGCAGCGGCTGCCGCAAGGGGACCAGTCCGACCCAGTGCCGGCATTGCCGGGGTCATGGCGTGGTGCTGACCAACCAGGGCTTCTTCCGGATTCAACAGACGTGTCGGGGCTGCGGCGGCCGCGGCGTTATCATTACCGACCCGTGTCCGCATTGCCAGGGAACCGCACGAGTTACCATCAAGCGAACGCTGTCGGTTACGATACCGGCGGGAAGCTTCAGCGGCCTGCAACTGTCGGTGCGCGGTGAGGGCGAGGCAGGAGCGCCGGGGGCGCCGCGCGGCGATCTCATTTGCCAGATCCACGTTCGCGAGCATTCGGTCTTCAAACGGGAAGGGGACCATTTGATTTGTCAGGTACCGGTCACCATTAGTCAGGCGGCTCTCGGTGGACCCATTGAGGTGCCCACGCTCGATGGGATTATGAACTACACGCTGAAAGCCGGTATGCAGAGCGGCGAGGTCGTGCGCATCGCCGGCAAAGGCATGCCCAATTTACGCTCCCGCCGCAAGGGCGATCTGCATGTGATCGTGACGGTGGAAACGCCGCGCCATTTGACCAAGCGCCAGGAGGAATTGCTGCGCGAGCTGGCCGAGATCGACAAGAAACACGTTTCTCCGCAGCGGAAAGGCTTTCTGGAAAAACTGAAAAGCCTGTTTGCCGGAGAGCCGGAAGAAGAGAAGAAATAGGTTGAAACCCCGAAGGCTCGAAGACTCGCCTTCGGGCCTGGAGGCATTTGATGAGCGAAGCCGAATTAACGCCTGAAGTGGTGGACAAGCCGGAGGATTTGGAAGTGCTCCGCAAGCGCGCCGCCGAGCGCGATCAGTACCTGGATCTGCTCCAACGGAGCCGGGCCGAGTTTGAGAATTACCAGAAGCGGATCAACAAGGATCGCGACCAGGAGCGCCGTTACTTTGCCAGCGGAATCCTTCTCGATCTGTTGCCGGTGCTCGATAACCTGGAGCGTGCCAGCACCGCAGCCCAGCAAGCGGGAGAGAAGGGCCCGCTGGCCGAAGGCATTGGCATGGTCCTGAGCCAGTTCATGGAGTTTCTGAAACGCAACGGCGTTGTCCGCATCGAGGCACAGGACCAGCCATTCGATCCGCACCTGCACCAGGCGGTGATGCAGGAGCCGAAGCCGGACAAGCCGGCCAACACGGTCATCAAGGTTCTGGAGCAGGGTTACATGAATCAAGACCGGGTGCTGCGCCCGGCGAAAGTTGTGGTATCATCAAATTAGCACGCTCTCCCGGCCTTCCCAGTTTGCCGGAGAGGATTCCAAGAGAGGAGTTTCATGCCCACGTACGAATATCATTGCGATGCCTGCGAGCATAATTTCGATGAATTTCAATCGTTTTCGGAGAAACCGCTCAAGAAATGTCCGAAGTGCAAGAAGTCCAAGCTGCGGCGGGTGTTCGGCATCGGGGCGGCGGTGCTGTTCAAGGGAGCCGGCTTCTATCAGACGGATTACCGCAGCGAATCGTACAAGAGTGCGGCCAAGGCGGAGGAAGCCAAGGCCTCCCCGCCTGCGGAATCGGCAAAGTCCGCCGATACTGCTGCCGCCAACGGCAAGGCCGACACTGGGAAATCCAAGACGGGTGGGAAAAGTTCCAAGTCCGCAACCTGAGTTTCCGATGAATATAGTGCGATGCCCGATTTGTGGGCGCACGATGGCGGGGCAGTCCAGCGAATGGCCCGAGCATCCATTTTGCAGCCCGCGCTGCCGCTTGATCGACCTGGGCCGCTGGCTCGGCGGGGATTACCGCCTGCCGGCACAGAATCCCAGCCAGGACGGCGATGACGATGACCCCCCAAAACCGGCCGCTCCTTCGGCCGTTCCCAATAGAGAAGAGGCGTAGAACTGCACTACGCCTCTCTTTTTTTGCGCACGGTTTCCGAGCACTACGGTACGGAAAAATCTTCAATTGCTAATTTGCAATTGTCAATTGTCAATAAGCGGGGAACTGAAAACAGAGGCAAAATTGACAATTGAAAATTAACAATTGCAAATTGCCGGAACAAAATGAGCCAGTCCTTTCTCATCGATGGATACAATCTGATTCACGCCATGGCAACCCTGAGCAAGCGCGCCGGTCCCG
>Ga0066903_100006037_pt1 | contig 10652 bp, 7 predicted proteins | sample PanSoiMetaGPlot1_FD_67491 | JGI IMG/M metagenome (GOLD analysis project Ga0066903, IMG submission 67491) | Tropical forest soil microbial communities from Panama analyzed to predict greenhouse gas emissions - Panama Soil - Plot 1 (version 2) | ecosystem: Environmental > Terrestrial > Soil >...
AACGCAATTTTTGGATCAGCCAGAATCGTCAGATCAGCGGTCAGGCCGGCGATGCCAAAAAAAACCGGAGCAAAAAAAGCTGTAATCAGTCCGCGCAGCTGTTCGTCGATATGGCGCGTGAGGATCGGCGATTCACCGATCAGCAGGCCGGCAACGAAAGCGCCGAGCACTGTGTGTACACCGATCAAATAGGTGATCAGCGCCATGAGACCCATGATGATGAGGATGGCAGTGATCACAGCGAATTCGCTGACGAAATAATCGTTTACCCAGCGGATGGCGAAAGATACCAACCGGCGGCCGATCGTCAGGCTTGCAACCATGAATGCCGCTGTGCCGATGACGCTCCGCGCTAGGGAGGCCGGTTCGATTGATCCATGCAAAGCCAGGCTGAAAATGATGGACACGATGATCCAGCCGACGCTGTCGTCAATAATCGCGGACGCGAGGATGACCTGACCGACAACGCGGCGCATGAAGTTCATTTCGCGAACGACCATCGCGACGATCTTCACCGATGCAATCGACAAGGCGGTTCCGAGAAACAGGGAAGTGATCAAGCGTTTTCCTGGATCGGGCAAAAGGCTGTCGGGCAGCATTTCGCCGAGCCCGACACCACAAATGAACGGGATGATAATGCCCATGAGGGAGGCAAAAACGGATGCGCGTCCGGTCTGGCGCACCAGCTTGAGGTCAGTTTCCATTCCGGTAAGCAGCAGCAACAGCAAGATACCGAATTGCGAGATCGCATCGATCATCGCCTTTTGTTCGGGATTCTTCGGAAACAGTGCGTGCTGGACGTCGGGAAACAGCAAGCCGAAGAACGAGGGGCCGAGCAGCAACCCGGCAATCAGTTGTCCCATCACGGCAGGCTGGCGCAGGCGCAGCATAGCCTCACCAAGCAGTCGGCCAACCAGCATGAGAACAACAATCTCGCCGATAAAAATAGCGTCGGACGGCGCTTTGGTGCCATCTTCAGCAGCCCAGGCCGGCACGGTCGTCAGCGCGGGAATGGCAAGCAGCCAAATCCCGCAGGCGATCATTTTCGTTGCGTTCATCGCAGCTGCATCGCTCCGGGGCAGCGCGACGTGTGTTTCATTTCACAGCGCCAGCGCGATCAAGGGACATATTTTCGAGAAACGAGGCTCAACGGCCGTGAGTTGCAAGCGCCAGATAACTCAACGGAATCCCAAAAGTTCCAATTGCAAATGCAATTGCAAATTATTCGCAAGTAAGTATAGTTAGAAAGAATCTGATTGCTTTACGCCTCCCGGATGGACGCGACCGCGAACGAACGTGCAAAAACCCGAGCGGCCGGCTGGAGGCGGAAGCGCGGCCGTCCGCCGTTGGCTGAGGTATTCGGGTCCATCGCCACCCGTCCGTCCGGCTCACTTGGCAAAAGACTCATAGCATTTCTCGGCCCCGGCTATCTCGTTGCAGTCGGGTACATGGACCCAGGCAATTGGGCGACGTCGCTCGCGGGCGGCTCTAGGTTTGGCTACACGCTGCTGACGGTCGCGCTGCTTTCAAACCTGATGGCGATTTTGCTTCAGGCGCTTTGCGCGAGACTCGGCATTGGTGCGGGTCGCGATCTCGCGCAGGCATGCCGCGATGCATTTCCGCGTACGGTGTCATGGCCACTTTGGGTGCTGGCGGAAGTAGCGATCTGCGCGACCGACCTCGCCGAGGTGATCGGCACCGCGATTGGCCTCAATCTGCTGTTTCACATTCCGCTTGAAATCGGCGTTGTGCTGACTGCGCTCGACGTATTTCTCGTTCTGTGGATGCAAAATCTCGGCTTCCGCTACGTCGAGGCATTTGTTGTCACGTTGCTCGGCGTGATCGCCGCTTGTTTTGCCGTGCAAATTGCCATGGCCGATCCGCAGTGGCGTTCGGTGATCCGCGGGTTCGCGCCGACCACTGAAATCGTCACGAATCCGGAGATGCTCTATCTCGCGCTCGGCATCCTTGGCGCAACGGTAATGCCGCACAATCTCTATCTGCATTCGGGCGTTGTGCAGACGCGCCGTTTCGGAGAAGGCATTGAGGACCGGCGCGAGGCCATCAAACTGGCGACACTCGACTCGACTATCGCCCTGATGTTCGCACTGCTGATCAATGCTTCGATCCTGATCCTCGCAGCGGCCACATTTCACAAAGCCGGAAAAATCGATGTCGCCGAACTCGATCAGGCGCACGCATTTATCGCGCCGCTGCTGGGCTCGGCAATCGCGCCGACACTGTTCGGCGTAGCCCTTTTGTGCTGCGGAATGAATTCGACAGTGACCGCCACGCTTTCCGGTCAGATCGTCATGGAAGGGTTCATTGACATCCGCTTACCGGGCTGGGCGCGCCGGCTGATTACGCGATCAATCGCCATCGTGCCGGCGGCGATCGTGACAATCTGGTTCGGGGCGAAGGGAACGGCGCAGCTGCTCATTTTTTCTCAGGTTGTTCTGAGCCTGCAACTGCCATTCGCGATTGTTCCGCTTGTTATGTTTACTGCCGATCAGCGCAAAATGGGCGCTCTGGTCGCGCCACGGTGGGTGACCGCGCTCGCCGCCATCACGGCTGTGGTGATCATTGCTTTGAACATCAAATTGCTGGTCGACTTTGCGGTGGGAAACAGCTAACGGCGTCTATTTTTCCACCCGGCTCCAGCCTGACGGCATCAGGCGCTCCTGCGGCATGAAACGGCCTTTGTAATCCATCTTGCGCGAGCCCGGCACCCAATAGCCGAGATAGACATACGGCAGACCCATACGGCTGGCGCGATCGATATGATCGAGGATCATGAACGTGCCAAGCGAGCGGTCGCCCTCGTCGGGATCGAAAAATGAATAGACCATCGACAGGCCGTCGCTGAGGACGTCCGTAAGAGCAACAGCCAGCATTTGTCCCGAGCCGCGTCCGTTGATGCCGGTATCGGGTCCGCGCAGGCGGTACTCGATCAGACGCGTGTCGACATGGCTGTCTTCAATCATCATGGCGTAGTCGAGGACGGTCATATCGGCCATGCCGCCGTCGCGATGACGGGCGTCGAGATAGGCGCGAAACACTGAATACTGCTCGGAAGTTGGCGCCGGCGTGCGCATGTCACCGACAATGTCGGCGTTGCGTTCGGCAATGCGGCGCATGTTGCGCGATGGCGCAAAATCCGCTGCAGCGACCCGCACCGATATGCACGCGCGACAGGTTTCGCAGGCCGGCCGATAGGCGATCGACTGGCTGCGGCGAAAACCGCCGTGGGTGAGGAGGTCATTGAGTTCGCCCGCGCGTTCACCGACCAGATGCGTAAAAACCTTGCGCTCCTCCTGGCCCTCGAGGTAGGGGCAAGGCGATGGCGCCGTCAAATAGAATTGCGGTGTATCGCGCGAATGCTGGGTCACTGATCAGGCCGTCGTGTCGATGGTTTCTCGATTGACACTAGCATCGCGCGCCGGACGTTTCCCGTCAAAGCCCTTTATTAGCCTGTGCGCACTAATGGGTCCGCAGCGTCGAGGCGCGGCCAGCATTGTTGATAACTACGGTTCCCAGCAGGATGTCGTGCAGAAGGCGTCGCCGCTCGTTGAAAAAAGCGACCAACAGGACAAATGGCGTGAAGAAGGACACTGTGAACCAGAAAGCGATGGCATGTACAGCGCCAAGGACAAAATAAGCCGGGGCGCCGTACCAAGTGCGCATTTCCAGGTCCATCAGCCGCATCCCGATGGTGGCAGAGTTCGGACCGCCAAGCGTCGCACCGAAATACAGCAGCGCCCAGATAACGGTCGCCGGCGGCAGAAGCCAGTAAAGCGCGAAGCCAAGCCCCAGGGTGACGATCCCGAACACGAAAATGAACATCGCGGCCAGCACCACGGGAATCGCAAGAATGAAGAAATCGATAACAAATGCGACCACCCGGCGCGCAAGCACGCCATCGAACAGCTCCGGCTGGGTCGCCGGATCATAGGCGTGGGGTTTGATATCGATCGACATGCTACGGAGCCTTGCGCATTGGCGCGGCGCGCCCGCCGCTCACGAGATGGAGAAAAAATCGGGCGGATGCAAGGGGCTCATCATCCCGATCGAATGGCTGGAAGCCTGGGCAAGCTTGCGGCATGGTGCGGTTCTTGCCAGGAGACGAGCGCTTGAACGTCACGATTGCGGATATTGAAGCTGCCCGGCGGGTGATCGCCGGCGCTGTGCTACGCACGCCCATGCTGCCGGCCCCAAAGCTCTCCGCGCTCACCGGCGCCGATGTCTATATCAAATATGAGAATCTTCAGGTCACCAATTCGTTCAAGGACCGCGGCGCGCTGGTGAAGCTTGCGTCGTTAAGCGAGGCCGAGCGCGGGCGGGGCGTCATCACAATGTCTGCCGGCAACCACGCTCAAGCCGTCGCCTACCATGCCGAACGGCTGGGCATTCCGGCAACGATCGTTATGCCGGTGACTACGCCCTTCGTCAAAGTGGCCGCGACGCGGTCGCATGGCGCGTTCGTCGTGCTGCATGGTGAGACTGTGGCGGAAGCACAGGCGCACTGCGAAGGAATCCTGAGCGAGCGCGGGCTCGTGCTGGTGCACCCTTATGATGATGTACGCATCATCGCGGGGCAGGGCACGATCGCGCTGGAAATGCTGGAAGAAGTGCCCGGGCTGGATTTGCTCGTCATCCCCATCGGCGGCGGCGGGCTGATCGCGGGCAATGCGATTGCGGCGTGTGCAAGAAGTCCTGCAGTCAAGATCATTGGCGCTGAAGCCGCGCTGTATCCCTCGGTCTGGAATGCCGTAAACGGCAAAAATCGCCCGATCGGCGGCCCGACGCTGGCCGAGGGCATCGCCGTCAAGAACGTTGGCAAGATCGCTCTGCCTGTAATCCGCGAACTGGCTGCAGAGATCATTCTCGTCGACGAGGCTCACCTTGAGCGCGCCGTCAATGCCTACCTGACCCTGCAAAAAACCATGGCGGAAGGCGCTGGCGCCGCCGGACTTGCGGCCCTGTTGGCGAAGCCTGAAAGATTCAGGGGCAAGAAAGTCGGGCTTGTGCTTACTGGCGGCAACATCGATCCGCGCGTTCTCGCCTCCATCATGGTGCGTGAACTAGAGCGTGACAACCGCATTATTTCCTTTCGCCTTACCATTCCTGATCAACCCGGCGTGCTCGGAACGATTGCGACGCGTCTTGGCGCGCTCGGCGCCAATATTCTCGAAGTTGACCACCGTCGACTGTTTCTCGACGTGCCGGCCAAAGGCGCCAAGCTCGACGTCACCATAGAAACGCGCGATGCTGCTCATGCTGAGGAAATCATCGCGGCCTTCGTGGCCGATGGCTACCAGCCGGTCCGGATAGAACCGGGTGCGGCGATGGGGAGTGAGGTCTAGCCGGCCGAAAAGCAACCTGGCGTTCGATTCATTCAGCGTCTATCGGTCTTGTAAACATCGGATCAGCGGTCGATTGAAACCTCACTGCGTCAGCCGCGCATCGCCCGCCAGATGCGCTCGGGCGTGGCCGGCATCTCGATATGTTTGATCCCGAACTCGGAGAGAGCGTCGACCAGCGCGTTGGTGATCGCGGGCAGCGCGCCCACGCATCCGGCTTCGCCCGCGCCCTTGACGCCCAAAGGATTGGTCTTGGTCGGTACCGGATTGCTTTCGACCTCCATAGTGCAGAGATCGTGCGCGCGCGGCATGGCGTAGTCCATGAACGAGGCGGTCACCAACTGGCCAGCCGCGTCAAACTGGATGTCTTCCATCAGCGCCTGGCCCGCACCTTGAGCGATGCCGCCATGGACCTGGCCGTGCAACAGCATTGGATTGAGCACGGTGCCGAAATCGTCCACCACGCTGTAGCGGGTGATGTCGACCTTGCCGGTTTCGCGATCAATTTCCAGCTCGCAGATGTGGCAGCCGTTCGGATAATTATTGACCGGCGCCCGATAGACAGCGGTCGCGAACAGTCCAGGCTCGATCCCGTTTGGCAGGTTCGCGGGCTCGAACGAAGCGACAGCAATTTCCTTCACCGAAAGCGTACGGTTGGTCTTGCTGGTGGAGAATACTCCCTCGTCGAATTTGAGATCGCCGGTGTCGATCTTGAGTATATGCGCAGCGATGGCACGCGCCTTGGCCACCACTTTTTCTGTCGCCATGTGGAAGGCCGACCCCGCAAGCGTCGCCGAGCGCGAACCGCCGGTACCTTCGCCGTAGAAAACCTCGTCGGTGTCGCCCTGTATGTATTGCGCTTCGTTGGGGTCGAGGCCAAGCCGGTCGCAGACCAGTTGCTTGAAGACCGTCTCGTGGCCCTGACCCTGCGAGTTCGAACCGGAGAACAGCAGCAATGTACCGGAGCGGTCGAAGCGGACTTCGGCGCCCTCAGTGCTGGGCGCGCCGGCGCGCTCGATCGTGTTAGAGAGGCCAAAGCCGAGCAGTTTGCCGCGCTTGTGGGCCTCCGCCTTGCGCGCCTTCAGGCCCTTGCGGTCGGCAAGTTCGATCGCGAGGTCCATGTTCTTTTCGAACTCGCCGCTGTCATAGGTGAAGGTCAAGCCGGTCTTGAACGGCATCGCGGCGGGCGGCACGTAATTGCGCCGTCGTAACTCGGCCGGATCGATGCCCATTTCAGCGGCAGCGAGGTCGACCATACGCTCGATCACATATGCCGCTTCCGGCCGGCCATTGCCACGGTAAGGCCGCATCGGATTGGTGTTGGAAAATACCGCGGTGATATCGACGTGGATCGCCGGCGTGCGATAGACGCCGGCGAGCGTGCCGGCATTGAGCATAAAGGCTGGCATCGCGTGCTGCAGATAGGCGCCAATGGCGGCGAAGGTCTTGACGCGCAGCGCGAGAAAGACCCCGTCGTTGTCGAGGGCAAGCTCGGCTTCGGTAACGTTGTCGCGCGCCTGGGCGTCGCTCAGGAACGCCTCGGTGCGCGTGCTGATCCATTTTACCGGCCGGCCCGTGAGCTTGGATGCAAGCAGCACCAGCGGTGTTTCGTTGAATATCGGCGACTTCATGCCGAAGCTGCCGCCGGTATCGCCGGTGATGATGCGTATCCTGCTTTCGGGCACCTTGAGCACTTTCGCAAGCTCGGTGCGGGTCGGATGCGGTCGCTGCATTGCCGTGTAGATCGTGTAGCGGCCATCGGTGGCGTTGTAGTCGCCGACCGCGCCGCGCGGCTCCATGGTGGCCGCGGTCACGCGATTGACAATAAACCGATGTTTGACCACGCGGCCCGCCCGCGCAAAAGCCGCATCGACCGCCGCCTTGTCACCGATCAGTTCGACAAAGCAGATGTTGTCCGGACAATCCTCCCAGACGCGCGGCGCATCCGGCTTCGGCGCCTCAGCGGTGGAGGTTACAGAAGGCAGTTCCTCATAGTCGACGGTGATCTTTTCAGCAGCATCGAGTGCCTGCGCCACCGTTTCAGCGACGACAAAGGCAACATAGTCACCGACCCAGCGCACGCGGTCCTCGGCGAGAATCGGATAGCGCGGCTTGTACATCGGCGAGCCATCGCGGCGCTTGAGCCCGCCAGGTACCGGCAGGTCGCCGTAACCCGCCGCTTTCACGTCGGCGGCCGTCAGCACCGCAAGCACGCCGGGTGCTGTTTTTGCAGCATTGGCGTCTATTGATTTTATTCTGGCGTGAGCGTGCGGCGAACGCAGCACAACGCCGTGCGCCAGGCCGGGGAGCTTGATGTCATCCAGGTAGCGGCCACCGCCGCGGATCAGCCGCGGATCCTCAAAACGCGACACGCCCTGGCCAATGGCGAACTCACCCATGGAAATTTCAACCTGTTGAATTCATATGTCACCGAGCGGTGACGAGGTGGGAAACGCGCCCTTATTCGCTCAACCTGCTTTAAGTTTTTCCGCAACACGCGCGGCGAAATATGTGAGCACGCCGTCGCAGCCGGCGCGCTTAAAGGCGGTCAGGCTTTCGATGACGGCACGCTCGCCATCAAGCCAGTTGTTTTGTGCCGCCGCCATGATCATCGCGTATTCGCCCGATACCTGATAGGCGAAGGTGGGCATTCCGAATGTCTCCTTCACGCGCTGGACCACATCGAGATAAGGCAAGCCAGGCTTGACCATGATCATGTCGGCGCCTTCCTCGATGTCGAGTGCAACCTCGCGCAGCGCTTCGTCCGAATTACCCGGATCCATCTGATACGTGCGTTTATCGCCGGTAAGCGTTTTCGACGATCCGACGGCGTCCCGGAACGGTCCGTAGAACGCGGAGGCATATTTCGCCGCGTAGGACATGATCGACACGTCGGTAAAATTTGCGGCATCGAGTGCCTTGCGGATGGCTCCGACGCGTCCGTCCATCATGTCGGACGGTGCGATGATGTCGCATCCGGCCTCGGCCTGCACGAGCGCCTGTTTGGTCAATATCGCGACTGTTTCATCGTTGAGAATGACGCCATCACGCAGCAGACCGTCATGGCCATGGCTGGTAAAAGGATCGAGCGCAACATCACAAAGGATGCCGATTTCCGGCACCTCCTGCTTGATTGCACGAATGGCACGGCATACGAGATTATCCGGATTGAGTGCCTCACTTCCCGTTTCATCGCGCAGTTGCGGGTCGGTATAAGGGAAGAGCGCAATGCACGGGATCATCAAATTGGCCGCACGCTCGGCTTCGCGCGCCACCTGATCGACGGATAGCCGCTCGACTCCTGGCATCGAGGCGACTGGCGTGCGCGCTTTGTCGCCGTCCATCACAAATAGCGGCCAGATCAGGTCGTCAGCGGTGAGGACATGTTCCCGCACCATGCGTCGCGCCCACTCGGCGCGCCGGTTGCGGCGCATCCGCGCTGCGAGGTCGAGCCGTTCGTCCTGGGCCGCTGGGCCGGTTTCCACGGGGGTAAAGCGGGCGCGGCGTTCGAGCGGGCGGCCAAATTTGATCGCCATGGGGCACTCCTGGCGTTCTTTTTAGCCGGTCTAAAGAGGTCCCGCTACCCGTAGCCGCGCGCCGGAAAAGCGTCCAATCGGACGCGGCGGTCACCGCTCAGGTCCGTTGTTCCATCTTTACGCTTGCCTCGAGACTTTCTCTGTCGCGGTAAATCGATGCGACCGCCAGAATTCTGCCACCGAGCTTGTAGCGAACGACGCAATCGCGCTTCATGACATCGCCATCGATATCGATGGTGTCCCATTTTTCCGCATGGCCGACATAGTTGATCGGCACATCGTAGTGCTGGCTCCAAAAAAACGGGACGGCGCGATGCGGGGTTGGTACACCCAACATATTGAGCGCTGCGGTTTGCCCCTGGCGCTCGGCCACCACCCAGTGCTCGACGCGGATACGTTCACCTGAAGCAGGATCCGGCCAACGAGCGATATCGCCCGCCGCGTAAATGCCGGACGCGCTCGTTTCCAAATATTCATTCACGCGCACGCCTTTATCGATCGCAAGGCCGGCCTTTTCGGCGAGCGCAAGGCGAGGCCGCACGCCAACGCCGACCACGACGAGACCGGCATCGAGAGTACCACCGCTCTTGAGCGTCACGCGGCTACCGTCAATCGCGGTGACACTGTTCTCGAGATGGAAATTGACACCGTGCTCCTCGTGCAGCGCGCGAATGAAGTCGCCGAGCTGTGCTCCGAACACGCGCTCAAGCGGGCGTTTCTCGGGCGCCACCACATGAACTTCTATATCCCGGGCGCGCAGCGAACCCGCAACTTCAAGTCCGATGAAGCTCGCGCCGATCACGAGCGCACGCTTGGCCGATTTTGCCTTGTCAATAATCGCGCGGCTGTCGACAAGCGAGCGCAGGGTATGCACGTGCGGTTGATCGGCGCCGGGAACGGGTAGCTTTACAGGTTCTGCGCCAGTCGCGAGCAATAATTTATCGAATGCAACAGTGTCGCCACGCGCGAGCGCGACAGTGCGCGCGCGAGGATCGATTGCCGTCACCTCGGTATTTAGTTCCAGGTCGATCTCGTTTTCGGCGTACCAATCGTCACCGCGCAGCGGTACCCAATCTTCCGGCGCGCTGCCGGCAAGATAATCTTTGGAGAGATTGGGCCGATCGACCGGGGCGGCATTGTCATTGGAGAACATTGTGATGCTGCCCGCGAAACCGCGGCGCCGCATCATCTCCGCAGCTGCAAAGCCGGCCGCGCCGCCGCCGACGATGACGATACGCTCGCCGGCAGCTCCGGTTTTTTTCGGCGCAGGCTGAGCCTTCTTTCCTTTGACGACAATCTTTCCATCGCGCTCGTCGGCCTGCCAGCAAGTGAGCGGGCTGAGTGCCGGCGCTGCAAGCGCCTCGCCTGTTTTCAGACCAAAGCAGGCATGATGCCACGGACAGCGGATGGTGTTGCCAACGACCAGTCCGTCGGCTAGCGGTCCATGATAATGCGTGCAGTGCGCTGCGATGGCCGAAACCGTTCCGCCCTGACGAACCAGCAATACTTCGTCATCACCGACGTGACCCGTCAGCATTGCGCCTTCTTTCAGTTCGGCGGCGGACACGCCTAGGGCGAGATCTGGCCCATTCGGCTTATCGTTGCTCTCGGCCATGGGGTGTCCTCCGGTTGCGGGGCGTGAGGTTTCGTCCAGGCATTAGATGCTTTCGCCGCTGATAAGTTCCAGCATATGCCTTTTCGCATGGAAATAAGCCACGGTTGCCGTGGTGTGGTCCTGCTTGCTAATCGGAGTAAA
>Ga0066903_100006038_pt1 | contig 10651 bp, 6 predicted proteins | sample PanSoiMetaGPlot1_FD_67491 | JGI IMG/M metagenome (GOLD analysis project Ga0066903, IMG submission 67491) | Tropical forest soil microbial communities from Panama analyzed to predict greenhouse gas emissions - Panama Soil - Plot 1 (version 2) | ecosystem: Environmental > Terrestrial > Soil >...
GTGTAGGTCTGCACCAGGTTGCCCTGGCGATCGACGATGACGGTCCGCAGGTTGTGGGTGATGTTGGTCGGATCGTTGAGCGCCCGCGACACCGAGACGCCGAAGCGGGCCGCGAATTGATCCACCTGATCGCGATCGCCGGTGAGGAACGTCCAGCGCTTCACATCGGCGTTCAGCGTTTTCGCGTGCGCCTTCAGCACGGCGGGCGTGTCGGTGGTGGGATCGAAGCTCACCGTCACGAGATGGACGTCCCTGAGCGCCGCATCGTCCTTCATCGTTTTCTGGAGGCTGGCGAAATGCCGGTCCATCAGCGGGCAGAAGGTCGGCAGCGGACAGCGCGTGTAGATGAAGGTCATCACGACCGGCGTGCCCTTGAACGTGCCGAACGTGCGCCTCCTGCCGTCCTGATCGACGAACGCGCCGTCGGGCACCGCTTCGCCCGGCTTGAGCAGCTCGAAGCCGGAAGAGGCGGAGGGCATCGGCGCCTCGGCCACCGGCCGCTCGAGCGGCGCCTGGCCGACTTTCCTGATGCGGATGAGGTGCGCGCCGTTCGAGAACACGACGAGCGTGGAGTCGATCAGATCGCCGGGCGACAGGCCGTCGAGCGCCTTCGCGTCCTGCACCTCGTACGGCATCGTCATGGCCGGCATGAACCCCTTGATCTCGTCGTGCTTGACGACGACGAGCCGGCGCGGCGCGTCGATCGACTGGATCTGGCCCTGGAGCGCGTAGCTTCGCTGTTCCGGCAGACGGCTGCACGAGACGGCGGCCATGCACACGGCCAAAACGAATGGAGCGCGCATATCATGTAGTTTACCTATGATTTGGGTCGGCACCTCCGGGTACAACTACCCCGAATGGAAGGGCAACTTCTATCCGAGCGATCTGGCGTCGGCGAAGATGCTGCCGTACTACGCCGCGCGCTTTCCGACCGTCGAGATCAACTACACGTTCTACCGCATGCCGACCGAAAAACTGGTGAGCGGGTGGGCTGAGCAGACGCCGTCGCCCTACAAGCTCACGCTGAAGGCGCCGCGCCGCATTACGCACGACAACCGGTTGAAGAACGTCGGCGGGCTCGTCAGCGGGTTTTGTCAGGTGGCGGGGACGCTCGGGCCGAAGCTCGGGGCGCTTCTCTTTCAGCTGCCGCCGAACTTCAAGAAGGATGTCGCGCTGTTCGACGCGTTCGTCGCGGAACTGCCGCCGAAGGCGTGCGCCGCGTTCGAGTTCAGGCATCTCTCGTGGCTGGACGACGAGATATTCGGGAAGCTCGCCGCGCGGAATCTGGCGCTGTGCGTCGCCGACAGCGAGAAGATGTCGGCGCCCGTTCGCACGACGGCCGACTACGCGTACTTCCGCCTTCGCGACGAGGGCTATCAGCCTGACGACATCAAGCGGTGGGCCGATACGATCGCGAAAGAAACGGCGTCATGCGCCGACGTCTACGTCTACTTCAAGCACGAAGAGCAGGGCAAAGGCCCCGAGTTCGCGAGGTTGCTGATGGGGCATCTGGGACTCGCCACATGAGCGAACCGTTTGAGGTTGCCAGGACCGCGTCGGGCGACGCGGTGCTGTTCCGCCCGGCGCTGGCGAACAGACACGGACTCATCACCGGCGCGACCGGGACGGGAAAGACCGTCACGCTGCAGATGCTCACCGATCACTTTTCGCGGATCGGCGTCCCCGTGTTTCTCGCCGACGTCAAAGGCGACCTGTCCGGTCTTGCCGCCGCCGGCGCGCTGACGCCGAAGATGAAGAACCGGCTCGAGCAGACCGGCCTCCCGGCGCCCGACTGGGCGCAGAACCCGGTCGTCTTCTGGGACGTCTTCGCGAGCCGCGGCGTTCCGCTCCGCGCGACGATCTCCGATCTCGGCCCGCTCCTGCTGGGCCGATTGTTCAACCTGAACGCGACGCAGCAGGGCGTGCTCGCGCTCGTGTTCAAGATTGCCGACGACCGCGGCCTGCTGCTGCTGGACCTCAAGGATCTGCGCGCGATGCTGCAGAACGTCGGCGACACTGCGAAGCTGGTTCGCACCGAGTACGGCAACGTGTCCACGGCATCGATCGGCGCGATTCAGCGGTCGCTCCTCGAAGTCGAGCAGCAGGGCGGCACGATGTTCTTCGGCGAGCCGATGCTGAACATCGACGATCTGCTGCAGACCGACACGCGCGGCAGGGGCCTCGTCCACGTGCTGTCGGCGGAGCAGCTCGTCCGGTCGCCGAAGGTCTACGCGACGTTTCTCTTGTGGCTGCTCTCCGAGCTGTTCGAGCAGCTGCCCGAGGTCGGCGATCCCGACAAACCCAAACTGGTGTTCTTCTTCGACGAGGCGCACTTGCTGTTCGAGGATGCGCCTGAATTGCTGGTGGACAAGATCGAGCAGGTCGTGCGGCTGATTCGATCGAAAGGGGTCGGCGTCTACTTCGTCACGCAGAATCCGGCCGACGTGCCCGAGACGGTGCTCGGCCAGCTCGCCAACCGCGTCCAGCACGCACTGAGAGCGTTCACGCCTCGCGACCAGAAAGCGGTGCGCACCGCCGCGGATACGCTGCGCCCAAACCCGCAGCTGGATACCGCCCGGGCGATCACCGAGCTCGCCGTCGGCGAGGCGCTCGTCTCGCTGCTGGACGACACCGGCAGCCCCACAATCACGCAGCGCGCGTGGATCGCGCCGCCCGCATCGCGAATCGGACCGCTCAGCGACGCGGAGCGCGCCGCCGTTCGCGAGTTGAACCGGCCGCTCTACGGCGAGTACGAGCAGACAATCGATCGTGATTCGGCGTACGAGAAGCTGACGGGCCGGACGGCGAGCCGAGTGGGTCAGGCAGGTCAGGCGGGTCGGGCAGGTCAGGCGGGTCAGGCGGGTCGGGCAGGTCAGGCAGGTGGAGCCGAGCACGCGGGGGCGGGAGAGCCGACGCGAACGAAGTCGACACCGTGGGTGGAAGACGGCGCGCAAGGCTCACCGACGGGGCGTGGCGCCGGTGTCGCCGGCGCGATCTCGGATTTCTTGTTCGGCCGCACCGGTCCGCGCGGCGGGCACTACGACGGTGCGATCGAGGCGGCCGCCAGGAGCGCGGCACGCTCGGTCGGCTCCGGCATCGGCCGCGCGATTCTCAGGGGAGCCCTGGGATCCATCCTGGGAGGGCGGCGTTAGGTCTCGAGTCGCAGCGGACAGGCTGCCACCAACAGCGTCCGGCTAGCTTGTCGCTGTTCGCTGTGAGTTGAGAGTCGCTGCTTCGACAAAGTTCAGGATCTGCGTCTCCGCCCAATACCCATCGTCTTCACCCGATCGCGGGCCGACGAAGCCGCAGTGGCCGCCATGCGCGCTGATGCGGAGCTCGATGTGCGGGTTGTCCGTCACTCGCGAATCGTGAAACGGCTGCGGCGGCACGAAGGGATCGTCCTCGGCCGTGACGATGAGCGCCGGCACGCGGATGCGATCGACCACGCGCATCGCGCTGGCGCGGCGATAGTAGTCCTCGGCGTTGCGAAAACCGAAGTACGGCGCCGTGTAGCCTTCGTCGAACTCGCGGACGGTCCTGATCGCGTCGAGCGTCGCCAGGTCGAACACGCCGGGATGAAAGCGCTGCTTGCGCCGCATCCTGCGCTTGAGGTCGCGCACGAAATTCCACTGATAGACGCGGTTCTCGGGCCGCTCGAGCGCGCGCGTACACTCGCCGATCTCGATGATCGGCGAGACGGCGGCGACGGCGACGAGCGCCGCCGGCACATGCGGCCCGTACTCGCCGGCGAGCTTCAGTGCGAGGTTGCCGCCCAAGGAGTAGCCGGCGACCGCAAGCGCCGTCAGACCGTCCACGTGCGTCAGCTCGTGAATCACGTGTGCCGCGTCGGCGGTCAGTCCTGAATGGAAGAGCCCTTCCGACAGGTGCTCGGTATTCCCGCAGTTACGCTGGTTCAGGCGCACGACGTTCATGCCGCGCTCGACTGCCTTCGCGGCCAGGCCGCGCATGTAGTGCGCGTCGCTCGATCCGTTCAACCCATGCAGGGCGACGAGCGTCGTCCGCTCCCACGGCGCCTTCTGCCAGTGGCAATCGGCGACAACGCGCGTCCGCGGCGCGACGTCGAAGTAGCGGCGGCTGGGCGCGGGCAGCCGCGGAAAATATCGCGGGTTGCCCCAGCCGTACAGCGTCATCCAGTGTCCATCGCGCAGCGCCGCCCGCGGCTCGAAGACGTCCATCGATTCGATCATATATGCGCTACAATCGCGCGAATCCTGGAGGCATCATGCGCTCTTTCCGACCCGCTCTGATCGCGTCGCTGGTCGCGATGGCCGTCTCGCTCACTGCTCAAAGCCAGCCGCCCTCGCCGGCGCCCGCGGCGGCCGCGTCGAACCCCCGGCTCGACCAGTTGAAGCGCGACATCGGCCTCGAGGTCGACGGGATGCAGGAAAACATCCAGAAGATGAACGACACGGTGTTCAGCTTCGCGGAGCCCGGCTTTCAGGAATTCGAGACGTCGAAGTACCTGACCGGCATCCTGCGCCAGAACGGCTTCACGATTCAGGAAGGCGTCGCCGGCATCCCCACAGCCTTCACCGCGCGGTGGGGCAGCGGGAAACCGGTGATCGCGCTCGGCTCCGACATCGACGACATCCCGCAGGCGTCGCAGAAGCCCGGCGTCGCCTGGCACGAACCGATCATCGAAGGGGCGCCCGGCCACGGCGAGGGGCACAACTCGGGCATGCCGCTCCAGATCACGGCGGCGCTCGCCGTGAAGAAGATCATGGAGCAGCAGCACCTGCAGGGCACGCTCATGCTGTGGCCCGGCGTCGCGGAGGAGCTGCTCGGCACGAAGGCGTATTACGTGCGCGCCGGCCTGTTCAAGGACGTCGACATCTGCATCTTCGCGCACGTCGGCTCGAACATGCAGGTGAGCTGGGGCGACAGCGGCGGCAACGGCATGGTGTCGGTCGAGTACAACTTCAAGGGCGAGAGCGCGCACGCCGCCGGCGCGCCGTGGCGCGGCCGCTCCGCGCTCGACGCCGTCGAGCTGATGGACATCGGCTGGAATTTCCGCCGCGAGCATCTCCGCATTCAGCAGCGCTCGCACTACGTGATCACCAACGGCGGCGATCAGCCGAACGTCGTGCCGCCCAACGCGACGGTCTGGTACTACTTCCGCGAGACGAGCTACGACGAGATCAAGAAGCTCTGGGACATCGGGAACACCATGGCGAAGGCCGCCGCGATGATGACCGACACCGAGATGGTCTCGATGCGCGTCCTCGGGTCGGCGTGGCCCGGCCATTTCAACAAGACGGTCGCGGAGACGATGCACGCGAACATCGAGAAGGTGGGGCTGCCGCAGTGGAGCGAGGCCGACATCGCGCTCGCCAAAGCGACGCAGCGCGAGATGAAGGTGCCCGAAACCGGCCTGGCGACGAAGATCAATCCGCTGCGCGGCCGCGAGTCGATTCCCGACGAGGAGAAGCGCGGCGGCGGGTCCGACGACATCGGCGACATCTCGTGGAACGTGCCGACGGTCACGCTGAACTACCCGTCGAACTTCCAGGCCGGCCCCGGCCACAACTGGGCGAACGCGATTTCGATGGCGACGCCGATCGCCCACAAAGGCATCCACTATGGCGCCAAGGTCGTGGCGATGACCGTGCTCGATCTGGTGACGCGTCCCGAGCTCGTCGCGCAGGCGTGGGACTACTTCAACGCCCAGACGAAGACCAAGAAGTACACCCCGCTCATCCGGCCGGAAGACAAGCCCGCGATCTGGCTGAACAAGGAGCGGATGGAGAAGTTCCGCCCCGAGATGCGGAAGTACTACTACGACCCGACGAAGTACAAGAACTATCTCGACCAGCTCGGCATCAAGTATCCGACGACCGAGCGGCCGGCGACGAAGTCGTCAGGGCAGCAGTAGGCCGGGCGGGCCGGGCAGGCCAGGCAGGTCGGGCACGTCGGGCGGGTCGGGCAGGAGAGGCAACGGAGATGTTCGATGGAGCGCGAAGGCTTTAGCCGAGCGGTCGCGATCGCGGTCGCAGTCGTCGCCGTGGCGACTGCACACGCGCAGTCGCCGCTGGACCAGTACAAGCAGAACGTCGGCCTCGAGGTCGACGCGTTGCAGGAGAACATCCAGAAGTGGAACGACTCGGTCTTCAGCTTCGGCGAGCTCGGCTTCCAGGAATTCGAGACGACGAAGTTCCTGACGGCCATCCTGAGGCAGAACGGCTTCACGGTGCAGGAAGGCGTCGCCGGCATCCCCACGGCGTGGACGGCCCGGTGGGGATCGGGGAAGCCGGTGATCGCGCTCGGTTCCGACGTCGACTGCATCCCGCAGGCGTCGCAGAAGCCGGGCGTCGCGTATCACGCGCCGATCATCGAGGGCGCGCCCGGCCACGGCGAAGGGCACAACTCCGGCATGCCGCTGCAGATCGCCGCGGCGCTCGCCGTGAAGAAGGTGATGGAGCAGCAGCATCTGCAGGGCACGCTGATGCTGTGGCCGGGGATCGCCGAAGAGCTCGTCGGGACGAAAGCGTATTACGTGCGAGCCGGCCTGTTCAAGGACGTCGATATCTCGATCTTCGCGCACGTCGGCGAGAACCTGAGCGTCACGTGGGGCGACGGCACGCAGAACGGCCTCGTGTCGGTCGAGTACAGCTTCAGGGGCGAGAGCGCGCACGCGGCCGGGGCGCCGTGGCGCGGCCGGTCGGCGCTCGACGCCGCTGAGCTGATGGACGTCGGCTGGAACTTCCGCCGTGAGCATCTCCGCATTCAGCAGCGCTCGCATTACGTGATCACCAACGGCGGCGATCAGCCGAACGTCGTCCCGCCCAACGCCTCTGTCTGGTACTACTTCCGCGAAACGGACTATCCGCACATCAAGGAGATGTGGGACATCGGCGACCGCATGGCGAAGGCGGCGTCGATGATGACCGACACGGACGTGTCGTCGAAGGTGCTCGGCTCCGCGTGGCCGGGGCATTTCAACAAGACCATTGCCGAGACGATGCACGCCAACATCGAGAAGGTCGGCCTGCCGCAGTGGTCCGACGCGGATCAGACGCTGGCGAAAGCGCTCCAGCACGAGTTGAAGGTGCCGGAGATTGGGCTTGCGACGAAGATTCAGCCGTTGCGCGGACGCGAGATCATCCCGGACGAAGAGAAGCGCGGCGGCGGGTCCGACGACATCGGCGACATCTCGTGGAACGTGCCGACGGTCACGCTGCGCTATCCGGCGAACATGGCCGCGGGGCCGGGCCACAACTGGGCGAACGCGATCTCGATGGCGACGCCGATCGCGCACAAGGGCATCCATGCCGGTGCGAAGGTCGTGGCGCTCACGGCGATCGATTTCCTGATGAAGCCCGAGCTGGTCACCCAGGCGTGGGACTACTTCAAGAACGTCCAGACGAAGAACACGAAGTACGTCCCGCTGATTCGAGCCGAGGACAAGCCCGCGATTTGGCTCAATCAGCAGATCATGGCGAAGTACCGGCCCGAGATGACGAAGTACTACTACGACTCCACGAAGTACAAGAATTACCTCGAGCAGCTCGGCATCAAGTATCCGACGACGCGGTAGGGCCGGGCGGGTCGGGCAGTTCGGGCGCGTCGGGCAGGTCGGGCGGGTCGGACGGCCTCCTCAATGACAATCTGGAGCGCGAGCCTTCAGGCGAGCGTCGGCGGTCGCTATTCAAATGCAGCGGCGAGCCGGCGATAGCTGCGGCGCAGCGCGGACTGGAACGCCGCGCCCGCCGCAGCGGCGATGACGAGCCCCCACATCACGAACGCGGTCCACGCTCCGGACGCGCCGATCGGCTGCTGCATGACGAGCAGCGGATAGTTGCTCCACCACAACGCGAAGGTTCCAATTGCAGCGCCAAGCGTGATCAGATCGAAGCGTCGAAACGCGGCCGCCAGGATCAGGTAATCGGCGAACAGCACGAGCGCGATGAGCGGAACCGGCTGTACCGTGCCCATGCTCATGCGGATGCCAGTCGCGGCGAGGGCCGCTGCCGTTCCGATGACGCCGAGCCAGGAGCGAGCCGTGATCCGCGCGGCAACCGAATCGGCGAACGCAACGAGCAATCCGAACCCGACGATCTGCACGAGGCAGACGCTGAGCACCAGCCCCAACGGCCACGGCGACCCGTTGAGGATGCCGCCCATCAGGCCGATGTGGATCATCGACAGCCGTCCGTGGAGGTACGTCGTGCACAGCCACAGGGCCAGCGTGTCCACGCCGAGGAGCGCCAGTCCGATTGCGCACCCGCGCAGGACGGCGAGGCCGGACGCGTCCATGGCGGCGCCCCTCCTGAACAGGGCGGTGAACGTCTCGAGCTTGTGCAGCCCGTCCCGCCTCAGGAGGACCTCCAGCGTGATCGATCCGAGGAACGCGACACCGGCGAGCAGCAGGCCCAGTCCGGCCGGGATCGACAGCATCTCGCCGACGCCGAAGAATCGAGTCGTCGTGAAGGCCTGAGTCGCGCCGACGAAAAACGATGCGACCGCGAGGACCGTGCGCCAGGACGCGCCCGGCGCGACACGCCGCCGGTTGACGAAGCCGAAGGCGCACACGAACACGCCGAGGATCACGGCGACCGGCATACCCCACTCGTTCATGGTGACTTCGCCGAACGGAAACGACTCCATCGCGTACCCGGCAGGGATCTCGGGCGACGCGGAGAGCGACGACAGGCCGCGCTGGTCGATCGAAACGCTATACCGCATGCGCACCGGCTGCTCGTGGGTGAGCCAGGCGAAGTCGTACGTCTGCCCGCGCGTTTCACGCTCGGGCTCGAGCGTTGACGAAGGGCGCCCGAAGACCTCCTCGACCGCCTGCGCCGCCTTCCGCCTCGCATCGTCGAACGACGGCCCGTTCGAGTCGACGGGAACCGCGTCGCGCGAAAACGACGTCAGTCGGCCGCGATTGTCCACATGCATGGATGCGCCGTCGAATGCGACGAGCCACGTCCAGTAGTGCACGGGATTGTTCGCGGCGTCGAGCGCCGCTGCGGCGCCGTATTTCGTCGCGAGATAGACGTACAGGCCGGGTTCAATGTCGAAGCCAAGCTGCCTGACAGGCGTCACCGGCACGCCGAGGCGCTGTAGATGCTCTTCGGCGACCCGGCGCAGCACCGTGCGATCGAACGTCACCTGACTGCGGGGTGCGAGGCTCACGTACCCGAAGCAGGCGAAGAAGATCGTGAGGCCGACGGCTGCTGCGGCCAGCACTCCCCAGTCGGCCGCCTGCCAGCGATTCAGATGTTCCGGCAGAAGCGGCGCGTCGCGCTCCTGCGCCTCGAGCGGCGTGGCGGCTCCTTCCGACAGCGCGGCGTCGAGCTCGGCGACCGATTGAAAGCGTTTGTCTGGATGCTTCTCGAGGCACTTGCGGATCGCCTTGTCGATCCGGTCAGGCAGGTCCGTCTCGACCTCGCGGGGCGGGGTCGGCGTCTCGCCGATGTGCTTCGCGACGAGCGCGATTGGCGTCTCGCCCACGAATGCAGGCCGCCCGCAGAACATTTCGTACATCACCAGACCGAGCGAGTAGATGTCGCTCCTCGCGTCGGCGGCCTTCCCTTCGGCCTGCTCGGGGCTCATGTACGCCGGCGTTCCCAGAAGCTGGCCCGTCGCGGTGATCCGCGAATCCATCAGGCGCGCGACGCCGAAGTCCATGATCTTCACAACGCTGTCGCGGCCGATCAGGATGTTCTCGGGCTTGAGATCGCGATGGACAACGCCCCGCGCGTGCGCCTCGCCGAGCCCCGCGACGATTTGGCGGACGATCTTCAGGCCCAGGCGAGTCGAGACCGACTCCAGGTCCCGCAGCATCTGCCGGAGGCTGCGGCCGTCGACGAACTCCATCGAGATGACCAGCGTGCCGCCGAAGTCGTTCAGATCGTGGACGCGGCAGACGTTCCTGTGCGTGATGCGGCGCGCCAGCAGCAGCTCGTTCGTGAACCGCTCGATCAGGTGCGGGTCGGACGCGATCGACGGATGGATGACCTTGACGGCGACGAGATCGCCGGTCTGGCGATCACGGGCCTTGTAGACGATACCCATGCCGCCTCGCCCGATCTCCGCCAGAAGCTCGTATCGGACGGCGAGCGCCGACAGGCCGGCCGGCACGGTGAAGCCGACGGTCGCCTGATCGTCACCAGGCTGCATGCGGGCGCGGCCAGTATACGGCCCGGCGGGTCGGGCAGGTCGGGCGCGTCGGGCAGGCCTGGCGGGTCGGGCAGGGCGGGAGGGAACGGAACGGACAGGGCAGTCGTCTGTTACACTGATCTACCATCGATCGCAGGAGTACTGAATGAGATCAGCCATCGTGCTCGGGACCCTCGTCGCGGCGGCGCTGACCATCGGACGTCCGGCGCAGGCCGCGGACGCCGGGGCCCCGACCTTCGCGAAGGACGTCGCACCGATTCTCTACAAAAGCTGCGTCGAGTGCCACCGGCCGACGATGTTCGCGCCGATGTCGCTCGTCACCTACGACGACGCGCGGCCGTGGGCCCGCTCGATCAAGCAGCGCGTCTCGGCGCGCACGATGCCGCCGTGGGGCGCCGACTCGCCGCATGGCCTCTTCAAGAACGATCCCCGCCTGACCGAGGACGAGGTCGCGACGATCGTCGCGTGGGTGGACGCCGGCGCGCCGCGAGGCGACGACAAGGATCTGCCG
>Ga0066903_100006040_pt1 | contig 10650 bp, 7 predicted proteins | sample PanSoiMetaGPlot1_FD_67491 | JGI IMG/M metagenome (GOLD analysis project Ga0066903, IMG submission 67491) | Tropical forest soil microbial communities from Panama analyzed to predict greenhouse gas emissions - Panama Soil - Plot 1 (version 2) | ecosystem: Environmental > Terrestrial > Soil >...
GGCGGCCGCTTGCCGCCGATCATCAGCTTGGCGCCGTCATCGATGCCCGACTTGATCATCATGTTGACCCGCTCCATGTGGCGCCTGGAGTTCATCGGGCCCATCTGCGACTTCGGATCGAGCGGATCACCCATCTTGATCTCGGCGACCTTCTCGGTCACCCGGTCGAGCACCTTCTTGTAGAGCTGCTCGTGCAGCATCAGCCGGCTGGTCGAGCCACAGGATTGTCCCGACCAGGCGAAGTTCATGCCCGCGATGGCCGCGTCCGCCACTTTGTCCGGATCGGAGTCCGGATAGACGATGAACGGGTTCTTGCCGCCGAGCTCGAGCGTCAGCGCCTTGATGCCGCCCTCCGCGGCCGCGCGCTGGATCGCCATGCCGGTCGGGATCGAGCCGGTGAACGAGATGCGTTTGATGCGCGGATGCCGCACGATCGCATCGCCCGCCGGCATGCCGTTGCCGGTGACGATGTTCACCGTGCCGGGTGGCATGATCTCTTTCGCGATCTCGCCAAGAATGTGTGACGACAGCGAGCTTGTCTCCGGCGGCTTGATCACCACCGTGTTGCCGGCGATCAGCGGCCCCGCAAGCCCGCGCGCCGCGAAACTCAAGGGATGATTGAACGGCACGATGCGCGCCACCACGCCGTAAGGCTCGCGCACCGTGATGTGCAGGTGCTTGGAGCTTGCCGGAACGGTCTCGCCCTTCATCTCGATCGCAAGGCCCGTGTACCATTCGAGCTGCTCGGCGGCACCTTCGATGTCGGCCTTCATCTTGGTGATGGTGTTGCCGGTATCGATCACCTCGGTTTGCAGCAGCTCCTCGCCGCGCTCGCGGATGCGCTTGGCCATCGCCTTGAGATATTTGCCGCGCTCCTTGATATCGAGCGCCGCCCAGGCCGGCTGCGCCTTCTCCGCCGCCGCCACTGCCTTGTTGACGTCGGACGCGTCGCCCGCGACGAACTCGCCGATGCGCTCCTCATTGGCGGGATTGACCGACTCGATCCATTTGTTGGCTTCGCCGGCGACCATCTCGCCGCCGATCAGCATCTGTCCCTTCATCTGGGCGCGTACGTTCATGACCAAACTCCCCGAAGTTCCTGCAGCCGCCGCAATTGGCGCCGAACGCTGTCGTTCATTTTCTATCGGGGATACGCGGACTGGACAAGCCGTTGCGGGGCGTAGCGCGTCGTCTCATTAAAGCTGGATCCCGCCCCTCGCTTCGCTCGGCCGGGAAACGAGTTGCGTGTCCCGGGCGAGCGCAGCGAGACCCAGGACCCAGCGCTTTTTTGTGGTGGCCTAAAGTCGACTCGTTGAGGGACGCGCAATAAGCAATGGCTCGACGTTCGCGCCGCCTGCCATTTGTGGATTCGAGGGCTGGAATCGCTCGCGCAATTCGCGCTTCAGGACGAGCTCGCGCGCAGTCGCAAAGGCGTCCGTCACGCTTTTGGCTTTCCGGAGCGCAACGTTGAAAAACGCATCACCGAAATAGGTCCATTTGGCGCCATCCTGGCAGCCGAACGATGGATGATTGGCATCGGCCGCGGTGATGACCAAAGCATCAGGACCGGCGAGAGGAGGAATGAAGACGCCGGAATAGCAGGCCGAGATGACCACCGCCTTGTGCCGCACGCCGGTGCGCGTCAGCATCTCGGCGAGATTGGGTGGCGTGAGCACTTGAGTGAGCGGCCCTGCCTTGACGGCAAGGCCGACGGGCGAGCCGTGCGTGGTGAGAATCAGAAACAGAACGTCGTTTTCGGCATCCATTCCCTTGGCGGCTGTCTGCAATGATGTCGCCAAGGTCTCGATCGTTGCCTTTCCCCCTCTCTTCGAATTGTATTGCACGTCGACAGGACCTTTGCCGAAGCGGCTCGCCACGATTTTCGCCGCACCGGTCGCCTCGCTGCGAAAGACGCTCTGGTCGCCAAAAAGCCCGAACGACACCACGCTGACCTTGGGAGCATTCTCCGCGTGCGCCGGCAAAACGGCCGGCGTGGCAATCAAGAAAAAAGCGATGAGCGGGCTGGCCCAGCTGATCCAGGCTTTGGACATCATGACAGAACCTCGTTTCGTGATCGCCACCATAGAGCGTAAATCAGAATTGCGGAATCACAGTGCCGTCAGAGGTTCGGAAACCAGCCGCTTTTCGGGCGGGACGCGCACGGTTGCCCTTTGCCAACACAAAGCGATATACGAGCGTAATGAAGGCCACACAGCCTCCGTTTCGCGCCGAGCACATCGGCAGCCTGCTGCGTCCACCTGCCCTGCTGCAGGCGCGCAACGAATTCGCGACCGGCGCGATCGACCGCCAGCGGCTGAGCGCGGCCGAGAACGAGGCGATCCGCAATGTCGTGAAGCTGCAGGAGGAGGTTGGGCTCAAGGTCATCACCGACGGCGAGTACCGCCGCGGCGCCTATTCGGAGTCGTTCACAACATCCGGCATTTCCGGCGTCTCGGTCGAGCTGACCGAAGATACCGGCTTCGTCAGCTCAGCGACCCACGGCCACCGGATGGCGCGGCGCATCCCCAAGGTGGTCGAGCGCATCCAGTGGAACGGTCCGCAGAACGCGGCAGATTTCCGCTTCCTCAAGTCACTGACGGACCGCACGCCGAAGATCACGCTGCCCGGCCCCTGCTACATCCATTATCGAGCGGGCCGCGCCAATATCAGCCGCGACGCCTATCCGGATCTCGACGCGTTCTGGTCCGATCTCACCGCCGCCTATGCGCAGGAGATGCGCTCGCTCGCGGACGTGGGCTGCACCTATCTGCAGATCGACGAGACGTCGCTGGTAAAACTTGGCGATCCGCGCGTGCAGGCGCTCCTCAAGGAGCGCGGCGAGGACTGGCGCGATCTGCTCAAGACCTATATCGGCGCGGTCAACGCGGTGATCGCCGCCGCACCGCCCGGGATGACGGTCGGCGTGCATATCTGCCGCAGCCAGAATCCGACCTGGCAGGCCGACGTCGGTTATGACCCGATCGCCGAGCCGCTGTTCAACGAGATGAAAGTCGGCATCTATTTTCTGGAGTACGACAACGCGCGCGCGGGTTCCTTCGAGCCGTTGCGCGCGTTGCCACCCGGCAAGTTCGTGGTGCTTGGCCTCGTCGCCTCCAAGGTCCCCCAGCTCGAGGCTGCCGACCTGCTCAAGCGCCGCATCGAGGAGGCGAGCCGCTACGTCAGGCTCGAGCAGCTCGCGCTCAGCCCGCAATGCGGCTTCTCGACCAGCGCGTCCGAGCACATCGGCATCAGCGAGGAGATGGAGCGCGCCAAGCTCGCTCGCATTGTCGAGGTGGCGCGCGAGGTCTGGGGCGATTGATCGCGTCTGTTCGAGCGCGTCAGCAATGTGTAGCCCGGATGGAGCGCAGCGACATCCGGGAACGATGGTGCGATTTTTCCGGGCTGTTCCCGCATTTCGCTAGCGCTCAATGCGGGCTACAAGCTGGATTCCCGGATCAGCGCTTCGCGAGCAGGTCGCGGATCTCGGTCAGAAGCTTGATCTCAGCCGGCGTTTCCGGCAGCTTCGCCTCTTCCTTCTTCTTGAACTGCAGCAGCGCCCTGAGAACGAGGAAGAGCACGAATGCGATGATCACGAAGTTGATCGTGACGGTGATAAATTGACCATAGCCAAGGACTGCGCCCTGCTTCTTCGCGTCAACGTAGTTGGCAGCGTTGACGTTGCTCGACAGCGCGATGAAGTAATTGGAAAAGTCGAGCCCACCGGTGATCGCGCCGATGATCGGCATGATGACATCGGCGACCAGCGATGACACGATCGCTCCAAATGCAGCGCCAATGATGACGCCGACCGCGAGGTCAACGACATTGCCGCGCAAGGCAAATTTCTTGAATTCCTCCAACATGGTAGGCCTCCCCAAGGGCTTAGCTCACACGTCGACTCAGTGTGAATTATTCGGGGTATGCCTGCAAGTGCACGGCGGATCAAATGTTAACCATCAAGCTGCGCCGCACGATCGAACCATCCAGCGCACCTCAGGTCAAAGCCAGCGGCTCGAGTGACTTCACCTGTTCGAGCTGCATCAGATTGTCGAACAAAGTCTCACGCAGCAGCGTCGATGCGCTGCCAGTGATGCGATCGAACTTGTCACGCAGCTGCTCGGTCGAGAGTGGCGTCTCCGGGCAGCCGAGCCAGGTGTCGATCTGGCCGCCAAACGTGCGCCCGTCCTTGAGCGTGATGTCGAGGCGGGCACCCCAGCCCTTGACCGTATCGCTTGCCGATACCTTGATCGCGTTCGCCAGCGCCCGCACGCGCGGATCGCGTACGACGTCATCGGTGAACACCGCCGGATCGAGCGGATCGTGAAAGGCCGCGATCGCCACGCAGAACGGCACGCTGTATTGCGCCAGCATGACATCGGCGGGGGCGCGCTCGTTGTGGTGCGACACGACCTTGCCCGAGGCTTCGATCGCGATCGCCTGGATGTCCTCGCCGCCGAAGCGACCCGTGGTCATGAGATTGCGCAGGAGCTGCACCGGGACGTGCGCGGTGACGTGGCAGGGATAGCGCTTGAAGCAGACGCGCTCGATCTCGAACACCTGGCCGAGCCCCTGCGTCAGCAGGATCGGATCGTTCTCCTCGCAGAAGGCTTCCAGCACGCCATAGCGTCCCTCGATCACATTGCGCGGCCCCTCGTAGCCGCGGCTCGCGAGCCGCGCCGCCAGCACGCCCGATTCAGCGGCGCGACCGAGATGCAGGCGCTTCACCATGCCGCCCGAGCCCGCCTTTGCAAACGCCAAGAGCCCGCCCGCGAGCGAGCCGGCGATCCCGAACGCGTGCGCGGTCTGCCGCGCTGAAAGACCCATGAGCGACGCGCACGCCGCCGCCGACCCGAACGGGCCGGTCATGCCGGGCGCGTGGAAGCCGATGTGCTCGGGCGTGTGCAGCGTCGCGGCGCCAATCCGGAACATCACCTCGACGCCCGCGATGATCGCCGCGATGAGTTCCTTGCCGCTCCCGTTCACCGCCTGCGCCATCGCAAGCGCCGGCAGCGCCACGGTCGCGCCCGCATGCACGCCGGCACCCGGCTTGCGCAGGTTGTCGTACTCGAAGGCGTGCGCGAAAGCGCCGGCGACAAGCGCGGCCTGCGGCACATGCAACGCCTTGCCGGGAACGCCCGGCACGCGGCAGGGCCCGCCTGCGCCAGTCGCGAGCGCCTCGTCGAGCACCATCGTGGACCAGGGAAATTGCGCACCAAAAATCGCGCACGCAACCGCATCGATCAGACAGCGCTTGGCGCGCTCGACCGCCATCTGCGGAAAGTGCTCGAACTTCGCCGCCGCCGCATAGGCGGCCAGGCGCTCGGTCGCGAGATCGGCGACCGCTCGGCTCGATGGCTTATGCGCAGTTGAACGGGCCATGACAGGCTTCAGGCGTGTGCGCCGCTCCTCGTCTGTGCCGCCCATTGCGCGGCGTTGCGTCCGGCAAGGCGGCCAAAGGTTGCTCCCGACATCAGGCCGGTGCCGCTGCAGTAATTGTGAAAGAACAGCCCGCCGACCATCTCGCCCGCCGCATAGAGGCCTGGAATGACTCGGCCGTAAAGGTTCTCGACCTCGCCGTCGCTCGAGATCTTCACGCCGCCGAACGTGAAGGTCACGCCGGTCGTGACGTGATAGGCGTGGAACGGCGGTGTGTCGAGCGGCACCGCCCAGTTGGTCTTGTCGATCGCGAGCCCCTGCGTGCGCCTGCCGTCGAGCACGTTCGGATTGAACGGCACGCTGCTGCGGCAGGCGTCGTTGTAGGCGCGCACGGTGCGCAGGAAAGCCTCCGCGTCGACGCCGTCGAGCTTGGGCGCCAGCTCTTCAAGCGTATTGGCCTCCGCCTTGGTGACGCGGCGAATGCGATATTCGCTGCGCAACAGCGGCGACGCCTTGGCGTCAAACACCTGCCAGGCGAACATGCCGGGCTGGCGCATGATCTCGCCGCCATACTTCGCATACGTGTGGCTGTGGAAGTTTGCACCCTCGTCGACGTAGCGCTCGCCCTTGGCGTTGATGAGCAGGCCGAACGGATAATTGTGCTTCTGAAACTGGTCGCCGATCGCGAGGTCGCCATAGGGCGGCGCGTTGATGTCCCAGGCGACCGAATGGCAGCCCGACCAGTTGCCGTAGGGCCGCGCCCCGATATCGAGCGCCATGCGCAAGCCGGCGCCCATGTTGAAGCGGGTGCCGCGCGACTTGGCGAGTTCCCAGTTGGGGCCGAGATAGCGCGCGCGCATCTCCGGATTTGACTCGAAGCTGCCGCAGGCGAGCACGACGGCGCCCGCCCTGATCTCGACCGGCTCGCCGCCCGCGCCTTCAGCAACGACGCCCGCGACCCGGCCGCGCTCACGCAGAAGGCTCACCGCTGGTGTTTCATAGAGGATCGGAATTCCGCGCCGCTCCACATTGGCATAGAGCGCCTTGAGCAGTTCCGGCCCGCCGCCCCAGATGTGCAGCGCCAGCCCACCCCAGAACTTGAACTTACCATCGACCTTATAAGCCTGCCGGCCGAGGCCGGGCTGCAGCTTGACGCCCTGCTGCGCCACCCAGGTTGCGGTCTTGAGACTGTTGCGCACGAGAATTTCGCACAGCTCGGAGTCGGTGCGATACTCGGTCACCTCGAACATGTCGTCGAAGAACTGCTCTTCCGTGTAGGTGCCGAAGTCGACATTCGAGAGATCCTCATTGGCGAGCGAGGGCAGCACTGTGATTAGGTCCTCGACACCCCGATAGGCGAAACGGAAGGCACCGCCCGTGAAGTGCGAGTTGCCACCGCGTTCCTCAAACGGCGCGGCTTCCAGCATCAGCACGCGCGCACCGTTTTCGTGCGCCGAGATGGCGGCGCAGAGCGCCGCGTTGCCCGCACCCACGACAAGAACGTCGGGACGTTGCTGTGAAAGCTCGATGGAGTTCATGGATCGTCGTACCAGATTCTAAGGACACCTCTTTAGCGCTCTACGCGCGCCGCAAGGTCCGTTACCCTCTCCCCTTGCGGGAGAGGGTGCCGAGCGAACGAAGTGAGCGAGGCGGGTGAGGCGAACCTTTCTTGTAAGCGATAAAGCCCCCTCACCCGGCTCGCCATCTTCGCTACGCTTCGACGGCTCGCCACCCCCTCCCACAAGGGGAGAGGGTATGAGCCCGCGGCCCGCGCGCTGGCACATATTCGGCATTACGCGTAAGCCCGCCTGGCGTCGAGCGGCTCGACGCTGCGCGAGTGCGCCATGGCGGCGAGCACATCGCCCACATCGGCAAGCTCATCGAGCGTGCTGATGAGCCGCAGCACCTCCTCGGTCGAAGCTTCATCGAGCGCGCGGCGCGCGCAGTCGCGAAACTTGGTCTCGAGCGTGCCCTCGGGCAGCGGGTGGTCGCGATCGCGGCCGAGCGCACGATCGACGAAGTGCTCATGCGTCTCGCCGGACGCGCTAGTGACCCGCACCCGCGCATAGAAATGATCGTCCGCCGAGCGACCCAAGCTATCGTCGGGCTGCGCGTTCACTTTGGCCATCAGCGCGCGCGCAGCGTCGTCGCGCACGGCCACGTCGGAAAAGTGCTCGAGGCTCACAATGCCATGCATCAGTCCGCGTGCCAGCACATACTGGATGCTGAACTTGCCATCGAGCCCGCTTTGCGGATCGGGCCGGTTGGTGTGTTGCAGCCGGCGCGGATGGGTCCAGGATTCAATTCGCTCGACGCACTCGGGTGCGAGCGCATGCACGGAACGCAGATGCAGCACGGCGTCAGCGGCCGGATGCGTCGACCCGCAACACGGATGGCGCTTGAAGGCGATGCCAGGGTCAGCGAGATCGAACGGCTTCGCCCAATCGGCGAGGATGCGATCCGCATCGAAATGACCTTCGCCGTTGAACACCTGAAAGAAGCCCTGCTTGTGCTCGAGCGCGCCGTGATTGGCGGTCATGCCTTCTTCCGCGAGCAGCGCAGCGAACAACCCGTTGCGGGCCGCATGCCCGACATGGAAGGGCTTCGTCATGGTGCCGAAATTCGCCTTGACGCCGGAGGCCATCGAGGCTGCGAGCGCGAGCGCCGTCGCAATCTTGTCAGGCGACAGCCGCAGGAGATGCGCGCAGGCCGCCGCCGCCCCGAACGTGCCGAGCGTCGCGGTCGGATGCCAGCCTTTGTCATAGTGATGGAAGTTCACCGCGCGCGCGAGCTTGCATTCGGTCTCGACGCCTGCCGCATAGGCGGCGATGAAGGCCTGGCCGGAAACGCCGGTCGCCAGCGTCCACAGCGCGGGCAGGATCGGCGCCGACGGATGGCCGCCGAGCGTGTTGCTGCAATCGTCGAAATCGAGCGCGTGCGATGCGGTGCCATTGATCAGCGCGGCCGAAAGCGCATCGAGGGTTTCGCTGCTGCCAAATATTAACGCGGTGCCCTGACCAGCGGTCCAGCGCAGCGTGCGAGCCACAACGGCCGTTGTCTCGTCCCTGGCGCCCGCGAGCGTCACCCCAACGGTGTCGAGAATGCCCTGCTTGGCGGTTGCCATTGCCTCGCGCGGCAGCGTCTCGAACGAGACCTCGGCGATCCGATCGGCGAGCGCGCGCAGCAGCATGTGTTATCCTTGTTTTGCGGAACGTAGAACTGTAGACAGCACTGCCCACCCTGTCTAGGTTTCCCCGCAATGTCAGACCATTCCGCCACCGACAACGTCCACACCCGCAGGATCGCCGATTTCGTCTCGCAGCTTCGCTACGAGCAAATCCCCGAGAACGTGCGCGAGCGCGGCAAGCTCCTGATCCTCGACTCACTCGGCTGCGCGATCTATGGCGCCAAGCTGGAATGGTGCCGCATTCTGCAGCAGACCTTCGGTGATCTTGACGCCTCCCGCACCACCTCGATCTGGGGCACTGCGCAGACCCTGTCCTCGACCAATGCGGCGCTGATCAACGGCACGCAGGTGCAAGGCTTCGAACTCGACGACGTCCACCGCGATGGCGTGCTCCACTGTGGCGCGGTCGTACTGCCGGCGCTGATCGCGGTCGCAGAGAGTCACGCACCGATGAGCGGGCGCGACTTTCTCACCGCGGCGATCGCCGGCTATGAGATCGGTCCGCGGGTCGGGCGCTGCATGGGCCAGGAGCATATCGGCCAGGGCTGGCACTCGGGCGCAACGCTCGGCGTGTTCTCGGCTGCTGCCGGTGCGGCGCGTGGCCTCAAGCTTGACCCGGAGCAAACCGTGCATGCGCTTGGCATCGCGGGCACCCAGGCCGCCGGCCTGATGGCGGCGCAATACGGCGCCATGGTCAAGCGCATGCATGCCGGCCGCTCGTCGCAGAGCGGGCTCTACGGCGCGCTGCTGGCGAAGGCCGGCTTCACCGGCATCCGTGACGTGTTCGAGGCGCCTTACGGTGGCTTCTGCACCACCTTCTCGCGCTCCACTGATCGGTTCAATCTCGACGCTCTCAGCGCCGGGCTTGGCCGCGAATGGGAGGCGATGCGGGTTGCGCTCAAGTTCTATTCCTGCGTGGGCAGCAATCACACCACGCTCGATGGCATTCGCGACATCCGCAACCGCCGGCCATTCACGCTCGACGAGCTCGACCGCATCGTGGTGCACGGCTCACGCGTGACAGCCGATCACGTCGGCTGGCCCTACAAGCCCGAAGGGCTCACCTCGGCGCAGCTTAACCTGCCCTATTGCGTCGCGACTCTTCTGCTCGAAGGTGACGTCTTCGTCGACCAGTTCACCGAGGAAGCCGTTACCGATCGCGCCCGGATGGAGCTGTCACGGAAAATAGAGGTAATCGAAGACCCGACCATCACGGTGCGCGGAGCCCGTTACCGTCACATGGTGCGAGTCGACGTGCACCTCTCCGATGGCTCGGTGCACAGCGAAACACGCGAGGCACCGCGCGGCAGCGAGCACTCGTTCGCGCCAGCCGAGGATATCATCGACAAGTTCCGTAAGCTCACCCGTACCGTAATGCCTAAGGAACAGCAGGAAGCGGTGGTTGCGGCGATGCTGAAGGTAGAGATGCTCGCTGATGCGCGCGAGCTGATCCGGCTGCTGCGTGTGTCCACGAGTTAACCTTTGCTCAGCAGCGATTTGCCTCAAATCTGCTTTCATTCCCTCCAAATGTCGGTCGAGCACTGACGCACGCTCGCGTAGGGAATGCGCGATTAGCAAACCCGCAGAGAGGGGAGAGATATATCCATGGCAGAAGCCGCACGGATCATTTCAATCGCAACATTGCGATACCGCATTCCGGCCGTGGCGGCCGCATTTTCACTGCTGGCAGTTGGACCCGGAGTGAATCCGACAGCCTTCGCGCAGCAAGCACCGCAGCCGCAACAAGTGCAACAGCAGCAGTTCACCGCTGCGCAGATCAGTCAGCTGGTCGCTCCGATCGCGCTCTATCCCGACAATCTGCTCGGCCAGGTTCTGGCCGCGTCGACCTATCCGCTCGACATCGTGGTGGCGGGGCGCTGGTCAGCGTCCAATCAGAACGTGACCGGACAGGCTCTGGAAGATGCCATGCAGCTGCAGAGCTGGGACCCGAGCGTCAAGGCGCTGACGGCGGTCCCGCAGGTGCTGCAGATGATGAGCGAGAAGCTCGAATGGACCCAGCAGCTCGGCGCCGCCTATCAGGCGCAGCCTGATGACATCGCGGCCGCCGTGCAGCGCCTGCGCGCGCG
>Ga0066903_100006041_pt1 | contig 10648 bp, 13 predicted proteins | sample PanSoiMetaGPlot1_FD_67491 | JGI IMG/M metagenome (GOLD analysis project Ga0066903, IMG submission 67491) | Tropical forest soil microbial communities from Panama analyzed to predict greenhouse gas emissions - Panama Soil - Plot 1 (version 2) | ecosystem: Environmental > Terrestrial > Soil >...
GTCGGCCTCGCGGCGCCGGCTTTTGCTCAGAACATTTCGATGGAGTTGTCGGATCGACAGGCGATGATGATCACCCCCTCCGGCAAAGTGATGCGGATGAACGTGGGCACTTCCGGGCACGGGATGATGATGAAGCATGGGCAACCCGTCCAGGCTGGCGCGATTTTTTACATGAGCGGCGGTAAGCTCTACATGGCCTGGGATCGCCCGATGCACGGTGGCAAGATGTTCCGCGACGAGCTCGTGGAAGCCAATTAGTCTCCGGGCAGTCGCGGATAACAATTCGAATATGAAGAGAAACCCGGTGGCGCACCGGGTTTTTTTCGCCGATGATGGAGATTAGGCGCTTAAATTGGCCTCCGGCTACAGTGACAGCGTATTTGAATTGGTATTGGGCACATTTCACTCATGCGCATTTCGCGAAGGCCCTTGCTGCAATCCATAACTGATCGCGCGCAAACGGGCGCACTCGCGTACATCGACATAACGACCTCCACCGTCATCATCGTCTTTTTCATGGCTTTCTCTCCCATCGGAAAACCAACAATAGCCATATTATGCTTGCGACGTCGCGGTTATAAAACGTTTTTTCAAATTGAAGATCAATATTTCTATATTCAAGTCGTCTAATCTTGTGTACGAGGCGTATATCGAAAAGAATTTGCGTGATGTTTCTCCATGCGCTCAATTTAATCGGAAGCGCGTGGTCACGAAAAAAGCCTGACCGGAGCCGAGAACCGTTCTGACGGCGGTATCGACCGCCTCATCGTAAAATCGGGTCCGCGTCGGCCAAGTCGAAAAGCATCAAGCCGAAATGCATCAAGGAGATGCGCTATGAACCTGTCCGAAAGAACGCTGAAAGTGAATGGCCGCCCGATGACGCTGGCGCTGGAACAAGAGCTTTGGGCGCGGCTCGATCAGCGTGCGAGCGAGTTGAATTGCAAGGTGGAAGTGTTGGTCGATCTCATGCTGTCCGGCCGTTCAGTGGAAGGCAGCTTCGTGCGCTCGCGGGCAACCGCCAGCTGATGATATTGCCTGCCACCGCAGTCTCGCCGGCCCCTCGCGGCAGAGCCGTCGCATATGGCTAATGCGCGCACTCGTCTCGCTCGGAAATCCGGAGCGCCGTCTCGTGCCAAGTCTTGAAGACGCTCAGGACCCGCCGCCGACGACACCGACGATGACATCTTTGCCGTCACGGATCGCCTGTTGCAGAAACGGCCGTCCGAGCAGTTCCCCGCGCTCGTCGAATCAAATGTCCTGTCCCGCGCCGGTGTAGTCGATCGCTTCGCCCTTTCGCACGAGCGGAAGGCCCGCAGTCGCCGTCCACATTTTCGTTCCGGGCCCCGTTGGAAACGGCAATGATCTGTTTGGCGAACTCCGCGGGGACCGCCGACTTTGCCTTTTCAATTCAAGCGCAAGCGCATTGATTGCGTCGTATTCCAGTGCCGCGAATGGGAATACCGTCCCTTCCGGCGCACCCATGAGCTTTACGAAATCCTTGTATTCCGGGCGGTCGAGAGGACTGATCGGCTGGACATGCTCGATGCCCTCGGCGACCTCCTTGCCGACGTTCTTGACGAACGTGCTGCTTCCGTCGACGCCGGCCGCAGCGGCGATGGTCAGAGACGCGATTTATGAGACCTCATTTTGCCATGATCGTCTTCAACGAAAGTCCAGATATCTTGCTGGAGCCGCCAGATCCACAGACCCGGCGGGAGATCGATGACCTCAACGTTCGGGGATGGTTGCTGGGCCATGCACTGGGATGATCGCAAGGCGACCTGACCGAAATAAGGTCGGCGACACGACATTGGGCCAATGCGAGCTGCATGCTCGAGTTAAACTCAAGTTCGCATTGAGTGCACTGTCACGGTAATTCCGGGCACCGTAATTCCGGGCCGCGCAGATACGTAGGTGTCAGCCCCCCGCTGGAGGCGAGAGCCTCACGCGGCGAGACGTTTGCTCGAAATATTCAGGTACGCGTTCCAACAGTCCCAAATACCACCGTATCGAGCCTCGTACTTCTCCAGCCTGAAACCGAGGGAGTGCGCCGCCATCAGGAACACACCATTCGGGATATAGACCCTGATACCGAGTTCACGAAAGTACCCCTCAACGTCATGCTTCAGACGATATGAGGTACCCACGCGACGATTCATGTTCTTTCGTTTGCCCTTACGGCTCAACCATTCAATCGCGCGCTCGAACTCCACGTTCAAACGCGCTTCAGTCGAGCGATCCTCGTCCCATGCCCTGCGACAGAGTTCGGCATTGAGATGGGCGCCAAGCGGTGACAGTAGGTGGGGCTCAAATCGCTCGCGGAATTTCACCACGTTCTCCCTGGGGATGCCCAACCCAACGTGTGTGGTAGCACTTCCCCATTAACTAACCCTATATTCTGGGTGTTTTGATGAAATAATTCGTTTTATATCCGGAATTAAAGTGCCGGCGCATTTAATTGATATTGAGTGCACTGTCAGCCGAAACGCCGAAGGCAGCGACTTGGTTCAGACTGTCGGATTCCGGTGACGTTGCCGCCCGGAGCGCGCACGATCTGACCCGATTGTCGATCACGACATCACTGCAAGATTGAGCGGCACAAACCCAACAGGCACCAGACCGGGGGTCCTATCTTGATGATGTTTGGATAGGTGTACTGCACTTTGCGGGTCGGATTGTCGAGCTGGTCCTTTTGAGCTGCAAGGTCATACGCCGGGAGCGCGCTTTGGGGATCGACGAAAACAGTTCGCCACTCTTGCGGCATTTGTTGGAACTTGCGCGCTAGCTCTTGCTGTCTTGCGTCGCTCAATGTGCCATTGTGGGGCACGATCACCGTGATCATCCTATCGATTCGAGTCCGATATCCGAGATACGGCGTGCCCTCGAATTCGATCCTGCCGAGACACTCGAACACGGCGTCCGCGGGAACCGGGATGTCCGCCAGAACCGACTGAGCCCCGCGCAGGAGGATCGGTTCCCATTCGCGCCATCCCCAGAAGAACGGCCCCCAATTCGACCAAACTCGCTGCCCAACCCGTACGGTGGCATCCGTCCAACCCGCGACGCCATTGGTCGTGATGTAATAGCTCTCTCGCATCCGGTCGGGCGGAAGAAACTCAGCAGTTCCGTGAAAGATTTGCCGATCGCCGGCGGCTGAGTAACCGCTGACGTCAGACATCACTTCCTTCCGGTACGGCCGGCCTGAAGTCCTCAACCGATCGAACGCGGCCGTGACCTCATCCCGGCAGGCCGTTGAAGGCTCGGCCGCCAAAGCTTCCGAGCAGCCCAAACAAAGAACAGAGAAGGCAGCCAGTGCCAACGCTTTCACGGCGTGTCGCCCTCATGGCCTTGGGAGTGATCGCACGATCGCCAGGCAGAAATGAGGTCAGCGGCAAGACACTGGACCGACCGAAGCTATGGCGACGGCCGCTTAAAATAACATTGGTTGCACTGTCATCGTAATTCTCATCGGTAAGTTCGAAATAAATCACTTCATTCGCTCGATTGGCGGCTTGTGCTGAATTATAGCGGGCGCGAGAACGTGATTGCAGACATCATCGGTGCCGCGATATAGGCCGACAACGGTGATCGAGCGCGCGGGCGATTTTGAGACCGTTGAGGTGCACGAGTCGAACGCCGCTAGCGCCAGCGCCGCCGGTCGGGCGACCAGGCAACCCAAGGGTTGGTATATTCGCATGCGACGGCAGTGACAGCCGTGGCGCTATCGCAAGGGCGACGCGGCGCGAGGTGCGGAGCAGGTGACGACCTGGAAAAGATTGGAGAGATGCGCGCATGGAACTCAGGGAAATCCCATTTAGCATAACGGACTGGGCATCGGTGCCGGCCGAGACCTACGCGGGCGAGCGAGGTCACGCGCTATGGCGTACACGCCAATTCGGCGAGATCCGCGTGCGGCTGGTCGAATATTCGCCCGGCTATCTCGCCGATCATTGGTGCGCCAAGGGGCACATCATTTTCTGCGTGAAAGGCGGGATGACGACGGACCTGATGGACGGCCGCTCGTTCCCTCTCAAGGAGGGTCAAAGCTATCAGGTCGGCGACAATGATGGGCAACACCGATCGCGCACCGAAACCGGTGCGCTGTTATTCATCGTGGACTGATTTTTTCTCGTTTTTCTCGAAGGTTCACGGCCGATGCCCCTTCCGCGGTCGTTCGATTGCCGTGCCGCGGCAAGGGGCATAAGCTGCGCCGGGCGAGGTTAAAACGAGGGGCCATTTTGATGATCAAGTTTCCGCGTCGCCGTCTGGCCGTGATTGCCGCCACTTGGATTGCCGCCGTTTGTGCGCTCGCGCTGCTTCCGGCCACCCCATCGGTCGCGCAGGAAAGGCCGAAGATCAGCGTTTCCAGCCTGACCCTGCCGGTGTTCAATCCGATCGTCTGGAACATCATGAAGGCGCGCGGATTCGATACCAAGAATGGCTTCGAGCTGGACATCAAGGCCTATCCCTCGATTTCCGCCTTCTACGCCGCCTTTTCCACGGGCGAAACCGACGCGCTGATCGGAGGACCGACGATCCTGCAAAAGCTTTACCAGGAGGGCGTTCCGGTTCGCATCTTCGGTACCGGCTTCACGCTCGCCGACCTCGTGATCTTCGCAAAGGACGACAAGATCAAATCGCTGGCCGATCTCAGGGGCAAGCAGCTTGCCGCCGACATGGGAGGATCCCAGTTCCAGGTGGTCAAGATCTACACCAGCGCCAAGGGCCTCGATCTCGGCAAGGATATTACGGTCGTCAACGCCAATTTCGCCGTCGCGCGTGCGCAGCTGGAGGCGGACCGCGTCGAGGCCGCGCTGGTCATCGAGCCGCTCGCTAGCATCATTCTGAAGCAGAATCCGGACTGGAAAGTCATCTTCAACGGCGCGCAGGGGTGGAAGGACATCACCGGTCAGGACGGCTGGGAAATCGTGCCCGCCATGCGTGCCGATGCGATCGCGCGCGTGCCCGGCGGTCCCAAGATGCTGCTCGCAGCGCTGCAGGATGTGGCGAATGTCCTGCACAACGACACCGACGCGGCGGACAAGATCGCCGTCGAGACCGTCAAGCTGCCCCCCGGCATCCTGAGGGCTGCGGTGGACAGCAAGCGACTGCAGATGATCGTGCAGCCGGCCTGGGAGAGCGGTACCCGCAAGTCGATCGTCGACATGATGGACCGCGCGGTGAAGGCCGGCTTTTATCCGAACATGCCGGACGACAAGATCATTTATGCACCCTGATGAATATCGGGAGGCCGGTCTCGCCGGGACATGGTCCCGTCAGACCGTCCTCTCGCTGGCCATTTTTGTCGTCGCCTGGGAAGTGCTGTCGCACCTCGCGCCGGCGCTGGGGATTCCCGCTTTCGCCATCCCGAGCTTTGTGCGCATCGGCCGGAGCCTGATCACCATCACGCCGATCGACGTGGTGGTGACGCTCCTGCGGGTCATCGGCGCGCTCATCCTGTCGTTCGCGCTCGGGCTGCTGTTCGCGACCGCGATGTATCGATCACCCAAGCTCGAAAGTTATCTGCACCCGATGATCCGGCTGTTCATGGCGGTTCCCGTGGTGTCGTGGATCTTGTTCGCGGTGCTGTGGTTTCGCGGCGTGGAATTCCGCATTGCCTTCGTGCTGATCGCGGTATGCGGGCCGGTGTTTCTCGTCGATTCGCTCGACGCCATGCGTGGCGTCTCGCGCGAGCTGCGCGGCATGATGCGCTCGTTCCGGCCGACGACGTTGCAATATTTCAGCAAGCTGATGTTGCCGGCAATCCTGCCGAACCTGATCACCAGCTGGAAGATCAATCTCAGCCTGGCAATCCGGGTCGTCACCATCGCCGAGCTGGTTGGCGCTGTGACAGGCATCGGCCATCAGCTGGCGGTGGCGCAGGAATTGTTCTCGGTCGCCGACGTGTTCGCCTGGACCCTGGTGCTGGTCGCCCTGCTCTTCCTCCTCGAGGCGGTGGTGTCGAAAGTGGAGCAGCGCGTGCTGCGATGGCGGGCATGAGCGGTCCGCCACCGATCGAGGTTTCCCAGCTGCGCAAGGTCTTTCGGCAGGCGGCGTCCGGGCAAGCGGTGGTCGCGATCGAGCGGCTCGACCTGCATATCGCACCGAGCGAAGTGGTGGCGATCGTCGGCCAGACCGGTTGCGGAAAATCGACCTTGTTCGACCTGATGATCGGGCTCGAGCGACCAACCGCCGGCTCGATCATCATCGGCGGCAAGACACCTTACGGCGACTTCGACGCTTTCCGCGGCCAGATCGCGACTGTCTTCCAGCAGGATCGACTGCTGCCGTGGCGCTCCGCTCTCGACAACGTGCAGCTGCCGCTCGAGCTTCTTGGCGTCGCCGGCCAGGCGCGCCGCGAACGCTCGATGGCCTGGCTCGAGCGCCTCGGCCTCGCAGGCTTCGCCAACGCCTATCCGCGGGAGCTGTCAGGCGGCATGCGCCAGCGGGTTGCGATCGCGCGCGCGTTCGTATTGCAGCCCGCAATTTTGCTCGCCGATGAGGCGTTCGGCCACCTCGACGAGGTGACGGCCGGCGAATTGCGGGAAACGTTCCTCGCGCTCGCCCGCGAATCCGCGAGCACCGCGATCTTGATCACCCATCAGCTCGAGGAAGCCATCGCCGTCGGTGACCGCATCATCGTGCTCGGCAAGTCGGCAAAGCTCCTCGCCGACATCCGGGTCGAGCGATGGACCAAGAGCGATCACGGCGTGCTGCGCGAGGCGATCCAGGCGACCTTGCAGAGCAATGAGCGAGATCCACGTCTGGTGTAGAGGATCACTTGGCGGCCAATCATGTGCAGCCTGACCGTAACACTGGACCACGCTCTCCCTCACTGTGTCCAAGCGGAGCGACCTGATAGCGCAGGGTACGGCGCGCCGACGATCTCTTTGATCCGTCGACGCGCGGACAGTTCCTCGGATGCCGCCAGATCTCCGCTACATTGACGGCTCACCTTCCGCCACGAGAATGACATAGCGCGACACCGGGTGCCTCTCGGTCCGCAGCTTCCAGCCGGTTGATGGCTCGCCGTAGTCGATGACCACGCGGCCATTCATGCGTTTGATCAGGTGCCACAACGCCATCTGCGCCCCGGCGTCGGCGGTGCCCTCTTCGATCGAGCGGATAAAGTCAGCGACCTGCGTCGTCATGCGCTCTCCCCTCTCCAATGAGAACAAATAGAGAACATACATTGCTGGGAGGAGTCAACCATTCAACGTATTGATTATGGGCATTGGTGCACTCAGCAATCAGCACTGATGCCCCCAGCACTCCAGCTCACGGACCAGTCCTGGATAAGCAGAGGCGGTTCGCAGTCGCGACAAGGCCGTTCTTTGGCTAGTTGGTCATCAAGTCAGCAAGATGTGGCTTCGCATTCGAGCGCGCTCTAACGAAATCGCGGAGAGAAGCTTCGCTTGCCCGAAATTCTGCGTGGGATACGCGACCGCGGAAGAGTTCGTATCGCAACCACACTCGGTACGTGTTGACGATGTCAGTTTCGCAATAGTCGGCGATTTCCTTGATCTTCCCGTCGACAAAATACCGGTAGACCTCACTGCCATCGATGCCACTTGGCTTTCCCGGCAGACCCAAGATCCTGCTTATCTCGTTCAATGAAGCTTTGGCTTGCGGACTGAAAGAGGACAGCACGTCGCAAAGATCGAGCGCATCCTCGGTATAGCGATTGAAGTAAGGTCGCAACGATAGTCCAGGGGCGGAGACCTCGTTGACCATCGCTCGGTAGCGAAGAACGGGTAGGTCAAAGCTGTTGCCGTTGAACGTGACCAACTGCGGGCTCAGTTCCGCGATTTTGTCTGCAAATGAGGTGATCAGCTGCTTCTCGGTCCGTTCCCCTATGTGCGGAGCCCCCAGCGCGTCGACGACCCAGCAATCCGATCCTCGGTGCGCGACGAGAGCACCGATGCAGACAATTGAATGATAGATGTGCTTCGGAAACTTCTCTCCGATTGCCTCTTGGATCTCTGCGTCGGTCTTGCCAACCAGGCCGTTTGCGGACGCGAATCCCTGGAGATCAGGCACCGTCTCCAGGTCCCAGATGATTACGCTTCCGTTCATGTGCAAAAGCTTGCCATGGGATTGCGGAACTGAAAAAGAACCATCGATCTGAGCCCCCTTTGTCTGCGGCGCGGGATGCACTCCTGCGCACTCAATTGGATATCGAGTTCACGGGGCTGCACCCCTAGAGTGAGGCAGGCCAATTTCTGTGGCAGTGCGGTTGCCATGCAGTTTTAAGGACGCTTTGTTCTTCGCAGCGCTATACGCGATGCTCCTCGTGTGCAGTAGAAGAAGAACCGAAGTAATCCAAACGCTTGCATGCGTAAATGTAGTCCGCTCTTCTCCCAACACCTGCACGGCCGGGAAGGGCCAACAGCAGACATTACAAAGGGAAATCCGCCGTCCAGATTCGCGCCGTCTGGGTCATAAGATTCAGCGCTAAAATGGTGGCCGATGCCGCCAATAAACCAAAGCCGAGCAGTGTGCTCAACCACTTTCCCCACGCAACGTTCTTTTCTATCGCCATCACCGCGCCGATGGCCAGCATCCAGCCAACGCTGCCGGTGCCCACAAAGAACATCAAAAGCATGATGGCCCAGCAGCACCCGACGCAGAATAGGCCGTGATGCACACCGAGCAGGAACGATTGCCGACGCTCGTTTTGGCCGCGCCAATGTTCATTGATGAAGCTGAACGGCGTCCGGCATTTGTCGAGGCAGCGGTACTTGAGCCGGCTGAATTGGAACAAACCTGCAATCGTCAGCACCAGCACACCGACAACCCAGCCATTGATGCTCAGCCAATCGTTGTTTGCGAAAATCGTATGCAGCGCCATGTCGGCGGCGTGAGCCGATAGGCCAAAGGCGCTCCAGATCGACAAGTAGCCGAGAACGACGAGCGTCAGCAGCAGGCCGCGGTCGGCCCTCCCTGCCGTGATGACGGCGAAGATTGCGAGCAGCGGTAACGTGGTCGGCAGCATCATCGCCACCGTCATCACCACCCAACCAGTGACGTAGAGCAGCGTCGGAAACAGGACGGAACCGGCGGGTAACGCGCGGCAGAGGCTCGCGGCAAATCCGGTCTGCAGCCACTCGTCGTGACCGAGATATCGGCCGTAAGGGCTTTGCGCCCAAATTGCGAGCGTCAGCCACGACAGCGCGATCAGACAGCCGATCACCGGCAGCCACGCATCGCGCCGATCAAATGCGCGGAGCATCGACGCGTCCTCGGTGCGATCTCGCCGTCAGGCGTCGAAAACGAACGTGCTTTGTAACGCGTTGTGGTCCTTGAGATCGACGTCGATGCCGAGCGCGGGCTGCTTCGATATGTAGCGCGGCGACTTTCCGACGAAGACCGGAGCACCCGGCACGGTCGAAAATATCGTATCGGTTAGCGTCGTGTTGATGCCAGTCGCGCCCTGATAGGGCTCGAGTTCGGCGTATTGCGTCTCACCGATTTTGATGGTGCCGCGGCCCTTGTCGACATCGAAGGTTATGGGCACACGTTCGACCGCCACCACCTCGCCGACCAGCTTAGCGATATCGGCGATCGGGCCGCCGGCTTTGCCGGTATAGACCTTAAGCAGTGCCTCCACCTGCGTGTCGGACGCCTTATCATCGATATAGACCGCAATGCGCCAATTCCCCTTGAGAATATTTCCGGGCAGGTGCGCGACGATCGCGATCGTACGGCCCGTCACGTCGACGCCGTCAATGGTTCCTTTGTCGAAGTGGTAGGCGACGATAGTGTCGCAAGTGCCATTGTCGGGATCCTCGCCGATCCAGCATGGGCACAACACGCGGCAATCACAGACTTCGAGCAAACGGCCTTCCAGGTGGTACGCCATGTTAACCCCCGTAATAAGACCAATGCCGAACACGTTAGCACTGCTGCGCCAAACCCGCCACGGTGTTCGCCGTAAGCTGCACAGAGCTTACGCGGCGACATCTCGTAAGGGTCACGGACAGGAGAGCTCAACGTGAGCACAGTGAGTCCCCCTCCCTCCGAAAGCCGCCGTCAAAGCGGACATACGGATATGACCGTGTCGGGCCAGGAGCTGCCGTTCGGTGCCCCGTCCGCGGTGCCCTCGCAACCTTGACCCATGTGGTAGCTGAATTGAGCGAATTCGCTGCGTGGGGGAACGATGAAGACCGCGACGATTGGGGCATGCGCGACGCTGATCGCAGCGGCGTGCACGACCGAGGCCGTGAGCGCGCCAACCGCGCCACGGTGCTGAGGAACAAAAGAAAGACGTGACAATCCCTGGTAAAGGATGTCCCCTTTCGTGATCCGGGCGGGTTGGGATAGCCTGATGCGCGAGCTGCTCCGCGGACAGGCCGAAAATCCGTGAACTCAACGGCGTCGATGGTGCCGTCGGAGGGCGCTAGAAGCATCGACATTGTTCGTGAGCGCCTTCTTGACAGGGAAGGGGCTCAAGCGCGTGGAGCCTGTTATGACACTTCTCCGCCGTCGTTTTCTGCACCTAGCAGCCGCCGCTGTCGCGTTTGCGGCTGTGACGCGGATTGCAAGAGCGCAGAGCTATCCGACCCGTCCGGTGCGCATTATTGTCGGCTTTGTCGCGGGCAGCACGACCGACACTCTCGCGCGCCTGATGGGTCAATGGCTGTCGGAG
>Ga0066903_100006042_pt1 | contig 10648 bp, 10 predicted proteins | sample PanSoiMetaGPlot1_FD_67491 | JGI IMG/M metagenome (GOLD analysis project Ga0066903, IMG submission 67491) | Tropical forest soil microbial communities from Panama analyzed to predict greenhouse gas emissions - Panama Soil - Plot 1 (version 2) | ecosystem: Environmental > Terrestrial > Soil >...
CCAGAGAGGGAGTCGCCGCATCGCGAGCGTGAGTGAAGCAGAACGATCGGCCGGACGGACGGAGGGGCTCCGCTGCGGAGCCCCTCCATGCAGTCTCTTACGTCGCGGGCGCCGTCTGGTCGGGATGCGGGTCCATGACCGCGGCCTGAACCGCGGCTTCCACCTCCGACCAGGGCGGATTCGTGCGCTCCCGGAACATAACCGAGGCGAGGTGGGCGGCGCCGGCGCGCGTCCAGGCGCCGAACTCCTTGCCGTCGGAGCCCGCCGCCGTCAACACGGCGTCGTCGAGGCCGTGGGCTTCGTAGACCTTCAGCTCCACGAGCATCCGGCGCAGCGCGGACTCGTCCATTCCGCCGAACTTCCACTCGTCGGTCGTCGGGCCGTTCCGGAAGCGAAGGACGATCATGGGACGACGACCGTAGCAGTCCTGGAGACCGAGTTGCCGTTTGCATCGCCAATCGTCAGGTAGGCGCGGTAGAGGCCGTTCGCCTTGGCCTTGGTGATCGGCAGCCGGTAGTTGACGTATCCACCGATGCCGATTTTCGTCGCGGGCTGCGTGACCGCGATCGTCGCGCCGCGGTAGATGACCGAGATGGTCGAGCCGACGGCGGCCCCGGGGCCGTCGCGGGCGAGCAGCTCCCAGACCGGGATGTGGACGACCGGGTTGGAGGTGCCCGCCTTCACGGTCACGACCGGGTTGCGCACGTCGAAGGGGCGCGCGGCCGCGACGAAGGCGGCGTAGGACTGCTTCCGGCTCGCGTTCTCGTTCAGGAGGCCGCTGTGCCAGAGGCTGACCGGCTGGTCGCGGAAGATGAACCAGATGAACATCTGCACGAAGGTGTCCTTGCGCGCGATCGACAGCGACTGCTTCAGGTACGCGGCCTGCTGCGCCTGGGTGACGCCCCGGGGCTGGCCCGGTTTCGTCTGGAAGCCGTACTCGGTGACCCAGATCGGGGTCGACCGGCGCTTGAACCACTTGTTCAGGTCCTTGTCGAAGGTCGGCAGCTGGGGCAGATTGACGTTCGGGTAGCGAACGCGCTGCGTCGGCGAGGCGCCGACGTCCGAGTAGGGGTGATGCGCCCAGGCATCGAACTTGACGATCGGGCGCGCCTTCGCGAGATACTGCGCGAACAGCGCAGGTGCGATCGTCTGCTGAACGCCCTTCTGGGTCGTCGGCATGAGCCGCCCGCGCGGCGAGGTCTCGCCGATGGCGACGAGCGCCCGCTTGTTGCCGGCCTTGATTCCGGCGTAGCCCGAGCTCGCGATCCCTGCGTAGATAGCGGGCGATTTCGGCTTGCCGTGGCTGTCGTAGCTCGGAGCCAGGAACTGCTGGAGGTTGGGCTCGTTCCAGATCGAGTAGTAGCCCACGTACGGGTAGCCGGGATTGAGCCCGGAATAGCGCGCGGCCAGGGCACGGGTGAAGGCCTGGAAGTCGGAGAGCCGGGTCGGGGCGTAGTTCGGGCCCTTGCCGCCGTTCGCCCAGTCGGGCGTCCCCCAGATCGCGAGCATGGGCGTCATGCCGTGGAAGGTGACGTTGCGGACGAACTCGTCGAGGTCGTCGAAGTGATAGGCAGGGTCGAACGGGTCCGAGGCAGCCGCGGGCCGCGTCGGAGCGATGCGGTTCCAGTAGACGGTCGTGCGCACGACGGATGCGCCCGTCTGGGACGCGGTCGTGATGTTTGCGTCACGTGTGTCGAGCCAGCGGAAGGACGGATCGTCCTGGAAGCCGACCAGCATGCGGTCGGCGCTCGTCGCCGCTGCCGGCACCGCCAACGCCAGCAGCCCGAGCACGAGGAGAAACGCGCGGAATCGGGTCATGGTTCGACCTTAGTCGGCCCTCTGGACGGCTCCTGCCGACCCAAACCGTTCTTTTACGTGTCTCAACGAGGGTTTTACGAAGCGGCCAGCACGTCGAGCACGTCGGCTGCGTGGGTTTTCGGGTCGACCTTGCGCATCATGCGGGCGACGGTGCCGTCCGGGGAGATGACGAAGGTCGAGCGCTCGACTCCCATGTACGTGCGGCCCGCGAGGCTCTTCTGCTTCCAGACGCCGTAGGCCTCCGAGACCGCGTGATCGGGATCGGCGAGCAACGGGAACGGAAGCGAGTATTTGGCCTTGAACTTCGCATGCGAGGCCTCTCGGTCGGGGCTGATGCCGAGCACGACGGCGCCCGCGCGCTCGAAGTCGCCCCAGGCGTCGCGGATGTCACAGGCCTGGCGCGTGCAGCCGGGCGTGTCGTCCTTGGGATAGAAGTAGAGGACGACCGGCTTGCCGCGCAGGTCCGAGAGGCGCACGGGATCGCCGGTGTCGCTCGCGAGCTCGAAGTCGGGTGCCGCCTTGCCCTCCTCGACCATCGAGCGAGTCTATCCGCGGCCCGGCGGTACTCTTGGCTCGTGAAGCGCTATGTCGCCGACATGAACCCGACGCTGCGGGGGCTGCTCATCGTCGCGGCCGTCTCGGCCGGGATCGTCGCCCTCGGCGCGTACTCGGCGCTCGTGCAGGTGTCCGTCCTGCTCCAGATCGCCTTCGTGATCGTGGTCGCGATCTTCGTCTACCGGATGTGGCGGGAGCGGCGGCACGAGATCGAGCTCTGGCCGCTTCGCGCACGCGTGGCCTTCTACGGCGGCGCCGGGCTGATCATCGCCGACATCGCCGCCTTCTGGATCTCGCAGCCGTCGGGCGTGGCCGCCCTGGCGTTCTTCCTCGTGCTCGGCATCTGCGGGTTCAGCATGTACCGCGTCTGGCGCGACCAGCACACCTACGCCTGACGAGAGGCTAGGTCGCGGACACGCGAGCCGACGCGCCGTCGAGTGCATCGAGAGCGGCGCGGATCTCGACGAGGCGGCCGACGAAGATCGGCGTGTCGCGCTCGGTGTAACGGCTCGCCTCCGACTCACGCAGCGTCAGCATCAGGTGCATGAAGTCGGCCGGTTCCTCGCACTCGAAAGCGGTCATGAACTCCTGGTCGTCGATTCCGAACGAGTACGTGGTGTGGTTGTGGATCGACGAGAACTCGTGTCCGGTGCGCATGTGCTCGTCCATTGCGCGCTGCCGCTCCCCGGGGGGCAGCGCGTACCAGGGGCGCACCTTCACGAACGGGTAGACGACGAGGTATGGCGAGCCGTGCGGGACGATCTTGCGCGCCTTGCGCGCGCTCGTGTACTGGGAGGCCTTCGTCGTCGCGAGGTACGAGTACGGCGTCTGGAGCCAGCCCGCCAGCGGTGTGCCGTTCAGCTCGCTCCCGAGTTCCTCGAGGTCGAGGTAGCGCTCCGTGATCTTCCAGAGGAAGAAATCGCAATCGGGACGGACGCCGACGGTCGAGTACGCGCGCAGGTGCGTGAAGCGCTCGGCCCACGCATCGACGACGTCGGCGAACGCCTCCTTGCCGGCCATGCGCTCCTCGACCGGCAGCCGCCGCCAGGCCGGGTCGGCCTTGAAGAACGTGTAGGCGACGTATTGCCCGACCTCGGCCATGCCGAGGATGCTAGCCCGTGGGAATCTGGACGGGCTTGCCGACGACGACCTTCGGCGGGCCCGGGTTGACCGGCGCGGTCAGGCGCACGCTGAAGCGGTATGTCCCGCCGAGGATCTTCCGTGAGGGCAGCTGGATGCGGGCGAGGTCGCCTGCCAGCAGGTGCGCGCGCGCCGAGAGCGTGGTCGAGTTCGCCGGCTGCCGGGACAGCCTCGCGACCGCGTCGCAGTCGATGTCGCATCTGACGACGACCGAGAACGGGCGCGCGGCGAGCTTCTTGCCGGTTGGGAAGCCGACCAGCGCCTTCGGCGTCAGCTGAAGGCCCGGGCAGCGGGTGATCACGCCACCGGTCGCGTCGCGGATCGCGGCGCGCAGGGCCGGGAGGCTCGACTTCGGGGTCCCGTCGCGGTAGTACACGCCCGACTGCCAGCCCGGCAGGTTGGGCTCGTCGAACGCGTGGAAGACGAAGAACGCCTTGGCATTCGGCTGGCAGAAGGCCAGCGCGAGGGCGTCGTGGTAGTACGTCCCCTGGGTGCTCTCGTCCACGGGCTTCGTTGTCGTCGGCTCCTTGCCGGTGTAGAGAGAGGCCTTGCCCGCGGGGATCTGGCTCTCGACGCCGAACTCGCCGTAGACGATCGGCAGGCTCGAGCCGGGCTGCGGGGTGCCGTCGAAGCCAGCAAGGATGGCGGTGAGCTTCCCGTAGTCGGCGATGGCGATCGTGGAGGTCTTCGGATGCTGGAACGACGGCGGCAGACTCGAGTTGTCCTCGTAGGCATGGACGTCGACGGCGTCCATGATCGGGGAGGTGCGGCCGGTGGCCTTGTAGGCGGCGACGAGGTCGTTCAGGAAGGCCGTGGGCGAGTGCGTGTCCTTGGTCGTACCGGGCCGATCGATCCCGCGCGGGGCGAGCGCGCCGCCGATCACGTCGATGTCGGTGGAGACGGCTTTCAGGGCGTCGTACGTCTTTCCGAGCAGGGAGAGGTACGAGGCCGCGGCTGCGTCGCTCCCGTCGAGGGCGAACTGCGGCAGCCAGAAGCGGTTGTTGTTGGGCTCGTTGCCGATGACGAACTCGGTCAGCGACGGATACCGGCGCGCGATCGCGGCCGCGAACGCGGAGAAGTCGCTCTGCTCCGTCGTGGTGTCCGGCGTCGTCTTGCTGCCGGCGTTGTGAACCGAGAGGTAGACCGCCATCCCGTCCAGCTTTGCGGCCTGGGTCACGGCGTCGAGACGCATCTGCTGGATCGCGCTCGGCGTGCGCTGGCCCGGCTCCCAGATCTCGCTGATCCTGACCGCCTCGAAGCCGGCCAGCTTGAGCAGGTCGAACTTGGCCTTCGCGGCGGTGACGTTGTCCTGCTGGACCGCGTCCTCGGTGGCGCCGGCGATCAGCGCCGGCCCGCCGGCGTGGGCAGGCGCGGCCCAGGCCGCCAGAACGGCGGCGACGGCCAGCAGGCGGCGCATGGGCCCAACGTAGCCCGGCTATGTTAGGAGGGGGTGAATTCGAGGCTGGAAGCGCAGTTGAAGGGCCTTCCCGCACGGCCGGGGGTCTACGTCTTCAGCGACGATGCCGGGGCGGTCCTGTACATCGGCAAGGCGAAGTCGCTGCGGTCGCGCGTGCGCAGCTACTTCCAGAAGGGGCGCGGCGGGACGAGGCTCGGCAGCGCCCAGCTCGTCGAGCGGGTCGCCGACGTGGAGACGATCGTGACCGGAACCGAGGTCGAGGCGCTGCACCTCGAGCAGAACCTCGTCAAGCGACACCGGCCGCCGTTCAACGTCCGTCTGCGCGACGACAAGTCGTTCCCCTACATCGCCGTGACCGTCGAGGACGAGTACCCACGCGTCATGTTCACGCGGGAGCGGCACCGCCGGGGCGTGGTCTACTTCGGCCCCTACGCCAACGCGAAGAAGGTCCGCGAGACGCTCGACGTCCTCAACCGCGTCTTCAAGTTCCGGCCCTGCGAGGGGCCGAAGCCGGGACGCCATTCGGGGATTCCCTGCCTCGACTACCACATCGACCGGTGCCTGGCACCGTGCGTGGGCTACGTCTCCGAGGCGGAGTACGGTGCGGTCATCGACGGCGTCATCGGCTTCCTGAGCGGCGACACGCGGACGATCGCGCGGGAACTGGAAGCGCAGATGCAGGCCGCCGCCGCAGCCGAGCGCTTCGAGGACGCCGCCCGCTATCGCAACCGGCTGTTCTCGATTCGCCACCTCGCCGAGCGGCAGGCCGCCGACCGGCGCACGGTCGGCACCGTGGACGTCGTCGGGCTCGCCGTCGACGGGAACGCGGCGGCGGTGCAGGTCTTCCCGCTCCGGGACGGCAAGCTGATCGACCGCTACAGCTTTCACCTCGAGAACGTGGCCGGACAGGAGGTGCCCACCCTCGTCGAGACCTTCTGCCTCGAGTACTACGGCTCGTCGCCGAGCGTTCCCCCGGAGATCCTGGTGCCGGCGGCGGCGGGAGACACGGCGGCGCTGGCCGCGTTCCTGTCGGAGCGCCGCGGCGGGCGGGTCATCGTGCGCACGCCCGAGCGGGGGGAGAAGCGGCGGCTGCTCGAGCTGGCCGAGCAGAACGCGGGGCTCGCCCTCGAGTCGGCGGCGGTCGCGTCCGAGCAGAAGCGCCTCCGCCGAGTCGCCGCGCTCGAGGAGCTCCGCGAGGCGCTGAACCTCGAGAGCCTGCCGATCCGGATCGAGTGCTTCGACGTCTCGACGATCCAGGGTTCCGCGACCGTCGCGTCGATGGTCGTGTTCGAGGACGCGGCGCCGAAGAAAGCGCACTACCGGAAGTTCGCCGTGCGCCGGAGCGTCGGCCAGGACGACTTCGCGGCCATGGCCGAGGTGATCGAGCGCCGTTTCGCGCGCGCCGGCGGCGCACCGACGGATCCCGACTACGACGAGGGATTCGCGGCCGTTCCGAATCTCGTGGTCGTCGACGGCGGCAAAGGGCAGCTGTCCGCTGCACTCGACGCCATGCACCGCTACGACCTTGCCCGCGTGGCCGTGATCGCGTTGGCCAAGCGCGAGGAGGAGGTGTTCGTCCCCGGCCGCGCGAAGGCGATCAGGCTCGACCGATCCTCTGCCGGCCTGCAGCTCCTACAGAGGCTCCGCGACGAGGCGCATCGCTTTGCCCTCGGCTACCACCGCGTGCGCCGCAGCGCCGAGGCGCGGGAGTCGATCTTCGACGACCTGACCGGGGTGGGTCCCGCGCGTCGGCGGGCGCTGATCAGGCACTTCGGCTCTGCCGAGCGCTTCCTGGCCGCGTCGCAGGAGGAGCTCGAAGGCGTGCCGGGCATCCCGCAGAAGACCGCGCGCGCGATTTACGCGCAGCTGCACAAGGCCGGCCGGGCCTAGCATTCGCGGATGCGCCGCCTGGCCCTCGTCCTGCTCGTGCTGCCCCTGGCTGCGGCCTGCGGCGGCCACGAGAAGGCCGCGCCGACAGCATCGACCGCCGTCCCCGCCGATCCCGGCAAGGCCGCTCTCACGGCCCTGGTCCAGGCGGCCAAGCGGGACGACCGGAAGACGATGTGGAACCTGCTCTCGACGGCGTCGCAGAGGCGGATGGGAGGCTACGAGTCGTTCCGGACCGGGGGCGCGGAAGCCCTCGAGCGCACCCTCGCGCCGTTCGCCGGCAAGGACCTGGAGCCGTTCGTCTCGCAGAGCGTCTCCGCGCCGTTCGGGATCGTGGCTGTTCGGAGCGGGACGAACGCGCTCGGGTTCCCGCTCCGCCACGAGCACGGGGCATGGAAGATCGAGACGCCCGGGCCGCTGACATTCCAGATCATCGGTCCTTCGCCCGGATCGACGGGCCGCGTCTCGCAGGTCGCCGTCGAGGTGCGCTCGCCGAGAGTCGTCGACGACGCGGTCGTCTGGGTCGACGGCGAGCTCATTCCGCCGACGCTCGCTCCGGCCAAGGGTCGCGCGACGGTGTTCGCCAGCCTCGCGCGTCCTCTCTCGCCGGGCACGCACGCCGCCGTCGTCTACGCGGTGGAGGGCAACGACGCGGGCGCCGAGGCGTGGACGTTCAGTGCGTCGGGATGACGAGGACGATCAGCGCGAGCGCGGAGATGCCGACGACGAGAAAGCGCATGTTCCCGACCGTATCGGCACGGTCTGAGCGCTTCGTGAGACCCGCGTAAGGGTTCCCTAAGCCCGGTGTTACCGGCGGGTTACCCATCTCGCCGAGGCTCGGCGTGACTGTACTTCTCCATTCCAGTCTTGTAGATTCCTGAATCCGATGAGGCAGGTCACCCTCATCGAGCGTGAGTCTGCATTGGCCTCGTTGTGCGGCTGGTTGGAGGAGGTGCGACGAGGACAGGGCAGGATTGTCCTGCTGGCCGGCGAGGCGGGTGTGGGGAAGACAGCGCTGGTCACCGCGTTTCTCGCCGCCGTTGCCGCCGGCGCGCGTGTGCTCCTGGGGGGGTGTGACGGCCTCTTCACGCCGGATCCCCTGGCCCCCTTGTTCGATATCGCCGACCAGGTGGGTGGGCCGCTCCTGGCAGCTGTGGCCGCCGCCCGGCCGCGCCGCGAACTGTTCACGGCCTTCCTCGACGAGATCGGCCGCGAGCGGCCGACCGTGGTCGTGATCGAGGACGTGCACTGGGCGGACGACGCGACGCTCGACCTGCTGCGTTTCGTGGGCCGGCGGCTCGAGCCGCTGCCGGTCCTCCTGACAGCGACCTACAGGGACGACGAGGTCGGCCCGCACCATCCGTTGGGCATGCTGCTCGGCAGCCTCGCCGGTCTAGCGACCGTTCGCAGGCTCCAACTCCAGCCGCTTTCGGAGGACGGCCTTCGGTTGCTCGCGGCCGGCTCGCACGTCGATTCGGCCGAGCTCTACCGTTTGACAGGAGGGAACCCCTTCTATGCCACGGAGGCGCTCGAGGTCGGAACAGGCGAGGTCCCGCCGACGGTACGACAGGCGGTGCTCGCTCGGGTTGCGCGCCTCTCCCCGGCCGCGTGGGAAGTCCTCGAGGGCGCGTCGGTGATCGGGACGAGCGTCGACCGGGAACTGCTCGAACTCGTCACAGGCCGATCGGAGCGGGACGTCGAGGAGTGCGTCGACGGCGGAGTCTTGCGATTCGACGAGGACAAGGTGTCCTTCCGGCACGAGCTCGCCCGGCTGGCAGTGGAGGAGGCTCTCACACCGGGCAGGCGGGTGGAGTTGAACGGCCGCGTGCTCGCGGCAGCCCTCTCGCGCCCCGGGAAAAGTGACGCGGCTGCGCTTGCCCACCACGCCGAGTTGGCCGGCGACCGCTCGACCTGCTTCGACTACTCGATCGCCGCGGCCGAGCGGGCAAGCGCGCTTGGTGCACATCGCGAAGCAACGGTCCAGTACGACCGGGCCCTGCGCTTCGCGGACGCTGCCGACGAACGGACCTCGCTGCGCCTGCGCGAATGTCTCGCCGAGGAGTGCTATCTGACCGGCGACGTCCCCGCGGCTCTCGAGCTTCGTACGCACACGTTCGAGGATTATCGGCGACTCGGCGACCGGTTGCGGGAGGGAGAGCAGCTTCGGGCTCTCTCGGTGCTTCTCTACATTCTCGGCCGAGGCGTGGAGTCGGTCGAGGCCGCGCAAGAGGCTCTGCACGTGCTGCGGACGTTGCCGGAGAGCCCGGAGCTGGCGCTCGCCTACGCCGACGTCGCCTCCTCGAGAGCGTCGTTCGACCTCGACCTGGTCGAGCCTCTCGTTCATGCCGACTGGGCCTTGTGCGTCGCCGACGCGGTCGGAGGGAGCGACGAGTTACACGCCTACGTCCTGGGGGCAGCGGGATACGTCGATGCGCTCGCCGGACGAGGAACGGTTCGGAGCGAACTCTCACTGACCCTCTCGCTCGAGCGCGACCTCCACGACCTGACCTGTCGCTCCTACATGGCGCTCGTGCTATCCGCCGGGCTTCGCGACGATCTCGTCACGACCGACCGATGGGTGGAGGCGGGGATCCGGCATGCCGAAGCGAACGATCTCGACCTGCACCGCCTGTACATGCTGGGCTGGCGAGCGTGGTCCTTGTTGGGGCAATGCCGCTTCGACGATGCTGCCGAGGTTGCCGCGCCGCTGACGGATCCGGCCCTTCCCACCGCCGTTCGGGCTGTCCCGCTCATCGTGATCGGACTGCTGCGCGCGAGGAGGGGAGACCCCGAGGCATGGCCACCGCTTGAGGACGCCCTTCCGTTCTTTGCGACTTGCACGATGGGCGCACTGGTGAGGAGAGCCAGGGCCGAGGCTGCGCTTCTCAGCGGCGATTCGCGGGCTGCCCGGCTCGAAGCGCTGGCTATCGATCCGACCTGCTTCGCGTGCTCTGCGGAAACCGGCGCACTTCTCGTCTGGGCGCACCGAGCCGGCGGCGCGTCCGAGTCCGACCGCGAACTGCCCGAACGCTTCGCACTCGAGCTCGCGGGCGAGCACGCCGCGGCCGCTGCGTCGTGGGAGGAGCGCGGAGCCCGGTACGAGGCGATCATGGCCCGCGCCTTCTCCGACGACGAGGCGCTCCTGCGGCAGGCGCACGCCGAGCTGGTCGAGCTCGGTGCCAATGCAGCCGCCCGGATGGTAGGACGGACGTTGCGCGAGCGGGGAGCGACCGGCATCGCACGAGGGCCGCGCTCGGCCACGCGGGAGAATAGGGCCGGGCTCACGACGCGCGAGCTCGAGGTCGTGCAGCTGGTGGCGGGAGGGCTGCGTAGCACGGACATCGCGGCCCGGCTCTTCGTCTCGCCGCGGACGATCGATCGTCACCTTTCCAGTATTTTCCGGAAGCTCGACGTCCATACGAGGACGGAAGCCGCCGCCGAAGCGGCCAGGCTCGGACTTACCCAAGATGGGTAGCTGCACCCGAAAGTTTGGGTGATTTCGCACATGTGCTTCTTGGCCCGGCGCGCTTTCATCCAACGCTAGGGGAGGGAACGGCCCTCTCCTGGGGAGTAGGAGGTCCAGGGTGAAGAAGCTACTGGCAATCGCGTTCATCATCGCGGCCATCGGTTCGGGCCTTGCAGCAAGCGGTGCATCCGCGGCGATCGTGCCTCCGGGTTGCTTGCATCTGCATACCGGTTGCTGATGCACTTGACTGGCGGGGCTGCTCCGCTGGAGCAGCCCCGTGGCATCCACCCGAAGGACGAGCAGAGAACACGTCGAGCACGGAGGGTCTACTAACGGTGCCGCGATACCTCGTTGAGAGCACCTTG
>Ga0066903_100006043_pt1 | contig 10648 bp, 15 predicted proteins | sample PanSoiMetaGPlot1_FD_67491 | JGI IMG/M metagenome (GOLD analysis project Ga0066903, IMG submission 67491) | Tropical forest soil microbial communities from Panama analyzed to predict greenhouse gas emissions - Panama Soil - Plot 1 (version 2) | ecosystem: Environmental > Terrestrial > Soil >...
CGCAACTTCAAGAGCGAGCAGAACCAGTGGATGCTCGATGTGGGAACCCTGGTGGTGGACGAGTCCCACCTGTTGACCGTGCCCCGTCGCGGCGACCACCTGGAAGTCGGGTTGATGAAGTTTACCGACATCAATCCCAGGTCGCGGATCGTCATGCTTTCGGCCACGATGCCCAACGTGGACGAGATTGGCGAGTGGGTCAGTTATGCCCTTACCAAGCGCAACACCTTCGTGCTTCGCAGCACCTACCGGCCCTGTCCCCTTTCCGTTCACTACGAGAAAGTCTGGGACCAGGCCGGCAGTTATTTTGCCAACGAGGAGGAGAAAGTCGGCTATGCCTTGGATATTGTTGACTACTATCCCGATGACAAGTTCCTCATCTTCAGCCACACCATCGAAACCGGCTACATGATGACCAAGGCGCTTCAGGAGGCCGGCATCCAGGCCGAGTTCCATTGCTCCCTGCTTGACAAACAAGAGCGGGTGTCCCTGGAACACCGCTTCCGCACCGACCCCAAGTTGCGCTGCGTGGTGGCCACCAGTACCCTGGCCTGGGGTTTGAACCTGCCGGCCCGCCGCGTCATCATATTGGGCATCACGCGCGGTTTCGATATTGTCGAGTCGTACAATATCGCCCAGATGGTCGGGCGTGCCGGTCGCCCCGGCTTCGACCCGATGGGGGACGCCTATATTTTGCTGCCCGAACGCACCTTCGACATGCACAAGGAGCGGCTGAAGAAGCCGGAGCCGATCAAGAGTCACCTGCTCGATGAAAGTCCCGGTGGGAAATATAAGACCCTGGCCTTCCATCTGGTGAGCGAAATTCACCACGGCGATGTGCAGGACGCGGACGACGTTCATCACTGGTTCGGTCGCTCCCTGGCCCATTTCCAAAAGGACACCCTGGCGGACGCGGTGGTGGACCAGACCCTTGATGACCTGAAAAAGTGTTACGCCATCAAGGAAGAGGACGGGAAGCTGAAGGCCACGGCGGTCGGCATGATCTCCAGCATGTTCTATATTTCGCCCTTCGACGTGAGCGACCTACGCCGCAATTTCAAATATCTGTTCGATGGCAACGAGCAGGGCGACGACCTGGCGGTGGCCTGCGCTCTCGCGGCCATCGACAGCAATATGGTGGGCTTCGCCAACCGCCGCGAGAAGGAGGAGATGGCCCACTTCACGATCCAGTGGCGGCAGAAGTACGGCGAGCGTTACCCGGATTCCGTTATCAAGGTGGCATTTTGTTATAACGCCATGATGAACGGCCAGCACCACCACAAGGCGTGCGGCCCGACCATGCGCAACCTCCAGAGCGACTACGCCCGGCTCGGCCAGGTGCTTTTGGCCCTTGACAATATGAGCGGCAAGTGGGGGCGTTTTAGCTGGTTCCGCGACTTGCAGGCCCGCATTCAGCACGGCGTCAAGGCCCATCTGGTGCCCCTGGTTGGCCTGCCCGACATCGGCAAGGTTCGAGCCGCGAAGTTGTACGAGGCCGGTTTGAAGACCCTGGAGCAAATCGCGGAGCGGCCCGATCTGGTGAAGAAGGCCCTGGGTTGGAAGGACGCCAAGGTGAAGGAAGTCGTGGAGGCTGCCAAGGCACAATTACTTGTTTCGTAACCGCTGCCGCATCTTGAGTTGCCGGGCCAGTACATTGTCGATGAGCGTCTGGCGGGGGATAAAGAGTTTCCCGCCGCGCTGGAAGACACGGGCCGTCGTGGGGTCTTTGACGCCGGTTTGCACGCACGCGCAACAGGAAGGGTCTTGGGAGAATAATTCCACGGTCACCACGTCGCCGTCCGAAACGTGCGACGGCGTGGCGTTGCCGTTGATCTTGACGTAAAAATCCTTGCAGGAGCCGGTCCCGGTCGAGGGGCTAACCGTTGCGTCGATGTCGCCGTCCCCGGCGGCGTAGAGCGTACCGTTGGCGTACTCGATGCAGCATACGCCGTTCGCGCCCGCTGGGGAAATCACTACATTGACGGCCTGACAGGGGATGGAACACCCGCCGGTCGCTGCGGAATAAACCCACTCGCCGCTCTCCGATCTCACCGGCCCGCCCAGGTTGAATTCAGGCATCTCCGCGATGGAGTCAAACTGAATCGCTGGCACGACGGTGGAAGTGATCGTGGAGCAGCCGGTGGGCAATTCCGGGGTCAGCGGTGAGCCGCAGTCGAAATAAAGCGTGATGCTCTTATAGCAGTATTTCGGCGGGCAGCACTTGCAACCCCAGCACGGGCAGGTGCCATCGGTGCCCCGTACAAACGGGCCTTGGCATCCGGTCGCCATTCCTTACGGCCCTCAATCCTTGGTTGGTTCGTCCCCGAAGAAGCCCGTTGGGTATTCGATTTTTACCACGCCGTCGCCGCTTGTGGGCTTGCCGGTTTTCGGGTCTTCGACCCACCAGCGTACCTGCTGGACCGGGATGCCCAGGGCGTCCATGTGACAGTCATCATCGGGGAAGACCGGCATGTGATATTCCTTGCCGGCGACCAGGATGGCCACCTTGCACTGGCCCCGCCGCTTGTCGTAGAGAAGGCAGTTCTTGCATTTCGGTTCTATGTCATTCATTCCTATTCCTCGCCTCCAAGGCTTCGTTTATAATCGAGTGTCGAGTTAATAATCCTCTGGGGGCCATATGAAATACGTTTCCATCGACATTGAGACAACCGGCCTCGACCCCAAGCATAACGATATTCTCGAATTCGCGGCGGTCTACGACGATCTCCGCGAGGACGTGGAAGTGGACAAACTCCCGACCTACCACGCCTACGTCTACCGCGAGGACGACCTCTATCGCGGTTCGGCCTACGCCCTGGCACTCAACCATAAAATACTCAGTATTTTAGCGGGTCGTGGCAAGTCGGGTTACGGGATTCACAATTACCAGAATTCCGAGGGCCTGCTCTTCTCCTTCTTCAACTGGCTGGACAAGGTGAATTACCCCGACCCCGCTAATTCCCATATGGTCGGTGAGGACTTGTATTTGTGCATCACCCCCGCCGGCAAGAACTTCGCCAGCTTCGACAAGCGCTTCCTCGAAGAGCAATGCGTGATGCCCAAACAGCTTCGCTTCTCACACCGCGTCTTCGACCCCGGTGTTTTATATTTCCGCCTGGGGGAAGACGACATGCTGCCCGATAGCAAGGTGTGCATGAAGCGTGCGGGCCTGAGCGGCGAGGTTGCCCACACCGCCCTTGAGGACGCCAAGATGGTTGTTCGCCTTATTCGTCACAGGTTCAAGGAGGGCCGATGAAAGTTACTTTGACTAAACTGCAAGTCGTCATTGCCAACCATGTTGGTCGGTATCGGTACAATAACGCCCTTCGCAACAACAAGAAAGATGCGTATGGCTTGAAATCCAAAGGGCCGGGCGAGCATCAGTTAGGGGCACGCGGCGAAGAAGCCTTTTGCCAGGCGTTCAATATTCATAATCCCTGGTTGGAAGGTACTTATAAGACCTGTGCCGATGTGGGTCGGGTGGAAATTCGCACTCGAAGCAAGACGTGGTATGAGTTGCTTGTTCGTCCCGATGACTCGGACGACAGCCCCTTCGTCCTGGTCCGGCCCGTGGAGGGGGAGGAGGACACCTACGAAATAGTGGGCTGGATGATGGGCCGGGATGCCAAACAAGAAAAATGGCTGCGGAACCACGGCGGTCGTGATGCCGCGTATTTTCCGCCCGACGAGGCCCTGAATCCGCCCGATACCCTGCGAAAATATCTGGCGTAAGGAGGTTAGGGATGGTTCCTGTTATTGGCATCGCTGGCCAACTCGGCAACGGCAAGGACGTGCTGGCGGATTATTTGGTCAAACGCCTCAACGATGGCATCTATAACCATCGCGGGATCGAGTTGGTGCCCGAACAGCTTTGGCAGCGGACGGCCTTCGCCAACGCCGTCAAGCAAGTTTACCAGGACGCCTTCGCCGTGGACCGGGAGTTCGTAGAGAAGTGGAAGCGCATCCCGGAGCCGCCGCCGGGCATGAAGATGAATGTTCGCAAGGGCCTCCAGTTCATCGGAGACGGCTTCCGCCAAATGAAGGAAAACATCTGGATCGAGATTGCCCTGCGCGGTCACCAGCGGAAGGTCATCTCTGACAGCCGTTACATTAACGAGGCCAAGGCTATCGCAGCCCAGGGTGGCTTGATGATCGTCCTGTGGCGTCCCGGATTCGAGAATAGCGACCCGAATCCGTCCGAGTCGCAGATATTGCCGGTGGTGCAGTGGTGCCTGGATACCCACCAGGATGGTCCGCTGCACTGGACCTACGACTACGAACTTTACCCGCCCCCGGACGGCATTCAGGCTTACAACTATTTCATGCGCAACGACGGGAGCATCGAAGACCTGTACGCTAAGGTGGACAAAGAATTGCTCCCCTTCATGGAGGCCCGGTACGCCGAGAACTTTGGCCGGATGCTTTGATATATAGAGCATCCGACCAAGAGGACTCTATGGGCCACGTCACGTCACCAGAACAGCGTCACCGCGTCCCGAAGGGCTGGGGGCACGAGGATTGGATTTGGAACTCCGATCTCTACTGCGGCAAGCTTCTCTACTTCAACGACGGAAAACGCTGTAGTTGGCACTATCACAAGCTCAAAGATGAAGTGCTATATTTACAGTCCGGTCAAATCTTGGTAAGATTCAGTACGGAGGACGATATTTCCAAGGCGCAGGAAGTCGCCTTGAAGCCAGGGGATGCTTTCCATGTCCCCGTGGGGCTGCGGCACCAGATGGTGGCCACCGGCGAGAGCATCATTTTTGAGTTCAGCACCCACCACGAGGACAGCGATAGCATCAGGATTGCGCGGGGGGACTGACCATGCTCGCGGCTTTCATAGATTCACCGCCGGCTTGGGTACATATTTTGGTGGAGAAACCCAAGCGCTTTGTCGATGGGATTGAAATACTTGACGAGCGAATTCTGGTCAAGCACGGAAGCTTCATGCGGGTCAAGCGGTGGCTCCGGGGTGCGCACCCGCACTTGGGAGTCATCAATCCCAAGGGTTGGAGCGGTGTTGAGACGGTGGTGGAAGTGGACGTGATAAAGGCCCAGGGTTTCTTCGAGGTCCGCGAGGCACCTGTGGTGGAGGTCAGGTACGAACCTGAAGTCGCACCTGCCGCCGCAGTTTGCCCAGCCCTACTTCCGTCATGACGATAAATGCCCAGCCACGGGTCTTGCAATATTTGCCCGCCGCCTTCCACTTGGCCTCGTTGCGGGGTATGGTGGTTTGCTTGGCGGGCTTGATTTCCCAGACCTCGATTCGCCCGTCCGACCAGAAAACCCGCAGGTCCGGGAAGTAGTCGTGCAGAACGGGCTTGCCCCCCTCCTCGAAAAGATACTGCACCGCGAACGGTTCCGCCTCAAATTTGACGACTTCGGGGATAGCCTCCAGACACTCGTAGACCTCACACTCGAAACCTGAACGATAGTGCAATTCCTTGCCGTTCATCTTGTTGGAGACGAAGTTGCCCTCTCGGAATTTTGGCCGCTTGGTGCCCTTGATCTTGCCGCTCCTCTTGTCGTAGTCCTTCCAGATGACGGCCCGCTCTTGTTTGTCTTCGGGCAGTTTGTCTTTGGGGTGTTTGGCCCTGAAGTGCATCTTGAGGTCGCGCACGGGAGCCTGGCATCTGGCCAATGGGCAAACGACGAATTCACGGCCTTCCTCATGGCTTTCGTGGATGTGCTTCTTGAACTCGTTGAAGTCGGTGTACTGCTTCCCGCAAATAAAGCATTGGTACTTTCGGTCGCGCTCGTTGGTGAATTCGTAGTTAAATGGCATATCCTAGTTATCCCTCAAGGCGCACCTTTCTCATTGATGTCGTTTTTCAGCTTTTGCATCTCTTCCGAGGGGATTTGCTTTAGGTTATCGCCCAGGGCTTTCATCACTAGGTTATCAGCGCTGGTTAGGTAGATGATGTCGTGGGTGACCTGATGGGATAGTTGCCTGCCGGACACCAACCGCGCCACGGGTTCGTAGGCGTCGTCGGACCACCAACGGTTCCAGTGGATCACATCCCCCCAATAGTTGGTGAAGGTGTATAGGTCTTCGTCATCCCAATCTTTCTTGTTCTGGATCAGCCACCAGGCCCCGTCTCTAGCGGTTTTATAGTGAATCTCGAATTTATCGGTCCACAGCCAATTCCATAAGGAGCCTTTGCCGCCCTCCTTTTCCTCCATCCACAGAGCCAAAGCAACCAGCGGCATGTACGTTTTTTCATTGATAATGCCGTAATCCGTTACCTCGCTGTCGATTTTCAAGTTATCCATCAGCCCAGGGTTTATAGAATTCAGGAGTTCCGCTGTCTTAATGGGCCGGGTCATGTCCGCGCCCTCGGATGTTTCCGCCGGCAACAATAGTAGCCGGAACAGTTCGACGTTATCCAGTTCCTCCTGGTTCTTTACCCATTTGGCCAGTAATGCCGGGCGGTTGACTAGGTGTTTGGCCTCGAATCGCTCCTCCAGGTTGTTGAGATTCAGTAGATAAATCTCGCGGAATGTTTGTGGGAGCTTAAAGAAGTCCTGCGATTTGATGTTGTAGCCCATGTGCAGCAGCAGGGCCATTTGCTCTGGGTCTTGGAAATACTCTTCCGGTATCGACCACCCTTTCTCTAATTCATCGACGGCCAGCTTGAGCTTTTTCTCCTGGTCCGACAGGGGAATGGGTTTCAGGATATTGTCGATGTTGCCGTCGAATTTGTCGTCCAGATAACCCTTGTACGCCTGTACCGACGAGAATCCGGCGATAACGTTAGGGCTATTTTGCCGGTCCACCCATTCGGAGTACCTTCCCTTGGGAGCCACACCCGCATTCACGAGGTCGGCGGGTGGTTGTTGGTTCTTGTCCACAATGAAATACTGCGTCTGTTCGTGTTCAAAGCGATACTGGTAATACCATTGTGGGCTGCTCTTGGAACTGATGCAAAAGCTCGTTCCCCTGCCGTGCGCAATGCACTTCTTGTGGGTGTCCGCCAAATAAATCGAGATAGACCCATCGGGACTGGTGGCGATGGGTTGGGCGTTGGTCGGGGCCACAAGGCGGCTGAGGGCCTGCTTGGCGGTGTACTCCCCCTGGATGGAATGCACTTTGGTCGAAAAGGTCGTGAAATCCGGTGCCGGCTGTCCGTTGAGGTACGGCACGTCCTTGAACTCCAACTTCACCTGCTTGCCGCCCTTGAGATCATGGATTTCCTTGAGAACGGTTTCGATGAGGGCAGGGGCGGTTTTCTGTCCTAGAAAGTAGGCCGCGATCAATAGCTCATCCTGCTGGAGTTCCTTCTTGATGAATTGGTCGATAAAGGGCTGGAGTTCGGGGCCTTGAAAAAGCTTGCGAGCCTGGTTGATGGCAGCTTTGTTGACGCTGGGGGCTTCCTTGGGTTGGATGCCCAGCCGGGCGTCGAGTTGCTGCTTGGCGGCTGCCACACTGATAAGGTCAGGTGCGTCTTTAAGCTGCTTGATTAGTTGTTCGAGTTCGGCGTCCGGTAGCTGTCCTTTGCCCAGGCCGTAACGCTGGTTGATCCGCCGCAGAATCATTTCGGTGTTGGCGTCGATAGCCTCCTGCAAGGAAAACCACGGTCTGAAGCGCAACTCCCACAATTTATTCCTCGTCTGTAATCTTGATAAGCCCGTCGTCATCCCCTTGCAGGTCGCCGGCCTTCTTCACCACCCTTGGTTCCGCTTTGACGCCCTGGTTCATCAGTTCCTTCTCGCACTCGTCGCGGTCGATCACCTGGATGTCGGGCAAGTCCTTGTGGCCAAAAATGGATTGGCTTGCTTTGCCGCCGAGAGCGTCGAGCAGGTTGAGGGCCATGAAGCTGGCGTCGTCCTGAAAGCCGCTGGCGTCGTCTTCTTCGGGGTTTTTCAACCGGGCGAAGGTGACCCGGCTCTCTTCGGGTGCCCCGAAGATGCCGTCGCCCTTCTTGAAGAAGAGGATAAGGTTCTGCCCGTCCAGCAAGCCACGCACCTTGTTCTCGTCCTCCAGGTAATCGTCCCACCTGTCCAACAGAAGCCGAAAACTAGAAAAAGCTGGCGATGCTCTCACGGTTGATCTCCACATATATAGCGGTCAGTGATATATAGGACATGGTGTCATTTAGTTTTCGCAAATATGTGTTGATGCGGGAGGACCATCGGGAACGCTTCGCCAGCGTCGTGGACAAGGCCGTGGACCTGGCCCGCGCCGTTCGTGATCCGCATGACAAAGAATACATCCCCGATGACAGCGAGCGGGAACTCGCTGTGTTCTCGCTCGAAGAAGTCGGCAAACTGTTATCACGGGAGTTGGGCAAACTTTCTGACCCGGACGAGTGCATGTTGAAGATCAAGGAGTTCCGCCGCGAGTTCGAGGAGGACATGGAGAAGGCTGGTGAGTCCGAGGAGTCGTCCGACCTGGGACGGGTTAAGGAAATGGTTGATGGCCTGTTATCGGACGCGGCGAAGGCGGTAGGTTCATGAAGTTAGGTAGTTTCCGAAGATTCCTTGAAGACCTAGAGCGCAAGGCCCCCGAAGACAAGGCCAAGGACGAAAAGGGGGAGAAGCAGCCGATGGACCTGTTCGGCGGCGAGGAGGAAGAACTGAATATACCTCCAGAGACTTTGGCCAAAATCTACCAGACCGAGCCGCAGGTGGGGGCGCATGTTTCCTTCGGCGGTTTGGATTGGAAGCTGATGCCTTTCAGGATCAAGCATATGGGCGTTAACGGGGCGGACATCGAGACGTTCGGAGACGAGGTTCCGGCCAGGGCGTTCAAGGACGGCATGTACCGTAAGAAACACGGCAAGGAAAAGGGCCGCATTAGCCGCAAAGACCTGGCGGACTTGGCCGGACAGGGCTGGCAGGCCGCTACCCAGGCTGCCGCTGGCGGTGGTGCCCCGCCAGGAGGCGCACCTGGCATGGGTGGACCGCCAATGTGAACGATATGAAACTCACTTTCAAAGAATGGCTGAAACTCCAAGAGGTCGGCACCGGAACCAACGCTGTCGCTACTTTCGCCCGCCCCGTGATGCCGGTGGTACGTCGCGGCCCGGCTCAAGGTCAGTTCGGTTGCAGGTACGACAAGCAAGGGAATTGCGTTGGCCTGGCAGGCGAAGTGCAGCCGATGCTCTTCAGCAGTTGGAAATGACCGCACTATAATAGGGTATGAAGAACTATTGGCTCGAACGCAGACAGTCCCGCTTGGTGACAAATCTTCAACTCAAACGAAAGTCCTTACAACACGAGATCGCCCGGCTCACGTCCTTGCTGTGTGGCGAAATTATCGTCGCCGTCGCTGATCGCTACGGCAAGGGTCACCGGCTCGACGGCTACAACGCCGCCCGCGACGTGATTAAGTTGACTCTTGCCCTGGAATTCGATAAGCACCGGGAGTATTATTCTTTTATCAGGATGACCAACCTACGTCGCCTGACTCTTTATTTCCTCAAGCGGTTCGGCTGTTAGGAAGGAGCGTGATGGATGCGCATATTGAAGGCTCCCAAAGTGTACCTCATCGCCCGCCCCCAGATTGTGGAGGAGGGGTTGGCCCAATTCCTCGAAGACCAGAAGCTCGATTGGCCGACGCCCACGGAAGGCGTGACGGCTGCGGAACAATTGGTCGAGGCGGCGGGTCGGTGCTGTTATATGTCCTTCGGGAAGAAGGCCGGCAGCAAGAGTAATTGGCGTTATATTCAAAATCTCCTGGGCCGCAACCCGGACGGCTCGTGGAAGCCCGGCCCCGCTCACGGGTCGGTCACGGAGCATCCGTGCTGGAGCTTTCTGGTCGTCGGGGCCGGGCGGGGCTTCTCCCACGAGCAGGTGCGGCATCGAACTGGTTGGGCTTATTCCCAGCTAAGTACCCGTTACTGCGACTTCGAGCGCGAGGAGGAGGAGGGCACCTGGGAGCCGGGTTTCTGCATCCCGACCCTGGCGTTGCTAAGTCCTGATACTGCCGCCACCTTTGCCGCCCGTTTACAACATAGCCAGCAGTTTTACGTTGAAATCCTCCACCAGATCGAGGAGGACTTGCGGGCAAATGCTGCGTTCATGGAAAGTCTCCAGAAATATGACGAAAAAGAACGGTCGCGTATGATGCGCAAGGCCGCTCGCGGCGCGGCCCGTGACCTGCTGCCGATTGCCACCGAGGCGATCATGGTGATGAGTGCCAACGCGCGGGCATTGTGGAACTGCATAGTGCTGCGGGCCAATGAACACGCCGAGGCCGTGATCCGGGAGGTCTATGTTCAGATTGCCAAGATCATGGAAAAAGAGATGCCCGCGTTGTTCAACGGGTTGCGTTACGAACGCTGCTGGGATGGGACTGAGGCCGTGGTCATGCCCCGCGAGAAGCTATGAGAGATTGCGATGAACGACGCCCGGACGGTTGTATCGGCTGTATCTTGTTGATCCTGGCCATCGCCGTTCTGATATTTCTATTCAAGTTGGCCTTGTGGGTTCTGTGGGAAGTGTGGAAGTGGAACCCCTTCCAGTGAAAGTTTGACATGAGGAGATTGTTTTGTAGTCTATTTATCCTCCTGGCCTTGGCCGGACTCGCTCCCGGCCAGGTGGAGATAGCTAAAAAGGACCGGGTGGAGAACATCGACCCCGGTTATTGTGCGTGGTGTGCCATCGAAACGCTGGGGCGGCATCACGGGGTTGACAAGTTGGT
>Ga0066903_100006044_pt1 | contig 10647 bp, 13 predicted proteins | sample PanSoiMetaGPlot1_FD_67491 | JGI IMG/M metagenome (GOLD analysis project Ga0066903, IMG submission 67491) | Tropical forest soil microbial communities from Panama analyzed to predict greenhouse gas emissions - Panama Soil - Plot 1 (version 2) | ecosystem: Environmental > Terrestrial > Soil >...
CGACCGAACCCACGCACTGAGCAACCCGACATGGGACGCGGGAAAGCGCAGCACAACGTCGAGCTGATCGAGGCCGCCGCGGCGATCCTCGCGGAGATTCAGCCGGCATCGGTCCGCGCCGTCTGCTATCAACTCTTCACGCGCCAGGTCATCACGTCGATGGCGAAGAATGAAACCAACCGCGTCAGCGAGCAACTCCGAGAGGCACGCGAGCGCGAGCTCATCCCGTGGGACTGGATTGTCGATGAAACCCGGGAACCGGAAACCATCACGGCGTGGGATGACCCGGTTGCGTACTTCGAGACGGTCAAGCGCGCGTATCGCAAAAATCGATGGGCCGATCAAGTGCTCCACGCTGAGATCTGGTCGGAGAAAGGCACCGTCCGCGGCACGCTCGCCCCGGTGCTAACGGAGTACGGCGTCACGTTCCGCGTGATGCATGGGTACGGAAGCACGACGGTGCTCCACGACATCGCCGAGGCCAGCGCGCGCAGTCGCACGCCGTGGGTGGCGCTCTACGTCGGCGATTGGGATCCGTCCGGCCTGCATATGAGCGAAGTCGATCTGCCCGGTCGCCTGCGGCGCTACGGCGGCGAGGTCGCGATCGAGCGCGTGGCGCTGCAGCAGAATCACCTCTTGGTCGATCCGTCGCTGCCATCGTTCCCAGCGAAAGAGAAGAAAAGCGACGCGCGCTATCGCTGGTTCCAGACGTGGTCGCGTGAGGTCCACGCCGCCACCGGCGATCCGCGATTGAACGGGAATCGATGCTGGGAACTCGACGCGCTCAATCCGAAGGTGCTACGACGCGACGTCGAAAAGGCGATTCTGCAGCGGCTGGATGTCGCCGCGTGGAAGGCAGCCGCGATCACGGAAGAAGCCGAGCGCGACTCGATCGTCTCGATTCTGGCAACGTGGCCCGGTATTTCCGGGCAAGCCCGCGAATAGATCGACTCAATGACACCAGAGCGCCTCCATCGCGCGACCAGCGGAGCGCCTCCCTTTCCACCCGTCCCGGCGCGCAATCGCGCCTCCCAGGCCGAATCTGGGCGCCTACGGGGCGGTTTTCGCGGCCTCCTCACACGCGCCATTTCGCGGCGACGCGAGCCGACGCGAGCACCGACGCGCCGCGTCGGATCGGCCGCGTCGACGCGGTCCGGCGCGCCCTCTGCATGGGACCGGTGGAGACCACTGCGGGCCTCGGCGCGCGGCGCGATCGCCGGACGCCCGTGGCGCACGCACGCCACTCGACCGTCGACCCCCCCTGTCGAATTTCGCGAGACCGTGAGCGAGTTCGCAAAGCGGTTTCTAAGTCGCGAGACTTCTGGTCTGGACGACCCCCCTCCACGAACGACGATCTCGTGCTCGTGGGATGAGGTGTCCAGGCACGACGAGCTCCGTGCTAGTCGTCGTCGTGGTCCGACGTGCCGCGCAGGCGACGTCGGATGACTTCGGGCACCGAGACGCGCGCGGTGGACGCGGCTTTGTAGAGATCGTCGTACTGGCGAGCGGGGAGCGAGAGACAGACCTGGACCGACTCATCGCGCTCGTCGAGGCGCGGGCGATGGGGCGCACGCAGCGCACGCGGCGGCGGCATTCGGAGCGGTCCGAGTATAGCGCGTTAACGAGAAAGCCATTTGTTCAGTAGAGTTGTTAGCCGCAAAATGTCGAGGCGGAGATACGCGTCATGCCAACGCCCGCGCCGCCCCCGCTCACCGCGCCGCACAACGATCAGGAGACGCCGCGCACCATCGGGCCGCGCCGCGCCTGTCTCTGCGGTGTGGCGCTGACGCAGCCCGCACGCGGACGCCATCGCTCCAGCTGCTCAGGCCCGTGCCGGCGCCGACGCCAGAACCTGACCCGCCAGCTGCAGCGTCGGCACGCGTGGTCGCACGAATGGCAGCGCCAGGCCACGGCGGGTCTGATCCCCGCCGACACGGCGGAGATGCAGATCGCCGATATCACCGCCGACATCGTGGAGCTGCGGACATCGCTCGGCGACCTACCCGCCCCAGAGAGGACCACGCCATGACGCTTGACACCCCCCAGCGATCCGCTCATCTCCTCAGTTTCGCGCTCGAGCATCCGTGGGCGATCACCGCGGGCATGTTGGCGACCATCGCCGATCTGCTGGCGCGACACCTAACCGGGGCGCCGAGCGATCCGGCGGCGATCGCGGCGGCGCTCGTCGCGCGCAGCAACCGCGTCCCGGCGCCACAGGGCACGCCGCGCGGCGGCGGCACGATCGCCGTCATCCCGATGTTTGGCGTCGTGGCGCCGCGCATCAACTTGTTGTCGGAGGCCTCCGGCGGGACGACCTTCGAGACGCTCACCCGTCAACTGCGGGCCGCCGTCGCCGATCCCCGCGTCACGCAAATCGTGTTCGACGTCGACTCGCCGGGCGGGTCGACGGCGGGCGCCACCGAATTCGCCCGCGAGGTGCGCGACGCGGCCGCGACCAAGCCGGTCCTCGCGCACGCGCAGCACCTGATGGCGTCGGCCGCCTACTGGGCGATGAGCGGGGCCACCGAGATCATTGCATCGCCCTCCGCGCTGGTCGGCTCGATCGGCGTGTTCACGATCCACGAGGATCTGTCGCGCGCGCTCGAGCAGCTCGGCGTCAAGCGCACGATCATCGCGGCCGGCAAGTACAAGGCCGAGGGCGTCGCTGGCAGTGCGCTATCGCCGGAAGCGCGCACACACGTCCAGCAAGTGGTCGACAGTGCGTACGGGCGCTTCGTGACGGACGTCGCACGCGGCCGTCGCGTGCCGGTCGCCACCGTTCGCAGCGGGTTCGGCGAAGGGCGCACGCTCGATGCCGAGGCGGCGCAGCGGGCGGGCCTGATCTCCCGCATCGCCACGCTCGAGGAGATCCTCGGCGCGCTCGACGGCACCGCGGCGGCGGCGTCGATGGCGGCACATCGCCAGGCGCTGGCGCGCGCCCAAGTCGCGTTTCATCGGCACACCTTGGAGGCGACCGCGCGCCGGTCGCATTGACACGCGGTTCGTTGGGATGTGTTGACGGCCAGGCCGCCCCGCGCCAGGAGCCGACGACGGCGGCGTGCGTGGGCCACGCGCCAGGGGCGCGGTCGCCCGTCGATGCCTTCCGTGTTCACTCGACTGTGCCGCGGGCGCTCGCGACGGCCGCGGCACCACGGAGGACGCTATGAGTCTCGTCACGATGCCGAGCGGATCGACCGCGGTCGACCGTCTCGTCCAGCAGCAAGCGTTGGTCTACCGACAGATGGAAGCGATGGTGAAACAGGCCGAGGCGGAAAGCCGCGGCTTCACCGAGGAGGAAACGAAGCGGTACAAGGAACTCACCGACCAGCACGCGCATCTCGAGAAGCGCATCGGCCAGACGCACAGTGACGCCGAGCAGCTGCGCGCGCTCGATCGGCTGACCGGCGGCGCCGCGACGCAGGCGTATAGCACGCGATCGTCGGCCGGCACGCTCTTCGCGGAGGCGACCGGTGAGTTCTTCAAGGCCGGCGGCCACCGGCGCAGCGGCTACTGGGAGTCGCCAGCGGCGGAGGTCCCGTACAGCTCACTGTTCGCGACGACGTTGACGGAAGGTGCCGGATCGGGCGGCGCGCTCGTCGTGCCGGACTATCGCCCGGGCATCGTGCCGGGCGCGACGCGCCCGATCGTCGTGATGGACTTGTTGATGCCCGGCACGACGAACTCGAACGCCGTCGTCTACATGCAGGAGACGACGTTCACCAACGCTGCCACGCCGGTGGCGGAAGGCACGGCCAAACCCGAATCGGCCCTGGTCTTCGCGCAGGTCACGGAGCCGGTGCTGAAGATCGCGCACTGGTTGCCGGTCAGCGATGAACTGCTCGAGGACGTGCCGGCCATCAGCGCCTACATCGACGGCCGCCTGCGCCTCGGCGTCCAGCTCGCGGAGGACGATCAGCTGCTGAACGGCAACGGCACGCTGCCGAACTTCCGCGGCCTGCTGAATCGCAGCGGCTTGGCGACCACGATCGTTCAGGGCACGCCGACGGCTGGTGAATCAGTCGCCGATGCGATTCTGCGGCAGATCGCCGCCATCACGACCACGTCGTTCACCGCGCCGACTGGGATTGTGATGAACCCGGCGGACTGGGTGAGTCAGCAGATCCTGAAGTCAACGACCAACGACTACATCGGCCCGAGCCCGTTCGAAACGCCGATCACGCCGACGCTGTGGGGCCTGCCGGTCGCGCTGACGGCGGCCATCGCGGCGAAGACCGTGCTCGTCGGCGCCTTCGCGACGATGGCCCAGTTCTTCCGCAGGGGAGGCATTTCCGTCGCGGCGAGTAATAGCCACCAGGATTATTTTGTGAAGAACCTCAACAACGGGGGCACGGCATCGGAAGGTGCCTGTGCGAACTGACTCTGATTGACTTGAACCCTGCGAAGGGAACAAGGGGCAAGCGCAAGCAGCCTGAGAGACTAAGCGAGTCAGCACCCTACGGGGTGATGCGATAGTCCGCACTCACGGGAACAGGAACCGTGAGAGGCAGCAGAAATGACTGCCCGCCATCGCGCCGCGCGATGGTTCACAAGTAACAGGTAGGCGTGGCAATTCGTGCGGAACAGCGCGGAGCCTTAGCGGTGTATAGACCCGCGAGCTTCGGCAAAGTGACGCTTTTGTGATTTCTGAAGGCAGACGGACGATACCGAGCAATCGCGGTATGTGAAAGGAAAAGGGCGCGTCGCGGCCCATGAACAACCCGCGGCGCGCCTAAGAGCACGAGACGGCGACTATCCCGCCGGCCGGTGCCACGACAGAGTAGCACCTCGCCGGCCTTCCCGCTCAGTGGAGGCCAGATGTCTGACGACGATCAATCCCTCGATACTACACGCACGTTCTACCTACCTAATTTTCCACAGCCCGCACCACGGCAACCGAAACGGGGCGAGCTCCTGTTTGAGTTCGTGCGCGCATCCGATCGCGCGCCCATCTCGTGTGAGTTGCCACGGCGAGTACGGCTGGGAGGCGCAGTTCCTCGAACGCGGAGGCCTGTTCGACAGCCGGAGGATGCATTCGTCACGCGCACCCTCGCGGTGCAGTGGGCCGAGGAAGAACGGAGGGCGATGACGCGATGAGTTACTCATCGGAAAGCGTGCTGCCCGCATCGGTCACGCCCAGACACGTTGTGGAGATCATCCGGTTGATGCGTTTCAAGAAGGTCGCAAACTATCGATTGAGCAAATTGGGTCAAGTCGAAGAATGGAACTTCTTTGACGATCAGGACTACAGGTCGTGGTCTGGTGTCGAGCTCTGGCTGTACATCGACGCATCGAAGCGAGTCGTGATCGAAACTAGGACGTCAATCGGCCGCAGTTATTACGATCTGAAGCACCAAAACGACACAATTGCGCTGATCCGGCGCAGATTTGGTGGCACGTTCACTACCGACGAGGGGCGGACCCGTTACTTGCGCGTTCCGGGCCCGCCACCACCACCCGCCGCCTCGGGATGTTACCTCGCACATCACCGATTCGGCCGTCACTTGTTCAGGGCGAAGAATTACCTCGAGGCGCGGAGGTTCAAAGATACCGGACTCAGAATCGACCGTGACTCTCCGAGGTTTCTACAGGACCTCGACCCAACGGTTCTCGGTAACAACACGTTGATGCCTTATTTCGTCGCAGCGATAGAGGACTACTTCAAATCGGTCTTCGTAGCCCTGTTGCGGTACTCGAACCGGAAGTCGCAGTTGTTGCGAGCGGCCAGGCTTGGAGGCGACGACTTAGTTCGAATGTCCGAGCGACAGTTGTCGTTGGAAGAGGCGATTGCCGAGAGTGTGTCGTTTCAGCGGCTAGAGTCAATCTGTTCACGCTTCGACGAGTTGATGCCACGCCTGAATCTCGCCGCCGTCCTACAACGGCCGTATCGTAGGCGCAGAGAGACGTTGTACGACACTCTCAGGTGGATGATCACTACACGGCACGCGGTGATTCATCGCGCGACGTTGGATCTCGAATTGACTGACGAGCGCATGAACGCCCTGATATACGACCTCGCGTCACTCGTCGCTCGTGTTCAAAAGGCTGTCTGCGCTTACCACGGCTGGCCGGTGCCGCGCAGCGGTTGGCATTTGGGCCAAGAGAAACGGCGAGTCAAGAGCGTCGGATCGCTCGCTGGCATCGTTGAACAAGCGATCGCTCGTACGGAGGCGAGCGCAGAGACGCAATGATGGTGTTCAAAACTGATGACACCTGCGAACGCCGCGAGGACTGAATCGTGAGGTATTACGAGTCGCGATTCGGGGCGTTGGGGTTGCGTGGACTGGCTGTGCGGCCGCCGATGAGGGCGCAGCGGAAATCGGAACGCTGCGGATCATCGGGGCGGCGGACCGCCGTGATTTCGGCCTGTCGCCACCACGCGGGTGCGCGGGCCCTTCTACCACCGCCCCGCCCACCGCCGCGATCGCGCCCCACCGCGCGTCCTCGGCGGTTTTTCGGCCCTTCTCGGCGACCCCTTCTGCGATAATTTCTAGAGCGAAAACGGGGCGGCCGCAGGCGGGAACCTGATGGCGCGCCCCTCACCCGTCAACCGAGTCATGGTCGGTCGCGCGGGCTACCCACCAGTGTAGCGGGAGCCGCGCCGCCCGGCGCGCACGTCCAGCGTGACGTGCAGAAAGGTTCCTGACCCCATGGGCGAACTGCGACAACGCGGGAACGTGTGGTGGATTCGGTACTACCGAAATGGGCGACGCTACGAAGAGAGCGCGCGGACCAGCAAAGAGAAAGTCGCGCGCGATCTGCTGCGCCTGAAAGAAGGCGACATCGCGAAGGGTCTGCCGGTCTCGCCGGCCACCAGTCGGTATCGGTTCAATGAAGCCGCCGCGGACGTCGAGGCGGAGTACATCACGAACGGGCGGCGCTCGCTCGGTGAACTGAAGCGCCGCATCGCGCTTCACCTCCTGCCGTGGTTCGACGGCCGACGGATGACGGAGATCACCACGTCTGACGTCCTGGCATTTACCCAGGCGCGCCTCGAGGCGAAGGCGTCGCCCGCAGAGATCAACCGCGAGCTCGCGGTGCTCAAGCGCATGTTCTCACTCGGCGTGAAAGCGAACCGGCTGTTGTTCAAGCCGCACATTCCGATGCTGCAGGAGCGCAACGTGCGCACCGGCTTCTTCGATGATGCGCTGTTCGCGGCGGTGCGCGCGCAGCTGCCGCGGGCGATTCAACCGGTCGCGACGTTCGCCTACATCACGGGCTGGCGCGTGCAGAGCGAGATTCTCCCGCTCGAATGGCGCCACGTCGATCGCCTCGCCGGCCAGGTCCGCTTGGACCCCGGCACGACGAAGAACCGCGCCGGCCGCGTCTTTCCCTTCACCGAGCCGCTGCGTCTCCTGTTCGAGGACCTGTGGCGTCAACACGAGACGCTCCAGACGCGCGGGGTCATCTGTCCGTTCGTGTTCCAACGGAACGGGCGGCGCATTCACTCCTTCCGCACAGCGTGGGCGGATGCCTGCGAGGCCGCGGGCTGTCCCGGGCGCATCCCGCATGATCTGCGACGGTCCGCGGTGCGCAACATGGAGCGCGCCGGGCTCTCGCGCAGCGTGGCGATGCAACTGACCGGTCACAAAACCGAAGCGGTCTACCGCCGCTACGCGATCACCAGCGAGGCGGATTTGCGCGAGGGGATCGATCGGCTGAATGCGGCCGCGGCACGCCCCACCCCCGCTGGCAGGGACAAAAAAGGGACAATTCGGGCTCTGCGGCCGGTGCGCGGTTCCCGAACTATGCAAAAATCTTAGGGAAACCATCAGGCCGGGGTGGCGAAACTGGCAGACGCACAGGACTTAAAAACCCTTTTCCACTTTTTCCGGTAAAGCAAAAACCTCAGTGATCCGCGGAATCCCCAACGACTTCGCGGATCGCGCCCTCACACATTTCACGCAGTTCACCTAGTCTGCCCTCGCGACAGGGACAAAACAGGGACAGTGCCCGCGCTGGCCCACCGCGCTATTCGTGCGTGCGCCGCATCGCGAAGTGGCGCAGTGTGCCGCTCTGTGCTATGGTCGCAGCCACTCCGTTCGTCGTTATGGTCGCTGCCACTCCGTTCGTCGTCGATAGCTGCGCGACCTGGAGCTCCGCGCGGCACACGCTCCCCAGTAGAGGCGGGCGCAACAGCCTGCCGCCCTCGAAGCCGAACCCGAAGCCGAACCCGACGTGGGTCCGCGCGCATAGCGCGCGACCAGATGTCCGGAACGCTCGAGTAAGGAAGAGGGAGGCAGACTGTCGCCATGTCGAACCTGAAGCCACTCGCCACGCTGAACATCCGCATCTCGCAACCGCAGCGCGCGGCCCTGGAGACGCTGGCCGAGCGCGAGGCCAACACGATCACGGCTGTCGCCCGACGTCTGCTGTCGACCGCGATCTCCACCGAATTACCTAGGAACAGCGCGTCGCAAGCTTCTCGCCCGCGCCCCAAGGTGGCGGTGCGGTAATGGCGCGCCCGAGACGCCGTCAGTCCGAGACGGTCGTCGGGTCGACGACCTCCACGACGCCGTCGCCGCCACGAGGCGCGCGTCCACGCAAACCCGCCCGGGCGAACTCGGTGCTCGTATCGTTACGGCAGGGGAGCGAGGAAACCGGGATTCCGGTCAACACGATTCGCAAGCACGTCTATGCCGGCGCGCTCCCGGTCGTGAAACTCGGCGTCGCCTGGTACTTTCGCCGGCAGGACCTGCAGACGTTCGTCGATCGACAGATCCAGTACCTCGGCGCACCGAGTGCGCTGCGCGTGATCGGACGAAGTCGAGCCGGCTGACCATGGTCCAGATCTCGCGACCCACGACGACGGAGACGGCACGCGCGCCCGATTCGTTACAGACGACCGCCGCTACCGTGGCCGCCCTGTCACGCGCGCTCGCGGTGACAGACGAGGCGTTGCACCCGCTCGCGGTCGTCAGTGGCACCGCCGCGAGAGACCACCGCGACGCGGTGATCGAGGCGTTCGCCGATTTGCTGCTGCCGATCCGGCGCCCAGGCTTACAGCGCGCGGGTCAAAGAAACGGCCCGAGGCGCTGACCACGCTCTCGGGCCCCGCGGAAAGGACGAAGCCTCGTGAGTATAGCTCTACGTCACCACGAGCAGCCGCACGGCGACGATCAACAACCGGTGCGCCGATGCGAGCGCCCACGCTGATCGGCGAGCTCGCCGCGTACCTCGCGCGGCGACCGAACGTCTGGATCGACGGCCGCGAGCTCGCGCGCGTCGGCGGCGCCTACGCCTGGCGCTCTCGCATCTCCGACTTGCGCCGGTCGCCGTGGCGGATGCGCATCGACAATCGTCAACGCCACGTGACAACGGCGAGCGGCCACCTCTCTGTGATCAGCGAGTACCGCCTGGTCGTCGCCGAACAACAGCACCTGCCTCTGCCGGCGTCGCCGCCACGGAGAGACTGCCGGTGAGTCATCGAGCACGTGCGGCCGTGTACGACAGTCACCTCGAGACCCCGCTTCGTCTGCTCGCGCTCACGCTCGCCGACATTTGCCCCAACGACGAGGGGACGGAGATCTGGCCGGGGATTCCGCTGCTGATGACGAAGCTCCGGTCCAGCGCGCGCGCGGTTCACCGCGGCCTGTCCGCCCTGCTGGCGCGCCAGGTGCTGGCGCGCGATGGCTACCACGGCCGCACCCGGCGATACCGATTTAACTTCGAACGACTCGCGGCCTACCGCCCGCCGCCGCCGACGGTCCGGACGCAGCTGCGGCAGCGACGACGGACGTCGGGACCCGCGACGTCTGCCACCCACGGCAGACGTCACCCCGATGACATCTGCCACCCACGGCAGACGTCCGAGGAGTCGACATCTGCCACCTACGGCAGAAGTCCCGTCGCCTCGACCCTGTCATCGGTGGTCGGGACGTCTGCCGCTGGTGGCACAGTACTCTGCCACTCGTGGCAGGGAACTCTGCCGCCGGCGTCACTAGATCCGTTAGAACAGAACGAACAGGAGGAACCAACCGGCGCGGACGCGCCGGCGCCGTTCACCCTGACGAGCGACGACGCCCGGAGCCGTCCGGCCTTCAAGGTCTACGCCGCCATCGCCACAGTCGCGCTGAACGACGCGGTGGCCGAACGCGACGACAGCCTCAGCAACATCACGGAGGGGATGAAGCGGCGCTGCGCCGCGCAGCACATCCGCTACGACGCCGACATCGTGCGCAAGGCCATCGACGCCGCGATGTGTGCGCGCCGGCGGGCCCGAGATCAGTTCTTCGAGACGCGTCCGTCGAACAGCGGGTCACGGAGGCAGACATGCCTGATCGCACGCAGCGAGAAGCCGAGTTTGTCGAGGCAAGTGCGCAGCTGCAGGAACGATTGACAGCGGTGTTCCTCCAGGAGCCGCTCGAGCGGATGCCGCTGATTCTCCACGCGTTGGCCGAGGTGTTCTGCAAGACCGCCGCGTATCTCGATCTCGCGGACGGGCACCGCGGCATCGGCGTGCAGATGCTCGGCAAGGCGACCGATCGGTTGGCGGCCTTCACCCGCGAGCACGCCAACCGCCACCTGATCGCGGTGGACTCGACCGAACCCACGCACTGAGCAACCCGACATGGGACGCGGGAAAGCGCAGCACAACGTCGAGCTGATCGAGGCCGCCGCGGCGATCCTCGCGGAGATTCAGCCGGCATC
>Ga0066903_100006046_pt1 | contig 10647 bp, 13 predicted proteins | sample PanSoiMetaGPlot1_FD_67491 | JGI IMG/M metagenome (GOLD analysis project Ga0066903, IMG submission 67491) | Tropical forest soil microbial communities from Panama analyzed to predict greenhouse gas emissions - Panama Soil - Plot 1 (version 2) | ecosystem: Environmental > Terrestrial > Soil >...
ATGGCTTTTTCCAGGCTTTGATTTTGTCCTTTTGTAATGAACACGGTCAATTTGTCAGATTGAAGATTAAAACGTGGATCGATTACCTTCACACGGCCGCTAAAGATGCCCATGTTCTTGGTTGAATCAAAAAAAGCCTCATCCGCGTAGATTTCCGTTGTTGTTGGCTGATCAGACTGCGGACCTGCAGCGCTCGAGCCAAAAAAGTTCGTACCGGATGATTTGTCTTGTTTCTTCTTGTCTTTGCTTTTCGCCTTCTCTTTCGCTGGTTTGGTAGCCGTCTTGGCAGCCGCCGGTGAGCCCGTTGGCGCAGCGGCAGTCTCTCCATGCGAGCGGGTCCCAATCGCAAATGCGAAAACCAAGACCAACACCGCTAATCGTTTCATTCGTTCGTGTTGGGTCTTGCAGTCAGATGCGATTTATCGGTAATGACCATCTTTACATTTCCGACCAATCGGCCGGTCTTTGAGTTTGTGTCGAACTGCACTGAATCACCCACTATGTTGAAATCCGACCGCCGGATCGTACTACGCTCCCGGGAGCTTAGAATACGAGTTTTCAAGTCAAGCACGGAGGTGTGCATGTCGATTCGGAGGTCGGGCTGACTGTCCGGGGTGAAAGTTGTAATTTTAAGATGTTGAAAGCCTACGTGTCGCTCGTCAATTCGGTGCGCCGTACCTGCTTCAAATCTTCCCTTAAGACGGCCGTCGGTGTCAAAATCTGGCAATACGAGGCCTTTGGCTTCGTGCCCGATTGGCAATGGAATATTCGTCAAGCTCTGTTCCTCCGGAGACCCGCTCGGCGTCGCTGACGCGCCCCCTTTTTTCTTGCGGCTCTTTGACTCACCTGACATTGGAGGCGCCGCTATCAAGAAAGACAGCAGAATCGACAGGAACCAAACCGAGGAGCCCCAGTATATAAAGCGGCCACTACGAAACAGTAGCATGAATAGCCTTTAACATGCGCAGATGCTTCGGCAAATCGTTTAGGGAGACCTGATTTGGTCCATCCGATAGCGCTCGACTGGGGTTCTCGTGCACCTCCATGAAGATTCCGTCGCATCCAACGGCCATCGCCGCTCGAGCCAATGCCGGCGCCAGAACACTGTCGCCCGACGTAGAGTCTCCCGCCCCACCCGGCCGTTGCACCGAATGCGTTGCATCAAAGATCACGCGATAGCCGGCATGCCGCAGCCAATACAAAGAGCGCATGTCGGCCACGAGGTTGTTATAACCGAAACTGGTGCCGCGCTCTGTGAAACAGAATTTCTCATTGCCAAATGAAACCAATTTCTCAGCGATATTTCGAACGTCCCAGGGCGCAAGAAACTGACCTTTTTTAACATTGATCGCACGACCCGTTTCCGCGGCCGCGCGCAGGAGATCGGTCTGCCGGCAAAGAAACGCCGGGATTTGTAGCATGTCGATCTTTTCTCCGGCAATTTCGGCTTCAGCGGGCAAATGGACATCCGTTGTAACAGGAATTTTCAAATCGTGGCCGATGGCAGAAAGGATTTCGCAACCTTCCCGCACTCCAACTCCACGAAACGAGCGCACTGAAGTTCGATTCGCCTTGTCGTACGAAGCCTTAAAAATGAAACCAATATCTTCGGCTGCGCAGATTTTGGCGATCTTCTTCGCCATCCGCCGGACGAACTTCTCCGACTCGATCACGCACGGACCGAGAATGAATGCCGGGTCTCTTCCGCCAATGACAACTTTGCCAACTTTGACAGGCTTGGCGTTCATCAATCGTTCATTTTCGCGACGCGGACGATTGAGGTCAATCGCCCCGCCTTCCGATCCCGTTTTTCGCAGGCGCTCGGTTCCATCGCATCAAATCGTAGATGGCGAATGGCGCATACAGGCCGAGAAAGAAAAGCAACGCCAGTCCATGCATCTGCAAAAGGTAGATGCGATGCGAATCAGAAAGAAAACTCAAAATGGAAAATGCTTCCGGTTTATGGAGTAAAAATCCGTAGTTAAACCCGGTCAGTTGGTCAGTGATGTACGTAATTACAAAGTAAAACTCAGACCACAAAAACACCCGCACGATGGACATCGGATATGGCCGGTACCGTCGAGTCAACATCAGGAAGACCACACCGACAATAATACCGCAGTGAGAGGTGAAAAAGCTGATGAATCGCCAGTCCGGAAAACCATACCGCAGATCTGGCGTAAGCACAGCTTGCAACGTGCCGCCAATCCCCCAGAAATATGCAACCTCGAACCACCGCTGATTTCCAGTGCACATCGCCACGATGACAACGACCATGCCCCAATCGCACAGCTGCATTGGCAGCATTTGCTGCCAGGCCACAGCGCCGAGGCTGCGGATAAAAAACAAATAGACGACATAGTTCAAGATGAGAACGGCAGACAGTGCCCCCGCGATCAGTTTTTCGACGCGGACAGATTTTGTCCGCCACGCAATCGCGGCAAGCGCAAACGGCAGCACGATCGTAAGAAGGATGACGGTGAGATGCGGCAAACCGTACGGTTGGAATTCAGGCGCGTCCTCCATGAGAATGGACAATCAGCAATATCGGCTCCAAACAATCAAGACCGACCGGCGTCGAGGACGGATCTACCGAATTATCCAGAGATTACATGGAATCACGTCGGTGACCCAGGCGATATTACTTGGCAGTTGTTGGGTCCCGCTCGCATTTTTTAGTAACGGTACTACAAGCAGGTCCGCTTTCACTGATTGAACAAAGTCCGACGCAGCCAACCCGGTGTTTCCCCGGATACAACGCGCTTCGATTGGAACTTCGGTATCGCCGGCGGACAAAACAAATTTTTCCAACGCCTCTTCTTCGTCATCTTCTTCGTTTGGCTTGGCACGTCTCCTTGCAGTCCCGCTAATAGAGGCGCGCGCCTGATCAAATGTGGTGATAATACGAATGACATAAAGGCGCTCGCAGGACTCTGCCGCCGCGAACGGCAGTAATCTTTTCAAGGCCTCCAATTTCCTGTCAGAGTAATCCGCAACAAAGACGATTCGGCGCAGCGGTTTGGGTTTTACCGCCGGCGTGGTAAAAAGCATCACCGAACAGGAGGATTCGCGCACGAGGCGGCGCGCGACGTTGCCCAGAAATGGATGCAATACCAGTTCCTTTTCCAGTGCGCCGGCGACAATCACGTCGATTTTCTCACGAGCGAGCGCCCGCAGAATGGCTTCGGCAGGGTCTCCTTTTTCGTAGTGGACCCTTGAATTGAGCGGAAGGTCGAGCTGTGCGAGGGCGTCATCAAACTTCCTCGCTATTTCGTCGTTGCGTTCCCCCACATAAATCAAGTGAAGATCGGCCGAAAACCGATCCCGAATTCGTTTCGCCTCCCCAAGCACCTGTTTAAATCGCGGAGAAAACGTGCTAGCCACGGCGATGGACTTATATGGCGATGAATCGCGCATGGGAGTAATTCCCAATTTCGTGTCTCGCGAACTTTAGGCAACTTCGACTGGGACTTTGTGCGTTTGTACAGCGCCATCGCTATTCAATACGCTTTCATTTTTTCAATTCCTCTGCGAATTTTCGCGGATGCGACGTGCGATTTACCCTGGCAGCTTCGATCCGGTGACAAACGGACACTTGGATGTAATTGAGCGTGCGCGCAAACTGTTTGACGAAGTCGTGGTGGCCGTAGCGCATAACGACGAGAAGCAACCTCTTTTTCCGTTGAAAGACCGCCTTGACTTGTTGTGCCAGACGGCTGGCAAAATCGACAACGTGCGAATCGCTGAGTTCGAAGGCTTACTTGTCGAGTTTGCCAGGAATCACCAGGCTGGAGCAGTCGTCCGCGGTTTACGCGCAGTTTCCGATTTCGAGTTCGAATTTCAAATGGCCCTAATGAATCGAAAATTGGATGCGGACGTTGAAACGATTTTCTTAATGCCGAAGGAGGAATACACCTATCTCAGCTCTCGAATTGTAAAAGAAATTGCGCGGCTCGGCGGCGATGTCTCGAGTTTTGTCCCGGCTTGCGTTGCCAAGGCGCTGAGCACCAAATTTGGGTGATAGCTTGGAAAGAATTGAGAAATGAAAGTTCATCTCAAACAAATTCCTGCACACGGTCTGCATCTGGATGGTAACGAAGATTGCCCCATCCACAACCTCGAGTCGGAAGGAATTCGTTGCGCTGGCCCGCTCCATTACAATATCGATGTGGGCGTGACTGGAAGAGCACTTTGGGCAAGGGGGTTGCTGTCGCAGCAAGTGGAGCTGAGTTGCGTATCGTGCCTGGAAAAATTCGTGTACCAAATTCAGGTGCCCGGCTTCGCCGTGCACACTGAGCTACACGGACCGGCAACGGTCGACCTCACTCCATTTATTCGCGAAGACCTCTTACTTAACCTGCCAGCCCATCCACGTTGCGATCGAGAGGGCAATCGTGTTTGCGAAGGGAAACGAAGCGAGGCTGTGCAGGAAGATACCAAGCGGAAATCCGATTGGAGCGCGTTGGATAAATTGAAGTTAAATCGTTAAAAAAGTTACAACGTTTCAAAACAAGAGTTTCTCCCGTTTAGCCTTGCAACCTTTGCAATGAATACGGGCTGCCATTTGTCTTTTCACCATTGATGTGCTTCTGTGCTGGCCGCCAATGGGAGTCCCAAAACGCAAAACATCCAAGATGCGACTACGCACCCGCAAGGCCGCTAACCGCTGGCATGCGTCGCATTTGAATAAATGCACCCAGTGCGGGAGCAGCGTTCCTTCACACATCGCTTGTCCTTCGTGCGGATACTACCGCGGGCGACAAGTGTTGACGCTCGAGGGTAAATAAGTTGCATTCGGCGGCTAAAGTCCGCAAAGTCTCGCACCGATGAAGATCGCCCTCGACGCGATGGGCGGTGACTTTGGCCCGCCTAACCTCGTTGCCGGCGCCGTTATGGCGCTGCGGGATTACAAACAGATCAAAAAGCTTTATCTGGTGGGGGACTCCGCCAAGATCGAAAATGAGCTGCGCAAACATCAGTGCAATGATTCGCGGATGGACATCGTCCATTCCACCCAGGTCGTGGAGATGAGTGATCGCGCGTGGACAGCTGTTCGCCGGAAAAAGGATTCCTCGGTCAGCCGCGCTGTCGACCTGGTAAAACATGGCGAGGCAGACGCCGTTGTGAGTGCCGGGCACACGGGTGCGGCAGTTGCGGCAAGCATGATTAAATTACGCACGCTGGAAGGAATCGATCGACCCGGCATCGCGGCCGTGCTTCCGACCGAAACGAATGTGTTCGTTTTGATCGATGCAGGAGCGAACATCGATGCGCGCCCAGAACATCTTCTGCAATACGCGTTCATGGGCACTGTCTATTCACGTCACGTTCTCCATTACGAGAATCCGACCGTTGGTCTGGTCTCTTTGGGCGACGAGGATGTCAAGGGCACCGAATTGACGAAGGAAGTGTTCAAGATGCTGGAACCAAGTTCGCTTAACTTCGTTGGCAATATAGAGGGCCGGCATTTGTTTGAAGACCCCGTCGAGGTCGTCGTGTGCGATGGATTCGTTGGCAACGTAATCTTGAAAACGTGCGAATCGATCGCGGTGGCGATGTTTAAATGGCTCAAACACGAGCTCATGCGCACAACGATGCGAAAAGTCGGCGCGTTCCTCGCGAAGAATGCCATTGGGAGGATTAAGGATAAGACGAATTACGAAGAGTACGGCGGCAGTCCGCTTCTCGGTGTGAATGGCATTTGCATCATCGCTCACGGCGCAAGCACGCCACTGGCAATCAAGAACGCACTGCGGGTGGCGGGAGAGTCGATTGAACAGCAGGTGAACCCGCATATCGTCGAGGAGATCCGCCGTTACCATGAAACGACAGCCCCGCTCGAGCCCGTGCTCCGATAAGTCCCTGCGCACAGTTTCCATCATTGGCACGGGCAGCTACGTGCCCGAAAAAGTTCTGACCAATGCAGACCTTTCACGAATGGTCGATACCAGCGATGATTGGATCATCACACGCACCGGCATCAAGGAACGCCGCATCGCTGCAAAGGATGAAAACACCAGTGACATGGCGACCAGGGCGGCGCTCAAAGCCATCGAGCAGGCAAAGATCTCAGCAAAAGAGATAGACCTCATTCTTGTCGCGACGGCCACTCCTGACATGCTCTTCCCTGCTACGGCATGTTTCGTTCAGAAGAAGATTGGAGCGACTAACGCCGCTTGTCTCGATATCTCCGCAGCATGCGCTGGCTTTCTCTTCGGTCTGGAGATCGCACAGCAATTTGTCACATCACACACGTATGACACCGTCCTCGTAATCGGAGCCGATAAATTAACATCGATCACTAACTGGACCGATCGCAATACCTGTGTCCTTTTCGGCGATGGGGCTGGCGCTGCTATTTTGCGCCACCGCGGCAGTGCGCACGGGGTCATCAGCACTCACATTGGCAGCGATGGTGCGTACACGGATATTTTATTCATGCCCGGTGGCGGATCGCGCTGTCCCATCACGCGGGAAAACGCCGATAAGCACTTGGCAACAATTCACATGACTGGCAAGGAAGTTTATAAACAGGCTGTCATCGCGATGCTGAACGCTGCCAAAATCGTCCTCGACAAGGCTGGGCTCTCAATCGAGGACATTGCCTGCGTCATTCCACATCAAGCGAATTTGCGCATCATCGAAGCGATTGCAGATCGCCTCGGTATTTCTCGCGACAAGGTGTTTGTAAATCTGGATCGCTACGGCAACACGTCGGCTGCCGCTGTGGCGATCGCATTGGATGAAGCCAACCGCAGCGGGCGAATCAAGCCGGGTGATTACGTATTGTTGATCGTCTTCGGCGGCGGTCTAACCTGGGCGAGCACAATCATAGAATGGTGAAACCGTGAGGTGTCCGCCATGGGACACCGCAGACCGGAAGTTGGCGTTTCACAGAAACACCCTACAATGAGCGAATGCTAATCGACACTCACGCCCATCTCGATTACCCGGACTTCGCAAGTGATCTCGACGATGTGCTGCGGCGCGCAAGTGAAGCGAGCGTCACAAGGATCATCACAATTGGCACATCACTGGAAAGCAGCAGGCGCGTCATCGATCTGGCGGAGAGACATTCATCTGTTTTCGCTGCAATCGGCGTTCACCCAAGTTTCGTAGAAGACGTACAGGACGATGTGATCACCCCACTACGTGAACTGGCGAAGAACCCACGCGTTGTGGCAATCGGTGAAACCGGTCTCGATTACCACCGTTTACCAAGCGAACAGGTAGCGAAAGAAGAACAGGTCCAGGTTATGTCCGCGCTGCGAACCGAGACCGATGAAGAAATCGAAGCGCAGATCCGCGACGGCGCTTACAAATCGAAACAGGCGAGTTTGTTTCAGCAGCAACTCGATCTTGCCGTGGAACTGGGGCTGAATGTAGTGATCCATCAGCGCGACGCATGGGAGGACACGCTCAAAATTCTGGCGCCATACGCTGGCAAGCTCCGCGGCGTTTTTCATTGCTTCCGCGGCTCGTTTGACCAGGCGAACGAAGTGCTTGATCTCGATCACCTCATTTCGTTTACTGGAATTGTTACTTTCAAAAACGGCGCGGCTGTGCGAGAAGTTGCGGCACAAATTCCGCTCTGGAAATTCATGGTGGAGACCGATTGCCCATATCTGGCGCCCGTTCCTTTTCGTGGAAAACGCTCTGAACCGGCGCACACACGCATCGTGGCAGAGACAATTGCCGCGGCGCGGAAGATTTACTTGGAAGAAGTTTCTGAAGCAACAAGCGAAACCGCAGAAGGGTTTTTTCAGTTCAATCGAACATGAACATTCAAGGTGGAGCACGTTCTCCTCAACGCGTTGCCAAGAATAATTCGCCGTCGGCGCCTGGTTTAACATCGCGTTCGGAGACCGCGATGCAGCTCATTTTTTTGGTCGTTGCGCTTGTTCTCTCATCCTGCGCGGCGCCAGACACACGGCACCAGATCGTCGTTAGCACGCGCGAACAAAAACTCGCCCTTGTTGATCGCGGCAACGTCCTCGCAACCTATCCAGTCTCAACGTCGAAGTTTGGATTGGGCGATTGGCGTGGCAGCCGTTTTACTCCGCTGGGCAAGTTGGAGGTCGCTAAAAAAATCGGCGATGATGCGCCGCCGGGTGCAGTGTTTAAGGATCGGCGTCGCACTGGTGAAATCGTCGCGCCCGATTCCCCGGGACGCGACCCGATTGTGACGCGCATTCTCTGGCTGCGCGGACTGGAGGCTCAGAATGCCAACGCGTTCTCACGAGACATTTATATCCATGGCACTCCAGAGGAACGGCTCATCGGGAGGCCCGCGAGTTACGGATGCATTCGGATGCGCTCAACTGACATCATACAATTGTACAACATTGTAGGAACGGGTGCAGCCGTCACTATCGTGAATGTGCCGCTTGCCGCCGCCGTTCCCACCCTTGTGTCGGCTCATTCGATGGCAGACACCAATCCGGCACCATTTGTCATGCGGTAAAGCTGTAGCCGGGGTCGCAGACACGGCAATCCTGCAACCGAATGTCGCAAACCCCGCGGTCGGCGACCAGCGGATACAGTTACGGAAGTTTCCCAAGATGCTCTCTTTGTGTCTCTCGCGAGAGCAATGCCATGTCCGCATCCACCATGATGCGGACCAGTTCCTGAAACCGGACTTTCGGTTCCCAATTTAATTTTTTCTTCGCTTTAGCAGCATCACCGACGAGCCGGTCAATTTCTGCTGGGCGGTCGTACCGCGGGTCGTGCTTCACGAATTCCTTCCAATCGAGATTGGCATGAGCGAAGGCCGCTTGGACAAATTCACGTACTGAGTGCTCCTCACCCGTGGCCAACACGAAATCGTCTCCTTCTCCGAGTTGCAAAATTCGCCATACACCCTCGATGTATTCTGGCGCATAACCCCAGTCGCGCTTCGCATCCAAATTGCCGAGAAACAATTCTTTTTGCAGCCCGTGTTGAATGGCTGCAACAGCGCGTGTGATCTTGCGAGTGACAAAAGTTTCGCCGCGGCGCGGGCTTTCATGGTTGAACATGATCGCGTTGCTGGCGCAAAGGCCATAGCTCTCGCGATAGTTGATGGTCGCCCAGTACGAGAAAACCTTGGCCACGCCGTACGGGCTACGCGGCCAAAACCTTGTGTTCTCGTTCTGCGGAGCTTCCTGCGTGTTCCCAAACATTTCGCTACTCGATGCCTGGAGAAAACGAGAACGCAATCCGGCTTCACGGATTGCTTCCAAAATTCGAATAGTGCCCACGCCTGTGACATCCGCTGTGTACTCAGGAATATCGAAACTCACCCGCACGTGGCTCTGAGCTGCCAAATGATGAATTTCGTCCGGCTTCAACTCATAAAGAAGCTTTACCAGATTGACGGAGTCGCTGAGGTCACCGTAATGCAGAAACAGGCGCACCCCATTGACATGCGGATCGGCATAAAGATGATCGATCCGCGAAGTATTAAACGTGCTCGCACGACGAATGATGCCATGTACTTCGTAGTCCTTCTTGAGCAGTAATTCTGCGAGATAACTTCCGTCCTGACCAGTGATACCAGTGATCAGCGCCCTCTTCATCAAGCCATTAAGAGCAAGGCTCAGGGGAAAGAGCAAGAGTCGGATTTGACCCGGACGAATTCAAAAGCGGCACAATAACGGCCGCGCTCCAAAACGGGACCGTCCCTTCAGAGCGGATAAGTAAGCGCTTGCCGTTTTCGAGTGCGGCTGCGCCCCGTCTCTTTCCCATCATGTCTCTGGTGGCGACACCATGATTCGCGCCAAAACAGCGCGCTGTGCGCCGATCAGCGCTGCAATGCCTTTGCGCGCGAAACTTAGCATCTCATCCAATTGAGACTCGGAAAAGGTCGACTCCTCACCAGATCCCTGTACCTCTACGAATTCGCCGTCTTCGGTCGCTACAAGGTTGAAATCGACGGTCACAAGTTTGTCCTCTTCGTAATTCAGATCCAGCAGGGCCTGAGCATCCAGAATGCCGGCACTCACCGCGGCCACCAATTTTTGCATTGGAGGAGAGTCAATTTTCTTTTCCCTCACGAGTTTACGACAGGCGATGGCGAGAGCCAGACTGGCTCCGGTGATTGCGGTCGTACGTGTTCCGCCATCTGCTTGCAAAACATCGCAATCGACCCAAATCGTGCGCGGTCCGAGCTTCTCAAGATCGACAACCGCTCGCAGCGAGCGACCGATCAAGCGCTGAATCTCTACACTGCGACCGTCGAGGCGACCTTTTCCAACGTCCCGCGGCTTTCGTGTCTGTGTCGAATACGGAAGCATCGAATACTCAGCCGTTAGCCAGCCACCAGTCATCCCCTGCTCTTTCATCCAGCGCGGCACCGCTTCTTCAATCGTGACGCCACAGATCACCCGTGTTTGCCCCACCGACACTAGCACCGAACCACTTGCGTTGGGCGCTACGTTCAACTCGAAGTTGATCGGCCGAATTTCGTCGGGTCCGCGGCCGTCATTTCGCTGCATGATTGTGAACTTAGATGTAGCTGGGATTTGCGCGACGAAAGATTTTGCAACGTCGACTGCGATTCGGGTGCGAAGGAGCCAGTTTCAAGGCCGGTGATTGCCGCTCAGCCCCTGAGCAATCGGCTTGACGCACTGCACTGACCATCGTTGTTTAAGCGTTTTGAGTGAAAAA
>Ga0066903_100006047_pt1 | contig 10646 bp, 11 predicted proteins | sample PanSoiMetaGPlot1_FD_67491 | JGI IMG/M metagenome (GOLD analysis project Ga0066903, IMG submission 67491) | Tropical forest soil microbial communities from Panama analyzed to predict greenhouse gas emissions - Panama Soil - Plot 1 (version 2) | ecosystem: Environmental > Terrestrial > Soil >...
CCGCCCTGGTTCCAGACCAGGCAGTCGCGGTCCGCCAGCGCGCGCGCCGCCGCCCGCATCAGCCGCGTGGAGTACGGGCCGAGCAGGAGGTCGCAGCGAGCCGCCACCCCGCCGATCGCGGCCTCCAGGCGGGCCGGATCGCTGCCGTCGTCCTCGACGACCAGCACCGCGCCGCCGTCGAGGGCGCTCCAGGCCTCCAGGCCGGCGGCCGCCTGGACGCCGAACCGCGCGTAGCGGCCGCTCAGCGAGAGGCAGGCGCCCACCCGCAGCGGTGCGCCCAACGCGAGCCCTACCCGAACACGGCCACCGCGGCGCGGGCGACCAGCTCGATCGGACGCAGCTCGTGCACGCCGCGGATGCTCATCGTGATCCCGTCGGCCCCGGCCTCGCGGAACACGCGGAGCCGGTCCGCGATCTCGTCCGGGGTGCCGCACACGAGCCGGCGGCGGAGCAGACCGGCGTCCAGGCCGCTCAGCGCCGGGGGCGGGTTCGCGGCGAGCGCCTGGAGCCTGCGGTCGACGCCGGCCTCGTCCTCGTCGGTGACCACGATGCCGGCGTGGACCGTCTTGACGATCCCGTCCGGGTCGCGGCCCTCGACCTCGCAGTGGCCGCGCAGGACCTCCAGCTTCTGCCGGAGCGCCGCGGCGTCCCCCACCATGTTCCAGAGGTCGGCGTGCCTCGCCACCAGGCGCAGCGTGCGCCGCTCGCCGCCACCGCCGACCATGACCGGCACCCGCCTGAGCGGCCGCGGCATGTTGTACGCCCCCGCCACGCGGTGGTGCCGGCCCTCCACGGTGCTGCAGGGGGAGTCGAACATCGCCCGGCAGATGCGGAGCGCGTCCTCCAGCCGGTTCATGCGTTCGCCGATCGCCGGGAACTCGAAGTCGTAGGCGCGCGCCTCGTCCTCGAACCACGCGGCACCGATGCCCAGGATGGCGCGTCCGCCCGAGATCACGTCCAGCGTGGTGACCTGCTTGGCGAGGTGTGCCGGGTTGTGGTAGACGACGCCGGCCACGAGGGTGAGGAGCTCGAGCCGCGAGGTGCGCGCGGCGATGGCGGCGAGGGTCGCGTACGCCTCCAGGATCGGCTCGTCCGGCGTGCCCTGGGGGGCGATCTGGTGGAAGTGGTCCATGACGGACAGGGCGGTGAAGCCGCTCGCCTCCGCCGTGGTCGCGATGTCCGCGACCCTTGGGAAGAGGTCGGCCGGCGCCACGCCGGGATACGTGAACGACGGAACGTGGAGGCCGATGTACGCCATCCGGCCAACCTACCACCCGCGCCCGGGCGCCACCGGCCGCGACCGGTGCCGTGTTCGTGTCGGCGCGAACGCCTCTACACTGGGGGCGGCATGGTCCGCTTGCCCGAGATCTTCCACTGGATGTCGGAGGACGAGCGCTGGCGCTACAAGATCGTCTTCCAGGGCCTCATCCTTCTCATCCCGGTCGTCGGCGTCGTCGCGCTGCTGGGCTGGATGATGATCATCTGCGACAACCTGCTGGCCGGGCGCCAGGACGTCGCGCCGGCCGGGTTCCATCTCCGCCGCGGCGTCAAGCTCTTCGCCGCCGGCATCGTCTACTGGGCCGGCCTCGGCGTACCCCTCTCGGGCCTGCGCCTGGCCAACGAGCTCTGGGCCGGGGCGCTGCCCCTGAACGCGATCGCGGCCGTCTACAACGACCTCGCGCTCCTCGCCTACGTGCTCCTGATCGTGCCGGTGTTCGTCGCCACCGACCGCGGCGGGTTCCTGGCGGGCCTCGACGTCGTCCACGTCGTCCTGTCCGTCGTGCGCCGGCCGCTGCGCACGATCGTCGCGGCGCTGGTGGTCCTCATCGCGTTCGTCATCGGCGCGCTGGGGTTCGCGGTGATCGTCGCCGCCCCGTTCACCGTCACGTACGCGGCGTCGGTCGTGGCCACCATCGCCGCGTGGTGGTCCCTGCCGCGCCGGAGCGAGCGCCCGGACCCGGCCGACGCGCGGGCGGCCAGCTCCGGACCCCACGTGCCCTTCCGGCCGCCGGGGATGGAACCGGAGGCGCGACCGACCGAGGGCTGACCCCCCGGCTGTGCGACCCTAATGGGCGTACTCACAGCCGTTCGAGGGGGGATCGATGTCTGAGACGACCGCTGAGAAGAACGACCAGCTGCACATCCTCGACGGCCACAACGACGTGCTCCTGGCCGTCTACGGCGGCCCGCGCCGCGACGGGCCGAGAACGTTCTTCGAGCGGGGGACCAGTGGCCACCTCGACCTGCCCCGGGCCCGCGAGGGCGGTTTCGCCGGCGGCTTCTTCGCCGTCTTCGTGACGGGGGACCCGGCCGCGTGGCGGCCGGCGCTGCGGCCGCCGCCCGGTCCTGCCGTCGACCCGTGGACCGAGCTGCCCCCTCCCGTGGAGCAGCCGTTCGCGCTGCGGATGGCCATGTCACTCACCGCCACCCTGTTCCGGCTCGAGGCGGAGTCCGGCGGCGAGCTCGAGGTTGTCCGCGACGCGGCCCAGATCCGGCGCTGCCTGGACGCCGGCCGTATGGCGGCCATCCTCCACTTCGAGGGAGCCGAGGCGATCGACCCGCAGCTCAACACACTGGAGGTGCTCTACCGCGCCGGGCTTCGCTCGCTCGGGCTGGTCTGGAGCCGCCCCAACGCGTTCGCCGAGGGCGTCCCGTTCCGGTTCCCGAGCACGCCCGACACCGGGCCCGGCCTCACCGCGGCCGGCAGGGAGCTCGTCCAGGCGTGCAACCGCCTGGGGATCATGATCGACCTGTCGCACCTGAACGAACGCGGCTTCTGGGACGTGGCCGGGCTGAGCACGGCCCCGCTGGTGGCGACCCACTCCAACGCCCACGCCGTCACCCCGAGCACGCGCAATCTCCTGGACGCCCAGCTCGACGCGATCAAGGCGTCTGGCGGCATCGTCGGCGTCAACTTCTCCGTCGCGTTCAGCAGGGAGGACGGCCGGCCGGACGCCGACACCCCGCTGGAGGCGCTGGTGCGCCACTTCTCGTACCTTGCGGACCGCATGGGCGTCGAGCACGTGGCGTTCGGCTCCGACTTCGACGGGACCACGGTGCCGAATGAGCTCGGCGACGCCGCCGGCCTGCCGAGGCTGGTGGAGGCCCTGCGCGAGGCCGGCTTCGGCGACGCCGACCTCCGCAAGCTCGGCACCGAGAACTGGCTCCGCGTCCTGGAGCGGACCTGGAACGGCTGAGCGCTATCGTCCGAGGGGGATCGGGACCGGGATCGGCCGCCCGTCGCCGAGCCCGATCCGCGCGGCCGCCCCGTCGTCGTAGCGCCGGTCCCAGCCGCCCCCCGCGAGGTGGTCGTCCGCGGTGAGCGCGCGGCCGCCGAGGACGAAGGTGCATCGCTCGCTCCGAGCGTCCGCGGCCAGCCGGCACGACCCCAGCGCGCGCGTGCCGCGCAGGCGCGTGGAGGCCGCCGCGAGCGAGCCCCGGACCACCACCGCGCCCTCTGGGCCGGCGTAGACACCTCCGCCGCGCGCCGGCAGCGTGACGTCGCCCACGCGGTACGAGGCGGCGTCCATGCCCACCGTCATGCCGGGCGGCGTGGCGCCGAGCGTGGCGCCGGCGGCGGCGGCCACCAGGCCCAGCAGCGTGCTCGCGGTGCCGGGCCGCAGCCAGGACCGGGCGGCGCGCAGTGGCCGGCGGACGGGGTGCGGGCCGCCCACCGGCAGCGGCAGCCGCTGGAGGTCCATCCAGGGCTCCTAGAGGCGCGGCCGAAAATGCCGGCGGATCTGCGACGCCCATGCACCCCATCTCGGGGCCGGGCTTCTGCGGTCCTCGCTCGAGAGTAGACGAACGCACTCGCTGCGGTCCTCGGCGCCCGACCCCGATCTGGGGCACCTGGCCGCCGGATATCTCGCCGTCATTTCCGGCCGCGCCTCTAAGCCCGGCGGATGGTGGCGTTCTCGATGAACCCGCCCAGCTCGAGCGACAGCAGGACGGTGAGGATCCAGTCGTGCGTGGGCAGCTGGTGGCGGCGCAGACCCCGGTCGAGCACGCTCGACCGGTTGCCGAACCGGAGCTCGGCGCGGAGGCGGCCCGCCGCGTCGCGACCCCGCTCCTGGAAGGAGCCCGCCTCGCCCAGCTCGGGCTCGAGGGTGGCGCCGGTCTCGAAGAACGGCTGCAGCGCGTCCTCCCAGCTCTGCAGCAGGCCCGCGTTCACGTACCGGCCCAGGCGCTCCCGCGGGTCGGCGATCTCGCGCAGCGTGACCATCGTGTACTCCTCGACGTCGGCCGGCACGGGCCGGCTCACCGACGCCAGCCAGCAGCACAGGTCGTAGAGGAGGCAGAAGCAGATGCCCCGGGCGTCCTCTGGCGTCTCCCCCTGGGGCGGGGCGACCCGGGTCGGCTGGTCCCACACGCCGCGGCCGTTCACGTCCAGGCTCCATTGCGGCTGGCCGCGGCCTCGATGACGCGCGTCGCCAGGTTGAGGTAGGCGCTGCGGAGCTCGCCGCTCACCTCCGTGATCGCCACGCGCTGCACCAGCGCCAGCGTCGCCCGGTCGTCGTCCGGCACCTCGACCAGCGCGGCCACGGATCCCCGGATCCGGTCCAGCATGCCCCGCACCTGGGGCGCGTCCCGGATCTGCCGGATCCGCGGCACGATGTACGACACGACGACCGGCTTGCCCTGCACGGTGTCGGCGTCCAGGTACTCGATCGCGCCCAGCAGCGCGGTGGGGTCGGCGGTCGTGGGCAGCACGAGCACGTCGGCCTCACCGATCCAGGCGGCGGCGACCGCGGCCTCAGCCGACGTGAACGCGGGCAGGCGGTTGGGGAGGTCCACCACGACGGCCGCGTGCCGTCCCTTCAGGTAGCTTGCGACCCGCTGGATCTGGGCCGGCGCATAGCCCTCCCCGGCCTCACGGGACTCCGGGTAGACGGCGAGCGCCGGCGTCTCCGCGAACGCCGGCCCGGGTGGCTCGCGGCCGGCCATGAGGCTGCGCACGACGTCGCGCATGGTCGGCGGGTCACCGCGAACGTCCAGCCGGCCCCAGGCGTCGGGGTTGCCGATGTTGGCGTCGACGAGCGCGGCCGTGTGCCCGAACTGGTCGACCGCCTCGCCCAGGATGGCCGCGACGGCCGCGGCGCTCGCCGTCTTGCCGACGCCGCCCTTGCGGGAGACGACGGCCGCCACGACCGGCTTGCAGGCGAGGACCGCCTGGCCGAGCTCGGCGCTGACGGGCGCGCGCCGTCCCTGGCCCAGGCGGTCCAGGATCTGCCGCGGGTCCATCGCCGACCGGGTCGCGGCGAGCATGGGTCGCGGCCGCTGCTCGACCGCGACGGCGTTTCGCTGCTCTTCGCCCAGCAGGGCCCGGCGGGACAGCGTGGGCGCGTCCCGGCCGAAGGAGCCGTGCGGGCCGGGCGGCGCGGACGCTGGGCCGGCCGGGTCGACCGGCTCCGCGCGGGCCAGGAGCTCGAAGGGGTCCAGGATCACGCTCCGCTCGGGAGCCACGTGCGCCGGCGCCGGGGGCGGCGGGGGCGGCGCCGCCCGCGGTCGCTCGAACGGCGCCGGGACCTGGGGCGGGGGTGGGGGTGGGAGCGGTGGCGGGAGCGCAGGCCGGGGCGACGGCGCCGATGCCTGGGGCGGGGCGGCGGTGGGCAGCGGGACCGGCGGCAGGCTCGGCCGCTCCTCACGCGGAGGCGGGCCGGCGGAGCGCTCGAACGAGGCGGGCGGCAGCGCCCGCGACGACGGGCCGCGCAGCGCCAGCTCGGCGAGCTGGCGGGGGTCGTCGTCCACCGTGGCGATCACGTTCGAGAGGTGCCCGTAGATGTTGAGGCCCGCCTCGTCGGGCACGGCCACGATGAAGTCGGCGTCCAGGCCGGGGATCCAGCCCGGCAGGTCGTCCTCGTGCGCGGCCAGCACGACCGGGCGGCCGGTGGCCGTCGCCATGCGGTCCCACCACTCGTCGAGCTCGGCGGCCTGCCGGCCCGTCGCCGACAGGAACGCCGCGCCGGGCACCGGCGAGATGAGCGTCTCCACCGTGCCCGGCGGCGACTGCCGGGCCAGGGTCGCCGCGGCCACCCAGGCGTGCGGCTCCTCCAGGAGGATCAGGAACGTGCGCCGGCGTGCGCTGTCAGCGGCCAAGGAAGCTCTGCGCCTCCTGCACCGTGCCGCCCGACATCCCGACCGTGTCCGCAGCGTGGTGCGCCGCACCGGCCACGAGGATCAGCAGCCCGGTGGCGAGCGCCGATCCCTCGCGGAACCGCCGGCTGGTCGCCACCCGGCTCGCCAGCTCCCAGCCCAGCGTGGCCAGGCTCCAGCCCACCGCGGCCAGCACGATGGTCCAGACGAGCAGCTCCAGCGCGGCCAGCGTGTCGCCGGCGGTCGGCCAGCCGCCGCCGAGGAACGCGAGCGCGGGACCTGGGTCCGGGCGGCCGAGCGCCAGCGCTGCCGCGCCGAGCTGCGCGGTGCTGACCAGGACGGGAATGCCGACGCGGTTGATCACCGGGAGAAAATTCCTGCGAGGGAGGCTACCAGCGGAGCGCCGATCAACACGAGCACCGGGACGATCATGAGTCCCATCGGGACGACGATGAGGGTCTTCGCCTGCGCCGCCGCCACCCTGGCGGCGGCCAGACGCTCGCCGTAGCTGGCTCTCGCCAGCCCAGTGTAGACGTCCTGGCCGGCCAGGCCGCGTTCGGTCACGCGTCGGACGGCCGACCCCAGCGCACTGAACATCGGCACGCCGTAAGCCTGACCGATTCGCTCGTACTCCAGCGCGGTGCTCCGCGGGCCGCCGCCCGCGTGACGGTCCACCAGCGGGCGCCACGAGTCTCCCGACAGCAGCTCGTGCAGCGTCCGGTCGCGCTGGCAGCGGGCGAAGATCAGCAGGGCCTCGGAGACCGGGACCCGGTGGTGGAACGTCATCACCGCCAGGTGAGGGAGGCTGTCGGTCACCGCGCGGCCCAGCGCCCGCTGCCGCTCGGCCGCGCGGGCGCGCAGGCGGACGTACGCCAGCAGGGCGATGCCGGCGGCCGCGACCAGGCCGGCTGCGGGCGGCAGCACCGGCCGCTGGCCCGACACCACGGCCAGCTCGTCCACCGCCAGGACGGCCGTCAGCGCGAAGCCGGCGTACGCCGCGGTGCGCAGCAGCCACCCGGTCGGGCTCTCCCCGCGGGCCGCGATCGCGAGGAGGCGGCCCACGTCGGTCTCCTCCTGCACCCGGCGCAGCAGCGGCAGGCGATCCCCCAGCCGGTCACCGAGGGGCCGGCGGTCGGCCAGCCCGCGCAGGCGGGCGAGGCGCTGCCAGCTGAGCACCGCCGGGTGCGTGTACAGGCCCAGGTACCAGAGCGCGAGCACCCAGGCCCCACCGACGGCGACCGCGATCAGGGCACGCGTCAGGTCAGGCAATGAGCGCCTCCGTCTCGCGCCGGAGCGCGTCGATGTCCCAGGCCACCCACCGCAGCGGCCGCGCGACCTGGCCGATCACCCACACCAGCGCCAGGTACATGGCGAAGACCGCGAGCAGCACGAGCTGGCCGGCCACCGAGAGGTAGAAGGCCTGCATGCTGGGCACGCGCATCACGGCCGCCAGCAGCACCGCCATGATGACGCCGATCGCGAGCGCGGCCGCCCGCTGCTGGGCGACCGTGGCGTGGTTCTCCTCCTGCACCTCGACGCTGACCTGGAGCAGGGGCCGGAGGACCTCGTCGACGACGCGGACGAGTGCCATGGGGTCGCGCGTGCGCGCGATGAGCAGCGCCGTGACCACCAGGTCGACCAGCGGCGAGCGGGCCCGGCGGGCCACCTCGGCCAGGGAGGCCGCCACCGGGGCGTCGCCGGCCAGCGGCGCCAGCACGTGGCGCAGCTCCGGCGCCGGTCCGCGCGCCGCCTCCCGGAGGGCGCGGTCGAGCGCCAGGTTCGACTGCCGCATCAGGTCCCGGACCTCGGCCACGAAGCCGGCCAGGCCGCGCTCCATGGCCAGCCGCCGCCGGGCCGCCCGGCCGGCGAGCAGCCAGGGCAGGCCGAAGAGCCCGAGCGCCGCCGCGCCCAACGTGAGCGTGGGCACGCCCGTCAGCGCGCCGGCGGCCAGGCCGGCGCCCGTGCAGAGCAGCCGGAGCAGCAGCCAGCTCCGCAGGCGGAGCCCGAGGCTCTGCGCGAGGTCGCGCTGCCGCTCGAGATAGGAGCGGATCAGCGCTCGCGAACGGCGCCGCGTGCTCGTCAGCGGCACACCCAGGAAGAGCGCGGCCGCGCCCGCCGCCAGCGCCAGGACCAGGACGATCTCTGCCGCCAGGACGAGCGGCGGCGCGGGCCGGACGAGCCCGAGATCAGGCATGGGGCACCTCGTCGCCGGGCAGGTGGGGGCCGAGCCTGGCCCGCAGCCGCGGCGGCAGGTCCCCGGTCAGCCGGCAGACGCGGCGGAGCTGGCCCTCGGGCGCCTGGCCGTAGACCTCGACCACGTGGTCGGCCACCTCGCCCAGGGCGACGACCCCGCTCACCCGCCGGGCCCCGGACGGCCCGTGCGCGAGGTGGACCACCACGTCGATGGCCTGGTGCACCGCGCGCCTGGCGAGCTGGTGGCTGGCCGAGCTGCTGCTGAAGCGGGGCGACTCCATGACGTAGCTGGCGGCCCGCTCGACGGCGAGCACCGCGCTGTCCGCGTGGATCGTGACCATGGACCCGTCGTGCCCGGTGCTCATCGCCGTGCAGACGTCGGCCATCTCGGCGCCGCGCGACTCCCCGAGCAGGATGCGGTCCGGCCGGAAGCGGAGCGCCGCCCTGACCAGGTCCCGCATCGTGATCCCGGCGCCGTTCCGGAGGACCGCCGGGACCGTGCAGAGGTTGACGCAGAGCGGCACCCAGGGCCTGGGCAGCCGCTGGCCGGTCACGGCGTCCACCGGCCCATCACCGCGGTCGGCCTCCAGGTGCAGCTCGGCGCTGTCCTCGATGACGACCACGGTCTCGTGGTCGGGGATCATGCCGGCGAGGACGCGCATCAGGGTCGTCTTGCCGGTCGCCGTCCCGCCCGCGATCAGCAGGTTGGCGCGCCCGGCGATGCAGCCGGTCAGGAAGGCCGCCACGCCAGGGGGCATCACGGCCTGCCGGACGTAGTCGTCGAGGGTGCGCGTGGCCGCCGCCGCGGACACGCGGATGGTGGCATGCACCGCCGAGTCCCCGGAGATGGCGGGCTTGATCGCGACGATCAGGCGCATCAGGCCGCCGACCGTTGCCTCGGCGACGGGCGCCCCGTCGTTCAGCTGGGCGGCGCCGACGACGCCGACCAGGCCGAGCACCCGGTCGCGGAAGAACCCGACGACCTCCTCGTCGCTGCCGAACGGGCTGCCGGCGGCCGCGAGCAGCGCCTTCCGGCCGGCCGCGGTGACCACCCAGCTGTCGTGCCGGAAGCAGTGGATCTCCTCCAGGCCCGGCAGGAGGTACAGGAGGCGGGACAGCGGCCAGAGCCGGGATGCGCGCACGCGAGTCGCCTCGACGACCGCTCGGTGGAAGGCCGGATCGGTGCGCAGCCGCTCCTGGGTCATGGGCTGCACGCCGAAGCGCACTGGCGACTCGATCACGCGGTCGACCAGCAGGGCGACCCCCTCGGCCAGCGCTTCCTCCTCGCGCACCGAGGGCGGCAGCCCGCTCAGCCGGCGGTTCTCCTCGATGAGCTGGGTGAGGCGCTGGGCGAGGTCGCGGACCCCGTCCGGCAGCTCGGGCCAGTCGAGCGCGGCCAGCCCGGCGGGCGCGGCGGTGAGGGTGCTCACCCCGTCTCCTGGAGCGCGCCGGCGGGGTGGATCCGCAGCGTCTGCAGGAGGTCGGGCACCGCCATCGGAGTCGCGGTGTCCTCCGCGCGCATGGCCCGCCGCTCGTCCCACGGCAGCACGACGCCGATGCGGACGCCGGGCAGGTGCTCGGCCAGCGCCCTCCGCACCTGCTCGCGAAGGGCGCCGCGGCGGGTCTCGTACACCACCAGCTCCGCCTGTGGGAGCTGCGCGACCTTGAGCACCTGGATGGACTTGACCAGGCGCGCCGGACTGTCGTGCACGACGACGAAGACGCGCTGGGAGGCGCCGGAGATCGCCTCGGCCGTCCGCCGCGGCGACTCGTGGCCGGGGTGGGCGAGGGCGGCGCCGAGGTCGAGGACGACCAGCTGGTCGGGCACGGAGCGAAGGGCGGGCACCAGCCGCGGCAGGAGCTCGGCGAGGCCGGGCCCGCTGAAGCCCTGGAGGCCGGCGACGACCCTGAGCCGGGGGCGCACGGCGACCGGGACCGCCTGCTGCTCGACCATCGCGGCCGAGACGGCGAGGGTGCCGAACAGGTTGCCGATGCCGAGCCCACCGAAGTCGAGCGCGATGGCGTCCGCCAGGGTGCCGGTGCCGGACATGTCGGCGTCGACCAGCAGCACGCGGCGCTGCTCGGCGGCGGCCCAGGCCAGGCTGAGCGCGAAGCCGGTGGAGCCCTGGCCGTCCTTGGTGGTGAGGACGCTCACGATGGTCGTCATCGCGGGGTCGGCCTCGGCGTGGGCGTGGGCACCGGGGCCGGCGTCGCCTGGGGGAGCGGCGGCGGGCCGGAGCCGGCCAGGACCGAGCCGGTCTGCGAGGTGCCCGAGAGGCTGGCGATGGCGTCGCCGACGGCGACCGCCGGGCTCGGTGGGACGCCGACACCGGTGCTCTTGGCTGCGAACAGCGACACGT
>Ga0066903_100006048_pt1 | contig 10646 bp, 6 predicted proteins | sample PanSoiMetaGPlot1_FD_67491 | JGI IMG/M metagenome (GOLD analysis project Ga0066903, IMG submission 67491) | Tropical forest soil microbial communities from Panama analyzed to predict greenhouse gas emissions - Panama Soil - Plot 1 (version 2) | ecosystem: Environmental > Terrestrial > Soil >...
CATCTGATTTGCGCGCGCCCGGATCGAGCAATCTCGGGATACCGGCAAGGATACAGGACAAAGACCAACGTTTTGGAGGACAGGTCCTGGGAAGAATTCCCCGAATCTGCAATGTGGGTGGAACGATTCTCGGGATCTCTCCACTCCGCTTCAGACTCCCGCAAGCGGGAGTCTGAGGCTCCGGTCGAGATGACAGAACTCGGCGGTGTGGAACTCTAGCAGTTAAGAGCAAAGGCCATTGAGAACATAAGAGCAAAGGTCACTAAGAGCAAAGGCTACGGGGCAGCAGGTGCGGAAAGCGCTGCGCAAAACTTTGTTCTGAGTGCGTCCCTTCCTTACGATCCGCGTTCATTCCAGAGTTGAACAACAGTATATGGAATTGACTCCGGTTCAAAGGTAACGGTGGGAACTTGTGCCGTCACAAGACGCATCTAATTCTTCAACAAGGCGCGACATGAGTATCCACCTCGGTGTAGACGTTGTTATCTTTACCGTCCACAAGTCCGCGCTGAAGGTTCTGCTGACCAGGCGCGCCAAGCCTCCCTTCAAAGGACGCATGGCGATCCCAGGCAGATCGATTCGCGCAGATGAAACGCTGGAGCGGGCAGCGATGCGCGAGCTCAGGGAAGAGACGGGCGCGCGCCACGTGTACCTGGAACAGCTGTACTCGTTCGACGATCCCCACGATAAGCGAGGCCGCACGGTCACGGTGGCGTACTACGCTCTGGTACCGGGAAACGGTGCAGCACCAAGTCCAAGCAACGGCTCCGGCTTGGAGTGGCGCCGCGCGGACCGGCTGCCGCCGCTGGCCTTCGATCAGCGCCAAATCGTGGATTATGCGCTGGAACGCCTGCGCAACAAGCTGGAATACACCACGGTAGGCTTCCAGTTGCTCCCGCGAAAATTCACACTGCCTGAGTTGCAAGCCGTGTATGAAACCATCCTAGGCAAGAAGCTGGACAAGCGAAATTTCCGCAAGAAGATGGACCTGCTGGGAATCCTGAAGCCCTTGCGTGAGTATCGGCGCACCGGGCGTAAACCGGCGCGGCTTTACAGTTTTGTTCCTAAGAAGTTTGAGAAGCTGAAGGACAAGGGGATCCTTTTTCCGTTCTGATTTTCTCATTGGCAGGAAGCACGGGCCGGGAGATCGGGAGATCGGGTCATCGGACCATCTGTGCCCACCCAGCGGACTTTACTTATGCAGCAGCCAAAGTTCATTCGTCCCCTGCGGGGACTGGCTCTTCTTACATCGCGCTTTCCCGCCGTTGAAAACGGCGGGCTATTATCATCCGTCCCGTCATGCGGGACTGAAGCAATGTCGGGACAGCCATTTGCTTTCCAGCGGACTTTACTTATGCAGCAGTCAATCGCTAGCGACAATTCAAACGTGGTTGGTCCTGGGGACGGCAAACACGCTGATAGGGATCCCTCGCTCCGCCTCGGGATTTCAGAAGTAGGATCCCTCTCCCGCGTTGCGGGATTCGGGATTGCAGAAAAACGCTACTCCTCATCTTTATCCTTCGACGAAACCGTTGCTCGCGGTGACGCCACGATTGCCATCACCTTGACCTCGGGCAGACTGGCTTTCTTTAGCTGGGCGTTGAGGGCAGGGATGTCCTTGGCCGCGATGGCTTGCCAGGTTTGCATCAGGGGCGGCAGTTGCCGCTCGAGATCTGTGAGCGCGCCGGCTGCCTGGGTTGTAGGAGCAACGTCGGCTTCCTGGAGAACGTTCAAGAGCGCGAGATAGCGAGCGCGTGTGCCGCTTAAGGTAGGGTTGTCGGCGCCCGCGCCGGGACGGCGGCCGACACTGCCACCGGCGATCGCCTGTACTTTCTGATCAAGCGCGTTTACAGCGGCCAGCACTTCCCCCTGGGCGCTTTTCTGCAGTTCGCGAAGCTGCCGGCGCACTTCGTTGGCCTGCTCAGTGGCAGGAGCCAAGGTCAGCAGTTGGGTGTAAAGCTGGTGGGAGAGCCTTGCCTGCTGGTCGAGCGCCGCGGTCGGAGTCTTTACGCGTGGATCCATCTTTATGGTGAGGGGCTGAGAATAAGACTTGCCATTCGCCGTCAGCACAACGGAGTATTGCCCCGGCAGCACCCAGGGTGCAGTTGGCTGAGGAGCGGTATTGTGGGCCACGGCGGCGATGGGATACTCGGCCTCCACTCCGGGGAGAGGCGCATAGTGCAGGTCCCACAGCCAGCGGTGCGTACCAACCGACGCGGAGAGCGCTCGCGACGGACGCACCCAGTAGGTGGGAATGTTCAGCATGGGATCAATGCCTTGAGGCTGGTCGGCGCTGGAATACTTGCGTACCAGTTTGCCGACACTGTCTTTGATTTCCAGAGTTACCGGCGTAGCGCTCGGCGAGGCGAGGTAGTAGTCGATCACAGCGCCATCGGGAGGGTTTTCACCGGCAGAGTAGTCGGGAGGCAGCGGCGTATCGGTATTCATGTTCCAACGGACGCGGACGGCAGTCTGCGGCTTGAAGAGGAAGGCATCGGCGGAAGTGACCTTGGCTTCGATCTGGCGCAGGGGGGTGATGTCATCCAGGATCCAGAAGCCGCGGCCGTGCGTGGCGGCAACAAGATCGTCGTCTTTAACAATGACATCGCGAACGGAACTGGCGGGCATGTTCAAACGCAAGGATTGCCAGTTTTCGCCGTCATCGAAGGAGAGGTAGACGGCGCGCTCAGTTGCGGCAAAGAGCAGGCCCTTGCGCCTGGGATCTTCACGCACGGCATTCACGTTTTCATTTGCCGGTATGCCGTTGACGATCTCGGTCCAGGTCTTGCCGGAATCTCGGGTGCGCAGGATGTGGGGGCGCAGATCATCGAGCCGGATGGTGTTGATGGCAGCGTAGGCGGTCTGGGCATCGAAGTGGCCGGCTTCAATGACCGAGACTTTCTGGAACGGCGTCATGGTTGAGGGCGTGACCTCTGTCCAGTGCGTGCCGCCATCGGTGGTGATATGGATGAGGCCGTCGTCGGTACCGGCCCAGATGCGGTTGATGTCCAGCGGGGAGAGGGCCACGCTGTAGATCACGCCGCGCTGCGAAGGTTGCGCTGTGGTTTCATTGCGAAACTTGCCGATGTTGGCGGGCAATGTGAAGGTCTTGCGCGTGAGATCGGGGCTCACCTGCTTCCAATTCTGCCCGCTGTCGGCGGTCTTCCAGAGGGTGTTGGCGGCGAAGTAGAGGATGTGGGGATTGATGGGGGAAAAAACGATGGGTTCGGTGCGCAGCACGCGGAATTCCGGTCCGCGGAACGGCTTGGGCATGATGTTTTGTGCCTGGGCGGTGCGGCGATCGTAGCGTGTGAGCTTGCCGCCATAAACGATATCGGCATCCAGCGGATCAGGGACCACATAACCATATTCCTCGGCGGCTACGGGATGCCACTCGCGCATGGTTACCTGTCCATCATTGCCACGGCTGGCGACGCAGGCGGAGCCGCTCTCCTGTTGGCCGCCGCAGAGGCGGTAGGGAAATGCGTTGTCAGCGTTCACGTGGTACATCTGCGCGGTGGGCTGGTTGTACCAGGAACTCCAGGTCAGGCCGCCGTTCACGGTGATGATGGCGCCCTGATCGCTGGCTAACAGGATGGTTTGCGGGTTGTTGGGGTTGATCCAGATGTTCTGGTAGTCATCGCCGCCGGGCGCGCCGCGGAAGCCGGTCCAGGTTTTGCCGCCGTCGGTCGATTTCCAGGTGACGGTGCTGACCATGTAAACGATATTGGGGTTCTTGGGATCGAAAGCCGGGACAGAAAGGTCACCGCCGCCAATGCGGCCGGCGGGACGAGGATCGGAAGTGGCGACGGTCCAGTTCTTGCCGGCGTCACTGCTGCGATAGAGCTTTACGCCTTCTTTGGTGGCAACGGAGGCAAAGAGCATGAGGGGATTGCTGCGGGAGATACCGATATGAGCCTGAACGATCTCCTTGGGCAGGCCGCCGGTTAAGGGCTGGAAGGTGGCGCCGCCGTCGGTGGACTTAAAGACGCCTCCGTTGCTTCCATTCCACGCGCCGTTTTCCCAGGGACCCTGCCGTGCCTCCCACAAGGTGGCATAAACGATGTTGGAGTCGGTGGGATCGATGAGCACATCATCGGCGCCAACATTCTCGTCCTTGCCCAGGACTTTCTGGAAGGTCTGGCCGCCATCGGTGGAGCGGAAGACGCCGCGTTCTTCATTGGGTCCATAGGGATGCCCGGAGACGGCAGCAAAGACCTTGTTGGGGTCATGCGGATCGACGGCGAGCGCTGGAATCTGCTGGCCATCGCGGAGTCCCAGGTGAGTCCAGGTCTTGCCGGCATCGATGGATTTATAGATGCCGTCGCCAACAGAGAGATCGGGACGATGGAGGCCTTCGCCGCTGCCCGCGTAGACGACGTTCGGGTCCGATTCCGCTACGGCTACTGAGCCGATTGAGCCGGTCGGTTGCTGATCAAAGATGGGAGTCCAGGTGCGGCCGTAATCGTTGGTCTTCCACACCCCGCCATTGCACACTCCGATATAGAAAACGTTGGGCTGGCTGGGCACGCCGGCGGCGGCGCGGGTTCGACCGCCGCGATAAGGACCGATGCCGCGCCAATGCAACGATTGCAGCAGGGAAGGATCAAGGTGCGCAAGCGGAGCCGGCTGGGGAGCAGCCTGGACTTTGGCCGAGGCCTTTGTGGACGGCGCTTTCCTGGGCTGCTGAGCGGTCGCGCATAAAACAGCAGTAAAGACAAAAGCAAGAGCGGTAAGCCGGCGTAGATGCGAATTCATGGTAGACCCTCCCAACCAACGACAAAGGAGGATACCGCAGGCGGAAAGTCAAGTAAATGAGGGGGTTGGTCGCAGCGTGCAGGCCCTAATGCCTCAACTCCGAAACCTATCTGTTGAAAATAATGAGGTCGCACCCCCAAATATGAAAGTCTACAATAAGGGCACGATGGCATTGATCTCACGGTTGGCTGGGGAAGGGATCGGCCCTTTCAAGAGCTTCGACTTCGATTTTTCCGACGAGGCGGGTAAGCCTCACCCTGGCCCACATGTCTTTGCGGGCGTAAACGGCTCAGGTAAGTCCACGATTCTGCGGATATTAGCTTGGATGTTCGAGTGGCCTGGTTCTGGAGACGGGTTTCAATGGGAGGAGTGGCGCCACCTGATCCGGGGACACGAACGCACTCGGGCAATGGCGGTAGTTGAATTGTCGGCCGGCAAGCCATTCGTCTGGGCAAAGACGATGGATACAAGCGACGGCTGGGAAGGTGGTTTGCTGAGTTGGGTAAAGCGGTGCCTGGCGGCAAGAAAACCCGAAGCACTAAGAGGCACCGTGGAGATTCTTGATCAATATCCGCACCCAAGGGAGTTTTTCGTCCATACCACCTTCAGCGGCTCAAAGGCGAATGATATCTGGGAAGCCCCGCGACCCCTTGCAGCGTTTTTGATCATTGGAGGCCCCTCAAAGATGCCACTGGACTGGTCGCGGCAGGCCCTTGTCGCCGGATACAGTCCGTCGAGAGCGCTTAAGCACCTGCCGAAGGTAGACCTCCAGGCGCAACTCAAGAGCCCATTCGAGAATGCCTTGTCATTTGAAACAACCGTTCAGAACGAAGCTGTTCAGAGCTGGTTGCTTGGTCTATTTAGTAAGAGAGCCATCGCTCGAGAGCGGCAGCAAAGTACGTCGAAGTACGCGGCTGCGCTAAAGAAGTTTGAGCAGGCGCTTCGACTGATGTGCGGCGAGGACATTGAGTTTAACGTCGACATCGAGCCTTCTCTCCAGCCCAGACTCCAGATCCACGGTAAGAAGCTCGATTTTTCGCAAATACCTGATGGAGTTCGTAATATTGTCGGTTGGCTGGCAGATTATCTTATGCGCATGGATGCGCACTCGGATGGAGAGCACCTTCCAGCCCTGTTGATGCTTGACGAGATTGATGCTCACCTGCATCCAAAGTGGCAGAGGGCTGTTCTGCCCTCTATCAAAACGGCACTGCCAGAGATGCAGGTCTTTGCCACGACGCATTCCCCATTTGTTGTCTCTTCATGCCGGGGAGCAAGAATTCATGTCCTAGAGCTCAATACTGACGGAAGCGCCAGCCATCGTCCCCCCGAAAATGCTCCGATTGGTGAAAGCGTCCAGGCGACGATGAAGGATATCTTTGGAGTAAGCAGCCGCTTCGACATAGAGACTGAGGCGTTGTTGGAAGAATGGAACCGACTTCGCCGCAATCAGGTAAAGGGGACGCTCTCCTCGAAAGAAAATGCCAGAATGACGGAGTTGACAAAGGATTTAAGTCTTAGGAGCGAAGAGCTTAGACAGATCGTCGCTCCGTCGGTTCAGATAAGCAAATCTGTGATTTCAGCGCTCGAATCCCAATCTGAATCCACGCGCCGAGGCATACGAACCAAGGCGAGGAAGTAAAAGAGAGGTAAGTCTATTTGGTTAGGCTAGTTCGCCCGGCGGAGCCCGCCCGCCTAATTCGCCACGGGGGCCGGTGGACCAAGCGCTGGACTGATAGCCTGAATAACGGCGAGAGAATCGAATGGGCCACCCGTGTTGCGAAGGCGACCTTGCGTGGTCCGCTGCTGGCCTTCGCCTACGGAAAGTGCGCATTCTGCGAGAACACTCTCAACCTTACATCGTTCATTGAAATTGAGCATTACCATTCCAAGATCGTTCGTCCTCAGCTTGTGTTTGACTGGCACAATTTATTCCCGATCTGCGGGATGTGCAATCAGACAAAGGGCGATGTTGACCACGACGGCCGGTTGTTGAAACCTGATACGGAAGATCCGGAAGTGCTCTTATGGCTACATCCCGGGACGGGTGAACTCCAGCCTCATCCAACGCTCGACGAAGCCACGGCGCACCGTGTTTTGGAGACAGCCACCGCCTACGACCTTCAGCGAGGCCAGCTATGCGCAGCACGAATCCGTACGATGGAAGAGGTCAATCGTTGGCTGAGGCGGGTTGCGCGCGAAAACCCGATCTCTGAGGAGAGCAGTCAACAGTGGAACGCTATGGTCCACCCATCTGCCCCCCTGAAGTTTGTGATCCGGCATGTTCTTACACTAAGCGGGCAGGGAGATCTGGCGGAAACGGATCGCCGGGCATTTTTGGGTGCGGTCTAAGCAGCTGATCCAGTCGGACGTGCCAGATTCGTATCTCTCCAGGTATTAACAGGTATTAAGAAGACAGCGGGCTGGGGGGCCAAGATCTAATCGCCAAGAGGGAACCGGGAGCGCAGGGCCGAGACGAAACTACGATTCGCCTTCTGGGAGACAAGCTCGACCGGGGACGTGGCATATTTCCAGGCCATCCAAAGGGTTGCAGTGAGCAGGGCGCTGGTAATCGCGAAATTCTGCCAGCTATTGAGCGCCCATTGCCCGCGCCAGCTCAGAGTAAAAGCGCTTGAGAATGGCTTGAGATAAGGAATGGGCCAGCTATAGCCTTCAGGGCCGCGGGCGCCAACCAGATCCGCCCAACAGATGCAAATGGAAGTTCAGAAAGACCAGCCCAGCGGTTTTCCATCGCTGGTGAGACACCAGGAAGGCAACGAGAGTAACCAAGAGAGCGAAGGCCAGGGTGTGGAGGGAGTGGTGATACTGGGAGAACCATAGGAGAGGATGGCTGGAGTTACCGGGTAAGCAATTCAGGGATTGCTCCAAGTCCGTCCACGTCTGGCGCTATAGCCGCGGCTACCACCAGAGCCTTGTCTCGCCGGCTCAGCGACGTGGCGCCGGCGAGCACCCATCCGGCCAGGAAGTGGGTTACGGGGCTCATTGCGGCTAAGTTTACATTGATTTCTTGTGAAGGTGGTTTTGGTATTCGTGGTTCTTGTGCGGCCCTCCGGGGCTAAAGCCCCGGTTCTCTCAGAAGCTCTAACGCAGGCCTAAAGGCCTGCTCCACCCCTAAGGCCACAGCGGCTAGTTAGCCGTCACAGCTAACGCCTGCCGTCCGAATCGTTCTGATCACCGCGTCGGTATGGGCTGCAATTCAAGCGTTTTTTGGGCGTCTATATCTCTTAACCCCGCAGTTTCGGCAGTTTCCACGGTAGAGCAGGAGAGGAACGCGAGGTCCAAATCTCAAGCGGGTTGGAAAGAAAGGAGTTAGAAACTGAGATCTGGTGATCTGGTGATCTGGTGATCGGGTGATCTGGTGATCGGACGTGGAGGGTGCAGGGGTGGGAGCCTCCGATCTGTTTCACAAGCAGCGACGGGCCAAAAAACGATGCCATTGCCACGTACTTTTGTGTCGGCGAAAGGTTCTAACGAGGTACTTACAAACCTGCAGCACGTAGTAACATCGAAAGAAACTGCGCGAAAGAGTAAGGACCAGTGGGCGACAACGGGAACGAAGCAATTAAAACAGTATCTTTGGTCCGCCACTACCGGCTGGGTCGTTCGGTGATCCCGGCGGTGGACGGCGTGAGCCTGGCTGCGAAGCGGGGCGAGTTTATTGCTCTGCTGGGTGCGTCAGGCTCGGGGAAGTCGACCTTGTTGAACCTGATCGCCGGGCTGGACCGTCCGGATGCCGGCGAGATCGTGGTGGATGGCCAGGATTTGGCGTCGATGGACTCGCGGCAACTGGCTCAATACCGGCGCCATACCGTGGGCATGGTCTTCCAGTCCTTTAACCTCGTGCCGAACATGACACTCTACGAAAACGTGGAGCTGCCCATGCGTTTTGCGGAGACGCCTCGGCGCGACCGTAAGAGCCGGGCCCTGGAGGCTCTGCGCCGCGTAGGGTTAAGCGACCGCATGCACCACCGGCCCAGCGAGATGTCCGGTGGTGAACAACAGCGTGCCGCTCTCGCCCGTGCGCTGGTGAACGAGCCCAAGATCCTTCTGGCCGATGAGCCCACGGGCAACCTCGATTCCAAGACCGGTACTGAGATCATGGATCTCATCCGCGAACTGAACCGCACTCTGCAGATGACTGTAGTGATGGTGACCCACGAAAAACCGCTGGCCGAGCGTTATGCGGGCCGACTGATCTTCCTGGGCGACGGCAAACTACTGAGTGAGACGGAAAACAACAAACTGGGGGCGGCGCGGTGAAACTTTACGACATGGTAGAACTCGCCGGCCGCAACCTGCGCGAGGCCGGCTTACGCAACTCGCTTACCACACTGGGCATCGGCGTGGGTGTGGCGTCGCTGGTGGCTATGCTTTCGCTGGGCATCGGCCTACAGCAGTTTTTCAATCGTCAACTGGGGCGCTCCGGCCTGTTCGATTCCATCTTCGTTACACAGCGACAGGAATTTCGCGGCTCGCGTCCGCAGCCAGCCGACCTGACTCCGCCTAAGCCTCTGGATGATTCGGCGCGCAAAGCTTTCGAGGGAATTACCGGAGTCGACGAAGTCTATCCATACTTCAGTGCAGTGGGAGAGTTTCGTCTGGAAGGAAGCAAGCCTGACGAATCGCATTTCAGTATCGTTGGAGGGCTTCCTCCTTCGGCTCGGGGCAGCGAGGCCTTTGACGATTTCCAGGGCGAGTTCTATTCGGGAGATAACGTCGCTGAAGTCATCATTCTTGCTGATTTCGGCCGGCTGCTCCTGAACCTGCCGCCGGAGCCGGCAAATTCAGACGCCAAGCTGACACCGGAACAGGTCAAGCAGCTTCTGGGCAAGAACCTGGTGTTCCGTTACGCCCAGCGCTCGGCCGAAACCGCGGCCCCCGCCCCAGCCGCTGCAGGAGATGCCGCAGCCACTGATTCTTCGGGTTTCAATATTGTGCGCAAGGACCAGAACCTGAGAATCATGGGGGTGGTGAACAGCGAGCCGTATCGGGGATTGCGGCAGGGACGCACCTCGGTTCTGCTCCCCAACGCCTTTGCTGAAGGGCTGAATATGATCCAGCCGGGCGACGTGCGCAGTCTTATACGACCTGGACAGGGAGGCAAGGTTTACAGCAGCATCGTGGTGCGTGTCACCAAGAGCAAGAAGGTGCCGGAGGTGGAAGACCAGATCAAGAAGCTGGGCTACAACGCCTTCTCGATCGTTGATGCATCGCGCAATCTCACGCTGGCCTTTACGTTTCTCGATTTGTTCCTGGGAATCTTCGGCAGCCTGGCGCTGGCGGTGGCCTCGCTGGGCATCGTAAACACGCTGGTGATGGCTATCCTGGAACGTCGCCGCGAGATTGGAATCATGAAGGCACTGGGCGCGAGCGACGGCGATGTGAAGTGGATCTTCTTTGTAGAGGCCGGCTCGATGGGCGTTCTGGGTGGAGGCCTTGGCGTTGCGCTGGGCTGGTTGATTGGCCGCGTCATTAACTTCGGGACCAACGTTTATATGCACCGGCACGACTTGAGATCGCAGGATTTCTGGTATGTGCCGTTGTGGCTGATTTTGGGTGCGCTTGCCTTCTCCGTGTTGGTGAGCTGGGTGGCGGGAATGTATCCTGCATCGCGTGCGGCGAAGCTCGATCCGGTGGAGGCGTTGCGGCACGACTGAGTTTGGAGATCGAGCCATCGGGAGATCGGGCCATCGGTCCATCGGCAAACCCATGTGGGTTCGATGACGAGATGTTCCGATGATCCGATGGTCCGATGACCGGATCCTGGTTCCGTGTGGTGGTGCGATGTTCAGGTATTTGTTTTCGTTTGTGCTTCTTTTGTCCAGCCTGCCGGCATTCGCTGCGGGGCGGACGCAGTGCGGAACGCT
>Ga0066903_100006050_pt1 | contig 10644 bp, 8 predicted proteins | sample PanSoiMetaGPlot1_FD_67491 | JGI IMG/M metagenome (GOLD analysis project Ga0066903, IMG submission 67491) | Tropical forest soil microbial communities from Panama analyzed to predict greenhouse gas emissions - Panama Soil - Plot 1 (version 2) | ecosystem: Environmental > Terrestrial > Soil >...
ATCGTCGCTTTGATCGCGGCGGTGTGGTTCTGGCACGGAGCGCAGATGGCCGAGGAGGCGAGCCGTGTAGCGGCCGAAGAAGCGAGCACGCAACGCAACGGCTTGCGGCTGTTGCAGTCCCGTTTTTTGGCCGATCTCGCGAACCAATACAGCAGCGATGGTGATGCGGGCACGGCCATGCTGCTTGCCATCGAAGCACTGCCAGATACGCGTGGCGGCATCGAACGACCGCTAGCACCGGAGGCCGAGGTAGCTCTGTTTAGAGGCTACAATAGGCTCCACGAGTCAGCAGTCTTAAAAGGAGGCAAAGGCATCGTGTGGAGCGCGACCTTTGCGCCGGATGGCCGGCGCGTGCTGACGACGTCTGATGATGGCACGGCGCGTGTGTGGGACGCCGAGAATGGGAATCAGCTTGCCGTTTTTGAGGGACATGCGGAGCCGGTGCGAGTTGCAGCTTTCAGCCCCGATGGCCGGCTCCTGGTCACCGCCTCCGCAGACCACACGGCGCGGCTGTGGAACGTCGAGGCAAGGAGTACGTCCGTCGTTCTTGAGGGGCACAGCGAGGCCGTGCGTGACGCTGCTTTCAGTCCGGACGGGCAGCGCGTAGTCACGGCTTCTGATGACAACAGCGCCCGCGTTTGGAGTTCGCGGACCGGCAAGGAGAGCGCTTTTCTCAGGGGGCACGGAGGAACGGTGCGGAGCGCCGCCTTCAGCCCCGATAGCCGTCGCGTCGTGACAGCGTCGGACGACGGTACGGCTCGTGTGTGGGATCCTGAGAATGGCAAACAGCTGGCCGTTCTTCAGGGTCATACGGAGCCGGTGCGGGTTGCGGCCTTCAGCCCCGACGGCCAGCAGGTGATAACCGCTTCCGAGGACAACACGGCGCGCCTGTGGAGCGTTGACACGGGCCAGCAGCTGGCAGTCCTCGAAGGGCATCGCGCGGTAGTGTGGAGCGCCGTGTTCAGCGCCGATGGCCAACGTGTCGTGACGGCATCCGATGATAACACCGCCCGCGTCTGGGACGCCCGGACCGGCAAGCAGATGGTTGTCCTCGCGGGACATGTCGGACCGGTGAGCAGCGCCGTGTTCAGCCCTGACGGTCGGCGCATTGCAACTGCATCTAAGGACAACACCGCCCGCATCTGGGACGCTCAGACCGGCAGGCAGCTGGCCGTTCTCGCCGGACATATCGGGGCGGTGAACAGCGTTGCGTTCAGCCCGGATGGCCTGCGTCTGGCAACAGCGTCCTCTGATGGTACGGCGCGATTGTGGAACATCAACACTGTGACGACGATGCTCGAAGGTCATACTGGCCCGGTTCTTGGCGCCGTGTTCAGCGCCGATGGCCAACGTGTCGTGACGGCATCCGATGACAACACTGCCCGCGTCTGGGATGCTCAGACCGGCAGGCCGACGGCGCTCCTTCGTGGACACGATGGGCCGGTGGGCAGCGCCGTATTCAGCCCGGATGGCCGGCGCGTGTTGACGGCATCCCGTGATCGCACGGGGCGCGTCTGGGATACCGACAACGGAAAGCAGCTTGCCGTTCTGCGGGGGCATGACGCTGCCGTGCGCAGTGCTGCCTTCAGCCCAGACGGAAGGCGCATTGTGACGGCGTCCGATGACGGGACCGCCCGCGTTTGGGACGGCCACACCGGCATGCAGGTGGCAACATTGAAGGGGCATGACGGACCGGTGAGCAGCGCCGTGTTCAGCCCAGATGGTCGGCGCATTGCGACCGCGTCCGATGACAACACTGCGCGCATTTGGGACAGCCAGACCGGCAAGCAGACCACCGTTCTCGACGGGCATGTCGGGCCGGTAAGCCGCGCCGTATTCAGCCCTGACGGCTCGCGCGTGGCGACCGCGTCTTGGGACTCAACAGTGCGCTTATGGAACGCCGAATCTGGCCAGTTGACCGCACGTCTCGAGGGGCATAAGGGCCAAGTGTGGAGTGCCGCGTTCAGCCCCGATGGTCAGCACCTGATCACGACCTCGGCAGACGAGACGGCGCGTTTGTGGACCGTGGAAACAGGCAAGGAGTCTGCCGTTCTTGCGGGACATGCCGACTCGATATGGACCGGCGCGTTCAGCCCCGATGGTCAGCACGTCATTACTTCCTCCGCCGACAATACAGCGCGTTTGTGGAGTGTTGAAACGGGCAGATCGTACGCCGTCCTGGACGGGCATAACGCAGTGGTGTGGAGCGCAGCCTTCAGCCCCGATGGTGAGAGCGTGGTCACCGGCGGCGCGGATCACACGGCGCGCATTTGGCGAGTCTTTCCGACCCGGCAAACCCTCGTCGATCGCTCCAAGGAAGTGGTCCCCCGTTGCCTGACTCAGGGTCAGCGTAAGAAGGTTTTCCTCGATTGGCCGCCACCTGCTTGGTGTGTCGAATCGGAGAAGTGGCCGTACCAGACGGCCGATTGGAAAGAGTGGTTCAGGAATAAGCGCCGGGACCGGTCGTTCCGCGCCCGATACTCCCTAATTTATCATTTCGATAAGGCCGTTGGTCAGTCCACAAGCCGTTGCGAAAGCGAGGAAGAACCAATCTGCGACGTAGATAAAGATAGAAGATCAAAGTTGAGCATTCTGCCTGGCTGATTAGCGGTAGGAGGGCGATCACGCGCCTTCGGGAACTGCTGGCACGGTGGGCGACGATGCTAAGGTGAAGGCGCGGCGCAAGTGATGCGCCTCTTTACGGTCCCTAAAAATCACTCGGCTAGCCGTTGTCGGCTATGTGATCGCGATCACATAATTCGTCAATTATGTGATCGCGATCACATACGGTAGGTGGCGTTGTCGCTAATATCACCCCATCGCGCATTGTGGATGGGTGCGATCATGCCAAACGCCATTTTGAAATTGGGTGTTGGCACCTCAGCTGCCAGCAGAAGTGACCTCTGGCAGCGTCAGCGCACTCGGCACAGCCCGTGCGCAACCTCAACACAAATCAGCACAATTCAGAGCCGCTTGAGGGCTTGCCGCGCCCGATGCCCGCATCCTCATTGTGGGAATGGCCTGCCAATGTCCAAGGGCGTCCCTGCACAATTTCTCCCTTAGGTCGCTTACAAGTCGGGAGGACATGACATGTATCACCCCCACTTTTCCGTCCCGTTCGCCGTCATCGTTGCCGGCATCGCGGGTGCAAGTTCAGCCCATGCCACGGTCCGGGTGGGCTATGCCATGACGGTCGAGCGCAACGTGTCCGGCACGCTCTCCGGCCAACAGCGCAAAGTCTTCAAAGGTGACGACGTCTTCGAAAATGATTTTATCCGCACGGAGACGGAGAGTTCCGCTGGACTCCGTTTTGTCGACAAGACCCAACTTATGCTTGGACCAAGGGCAATCGCGAAACTCGATCGGCTCGTCATCAACCCGGATCAATCCGTGAGTGCATTGACGGTGAACGCCAGGCAAGGTGCCGTCCGATGGATCAGCGGCGAGTCTGCTTCCGAGGCATATCAGATCAAAACATCGACTGTTACCATAAGACCGCACGGCACGATGTTCGATGCTTTGGTTGAGCCACGAAGAACGACGATCGTACTGCAGGAGGGGATAATCGAGGTCTGCCTCATCAGCGCGCCGCAGCGCTGTCGAGTCCTGTCCCGGCGCGGCGAGCTGATCACGACGACGCTTAACGCTATCGAAGCACCGCAGCAGGGCGGGCCCGGATCACACCAGCGGGCGGATGGTACGCTCACACATCGATTTTCGACGCTTATCCCGATGACGCATCTCTTGCCCGTGGCGGTCGTTGATCCGACCCCGGTGGTCAATCCGGTTCCACCGGGCGTGATACCGCCGTCAGTGATCCCGCATCCCGACAGTCCACCCCCTCCCTACGGACAGTCGACCCCCTCGCCGGTGCCAACGTATACCGACATTCGACAGCCGCCGGCGCCAACGCATACCGACACCCCGCCGACAGGCTCGTGCGTGGACTGCGCCTACGGCGTCATTCGACAGCCGGGCGGCCCCGACGGCCCCACCGGACCTGCCGGGCAGGGCCCGAGGGCCGGCACCGTCCCGCCAACGTCCCCGCCGCCTCCCGACAGTCGACCCCCTCTCACGGGCGACCGCTACCCGACGTACCTGAAGAACGGGAACGTCGGTTCCACCGAAGACGGAGCAGCTGGCCAATTCACCGAAGACGGAGCAGCTGGCCAAAAGCACGGTAAAGTTGGCGGCGGCGCCTCGAAGGTTCTCCCGCAGCCGGCGTCCGCACCGGCAAAGGTCGATCGCGGAGCGGCAGCTGCCCCGGCTGCGCCCGCCGCCGCGGCTGCTCCAGCCGCGTCCGCAACCGGTTCCTCGAGTGTCAGGCACGTAGTCGGTAGGGTGCTGCGCGCCCCGGTGACCGCCGCGCTAGCGGTTCGGGCCCGCATTTCCAGCAGTGCGGTCAACCCTTCAACAGCGCGAGCAACTAGCCTCTCAATACCCAAAGTGAATGCCTCAACACCCACAGTGAAGGTCCCAACATCCACAGTGAAGGTCCAAACACCCACAGTGAAGGTCCCAACATCCACAGTGAAGGTCCAAACACCCACAGTGAAGGTCCCAACATCCACAGTGAAGGTCCCAACACCCACAGTGAAGGTCCCAACACCCACAGTGAAGGTCCCAACACCCACAGTGAAGGTCCCAACACCCAGCCTCAACACGCCGCACGTAAGTGCACCGCATGTCACGGTGAACGTGCCGAGCATCCGCGTTCCGACCGTTCGAGTCCCGACGATTCGATGAGTGGTCCCGTCCCGGTGGGCGGATACTAGCCCATCTACGACGGCAGTCGCAGACTGATCCAAAGTCACAATCGCCTTGAAGTACGGAGATCGTGTTTAGAGCTAAATTCGATAGTTGCGAAATGAAGCCCACGCAGATAATTTTCTAGAAAGGGCTCAATCCTGGACGGGGTCGAGCCGCCGCGGACCCGGCAGCGCGGCGAGGTTGTTCCTGTTTGATGCGCACGTACTAGCAAGCGAGCGCTCTCCAAGTGAGAAAACAAGGGGTCGCCGGAGGCGGCGACCCCCAACGGAGGGTCTATCTTTTCCCAGTTTTCGCGTCACTGGAATGATTTGCGGATACCCGCCCGTACGGCCGTGCCGAGGACGCCGGTGCGGCCGCGCACCTCTCCTTCCACATAAGCGGAGAGGCCGTAGCCATAGTCGGCGTTGAGCTTGGCATCGAACAGCCCGAAAACCTTGTCTTGGTCGGTGGGACTGAGAGGCGCCAGCGCCACAGCTAAGGTGGCGCCCGAGATTTTCACGTCGTCGTAGGCGAGCGCGGTGACAGTCGGCTCGAGCTTGACGCCGCCGCCAGCATCCCACGACGTGCCTGCGCGCAAGCCGGCCTGCACACGCCAAGCATAGCCGTCGTTGAAGCCCTGTTCGTGACCACCAGCATTCCAGAGCGAGTTCGTGTGGGTGAAGCCGGCGGTGGGCTCGATCCAGGATTGGCCCCATTCAAATTTCTGCTGGATATTCCACGCCGTGACATAGTTGTTCAGCCCCACCGATGTCGGCAAGGTCGATGGCGCAACGGTTAGGAAATCGCCCTTCCACGTAGCGTCGGTCGAGAATCCCCCGTTGACGTAGATGGCGTAGAAGCCCGTGCCCGGTCCGTCGATGCGCGCATCCGAGCCGTCGGCATTATGCGTGGTGGAGCGCATGCCGGCTCCGAGGACACCCAGAACCAGCGCGCCCGAAGGCGAGGTGAAATTGCTGAAGGTCACATCGAGACCGACCAGCCCGCCGCCGGTCAGCGTCCTGCGGCCGATATCGATGCCGTTGGAAGTGCCGGTGCGGTTCTCCCAGTCGCCGAACCCTTGCCCCCAAACCGACCACACCGGCCCGGGTGCAGCAGCTGGCGCCACCGCAGGCGCCTTAGGGAGCGGCGACTTCGAATCGGTCCTGGCATAGGCAAGTGCGTCCTGGAAGCCGCCATCGTAAAGCGGGTTACTTTCGAGCCGATCGGAGGACGGCTCCGCCGCAAAGCCGATCGGCCGGCCCGTCATGCCACTCCGGCTGCGGCCGGCCTGGATGCTATCCCTGATCGACTGGAGCTGGCTCTGCACTGCAGTCATCGATACTTGCGATGCCTGTCGAGCGGCCTGCGCGGCGTTCTGAAGAGATATCACGGAAGTGGCGCAAGCAGCCGTTACATCCGCAACCGGGTTTCCGGAGAGAACGTTTGTACTCCCCGTGCTCCCGGTGACGCACTTAAACGTGCACGCCCCTGTTGTTCCGTTGCAGGTCGCTGACGCTCCGCCGAAGGAGCACGTGACGGTTCCGTTTGGCGCCACGGGCCCGCACGCAGCGGGAAAACTCGGGGGTTGAGAGGGCGGCACAACAATCTCTCCGCCGCAGCTGACGCTTCCATCCGGAAGGGTAGTGCATTCTTGCGATTGCGCGTTCACGGGCTCGCTGCCGAGCGTCAGCAGCCACGCGACGAGCAGGCCCGCTATCGCGATACCCTTTCGAACGCCTCCCTCACCGAAGTGAAGTCCCATTACAACCCCTCGCGCTTAGGCTTCCGCAGGTTCCGAGCGTAGCTCATTAAGTCGTGAGAAGGTATTGCAGGAAGGACACGGTGGAACGAATTCGTCATTCTCCGGGCGCTTTTCGGGCAAAATAGAGAAAGGCAAGAGATACCGTTGCCAGAATGCCACACGAGCGCGTTTGATGCGCGCCGTTTCATATTGATGGCCTGGCTTGGCGTTTTTTCGTTTTGTTTGCTCGCGCCCCCATTTCTTTGCTGCGACTCACGCAGCACCTGACGGTATGTGCCGTTGCCCGCGAGGCTCTGCGTCAGGCGTTGCGTGAGAAGGAGGAGAAGGCATCGCCCCTTAGTCGCAGCAGCCCGCCCGCTGGTTCCAGCGGCGGACTGGGCGGCGCCGCTCTGCATCACTTTGGAGGCGCTCCCCGGAGGCGCATGGCGCGCGAGGACATCATGCTTGCGATCATCCTCACCGTGAGCGTGGCGTTGGGCGGCTTCGCGCTCGGCTTGATCATCGGGTACGCGTTGCCATGAGCCCCGCGATCGAATTGCTGCGCCGCCGCAGTTTGGAAAGCCGAGAAGCTGCTCAAGCAGCGCGGCCACTTCACAAGATGCCGCGGACCATCTTGTCGCCTACCGGGAGATGCAGCGCGGCTAGCTCGGGCCGTTGTCCACGCTGGCGGCGGCCAACGCCAGCCGCTACGCGAGGTCATCGTGGCATGAGCGGCCAATGGCGCGATCTGTCATCGTATCGCGCGGGCGGGTGAAGCCGAGGTCGGCGAGCGTGGGGCGGCGGTTTAGCGAAGCCCGCTCAGAAATCAGCAAGGCTTCCATGAGGCTGGCCAATCGCCGAGAGGCTGGCACGGATGTACGCCGGCTTGTTTACGGCCTAGGCGGACGGTTGGCGGTTAACCGCTGCTGCTGCTCCAGGAAGCGTTCACGTGCCTCTGCGTTCTCGCGCTCTTCTTGTTCCTTCGTCATACGCGCATAGTAATCAGCCATACGCTGTTGCTCCGAAAGCTTTGCGCCAGCGCCTTGCGGCGGATGTCCTCGCGCGCGACCTGTTCGCTCTGGCTCGCCGCGATCCAGTGCAGCACGCGCCGCAAATGCGCATCGCGTTGGCTCAGTCCGATCTGACGCAGCGCGGCGCGCGCATGTGGCCAGAAATAGTCGAGCAGCAGGCGCGCCGCTGCGACCACATAGCGTTGCTTGATCAGCTTAGGCTCGGCGCCGCCCTCCAGCGCCCAGTCGATGAACGTGAGCGTTCCCGCCAGACGCAATGTCTGTGCCGGCAACTTCGCCCACCATTCGCGCTCGCGCCCGTCGAGCAGGCGGGATTCGTCGTACACCTGTTTGCGCAGCTCTTCAAATTTGTCGACCGCCTCCTTGCTGAGCCACAGGCGCGACGGTGACCGCTCGGGCAATTCCCACAGTCGCTTGAGCATGTCCTTGATTTTGGCGTCGACCTCGTCCACCGCATCGCTGAGCGGGCGATAGGGAGCCGGTTCCGGCCAGGCGAACAGAAACCGTGCATCCAATCCGTCGGCGGCACCCTTGAACATGTCGTTCATCTTGTCGGGCTGCATGCCACCGGTCACGCCCACCAGCAGATGATCCAGTTTATACGACGGCCGCGTCACACGCTCGACCACGTGGGAGCGCCCATCCCACGCCTGCAGCCAGAATTGGTTATCCTGTCCACCCGGAGCATAGCGGCTCATGTTGTGGAACCACCCGGCCAACTCGTCGGTGAGCAGCAACATGCCCTGCGGTCGCTCCTTCAGCAGCAGGCCCATCCGCTCGATTGTGGTGTCGCTGGTGAACAGATGCGGAATGACCAGCTCACCCGGCACCTCGGCACCCTCCGGTAGCGACGGCACCGGGCGATGTTGTTTCTTCGCCTCCTTAACATCGGCCTTCCATTGCGCCTTCGCCGCCGCTGCCAGTTCGACCCGCTCGGCGTGTTCGCGATGCAGTTCGGCGATGTCGTCCTCGCGTTCGTATTCGATATCGTCCAACGCCTTCCGGGTAGCATCGATGCCAGGGGTCTTGCCGGTCCCGGAGAATCCGACCACGCCGCACCAGAGGGTCATTGGTTCCGACCACGAGCGCGCCGGCTGCACGCGGCGTCTGGTTCCGATCAGACTAGAACTGATGCCGAGCAGAGGCACGGCCACGTGATCGACGCTGGTGCCGGTGCCGTGCGCCGCCCGCTTCACCCAATCGCGCAACCATTCGGGATTGAGCGCGTCGAGTGGAAATGCCGGCAATTCGCCACGGCGGTCGTCCAATATGCTGAGGTCTGGCTCTTCCCAGCTGTGGATGCTGCCGCTCGCGCTTGCACGCTCGAACGCTCGCCGCAACTGCCGGTCGTCGACCCGCCGCGCCCACTCCCCCGCTTCTTTTCTGTCGGCGAGGATTTCTGCCACCGCCTGTTCGTATGTGTCGCCCGCCGCCTTGCGATCCTGCATGAACCGGAATCCATAACCCGATCCACTCTCGTCCCGTGCTGCCTGCCAGCCGGCACCTCTGCCGACGCCGTGCAGTTCCTGATAGCGCGGACCCGCCTCTTCAATGAACCAGCGGACATCCTCGACCGACACCACACGCAAAGTCTTGGTCACATCCGGGAGTTGGTTCCACGTGACTGCGTAGAACCGGGCGCGGTCGATGGCGATCTCGCGATGTGTGCCGGCCGGAAACGTTTTGCGCGTCTTTGGCTGCCCCTTGTCGTTGATTCCCAACAACTGCTTGACCGTAGCAACATCGCGCTTGGCAATCAGGAAGAACAATTTCACCCCGCGCCCCGACGGTGAAACTTCCGCGTACGTGTTGAACCGCTCGATGATCTCGACCGCCCATGACTTGATCATCTCGCTCTTCGGCTTAAAGCAGTGGTCCAGATCGATGCCCATCAGCAGCGAGCCGTCTTCCAGTTCACCGAGCACGATACCGACGCCGCCGACATCGTGGTCGCCACGCATGCGTTGCCAACGGCGTTCGGCATGTGCGCGCGTGCCCCATGTCGACGGCTCGGTCGGAATCTTGGCTTGCCTACTGGTGTGAGGGTCGTAGGGAATCTTGGTCTTGTATTCCTCACCGGCCTTGTTGGTCCGCCATTCCTCATGCCATGCCACCCATCGGGGAAGATCAGCGAGGTCTTCAAGGCGCTGCGCTCTCGAACGTTCTTCGACCGACATGGTGATGATTCCTCACAATTTGGCGAACAAATCGCGCCGCGCGAGCGCATTGACGGTGGTCATGTCTTTCGTCGTTCATTGCCGATTTTTGGGTGTAATAAACACGACCATTCCGTTGCGGCGTTCGCCGCTGTCGATGATCTCCCCCTCCTTCACCAGTTCGCGGAGGATGTCGCCCCAGTGTTTGGAACACTTCCTTGCATTGGTGCATGGCTCTTTCACCAGACCGTGCACGCAACAGACGGTTGGGAAATCGTCCATGTTGTGTTGTCGAGGTTGCCTATTCGACTTTCTCGTTGTCATGATTGTCACTCGCTCCAAAAATCATCATCATGTTGTTGGCGACCGCGATGGTGTCCCGCGCGCGCCCCGTCGTCGTCGTGTTCGGCGTGGGGTTGGAGTCGCCACCCACTCCACCATCCTGGGATTGGACTTCGCCGCCGATTATTCGCCGCCCTGGGCCAGCAGGGCCACTTGCGCGGCGAGGTGAAAGATTGCGCCGTTCGGCGATCCGGGCATGCGAATCTTGTCGAGCAAACCCTTGTTTTCCATGCGAATCACGGTGGCAACCGACACGTCGCCTAAGGCGTGTGCGGTCTGTTGGCGGGAATAGAGAAGTTTCGGAACCGAAGCGATCCGCCGCGCGCGGCGCTGCTCGCGCTGCTGCCGGCGGCGTTCCAATTCCTCTTTGGATGGCTTCTTCTTCCTGCGACGAATAGTCATGTTCGGGTCCTTCCGGGTTCTGCGCGCCGGAATGACCAAAAATGAAAGAGGTCACTCCGGCGCTGTTTAAGCGCCGCGAGCGACCCCCCGTGGCTCTCGCTGAACGGGTTGGTGGGTCGTCCCTTCCCGGATTCCACTGCGTCGAGTGGGCCGAACCTAAACGGTCTGGGGTCCGAGGCACCGCCGCAACGGTCCTCGCCGACTAAGCAGCGTCTGCGTTGCG
>Ga0066903_100006051_pt1 | contig 10643 bp, 11 predicted proteins | sample PanSoiMetaGPlot1_FD_67491 | JGI IMG/M metagenome (GOLD analysis project Ga0066903, IMG submission 67491) | Tropical forest soil microbial communities from Panama analyzed to predict greenhouse gas emissions - Panama Soil - Plot 1 (version 2) | ecosystem: Environmental > Terrestrial > Soil >...
GAAATTTGCGTCAGGCGCGGACCGCGTGGACGTACTGCAGGGGCGTCATGCCGTACGCGCGCTTGAAGTGCCGGGTCAGCGCGCTCTGGTCGTAGAAGCCGGCCGCGGCCGCCGCCTCCGCGATCGGGCGCGACCGGCGGAGGTGGTGGCAGGCCGACCCGAGGCGGACCTGCGTCAGGTACGCGTGAGGCGTCATGCCGGTGCCGGCGCGGAACAGCCCGATGAGCTGGAACTGCGTCATGCCCGCAGCGGCGGCCAGGGCGGGCAGGGTCAGGTGCTCCGCGTGACGATCGCGCATCTGCGCGACGATCCGGCGCAGCACCGTCTGGTCGGACGCCCGCAGCACAGGCGGTCGATCCGTCGCGGCGCGCTCGGCCGCGAGGTGACCGAGTGCCCCGATCAGCAGTTCGCGCTCCAGCAGGTCGTCGGCACCCGCCTCCAGTGCGCGGTGCAGCCGCAGGAACCGCTCGACCAGGTCGGGCCGGTGGAGGACGCCGCTGCGAAGCGAGGGGAAGCGCGCGACGCCCAGGCCGTCCGCCACATCGCCGAGCGCGGAGGCCATCAGATAGAACGAGCGATATCGCCAGCGGGAGCTCCGGCTCATGCGGCTGGAGTGCGGCTCCGCGGGACCGACGACGAGCAGTGCCGCCCGGTGCACCTCGTCGGGCACGCCCGCGGCGGCGACCTCGGAGCCTCCGTCCTCGGTCACCGCGACGAGGAGCGCGTCGTGGTAGTGCGGCGCGAACTCGTGGGTCGTGAAGTCGGCCCGCAGCAGGCTCAGGCCCGGCAGGCGCGGTTCGAGCCAGTACCGACTCGCGTTGCGCGGATCCTTCCGGGGCACAGGATGAGCGTAGGCCGCCGGGGCAGCGCGAAGTGGATTCCGTCGGGCCTGCTGGGTCCCTCGCACGAAGGAATCAGAGGCCCTCGCGTCGCAGACGCCCGGCCACGGCGTGGGCGGCCAGGGCCAATCGTTCCAGCTCGACCAGCGTCTCGATCGACGGCCGCGGGTGCAGCTTCTCCGCGATCGCCGGCCACCGCTTCGCGCTGGCCAGCCAGTGCAGCTGGACCGACTCGTCGAGGTCCTCGGCCACGGCGTCGAGGGTCCGGGAGAGCCGGTCGTGCTCGCTGTCGATCACCAGGCCCTGAATCGTTCGGAGCGGCCTGGCCACGCCCGCCTCCACCGCTTGCGCCAGGTACTGGAGATCCCAGTCCTCGGGTTCTGCGGCTTCGGGATCCTCGACGACCTCGAGCTCCAGCGCCACCCGATGGGTGGCGCGCGCACTGCGTGATAGGTGCTGCCCCTGTGCCATGGAATGCGCACAAGCGTAACCCCTTGGAACCACGAAGCAGTCAGGATATGTGCCTCACACGTGTCTCACGCGTGAGTGGTGCATCGGCGTTGAATGAGTAGGGTGATGAGGTCGCGTCAGATTGCGGCGGCTCTCGTCGGCGCGATGGCCCTCTGCGCGTGCGGCGCGACGGCCCGGGCGGCGGTTGCGGCCCGGCACGCGCCGACTCCCGCGGTTCCCGCCATCGTGGCCCCGTCCCCATCGCTCACTCCGTCGCCGGTCCCCGTCACGTTCGGCGGCACCATCTCGCGTTCGCCCGGCGCGCTGGTCCGCTTCGGCCCCGGCCTCGACATGCCCGCGATGGACGTCGACCAGCCCGGCCGTGCCGAGGCGTTCGACGGCTGGTTCGGAGACTGGCTCCACCTGGCCGATGGGCGGGGGTGGGTATCGAGCGGATCGGTCAGCGGCTCCCCACCGGCCGGACTGGCCCCCATGGCGTGGGTCCCGCCGGCCAGCCTCCCCCGCCCGACCTCGGGCCTCCTCGACATCGCGATCCACCACCAGGAGCAGCGCGCGACGTGCGAGGTGGCCGCGCTCCAGATGGCGCTGGCCGGCCTCGGCATACCCTCGAGCGAGGCGTCGCTGCTCGCGATGACCGGTGTGGACGGGCGGACGCCGGTGATTGCCGCGGCCGGCGGCATCGCGCGTTGGGGCGACCCGAACGCGTCCTTCGTGGGCGACCCGAACGGCAGCCCGGACGACCACACGGGATACGGGGTCTACGCGGCGCCGATCGCCCGGGCTGCGACCGGCTCCGGCGCGTCAGTCAGTGCGGCCGGGACCGGCATCGCGCCCGGCGCGGTGTACGACGCGGTGATTGGTGGTCACCCGGTGGTGGCGTGGGTGACCAACGACTACCGGGCGGATCCACTGTCGACCTGGCTGGCATGGGACGGTGCGGTGGTCAGGTACTCGCTGCGTGAGCACGCGGTCGCGGTGGTCGGCGTGACGCCCGGCCTGGTGCTGCTGAACGACCCATGGTTCGGCCAGCGCTGGCACACACGGGCAGAGTTCGAGGCCTCGTACAGCACTTTCGCGGACATGGCGGTCGTTTTCGGCTGAGCTCGCCTGGCTGTAAAACCGCGGCAGGCTACTGCTGTTAGCGCGGCGGTCGACTGTGAGCGAAAACGACGGCACCTGCGGACGTCGAGCGCCTGTGCGCAGCGATTTGCACAAGCACGAAGAGCGAAGCGCATGAACGGATGTGCGCCTGATTTAGGGTGACGGCGCATCCTGCGGTGACTCACGTGGCCCGCAGGCGGGCGTAGACGGAAATGCGCCGAGGCTGGCTGTGGAGAGAGCCGCGGACTGGTCTGTGAAACCCGGCGCGGTGCGGTGACATTCGGCGGTCGTAGAGCGGAGGGTACGAGTTCGATGACCGAGTGCAGCACAGTGATCCGCGTCGGGTCGCGCGTGTGCGTCCGGGATGAGGACGGGGATGCGGAGTTCCAGATCGTGGACCCGGCGGAAGCGGACGCCGTCCGCGAGCGCGTGTCGGCCGACAGCCCGATCGGGCGCGCGCTCCTCGGCCGCCACGTTGGGGACCTGGTTCGCTTCCGAGCGCCGGTCGGCGTCCTCGCCGTCAAGGTCCTGGAGATCGGCTGATGGCGCGGGCGACGGCACGCTCGCGGCGAGGATCACCGGCCTGCCAGGGTGGTCCCGGCGGGGCCGTCCTCGCGTTCATCCGCTCTACACTCAGCGCTGCCCGTGAGCGAAGAGTTCGTCTGGCGCCGCTGCGGCGGCGTCCCGGCGCGGCCCGCGGCCCCCGTCATCGGGGCCGCCTCCTCCGACGCCGGAGGCCTCGCCCGGATCGCCGGCCCGGACGGCCCGCCTGAGGTCACCTACCGGTCAGGACTGGCCCGATCCGGGGATCGCCTTCGCCCACCGTCCCCGGGGCACCCCGGCGCCGCGGTAGCGACGGGGCGGGTGCAGTGATCTTGTTGAGAGTGGCGCGGTTCCTGCCTTACGTGGCGTTCGGCTTCGGGATCGCGTGGATCATGCCGGTGTCCGCTGTGTGGCAGATCTTCGTCGGCGCGGCAGTGCTGTTCGTCGCGTGGACGCTGGCCCTCGTCGCCGGCCAGACCGCGTGCGCCCAACTGATCGGCTTTCGCACGCTGCTCGTCCGCGTCGGGCCGCTGGCGGCGATCGCGACAGCCACCAGGTGGGCTCTGCTGCTCACCCCGACGCGAAGCATCGCGGGGTTCGAGTACGAGGCCCGGCTGGCCGCGCCCGTCGGCGTGGCCGGGCTGCGGCAGCGAATGGTCGCCCTCGTGCTCGCCGGCCCGGCCGCCTTCGCCGTGCTGGCCGCGGCGCTCTTCGCGGCCGCCGTCCTCCGCGGCAGCAACTTGCTGGTGTTCGTCGCCGGCCTGGCCGCGCTCCTCGTACTGGACGAGCTGATCCCGTGGCCGCGCCTGCAGCGCTCGCGAGCCACGGCGGGCTGGTGGCTGTGGTCATGGCTGCATCGCCCCCAGACGTCCGCACAGCTGACGGCGATCGACATGCTCTGGCTCCGGCTCGCGCTGGACCACGGGCTCCGACCGGGGCAGGTCCACGAGCGCTGGGCCGAACTCGCAGCCGGAGAGGGCCGCGACGCGACCGGCGCCGAGGACGCGGAGGGGTCGCGGCTCGGCTACTTCTGCGCCCTCGACCGCGGCGCCATCGCCGCGGCCGCCGCCAGCATCGGGCGGGCCATGGCGTGGACGGGACACGCCGGGACCGCGTTCGAGCGGTCCGTCGTCGTCGAGTCGGCGTTCCTGGCCGCGCGATACCTCGACGACGTCCCGAGGGCGGAGCGGCTGCTCGCGGAGCGGATCACGATGATCGATGCCGGCCTCGTCGACGACCTGGCGCGGGCGCAGGCCGCCATCCACCTGGCCCGGGGTCGGTTCGCGGACGCGCTCGCGTGCTGCGCGGCAGCTCTGGAGCCTGTCCGTTTCACGCTGCCCGCGGACATCGGCCTGCTGCAGCGGGCGCAGGGCACCGGGGAGCCGACCGGTGGCCACGCTGCGTTTCATCGAGACCAGGTGAGGGCGATGCAGGCGGCCGTTCGGGCGGCACTGGAGGGCGGCTGACGCAGCTCGTCTGGCGGGGATGGATGGGAATCGAACCCACCTGGGACGGCTCAGCACCGCCCCACGGACGGTTTTGAAGACCGCGAGAGGCACCAGCCCCCGAACATCCCCTCGGAGGTAAGCCTATCGTAGGTCGTGAGGCCCCTTTTCACCGGCTCCTGAGCCGCCCCGCAGTGCTCCTGTGGCAGGCTGTGGGCCTTGAGCTTCGACGTCTTCTTGCAGCGGTTCCACCTCGGGGAGCTCGCCGAGGCCGATCGGCTGGGCGTCGCCGAAGTGCTGCGCGAGCTCGAGGCGACGGGGCCGGACGACCTCGGGTACTACCACGTGGTCGTCAACGACGTGTGGGAGATCGTCAGGAACCACAGCGGCCCGGTCACCGAACTCGAAATCGTGCACGGTTCCGAGTCCCGCTCGAGTCCGGCCCGTCACCCCTTCCAGCTCCGGATCTCCGCCGTCGACCTCGATGGTGACGATGAGTTCACCGGCTGTGCCTTCTTTCTCCATGCGCTCTCACCTGGCATCGCCGAGGTGATCTTTCGCATCGCCGAAGCGGGAGGCATGGCGATCATCCCGGCGGCCCCGATCGGGCCGCTGCTGCCTCCATCGGCCGAACCCGACGACCTGCCCGCGGTCCTGTCACACCCGCACCGGATCGAATCGGGCAGGCAGCTCTTCTCCGCGCTGAGCGGCGAGTACGGATACTTCCAGCGCTGGCGCGACCGGGTGACTCCGGTGGCGGCCCGCCGAGCCTCGCTGCTCCGACGACTGGCCACACGGATCGGCCGCGGGCGCCGCTGAGCACCACGAATGGCCGGATATGTAGACTTTCGAGCGTGGCCCGCCAGCCCGATACCTCGCCGCAGACGCTCCAGGTCCTCGCCGCCCTGCTCGAGGCACCTGACGCCTGGCACTACGGCTACGAGCTGAGCCGGCGGCTCCGCCTCCACTCGGGCACCCTCTACCCGATCCTGGTCCGGCTCGCCGACCGGGGCTGCCTCGAGACCCGATGGGTCGAGCCGGAGCGGTCCGGCAGGCCGCCACGCCACACCTACCGGCTGACGGCGACGGGGCGCGAGCTGGCCAGGTCGCGGCTCTCGGCGGTGCCGCCGCCGAGTCTCCCGATCCGGCCGGCTCCGCATCCGAATGCACAATGACCGGAAACCGATGAGTGTCCAGGCACTGTTCGACCAGGTCTCGGCGCGCCTGCTCCGCGACGATCCCGACGTGGAGCGGGCCCACATGTTCAACTCCGACGGCCTCAAGACGAGGACGAATGGGAGGTTCTTCGCCACGGTGTCCGGCGAGAGGCTCCTGGTGAAGCTGCCGGCCGCTCGGGTCGCCGAGCTCGTGGCCGCCGGCGCCGGCCATCCGTTCCACTCGGGCGGCCGGCTGATGCGGGAGTGGGTGCTGCTCGAGCCGGCCGACGACGCGGCCTGCGCCGCGTACGTGGACGACGCCCACAGCTTCGTGGCTGCGAACCGGCCGCGCTGACGGGGAGGTCGGGGGCGGCGGCCGCGCCGCCTCCGGCCTCACGAACAACGCGCTACCCGTCTCCGTCCGTGGGCGAGGACGCGGGGGCGCTCGGCTCCCAACCCAGCCCAATCGACGAGCGCGGCGCCGGCATGGTGCTGTCGGCGCCCCGAACGCTCTTCCAGATCGCCTCGTTCAGGACCGCCTCATCGGGCGCGTCCGCGACCGAGAAGTCCATCGCCGCCGACTGCGCGGCCAGCGGCGCGGACCGGGCGTTCACCTCGGTCAGCGACTGGCCCGGCACCGCGGCGCTGTACGGCGCGAAGTTCGGCCGGCGGCTGAAGCTCGCGAGCATCGGGGTCGCCGCCGTGTCGAACTGGGTCAGCGGCCGGAGGCCGACGATCAGCTCCATCGTCCGCAGCATCGAGACCGTGCTGTAGAACGTCGAGTCCACCCTGCCCAGCCGCGAGTACGGGCTCACCACCAGCGCCTCGGTGCGGTGGGCGTCGACGTGGTCCGGGCCGTTCTGCGCGTCGTCCTCTACCACGAAGATCGCCGTGCTGCGCCAGAACGGCGAGTGCGAGACGTCCTGCACGAGCCGGCCCAGCGCCAGGTCGTTGTCCGCCACGAACGCCTTCGGTGTCTTCGCGCCGGGCGTCGTGCCGGAGGTGTGGTCGTCGGGCAGCCGCACCAGTTCCACCGTCGGCAGACTGTCGCCGGCGACGAACTGGTTGAACTCCCGCTCCCACTCGTTGATCCGGGTCTGGTCCGAGATGCCCTGTGTGAATCCCGGGTACTGCAGGTCGGTGTGGGCGCTCAGCGACGGCAGCGTCGTCACCGGCGGCGTGCTCGTCGTGAAGAAGCCGTAGTTCCGATAGCTGATCCCCTGGGCGTTGAAGCGGTCCCACAGGTAGCTGTTCTGCGAGACGGCGCCCGCCGCCGTGGCCAGGTTGCCACCCTCGAAGTCGTAGCTCCGCTGGCGGCCGCCGTAGTTGACCGGCCAGGTCTTCTGCACGTATGTGTTGGCGTTCGCCTGAGTCGACCAGTTCCAGCCGTCGGCCGAGACCTCTGCGTTGGCGTAGAAGTTGTCGATGGTGACGAACTGGCGGGCGAGGCTCCGGATGTTCGGCGCCACGCTGTCGTCGAAGAGGTTCAGGCCAGGATCGCCGTTGCCCTTGCCGAGGCTGCCCAGGACCTGGTCGTACGTGCGGTTCTCCTTGACGACGTAGATCACGTGCTGGATCGGCGAGCTGACACCGACCCGGCGCGGGACGACACCGCCGCTCTGGTCGGTGCCCGCCACGCGGACCTTGTCGCGCTCGTCGAAACCGTTGTTCCGGATCACCTGCCGCGTGTAGCGCTCCAGCTGGTCCCGGTCGGGGGTCGCCACGAACGACAGGGTGCCGTGCGCCATCGAGGCGACGTACTGGCTGGGGAGCTGGCCGCGGACCGTCGGGTTGGGACCGTTCACGTTGGGTCCGGCCCCCAGGCCCTTGGCGTTCTCGACGAACAGCGTCCGGCCATTGGGTGAGACAGCCAGGCCGGTCGGGTACCACGCGGTCGGGATCATGCCGAGGACGCGGCCGCCGCGCGCGCCGTCCTCGCGATCGTCCTGGCCGCGCAGCGAGATCACGTCGACGTCGTTGTTGCCGGCGTTGGCCACGAACAGCGTGCGGCCGTCCGGGGAGATGGCCAGCGCGTTCGGGTTGCTGCCCTCGGCCGCGCCCGCATACGGCGCCAGGTCGAACGTCCGGGTGACGGCGTTGGTCGCGGTGTCGACCACGGACACGGTGTCGCTGTCGCCGTTCGCCACGAACAGCTCCCGGCTGTCGCGGCTCGGGTTGGCGAGCACCGCGTTGGGATGGGTGCCGACCGGGATGTGCGCGCGCACGGCGCGGGAGGCGATGTCGACCGCCGTGAGACTGTGCTCACCCCAGTTGCTGACGTACGCGGTCGCGCCGTCGCGTGAGAGCGCCACGCCGTACGGCTGGCACTGGGCCGGCGCGCCGCCCTGGAACGGCACGAGCTGGGTCGTATCGCACGGGCCCACCGGCACGCTCGTGACCCCGCCGGTGGCGAGGTCGACGATGCCCAGGGCGTCGCCGGTGTTCTCGGCGACGAAGAGCGTGCGGCCGTCTTCCGAGATGGCCAGGCCGGCGGCGAAGCCCGGCACGGGGATGCTCGCGCCCTCGTGAAGCTGGCCGCCGTCGAAGGTGTACGTCCTCACCTTGTTATTGCCGCCCGCCGACGCGTACGCGCGGGTGCCGCCCGGACTCCAGACGACGCCGATGAAGAGCGCCTGCGGGGACGGGTAGGGGATCGTCTGGCGGACCGTCCGGGTCGCCGTGTCGACGACCTTCATCGTGACGAGCGATTGGCCGCCGCTGCTGATCAGCAGCGTTCTGCCGTCGGGGCTCAGGGCCAGCCCGTCCGGCCGGTCTGCCCACCAGACCTGATCGGCCAGGTCGAGCTGCCGGCCCGCGGGCGTCAGCACCCAGCCGTTCGGCGTGACGCCGGTCCCGTCCCCCTGCGGGCCCGCCACGATCCGGCTGAACGCGAGCGCCCCGCCGGTGGGCGCGACGCCGAGCACGAGAACGACAGCGGCCGCGAACGCGATCCGAGCTGCACGACTGCGCATCTCACCTCCTTCACCCAGGTGGATCGCCCGGTGGACCGGGCGAAATCTCCCTCTCGCTCCGACGCTACTGACGCGCGGGGGAACGCCGGTCAAGGGCCCGTTAACCGCCGGCGATGGCGTCGCGAAGTGCGGCGAACAGGTGTTCGCCATTGACGCGACCTCCGGCGTATTGCTAGCCTGGCCACCGTCGAACTCGCGACTGACGTTCCGGAGTTCGACGAGGGGGGTAGTCACGGACCGGTTCTCGAGATTGGCAACCCATGCCGTCGTGCTGGTCGTCGCCATCGGGTTGGCGTCGTACTCGTCGGTCAACCACGGCCTCACGGGCAGCCTCTTACGGCTCGGCGTCGCGAATCCCCTCGCCCACTCGATGACGCAGGGCGGGCAGGTCGCCGACGTCGCGCTCGGACGCGACGGAGTGGTCCTCAAGCCGTTCGCCATGCCGACGGCCGTGCCGGTCCGGCACGACCCGATCAGCTACACGGTGCTCCAGGGCGACAACCTCGGCTCGATCGCCACCAGGTTCAAGGTCACGGTGGACGAGCTCCGATGGTCCAACCCCCGCATCGGCACCGCGGCGCAGCCCAGGGTCGGCGACGTGCTGCTGGTGCCGCCGATCGCCGGCGTGGTCGTTCAGGCTCGCACCGGCGACACCGTGCAGTCGCTGGCGGCCGTCTGGCACGTCGACCCCGAATCGATCATCGACTTCAACTACCTTCGCAACCCCGACACCGACCTCACGGACGGTCGGATGCTGGTCCTCCCGGCCGGCCGCGGATCGACGATCACGCCCACCGCGGATGCCACGCTGCCGGCCGCCGTCGGCAGCCGCGGCGTGTACGTGATCAAGGTCGGCGGCAGCCTCGGGCCCTACTCGCCGCACTTCCCCTTCGGGCAGTGCACCTACTACGTCGCCACGAAGATCGACATCCCCTGGCGGGGTGACGCGTGGACGTGGTACGGCAGTGCGCAGGCCGCCGGGTGGGCCGTCGGCACGACGCCGCGTGTCGGCGCCGTCATGGTGACGTGGGAGAGCCGGGTGTACGGCCACGTCGCGTACGTCGAGTCGATCAACCCCGACGGCACCTGGTGGGTGTCCGAGATGAACTACGTGGGCTGGGGGGTCATCGACCAGCGCCTGGTCCGGCCGGGCTCAGTGCCGCTGATCGGGTTCGCCTACCCGCCGACCCACTGACGCCGGCCGGCCGGGCGCCGGATCTGTTTATGCCCCGGTATCGCCCTGTCCGATGCGCCGCAGCTGCGACCGGAGGTCGCGCAGCGCCTGGTCGCCGAGGCGCTCCTCCAGGCGGCGGTCGCTGTCCGCCAGCAGCCCGATGCTGGCCGAGTGCGCGCTCCGGCCGCGGGAGGTGGGCCGGATCACCTTCGCGCGCCGGTCGCGGCTGTCGGGCTCGACGGACAGGTAGCCATGCTGCTCCAGGTAGCGGACCAGCTCACCCATCGCCTGCTTCGTCATGCCCGCGCGCCCGGCCAGGTCGGTCAGGCGCGATCCCTCGAACTCGATCGCGAAGAAGACCTGGGCGTGCGCGGCGCGGAGGTCGTGGTAGCCGGCCCCGCGCAGGCCGTCCTCCAGTTCGACGGCCAGTGCGCGCTCCGCAGCGCTCAGCAAGACGCCAAGCGGCGTCCGGCGCTCGGTCGCCATGCGCGGCGATGGCCCGGTGCTCAGAATGGCGCCCTGCCGGCGCTGACGGAACGTCGCACCACCTCTTCTCCTCTTTGGATGACAACGCGCAGCCCGGCAGCGTTACCCGATCCGGTAGCGTATTGGGCGGGGAGGTGACTCGCGAGTCAGTGCTCGATATCGAGGCGCTGTACCAGCAGTACCGCGTCCGGATCTTTCGCGCGATCGCCGGCGTCGTGTTCGACGACGCCGCTGCCGAAGACCTGACGCAGGAGACGTTCGAGCGCGCATGGCGGTCGCGCGCGTCATATCGCGGCGCGCCGGACCAGGTGGGCGCGTGGCTGTACCGCATCGCGATGAACTCCGCGATGAGCTGGCTGCGCCGGCAGCGGCTGGCCCGGCTGCTCCCCACCCGCCTCTTCACCGCAGAATCCGACAGCGGCGGGATGGACCGCGTCGAGGACCGGCAGCTGGCC
>Ga0066903_100006052_pt1 | contig 10642 bp, 10 predicted proteins | sample PanSoiMetaGPlot1_FD_67491 | JGI IMG/M metagenome (GOLD analysis project Ga0066903, IMG submission 67491) | Tropical forest soil microbial communities from Panama analyzed to predict greenhouse gas emissions - Panama Soil - Plot 1 (version 2) | ecosystem: Environmental > Terrestrial > Soil >...
CCGCTCATCGCCGGGACGCACCCGCCGAAGATCCGCGAGACGGTGGTGCGCGTGACCGAGGGGCGGGTGGCGGTGAACGCCCAGGTGAAGAAGGCCGCGGCCAAGCCGCCGCCGAAGGGTCCGCGGGTCGAGGTGCCCGGGCCGACCGAGGTGACCGCCGAGGAGTGGGAGAAGCGGTTCGTCGAGCTCCAGGCCGGCCGGCAGGTGCGGATCACCGACACCCAGTTCCAGACCGGCAAGGCGAGCGGGAAGAAGGACGCGATCGATCGCTTCCTCCAGAAGCATCCCTGAGCCTGCCCGCAGGGAGGCGCCCCCGGGAAGGCCTAGGCGGGCGACCTCGCCCCGGTCCTAGTCAGTCACGAGGTCGCAATGCTCGCTCTCCGACTCGAGAAGCGCGTCGAGCGGTACGAGCAGCATGCGGGGCCCAGTCAGGCCCCAGGTGACCGGGCCGCTCTCGCCGATGAGCGTCGCGCTGAGCCGGACCGCGGGCGAGCCAGCGGGAAGGGTCCGTCCGTGGGGGTCGACGCCGAGCTGTGCCGGCATCGTGCCGCCGCCATCGAATCGGCCGAGGTCCGCCGCGGGAGACGAGGTGCAGGCCTGGAGGGGGATCGACAGGGAGGCGGTGAGGAGGAGGCCGCGCACGATGGATCCTTTCGAGGCTCGACGGGCAGACAGCCAATCCGCCGGCCGGCCTTCTCACCGGTGGACCCGAGCTCGGCCTGTGTGTTGCCGCCGTGCTCCAGCGTGGGTTGGTAATCTGTGCTGCCAGTGCCGGCGGACGCGTGGACGGTTCCAAATCTATTGACCTATCTGCGGCTGCTGGCCGTGCCGGTGTTCGTTGTCCTTCACCTCGGCGGTCGGCCCGGATGGGCGCTGGTGGTCTTCCTTGTCGCGGCTTTCACCGACGCGCTCGACGGGTTGCTGGCGCGCCTGCTCGGGCAGCAGACGCGCCTCGGGGCATTCCTGGACCCGCTCGCGGACAAGCTGCTGATGGGCGCTGCGCTGATCCTGCTCTTCGTCGAGCATGAGGCGCCGCTGTGGATGCTGCTGCTGGTGGCGTTCCGCGACGGCTCGATTGCCCTCGGCGCGGTGGTGGTGAAGCGCAAAGGACTGGAGCTGCCGGCGGCTCCGTCGCGGATCGGGAAGTACGCGACGTTCGCCCTGACCTGCTTCCTGGTGCTCGGGCTGCTCGACGAGGCGTTCACCGACTCGCCGCTCCTCCACGCCTGGCTCCTGGTGGCGGGGTACTTCACGGGATTCTGCGTGGCGGTCAGCACCGCGCAGTACTTCTTCCGCTGGGGACACCTGTGGGTGGCGCCGGCGAGGCGGACCTCCGGATGAGCTGGCTTCTGCTTTCGCTGGTGCTCGCTGCGGCGCCCGAGGCGTGGGCGCTCCCCGGGCTGCATGTGCACGTCCTCGCCTCGGAGGACCTGGATGCGGATCGCCTGAGGAGCCTCGCCCGTCCGGAAACCGTGCTCTGGATACGGACGCAGACCAACGGCCTGCGCCGCTCGACGGCAGAGACGATTGGTCTGGCGGGCTCGGCGTTCGTGCAGGTGCGACCGCCGCTCGGCGCGCCGGCGCTCGCACCGTTCGTCGGGCGGGTTGGACCGTGGGTGGCGGAGCGCGGTCTGGACGTGGCCCGGGTCCATCGCTGGTCGCCGGGTCGACTCGCCGTGGACGTCGAGGGGCCGATGACGGATGAGCTGGCCGCCCGGCTCCGCGTGCTCCGTCCGGTGGCGGTGCGCTGGAACCGGGGAGGGTGGCCCTCGCGCGAGGAATGGGCGCTGGCGCGTGCGTTCGCAGGGGTGGAGCTCTCCGGGACGAGCGGCGCACCAGCCGACTGCGGGGTGGTCCCGGCGCGGATCCGGGTTCGCCTCCGGGTGCCGCTGGAATCGCCCACGGCAGAGGGAGTCTGCGGGCTGGCGGTGAGGATCGAGGTCGCTCCGACGGCGGATCCGGCCGCGGTCCACGCTGCGCTGCTGGCTCACTCGAACGCGGACTTGCTGGTCGACGTCGGCAACGACGCCGGGCGAGCATCGGCGGCCCGACAGCTGATCGATCGCCTCATCTCGGCGACACCGGGAGCCCGCGCCGAGTCGCCACGTCCCTCGGGACTCGACGGCGGGCCCCGGTGAGCGCAGCGCGCGATCCGGAGGAGGGACGGCCGGTACGGAAGCCGGCGGTCGCGGCCCCGCGGGCGCGGACGCTGGGACGGCTGGAGCGGGTGATTCCGACCTGCATCGCCTGTCCTCGACTCGTGCGCTGGCGGCAGGAGGTGGGCCGGGTGAAGCGCCGGGCGTTCCGGGACTGGACCTACTGGGCGCGTCCGGTGCCGGGGTGGGGCGACCCGGGGGCCAAGCTGGTCATCGTCGGCCTCGCGCCCGCAGCCCACGGCGGCAATCGCACGGGGCGGGTCTTCACCGGCGACCGGTCGGGCGACTTCCTCTACGCGGCGCTCCACCGGGCAGGGCTCGCCAACCAAGCCCGCAGCGAGTCGACGGACGATGGCCTCGTCCTCCGTGGAGTGTGGGTGACGCTGTCTGCCCGGTGCGCCCCGCCGGACAACAAGCCCCGTCCGGACGAGCTGGCCCGGTGCGCTCCGTGGCTCGCCCGCGAGCTGGAGCTGCTCCGGCCCCGGGTGGTGCTGGCCCTCGGAGCAATCGCATGGGCGACGATGCTCGGGCTTCTGCGCGCACGGGGCTTCGCGGTGCCCCGGCCGTCGCCGGCATTCGCCCACGGGGCAGAGGTGGCGCTCGCGGGAGCGCCGCGGCTGCTGGGCGCGTACCACGTGAGCCAGCAGAACACCCAGACCGGGCGCCTCAGCCCGGCGATGTTCGACGCAGTCCTGCGTCGGGCCGCCGAGCTCGCGTTCTGAGCGTCGAACATCGAGCGCAGGAACCGGAACGCACCCGAGTCCCCTCAGCGACACCCTGGGGCATCCAATCGGAGGTGTGCCGTGGCATTCAGGGTCGTGGGTTTGCCGTCGTCGGCGTTTCGCCCGCTGTACGGGCTCTCGGACGAGGAGCTCGCCGAGCGTGGAGTCGAGGTGCACATCGCCGATTCTCCGCGGGGCTTTCCTTGCCGCGTGTCGCTCCGGGATGCGCCGGTGGGCTCGCGGATGCTGCTCCTCAATTTCGAGCACCAGCCGGCCGCGACACCGTACCGTTCGAGCCACGCGATCTTCGTGGAGGACGGGGCCGAGGAGGCCCACCCCGGGGTGAACGAGGTCCCGGAAGTCCTCGCCAGCCGGACGCTGTCGGTCCGGGCCTTCGATCTCCTCGGACAGATGGTCGATGGGGTCGTGGTGAACGGCCGCGAGGCCGGTCCGCTGTTCGAGCGGCTGCTCTCGGTGCCGGGGACGGCCTATCTCCACGCGCACAACGCCGGACGCGGCTGCTACGCGGCGCGGGTCGAGCGAGCCTGAGGACCTCCCACGTCGCTTGACACCCCCGGGGGGCAGGCAGGTATTTCCCCTGCCTCTTCGGGGCCCTTAGCTCAGCGGTAGAGCACTACCTTGACACGGTAGGGGTCAGTGGTTCGAAACCACTAGGGCCCATTCGTCGCCGGGAAGGGTTCGCAACGCGCGGGCATCCCGGAGCGCCCGGGGGGCATCGTGACCGAAGCGCCGTCGAGTGCCGGCTGGGGTGTCGGGGCGAGCTGGGCCCTCCGCGCCGTGGGCGGTATCTGCATCATCCTGGCGCTCGTTTACGGCGCCGCGGCGTCCTCGGGGACCTCGCTCCGGCTCGGGGCCGGTTCGCCTGGAGCGGCAGGCCCCTACCAACTGGGCTACGCGAGCGGCACCTGTCTCTACGCGCTCGGCCTCATCTGTGCGATCCCGCTCTTTCTGGTCTGGCTCTACCGCGCCCGATCGCGGCAGCGCTGGTTCGCCGCGGCGATGCCGACTCCTCTCCAGTCCCTCGCGGCCCGAGACATCTCACCGGCCCGCGCGGTCGTGGTCTGGTTCATCCCGGTCGCCAATCTCTTCCTCCCCTACACGACGATGGAGGAGCTGTTCCGGGATGAGGGAGAGCGTGACTCGGATCGCCCCATCCACCTCCCGGTCTGGTGGGGAGCGTTCGTCGGCTCGAACGTGATTGGTGCCGTCATCATGCCGCTCGGTCGCCGCTTCTCGGGGAACGACGAGATCCTCGGCAACAGTCTGTGGCTGGGCTGTGTCCGCGAGGTTCTGCTTGCGATCTCCGCCTTTCTCGCCGCCGGATTCATCGAGGAGTTCGAGCGGCGCACTGCCCTTCGCGCACGGGAAGCGACGCTCAAGGCGATCTTCTGATCTTCCGGCCCACGCCATCGGCAGGATGGAGCTGGCCATCGCGGAGCGGAAAGGGACGAAGGTCATCGAGCACTCGGACCACTGCGGCTGTCCGGTTTCGTTCGATCCTGACGCAAACGGTGGACATGAGCCGGCTGCGGTCAGCCGCGGTGTGAACGCCAGGGCCACGGCGAGAGCTGTTTTCAGGCCGCGGATACCCGCATCACGGTGAGCGTGAATAACTACATCGCCCCACGGGCTGCGCCGTGTGGCGTCTTGCTCGCGGGCTCGAGTGGGGAGGAGCCAAGACATGTCACGCACGTTCAAGATGGCCGTGCTTCTCGCTGCGTTGTGTGTCGTCACATCTGCCGCAGCTCAGACGCAAGAGAAGGAGACGACCGCGACCAAGACGACGCAGAAGAGCGGGGTCGTCGAAACCGTCTACGGTAACCACGTCATTCTGAAGGATGCCGACGGAAAGACGCACGAGTACACCGTTCCCGAGGACTTCAAGTTCCAGATGAACGGCAAGAACATGACGGTGGCCGAGCTCAAGCCCGGGATGAAGGTCCATGCCACCATCACCGAACAGACGACGACTCGCGACGTGACCGTGACCCAGAATGTCACCGGACAGGTGGCGCAGGTCGCGCCGGGGGGAATCGTCGTGAGGGACTCCAGCGGCAGGCTCACGAGCTTCGGCTCGCGGGACGTGGAGGGGAAAGACCTCACCATTCTTCGGCCTGGGCGGGAGACTCCATCGCGACCGCAGGAGCTTTCATGGAGACAGCTCAGGGTCGGTGACCAGCTCAACGCGACCATCGTCACCACCCTCCCGCCACAGGTCGTCACCAAGAAGAGCATCAGCGCCACCGTGACCCCTGCGCCCCAACCTGGCGCGACCGGTACGGGCGGCTCGACTGAGCCCAGTACCACCCCGCCCGCGAAGTAGTCGGCGGGAGGCATCGTGGTGGTGGAGGGGCGGCGCTCCCGATAGGAGTCCCGCCTCGCTCTCCGTCCATTCTTCGGACGACTGACCTGAAGCACCCCCATGGGCTGCTGTCCGAGCGCGTTCGGTCGGGCTCGAGGGAAGGTCGCCCCGTCACTCGAGATCGTAGAGTGCCGGGGTGGCCGTCACTGACCAGGCAGAGCGTGCTTCTCGCTCCGGATCGGGCTCGCGGATCGAGGTGTTTCGCGCCTTCCTGAGACTCGGTCTCGGCAGCTTCGGCGGCCCGATCGCACACCTCGGATACTTCCGAGAAGAGTTCGTCGTCCGCCGCCGCTGGGTGGACGATGCCTCGTTCGTCGATCTCGTCGCGCTGAGCCAGTTCCTGCCCGGACCGGCCAGCAGCCAGGTGGGATTCGCGCTGGGCCTCAGCCGAGGCGGCTGGGCGGGCGGCCTGACGGCCTGGGCGTGCTTCACCTTGCCGTCGGCGCTGCTCCTTTTCCTGTTCGCGCAGGGCGCGAGCCTCTTCTCGACCCCCTGGGCGGCTGGCGTCCTGCACGGGCTCAAGCTCGTCGCCGTGGCCATCGTCGCGCAGGCGGTCTGGGGCATGGCGCGCACGCTCTGTCCCGACCGCCAGCGCGCCCTCATCGCGCTGATGGGCGCCTGCATCGTTCTGGCCGGCTTCTCCTCGCAGCACCAACTCGCGGCCATCGGGCTGGGAGGCCTGGCCGGCCTCGTGGCCTGCCGGGGCGGTGGGCTGCAGGCCGTCGGCCGGATCGACATCCCCGTGTCCCGCAGCGCCGGAGTCGCCTGCCTGGCGCTCTTCGCCGGGCTCCTGCTTGCGCTGCATCTGGGAGCACGGCTCTGGCCCGGAACTCCCCTGGCTCTCTTCGAGGCCTTCTATCGCTCGGGAGCGCTGGTCTTCGGCGGCGGCCACGTGGTGCTTCCCTTGCTGCAGGGGACGGTCGTCGCGCCCGGGTGGGTGAGCAACGACGCGTTCCTCGCCGGCTACGGGGCGGCCCAGGCCGTTCCGGGGCCGCTCTTCAGCTTCGGGGCTTACCTGGGTGCGGTGGCGATGCCGTCGCACGCCTTCCTCGGTGCAGCACTCGGCCTCGTCGGGCTGTTCCTCCCCGGGTTGCTGGTCCTCTCCGGCTCGCTCCCGTTCTGGGACATCTTCCGGAGGAACGCCTGGGCGCAAGCAGCGATGAAGGGCATCAACGCCTCGGTCGTGGGGCTCCTCGGTGCAGCGCTCTACGACCCCGTCTTCAGGACCGCGGTCCGGAGCCACCTCGACTTCGGCATCGCCCTAGGCTGCTTCGTCCTGCTCGTGTCGTGGCGGCTGTCTCCGGTCGTGGTGGTGTGCCTTGGTGCCGCAGCGGGCGGGCTCACCACGCTGGTCGCCGGCCACTAGCTCAGAACCACTAGGGCCCACAGGCAGTTACGATCGACAGAAGCGCGCAGCGCATTCGATGTTCGTCCGTCGTCCGAGGCGATCGGGTACGCTCCGCTCCTTCGTCGCGGTCGCCCCGACCGGGTGGACGAGCCAAGGGGCGGAGGGGAACCCATGAAGCTCGCCGTCGTCTGCCTGTCGATCCTCGTGCAGCAGTCGGGTGCCGATGCCGGAACCGCGGCGGACCCCGCGGCCGATCTGCACCAGCAGATCCACGCGCTGCTCGCGACCCGGGACGTGCCGGTCACGCCCCAGCAGTGGCGAGTGCTGGGCCCGGCCGCGCTCCCCGAGCTGGAGCGCCTCGCCGCCGATCGTTCCGAGCTGCCCACCCGCCGTGCACGGGCCATCGAGGGCATCGTGGCGCTGGGAAGCCCCCGCGCTCCGAAGCTCCTCGTCCGCCTGTCCCGCTCCGAGGACGAGCCGTACGTGGTGCGGATGTCGGCGATCCGTGGGACCGGGCGGACGTTGTCCGCCTCGCGTCAGCTGGTGGCCCTCCAGCCCGTGCTCGAGGGCGCGAAGGACCCGGCGCTCCGCGGGGTGACCGCCGAGGTGCTCTCGCGGCATGCCTCCTCGTGCCAGGCGGTGACCGCCCAGGCGACGCGCGAGACCGACGAGTGGCGCAACAAGTACAAGGCCGCTGTCTCGCGCTGCAGCAAGGCGGACCCATGAGGGCCATGGCCAGCCGGCTTCTCGTCCTCGCGGCACTTGCCACGGTGCTGGCCAGCTGCAGCTCGGGGTCGAACCCCTCTGGTGGCGGCTGCAGCAACTGTAGCGGGTGCTGTCAGAACGGCGTCTGCCAGTCCGGCACAGCGGCGAGCGCCTGCGGCAGCGGGGGCGGGGCGTGCAACAGCTGCGGGACTGGGGCCTGTGTTCTCGGCGCTTGCCAGATCGCGAAGGTGCCCCAGCCCGGCGACAAGTGCGCGGTCAACGAGGACTGCGGTAACGCGGGACTTTGCGCCGCGGACGTTCCAGGCGGCGGCTACTGCACGCAGGACTGCAGCAGCGCGTCCTGTCCCTCCGGCTCGACCTGCGTGACGCTCACCAGCTCGGCCAAGGTGTGCCTCCGCGCCTGTCAGGGCGCCTCGGACTGCAGGGCCGAGCATCTCTGCCTCTCGAACCTCTGCGTCCCGAAGTGCACCGCGGACGCGGACTGCGCGAGCTCGAACTGCAACACCTCCACCGGCCTCTGCGGCGCCTCGCGCGTCGGTGCGGGCTGCGCCTCGGACATCGACTGTGGCCAGGCCCCCGCGTTCTGCGCGACCGGCGTCCCCGGTGGGTACTGCTCGCTGACCTGTGGAGGACCGAGCAACGCGGCGTGTCCGCCGGGCAGCAACTGCAGCAGCGCGGGCGGGACGAACGTGTGCCTGCTGGCGTGCCAGGACGATACTGGCTGCCGCAGCGGCTACCGGTGCCTCGCGGACGTCACCGGGACGAAGTCCTGCTTGCCCGCGTGCCAGAGCGACAACGACTGTGGCCCCGGGCTCCGCTGCGACACCGGCTCGGGCGCGTGCGTGCAAGGTGGTCCCCCGGCAGGAGCGATCGGCGCAGCCTGTGCCATGCCGTCCGATTGCACGGCCACTCCTGGGACCCCGTTCTGCGGCAACTTGCCGGGCGGCTACTGCTCGACGGACTGCAGCGCCAATGCGTCGATCTGTGGCGCGGGCGGAACCTGCGTCGATTTCGGCGGAGGCACCTCGGATTGCCTCGAGACCTGCACCTCGGCGGCGAATTGCCGCTCTGGCTATCGGTGCACTTCCCTCGGCTCGACCAGCGTCTGCGTGCCCGCGTGCCAGAGCAACAACGACTGCGGTGGATCCACGCCGGTCTGCGACACCACCAGCGGGAACTGCGTGGCCAGCACCACCGGCACGAGCACGGTGGAGACGGTGGATCTGACGGCGGGCGGGCCGGTCACCGTCTTCACCAACCAGCTGGGCACACCGGTCACGGTGACCATCCCGGCCGACGCGGTCTCGGTGGACTTCGTGGGTCAGTCCGCCGACTCGACGGCCCGCATCGTGGTCTACCGGATCGAAACGCCCGATGGACGCATCTACGACTACAGCTCGGTGACGAACAGGATGAAGGTAAGTCCGCCGAGCGGCCCCGGATCGTTCTCGGTTCTCGCTCCCAACTCGCCCTCGGCGCCATTCTCCCCGGGGACGTGGAACCTGTACCTGCTGGCCAGCAAGCAGACCACCGCCACGGTGAAGGCGCTCATCAAGCACGCGCCCTCGCCCGGGCTCACCGCTGGAGCGGTGGACATGAACCTCTTCTTCGTGGGCCTGCCGACGCTCAACGCCACCAACGCCCCGAGCGACACGAACTTCCAGGCCATCCTGAACCGGGTGCGCACCGTCTGGGCGGCGGCCGGCGTGTCGATCGGGACCGTGAGGTACCTGGACATCACCGGAAACAACGCGACCGCCTACCAGGACCTCAAGGACTCCGACCTGGGCGCCCTGATGCAGCTCTCGGCGGCCCCCGGGGCGGCAGACAACGCGCTCAACGTCTTCTTCGTCCGGACGATCAGCGGCGGCTCCCTCGACGGCTACATCATCCTCGGAGAGAGCGCGGGCATCCCCGGGGTCCCGGTCCGCGGGACCACCGGGAGCGGGATGGCGGTGACGACCGCGGACTTCCCCCAGGGACTGGACGAGATCGCCGACACCTGGGTGCACGAGGGGAGCCACTGGCTCGGGCTGTTCCACACCACCGAGTCCGGGGGGACGGCCTTCGATCCGATCCCCGACACGCCCGAATGTGCCGCCGCGACCCGCGACGCGAACCACAACGGTGTCATGGAGCCCGGCGAGTGCGTGGGCTTCGGGGCGGATGACGTGATGTTCTGGACCTCCGTGCCGTCGATCCCACACACCACGCTTACGCCCAACCAGTCCTTCGTCCTGTTCCGGAACCCGGCGGTTCACTGAGCAGCAGCTGGCGGCCGGAAACGCCCAAGGCGCCGGAAAGCGCCTGACGGTACGTTTGGACGCCATCGTGCGCCGACTGCCAGAGCCCAGGAAGTGGCATCCGCCCCCCCGTTCCCGATAGGTATCCCTCCTCCCATGGCGGATTCCATCCAGATCACCCTTCCGGACGGCAGCAACAAGGCCGCGCCGGCCGGCATCCGCGTCGGGGACTTCGTGAAGGAGTCCATCGGCCCGGGCCTCGCCAAGGCAGCCGTCCTCGCGCGCTTCAACGGCAACGAGGTCGACCTCACCCGGCAGCTGACCGAGAGCGGCAAGCTGGAGATTCTCACCACCAAGACCCCCGAGGCTCTGGACACCATCCGCCACGACGCCGCGCACGTGGTGGCGAGCGCCGTGCAGAAGCTCTTCCCCGGGACCCAGGTCACCATCGGCCCGACGATCGAGGGCGGCTTCTACTACGACTTCTTCCGCGACAAGCCCTTCACCCCCGAGGAGCTGGAGCAGATCGAGGCGGAGGCGAACAAGGAAGTCGCAAAGAACCTTCCCTTTGTTCGCGAGGAGGTCGCGGTCGGCGACGCGATCAAGCTCTTCGAGTCCAAGGGCGAGAAGTTCAAGGTCGAGATCATCCAGGACATCGTCGCCAAGGGCGCCAGGACCCTCACCCTCTACCGTCACGGCGACTGGGTGGACTTCTGCCTCGGGCCCCACGGCCCGTCGACCGGCAGGATCGGCGTCATCAAGCTGCTGAGCACGAGCGGCGCGTACTGGCGCGGGGACCACCGCAACCCGATGCTTCAGCGCATCTACGGCACCGCGTTCTTCGACAAGAAGGACCTGGACGCGTGGCTGAAGCAACAGGAGGAGGCGAAGAAGCGCGACCACCGGAAGCTCGGCCGAGAGCTCGACCTGTTCGAATTCTTCCCCGAGGCCCCCGGGGCCCCCTTCTGGAGCCCGAAGGGGACCGTGCTGTACCAGGTCCTTGCCGAGCGAATGCGCCGCTGGACCCTGGAGAACGGCTACCAGGAGATCAAGACCCCGCTCCT
>Ga0066903_100006053_pt1 | contig 10641 bp, 11 predicted proteins | sample PanSoiMetaGPlot1_FD_67491 | JGI IMG/M metagenome (GOLD analysis project Ga0066903, IMG submission 67491) | Tropical forest soil microbial communities from Panama analyzed to predict greenhouse gas emissions - Panama Soil - Plot 1 (version 2) | ecosystem: Environmental > Terrestrial > Soil >...
CACCGAGCCGGACGGCGCATCGGTCTTGAACCAGATGGAAACGGTCAAGGAATTGTCGCGTGCCGCGGTCGTCGCGGCGAGATCGTGTAGCGCGAAGGAGCTGTTGCCGTCGGACAAGTCGAGGGCCTTGCCGCGGACGCCGCGAACGCGGCCGACCTGACCGACAGGTTCTCCGACCGGAGTCTTCGAGACCGCGTCCATGGCTCGTCCGTCCGGGGGGTCGTCGTCGAACGACAGGTAGGCGATGAGTCCCTGCATGCCGATCGGCGACGGTGGCGTCGGCACGGCCGGGGTACCGTCCGCGGCCCGGGCTATCTTGATCGAGTCGAAGAACCTGGTCACCGCCGCGTCTTCGAGCCGCGAATTGACCCCGAAGACGAAGACGCGGTCTCGGATTGCGACCGACCGGTAGACGAATACGCCCGAGAATCCGTAACCCTTGACCGGCTCGTACTGTTGTCCGCGCAATCCGTCGATGGTGACCGCGACTGTCGGCTCCGAGAACCCGCCCAGGCCGAGATACGGCATCATGGCGTTCTTTACGTCCTGCGGATCGGGAGCTGCTTCGTTCCCGTTCGGCCGCCAATCCAGCTCGAGGACGTAGTAGTGATTGGCTGTGCTCTTCGCATCCCACCCACGCGACTTCTGGTACGGCCCGCCGAGGTGCGTCATCGAAAGCTTGGACGGATCAATCGGCCTCGGCGCGCCGGGAGCGAGCACGGTCACGCTGTGACCGACGGGCGTGAGCCGTTGCCACGTGCCGGTCTCGGTCCGGACAGGCGGATTGATTTCGATGCTGAACTGGACGCCAGACTCGTCGCGCGGGGGAGTCCCCGGTCCGGGCGCGGAAGCAACCGCCGGCGACGGATTTCGAACTGGCTCGCCGGGCTTCTCTCGGACGACCAGCCAGACCGCGACCGCGGCCACCGCAAGGAATAGGAGGAGCGCCGCCACGCCGCCGATGATCAGGCCCGGATGGATGCCGGTCGCCGCGGGCTTGCGTTTCCGCCGCCCCGGTCGGGGACGGTCGAAGTCATCGTCGTCATCATCGCGCCGGCGGGTTGGGCGTGGCATGCGGCCTCTCCTGCGAATCGCGGGCCGGGCCCATGCCTTCATATTCCCATAGCATGGTGCGCCGGAGTTGGTCCACCAGATCTTCCCATGTAAGTGCCTGCAGGGACGAAATCTGGTCGCGCAATGTTTGTGCGATGACGGCTGGCTCAAACATCTCGACAACGAGACCCCGAAAGGTTCGCGACTCTCCTTTGGCCCGCGAAATAGCTGCAGGCGTAGCGATCAGCACCTGGAAATTGTCCGCTCCCGGATCACCTTCCGGCGCGATGTACAAAGTGAACCAGCCGAAGTCATCCCGGGGCGTCGGCCGATTCGCGGCAGCGAATACGTCCCAGCCGGGATAGTCATTCGGTTCAATGGCTCGGAGTTCGGCACGCATGTGTTGGCGAGTCGTGTCCCAAAGGGAGGACGGGGATGCGCACTGATTCTAAGCCGACTATGAGAACGACGCCACGATCAACTGTGGTCGGAGGTCACGAGGAGAGATGGGATTCAACGCGGAAGTGCAGTTCGTCGTTCCACCCGGTCGAGCGACGCCATTGCTTCCCGCGTCATCCGAGCTTCGGCAGGCCCTGCGGCGATTTCTTTGAGTAGAGAAATGGCCGCGAGTCGCGTTGGGTCAATCGCCGGCGCATCGGCTTCCGACGCGGCAATGTGCTCGAGGATTTCAATTGCCCGCAACGTCTGCAGCTTCTTCCCGGTGAAGCCGGTGGTTTTCGCCTGGAGCAGCTGGTCTATTCGACGTCGTGCTTCGGCCGATGGGCTGCCGAGCCGCGCCTTCTTCAGGTGCTCTTCGGCCTCGTCCAGGACTAACCCGAGTTCTTGGGACGCCCGCTCGCGCTCGACAAACTTGTTGCTGTCCAGGTCTGCAATCCAGCGACCGATCTTTAGGACGTCCGTAGCCTCAAACAGGGTTCGCTGATCCGCGAGAAACGACACCGTCTCCTTCGGTGCTTTGATCAGCGCCCAGATGGAGGCGTAGGCTTGCTCGGCATCGTCGCCGGCGAGATTTTTGAAACTGGCGGACATGTCGGCTGCCGCCGCTGTATTTCGGATGACTCTTTGTGTCCGCGGCCGCGTAGCGTCCCAGACGAGTGCCGTGGTGTCGTCTCCCCCGGACACGACCAGTTTGCCGTCTGCGGACATGGCAAGCGCACGCACTTTTCCTCGATGTCCCTGGTAGTGTCCGCATTCCCTGCCGGTCTCGGTCTCCCAGAGCGTGATGACCTGTTCGCCCGGAATCTCCTCCGAATTCCGGACCGTGGCGATCGTCTTGCCGTCTCTCGAGAGCGCGTTGGTGTGAATCGCGCGGTGTTTCTCACCGACTTTGACGAACCGCCGGAGTTCTTTTCCCTGAACCAGGTCGAAGACAGCCACCTCCTCCGCGGGGGGCTCCGACATCGAACTCATCAGCGAGCGTTCCGGGATCACCGCCGCGACGAGCGTCCGTCCGTCCGTGCTGAACCAGACGCTCCTGCCGCCGGTGTAGGCTCCGTGGATCTTCAACAACTCCTTGCGGTCTGCAACGTTGATCAGTGTCCCGTAGAAGCTGACGAATTTGTCACCCGCCGGAGAGAGCGCCATCGGCCTTTGGATGTCGTCGGACTCTTCGCGGATGACCTTGCCGGTCGTGAGGTCGTGAAATCGAATGATTCGTCCCTTCAAGTCGACGGAGACCGCTGTCTTCCCATCGTCGGAAACCGTTTCCCAAAACGAATCCGTGCCGTCCCGATCGAGTTGCCGCACGAGCTGCCCCTTGGAATCCCAGACCCGCAACGCGCCCTCCGACCCGTAACTCCCCCACGAGGTCAGCCACCGCCCGTCGCTCGAAAAGGAAACCCCGGGTCCTCGACCGCGATGCCCGTCCAGCCGCAAGTGATGCTTGCCGGAACTTGCATCCCAGAGGTGGACGGCCCCGTCGCGCCCGGCCGTTGCGATCCTGGTTCCCGTCGGTGAAAAGGCAATCGACGAAATGGGCGAGCCGTGGCCGTCGCGGGGATGAAGCTCCTTCCCCGTGGCGACGTCCCAGACGCGGACCGTGTTGTCGCCGCCCCAGTTGTCTGAGCCCGTCGTCGCGAGCTTCGTGCCGTCCGGCGAGAAGGCCAGGTGGGATGAACGGTTTGCGCTGTCACTCAAGAGCGCGTGCACCTTCTTGCCGTTGTCGGCGCCCCACAGGTCGACACGGCCCGCATCGCGCGCAATGGCCAGGGTCTTGCCGTCCGGCGAGAGACTGGCACCGATGCGGATGCCCCACCCCCACGCGTCCGGCGATTTCTTGGCTGGGCCGCCGTCGGGATGAAATCGTCGCAGTTCCTTGACGCCAGTCCCATCGAACAACCGCACCGACGCGTCGTCGTATCCCCAGACGGCGATGGTGCCAGCCCTGGCAGCGACCGCGGCATGGAGCGACTGATCGGAATCGTGCTTGATTCGGCCCACCTCCTTGCCCCCAGCGACTTCCCGCAGACTGACGGCCTTCTTGCCTCCGGCCACGAGTACCCTGCCGTCCGGCGAGAAGGCAAGGGTGCCGACGTAATCGGGGAACTGCACCCGGTGAACCAGTTGTCGGGTGGCGACGTCGTAGACGCGAACCGGCCAGTTTTCGCCGCTCGTTGCCAGAAGCTTTCCGTCTTGCGAGAACGCCATCGCGTATAGTCGTTCGCGGTCTTTGGGCAGCGAGCCGAGTTCCCGTCCCGAATTCGGATCAAACAGGCGGACGGCCAGGTTCCCCGACCCCACGGCGAGTGTTTGGCCGTCGGGCGAGACCGCAATGCACTGGCAGTAGTATTCGCTTTGGCAGAACTGTCGGATCTCGCGGCCGTCGGCCGCATCCCAAATGTGAACGCCGCCGTAGTAGTCGGACGCGATCACCGACTTGCCGTCGCCGGAGAATGCCAGACCGGAATGCAAGGACCCGTGCCGCAGGCGCACCGTACCGAGTCGCGCGATCGCCCCCTCGGGGAGCGGATCGCCGTGCAAGTCCAAACGTACCGGCTTGTCTTTGTGCGGATCGGGGCACGTAAGCGCGATTGGTGGTGTTCGCGCCGGCAGTTCGGCGCCAGGTTGACCCTGCGCAACCGCTTGGTGACCAGGTGCTTTGAAAATCGCCACGAGCAAGAGCAACGCGGGAGCTGGTAACTTGCGTGCGAACATGACAGGCGCTGCCTCTTTGATCCAGGTGGCCGTGCGGCAGTCGTTGTCGTTACGGAGTTACCGGCGGATTTGTTCTTCGTCCGCGGGGCAGGGGGCCTTTGAAACATTGCCGATACCAAGCGCCGGTGCGCCTCCCGAGAGCCGCGTCGGTCAACGCGATGCGCCTCCTAGTTCCTTGAGTCTGAGGACAACGAAGGGTATTTGAAAGAGCAGGGAAACAACCGACCTGTCCGCTGCATGTAGCGCTCGTAAGTCTGAGTCAATTGTTCCTGCAGGAGGCGCTCTTCCGAGCCCGTTTGAATGAGTATCCCCAGGAACGACACCGGCCAGAGCAACAACACACACACATTGAGCGAGGCAAGCCCGCATCCGAGCAACAGGGCCAGGTATCCCGCGTAGACGGGGTGCCGGACGAATCGGTACGGCCCGCGTTCGACGAGCGTGTGGTTCTCCGAGACGGCAGCCGCGTGCATCATGAACCGGCCCAGCACCGCCGAGGCCCAGACAAGCACCGCGGCGCCTGCCACGCTGACAGCCAACCCGACCAGGCGGACTGGCAGCCAACCCGCGTCGATCTCGCCGACGCGAAAAGCGATCAGCGCCGGGGCAACTATCCACTCGATTGGCAGCAGGACTGCCGGGACGTAGCGACGCCAACCGCTGATCCGCGAGAGTATCCGCGACGATTCGCGGCTACGGCGCCAGAGCGCGAGCATCGCGACCGCCGGGCCGACCGCGAACAACGTCAGCGCCGACATCCGCAGTACTTCGCCCATGAGTCAGGCCGTATGCTGCGCGAAGATGTAGGGGTTACTCCGATCCGGCAAGCCGTTCGTTTGCCAACTCGCAAGCTGTGAGTGCACATATCCGCGGCCCACGACGATGTTAACGATTAAGTCTGCTTCTCGTTAGAGCTAACCATGTCTCGACCAAGCCTGGGCGTTGTGTTGCTGATCGCTTGCGGGTGCGCCGCGAGTGGGTGTGCGGCTCTCGCGACCAAGCCGCCGACGCCGGCCGACGACATTTCCCCGCAACAGGCGGCTGCAATCACCGCTGCGCCCGGCGAGCGCTATTTCATCCTGCTGTTCAGTTCGCAAACCTGTCCGAAGCACCCGAAGTACACGCACTCGTGGGCCACGGTCGTGAAGGTGACCGGGTGTGACGGACCCGGGGCTCCCAAAATCGAGCAGTCGACGATTAGCTGGCTCCCCGCCACCCTCAACATTCGAGTGTGGTCCTTGTGCGTCGAACCGGGGGTCAACCTGACAATGGATTTCACGATCCAGGAAATGTTGCGGACCGACCAACGCGTCTCGATGTGGGGCCCGTACGAAATCAGGCCGGGTGGCGCCTACCGGTTCCAGGTGCAGAAGGGGTTCATGGAATCCGGTCGGGTGGGATACCAGTGCATCGACACCATCGGCGAAGCCGCCCACGGGACCGGCTGCGACTGCATCCACGCCATCACCGACATGGACCCCATCTTCGACCGCGGCCGCTACCCGCTCTCGTACTTCGGCGACGCGGCGACGCTGAACATCGTCAACCGGATTCAGACGCGGCCTGTCATCATCAACCCGGAGGCGGACCACAGCTGGTTGCTTCCGCTGCTCGGGTTGGACAAATACCCGATCGTGCGTCGCTATTACTCCGGCCCGAGCGTGCCGTGGACGCCCGAAAACGCCCAGCGGCAATTGAGCGGCTCCGATTGCAAGTAACACGGCAACTAGGGCACGACTGCCGGATTGGCTTCGAGGACGGTGCCGTCCTCCGCGAACGATGCCGAGTAGGCTTTCACCGCATTCACGATGATGCGCACGCGGTAGATGCGAGCCTTCTCGCGGGGGACTTCCGTTCGCCAGTGGAACTCCTGCCCCTTGACTCCCTTCGGGTTCCATTTCTCGTATGCGGCAACGACCGCATTCGGCACACGCGCCAGATCGAGGATCGGGTGGAGGGTTTCCTCCACGATCTTTCCGTTCGCGTCCACCTCCAGTTGGTACAGGATGGGTGTGGCGACATGCTCGCCGTCCACGTGGATTTGGAGGGCCCCCGCGGACCGGGGGTCGAAGACGGTGCCACGGTAGACTTCCGCATCTCGCTTTCCGCGCGTGACCATGCGAATGCAGTAGTGATCCGGGAAGGTGTCCTCGAAGACCTTGCGGGCGGCCTCCGGGAGGTGCGAGTACAACGGCTCACGCCGCGGCGGTTCTTTGGCCGCGACGGGCTTCTCATCGGCGCCGGCTGTGGCGGTCGTCAGGCCGAGCGCGGCAACCAGGGCGTCGCGTCGAGTGATGGGCATGAGGTTTATGTCCTGCCCGGTGATTCCCGGGCAATCGAAGAATCGCTAGCGGGATGATAAGGTCGCCGGGGATAGCGCAGAGCAACAACTGTGTAACGAACTCTGGCGTGGTATCACTCAGACAATTTTGCACGCCTCATCGAATTCGAGCCGCGGCGAGCGCGGGTGGAGCTTGCTGCCGTCGCCGTAGGCGAGGTTGCACAGGAAGTTCGATTTGATTGTCGTGCCCGCCAAGAACGCGGCGTCCACCTTGGCGTTGTTGAACCCGGACATGGGACCGCAATCGAGCCCCACGGCCCTTGCAGCCACGATGAAGTAAGCGCCCTGCAGGGAGGAATTCCGCAGCGCGATGTACTCCAGCACGTTGTCCGGCAAGTCCTTGAACCACGCCTTGGCGTCCACGTGTGGGAACAGCTTGGGCAGCTTTTCGTAGAAGTGGATGTCCATGCCGATGATGGCCGTGACCGGGGCCGCCATCGTCTTGTCCACGTTCCCGGCGTCGAGGGTGGGCTTCAACTTGTCCTTCGCCTCACGCGACTTGACAAAGACGATGCGCATCGGCGACATGTTCGCCGACGTCGGCCCCATCCTGGCGAGGTCATAGACCTGCCGCAACAGGCCGTCGTCCACGGGCTTGTTCAGCCAGACATTGTGCGTCCGCGCCTTGCGGAAGATCTGGTCGAGAAATTCGTCGTTCATTGCCATGTTCGGCCCTCGCGGGAGTTTGGTCGTTGTCAGGGTTCAGCGGTCATGACGAGTTGAACAAAATCAGCTACAACGCCGGCGGACGCGTCTTACACCCAATGTTCAGCCTTAGCTGTGGCGTCAAGCCGGCTGTCACTGCAAAACCCAGCTCCTCGGAACGCACGTCCGCTTGAGGTACAGCGGGTGCCGCGGGTGACCGCCCTTCGTGAAAGCAAGATACGACAACGGAACGCTGAGGAGTGAGATAACGGCCTGATCGCGCCCTGCGAACGAGCCATGCACGCCCCAGGCGGCCACCACGACCGCGGCTTTGGAAGCCACGCGGACCAGCCATCGATCATTCGCCCGCCCGACCGGCGCGGGCGCGGCCTTCAACTCCGTCGGCTTTGTCGCACGATACGCGAACAGGTTCACCACACACACCGCGCCGTAGCCCCAGCGTCGGGCGAAGTCCTTGCACCGGCGGATCGTCGGGTCGTCTGCCACTTCGTCGGCCGTTGAAGGATTGAGACCGATGAAGAGGGCGTACCGGGGATTATCCGCGTCTAGCTCCCGCCAGAGCACGTACCGAAATGTTCGGCAGGCCGAGAAGATGGTTCGGCGGCGCACGGTTTACCCCTCGCCCTTCGAAAGCGAGTCGCCGATAGCAAGCCTCACTCGAGCGGGGTCAACTTAATCTTCTTGAACAGCACTTCCGACCCCTCGGACTGGATCAAGATCTTCCCCTTCGGCACCACGATGCCTGTCGCCTTGCTGACAGTCACACCGTTGAGTTGCACGGTCATGGTGTCCGCCTTCATAGTCACCACGAGAGTATTCCACTCGCCGACCGGTTTCTCCACATCGTTCTTGCCGCGGAAGCCGAGGACGTTTTCCCAGTTCGGGTCGCGATTGGACCAGAGCAGCCGGCCGCCCGGGGCGAAGTCGCGAACGGTGCCGCCTTGCTTCCAGTAGGTGCCGGTCTTCTTTCCTGCAGGGCGCTCATCAACCTCGGCCTTGAAGGAGTACCCTTTGTTCGGGCCGGTGATGGAGATGTCGCCGGTCGCGCCTTCGAGCATGTTGCACTGGATTCCCTCGAGCCAGGTCTTGCCCACGGCCCCGTCGGCGCCGGTGCAGCGCTGGAGCAGACCGCTGTCGCGGGCCGTCTTCTCCCGCGGCGGCCATACTTTGGGCCCCCAGGCCCACTCGGTTTCCAGCTTGTAGTCGCCGTACTCGTCGCGCGTAATGAGCCCGCCAAAGTCCTGTCCGGAAATCCGCAGGACGCCGTCCTTGATCGTAAACGTCCCATTCGGGTCCTTGTCCTTGCCGTGGTCGCGCAGGAACGTGTACCACTTGCCAAGGTCTTTGCCGTCGAACAGAGCGATTGGCTCGGCGGCCTGCGCCGGGGTCAAAGCAAAGAGGAAGAGCAGGAAGGGACCAAAGGCGCGCGTCATTTTGGAACTCCGAAGTTGCGATCCAGGAAGGCCGAATACCGTTGGAGACAGAATAGCGGGATTGGCCCGGCATGGCGGAACCTGACCCGCGAGGCGAGAGCGACCCGGGGTGTCTTCTCGGTGGTCCTTTGTGTGACCTTTGTGCCTCAGTGGTAAGTTCCTTTGAAGCACACCACCACAGAGACACAAAGGTCACACAGAGAAACACTAAGAGGACACCCCGCCGCCGCCCTCGCTTTGCGCGTCGGGCCCCGCCGCGATCATCAACCCGGAATCTCCGGCTCGACGAGCATCGCCAGGAGCGTCAACGATTCCTGCCAACCGAGTACGCACGCCTCCGCCGGAATGGCCTCTGGAATCCCTTCCTGCACGATGTTCAGCTCCGTTCCGACCGAGACTTTCTTGAGGGTGATCGTCGTCTGCATTTCGCCGGGCAAGTTCGGGTCGTCGAACTTGTCCGTGTGCCGAATGCGCTCGTTCGGGACCAGTTCGAGAAACTTGCCGCCAAAGGAGTGACCATTGCCGCTGCCAAAATTCGTGAACGACATCTTGTATGTGCCGCCGACTTTGGCGTCCAGGTGGTGAACCTTGCATGTGAATCCGTTGGGGGGAAGCCACTTGGCCATGGCGTCCGCGTCGAGGAACGCCCGGTAGACCTTCTCGGGCGACGTCCGCAACACGCGATGAAAACGCACGGTGTTCGGCATTGTTGGCACCTCGGGGCGGATTGTCAGCGAAGAAAGAATCCCGTCATGACAGGCCGGTGCCATCGCCGCTGGCGGCAGCGACGGGTTGAGGGGCCGCACCCCTGTCCGGGACGAGAAGATAGAAAACGTCAGTGCAGATCTTGGCCGGGTCGCTGTTCCACTCATCCTTCCAGTGACCATAGACCTCCCAGTTGGGACCGGCCGACGGGTAGCCATTGGTTTTGCACCACAAACGAATCGCCTCGTGCGCGTCGTGAAGTCCGCCATATGGCCCGTAATGGGTCGTGGAGGCAACGAGACCCGACGGGGTTGCCGAGGCGACGACTTCGCCCTGCGCCGCAAACGGCCCGTCCATCTCGACGCCCACTTCCAGGTTGATCTGGCAGTCGAGGTAGACCGCGACATGCCGCCCTGCGCCCGCGACCTGTTGCGCGCGAATGACATTCCACACGGTTCCACAGGCCGCCGGTACGACTCTCGAGAGTTCTTGCGCCGCGGCACGTCGGCGAACGACCGCGAGCGGGCGGCCGCTGAGCTGTTCGAGTCGGACGACGTATTGCATGCGTGCCCCTTTCGGCCGATTTACACAACTCATCTGCCGCGACGCACCCTGGAATCAGCATAGTCTCGCCGCACTTACTTCGGCCGGCCGGAGTCAGCCGGTCGGTTCGAGGCCCGGCAGGTCGTCGAGGCTGCGAGCATTCTTTTCACGTCGATAGCGCGTGAGCCCGTCTGTTCCCTTGGACTCCGCCCAGCGGATGAGTGCGTCGCGCTCTGCGGCGTACTCGTATCGCGGAACGGCGTAGCCGCAAGAGTCGCTGATCCGCGTCAGTGGCGCTCGGATGATCGCGCGCACGCCCGGATATTCCGGGAACATCGCTCGCAGCATCTCGAAGTCCGGCAGGCCGCTCGTGATCGCTTCTCCTATTCCGTGTAAGCGGACAATTTTCGGGCTCCCAGCCAATGCACAAAAAGTGAAGATGATGCGACCGTTCTCGCGGAGGTGGGCGATGGTCTCAATGCCGCTGCCGGTCAGGTCGAGGTACGCGACCTGCCGCGGACCCAGGATGCGAAACGTATCCATGCCCTTGGGTGAGCAATTGAGAAGGCCGTCGGCAGCGAGCGGGGCGGTCGCGACGAAGAACATCCGCTGCTGCCGGAGCCAATCGGCGAGGTCCGGTGTGATCTCTTCGTACTGCTTGCCCACGGTTTCTCCTCAGTGGCCGACGAGCAACATGATCGGGACGACCACAGCCAACAGCACAAG
>Ga0066903_100006055_pt1 | contig 10640 bp, 6 predicted proteins | sample PanSoiMetaGPlot1_FD_67491 | JGI IMG/M metagenome (GOLD analysis project Ga0066903, IMG submission 67491) | Tropical forest soil microbial communities from Panama analyzed to predict greenhouse gas emissions - Panama Soil - Plot 1 (version 2) | ecosystem: Environmental > Terrestrial > Soil >...
AGCAATCCCCCACAACAAATAGCCAAAGCTGTTAAGGCCGGGGCCAGTAGAAAGGCAAACGCAAGTTGCACTAATCCCACGGCCGCCGTGCTCAATAATCCAAGCAGTTGCTGCGTCCCGAACCCAATTCGTTCCACTTCATCGGTTAAAACCTGCGTGATGTCCGATCCTCGCTGACGTGTAAAGAAAAGCCAGTCGGCGTGCACCATCGCCTCGTAGAGCTGCGCGCGAAGTTTGACTACGAAACTGTTTTCAATCCGCGCGACAAAGACATCGAGCCAGTGACGAAGCCACAACTGCCCACCCATAAACAGGACAAACAGCCCCAGCACAATCGGCAGCGTGAAAGCAATTCCAAGGACACGCAGGAGCACGGGAATTGCGGACGCCACTAGATTATTTGGATGGCCTTCTCCCAGGCCGAGAAGATTGAGCAATGGCAAGAGGAGGAGCAGGCCGCTTCCCTCCAGCAACCCGAGGAGAACCATCATCGCCAAAGCGGCAGCTGCCTTGTAGCGCGCGTGCTGAAGAAAACAACGAATATACGATGTCATTTCTTTCGTTGTCCCCGCGTTACGCGATCCTTCGTGCATTTTATCTTCTGCGACCGTAATCGCCCGGCGCGCCTGGCGCGAAGACATTCTTGGCGGTTTGAACCCCACTTTTAAAGTGAGCGGCTTTCCGGAGTAATCTGAGCCGCGCTAGCCTTGTGATCAGATCCATCAAAAAATTCAGCGGTGCGACGATGTAACGATTTCGATTGCTCTCACCCGGCCTTTTCTGTCAGTCTGGTCTTATGCGACTAATGGCTGAAATTGTGATCATCGGCGCCCTGATTTCCCTCGGCTGGAATAAGCCGTTTAAAGAGCAGGTGGCCCAAGCGAATACCACCATCACGTCCAAATTACACGGCCTTGGCTCAAAATTGCAAAAGCACGAAGATCCCTCTGTGCGCAGGTACTAGGCGGCGGAGTTTACGAGATTCCAGACGAGATTAGCAAAGGTCTACAACCGACTCAGCTACTACCTCGTTCGCAACAGGTGAGCAATAACACTTCTTGCGCACCTTCCAGATAAGTCAGCATTGTTTACGGCGTTATCAGTGCGTGGTAGAAGTTGCGTGAGCGATGCCCCACAACATCGATACGATTCTCGACGCCGCGGAGCAACAGCAGGCGAGCGATGTCTTCCTCCAGGAGGATGAGGTACCGCGCCTCAAGATAAACGAACAAATTGTCGTGCTCGGCGAGGAACCCATGTCGCTCGCGCACATAGCCGCGTTCTGGGAGGCATGCGGTGCGAACCCGCAGGGCGACGGCGAGATGGATCGCGATAGCGGCTTCATCTCCCGCACGCATACACGCTATCGCGTAAACCTGCATCGCACGATGGGCCGGCTGGGTGCGGTCCTACGCCGCATCAAGACCAGCGTGCCTGGCTTGAAGGCACTCGGAGCGCCTGAGTGGCTCCTCACCCGATGGGCCGCTCGCGAGCACGGCCTCATCCTTGTGACAGGACCAACCGGCTCAGGGAAATCCACCACTATCGCATCTGTCCTTCAATGGATGAACGAGAACGTGGTGCGGCATGTAGTGACGATTGAGGATCCTGTCGAGTATCAGTTCGTTAGTAGTCGCTGTCATTTCACTCAGCGACAGGTCGGACGTGACACCCGAACGTTTGCCACCGGCTTGCGGAGCGCGCTTCGTCAGGCGCCGGATGTTATTTTTGTTGGCGAGATCCGGGATTACGAGACGGCGTTGACGGCTCTCCAGGCATCGGAGACCGGACACCTCGTCCTTTCGACTATGCATTCGGAGAAGATTGCAGACACGATGGAGCGCTACTTGAATCTTTTTCCAACCGAAGACGCTAAGTATGGTACGAACCTTCTTGCAAACCAGCTGTCTGGCGTCCTGTGCCAGAAGCTGGTTGAATCTGCGGACGGAGGTTTGCATTTGCTGGTCGAACACGTCGAAAATGCGGGCGCGATGCGCGACTGGATCGCGAGACGAGAGTTGCAAAACATTGATCAGTACATCGCTCGGGGGTCAGATCCTGCCGCCGTTTCATTTTTACAATCGACACTCAAAGCTCTCCAAAGCAAGATCGTCACGGAAGCAACCGCCATGGCTTCGGTTAGCAATGAATCCGAGCTGCGTCGCGCCATGAGAGGAATCGGCTAGGCGTCTTCACCGGGGGTTGAATCATTATGAAGCAACATGACTTGATCGATTTTCTCGTGCTTGCCTCGCAGAAAGGAGCTTCTGATCTCCATTTGACAGCGGGCGTTCCACCGATGATGCGCGTCGCTGGTGTCATCTGGCCGGTAGCCGAAGACGCAGAGGTCTTGTCACCTGAGGATACAAGGAGACTCGTTGTCGATGCCTTGAAAGAGGCCCAGCGCACGAAGCTGGAAAATGATTGGCAGCTCGACTTCGCATTACAGGTCGATGGCGTCGGGCGCTTTCGCGGAAATGCATGTTACGTGTCGGGTGCGATTGAAGCCAATTTTCGACGTATTCCCGCCGAGATTGGGGATCTAAAGTCGTTGGGACACTCTCCCATAGTGGATAAGTGGTGTGATGCGAGAGCCGGCATGGTGCTGGTGACGGGCGCCAGCGGTGAAGGCAAGAGCACAACGCTGGCGAGCATGGCGCAGGCGATCGCCCGACGGCGTTCTGTCAATATCGTCACTATCGAAGATCCGATCGAGTTTGTGCTTTCCCAGGGACAAAGCCTGATTAATCAGCGCGAGATTGGTTCCGATGCACGCGACTTCGCATCGGCACTCAAGAACGCGTTGAGACAAGACGCGGACGTCATTCTTGTGGGCGAGCTGCGGGACACAGACACGATCCGAACCGCGCTTACGGCGGCTGAAACGGGGCACCTTGTGATCGGAACCATGCACACCAACGATGCGCCAACGGCCATTGGACGCATTCTTGATGCCTTTCCAAAGGAAGGCCAGCAGTTCGTCAGCGCACAACTTGCCTGGTCACTATTGGGAGTGGTGTGTCAGTATCTTCTGCCGCGAAGCGACCAGTCAGGTCTGGTTTTGGCGACGGAATTGATGACCGTGAACTCGGGAATCGAAGCCTGCATACGCGACCGGCGGCTGTCGCAGATACCAGGATTAATTCAGATCGGAAGTGCGGACGGCATGCATACCGTGGACGACAGTCTTATCGAGTTGCTTATCGCAGAGCGGATCAGTCTCATAGACGCGATGGCGCACGCGAGGGATCCTAACTTTGTGAAAGAGGAGTTCCAGAAAGCTTTAAAGTCTCAGAGAAAAGGGTGGTTTGCCGGAATGTTCAGTAAATGAAGAATTTCGAAGCCACAGCTGTGCCACAGCCAGAGAGCTGTCCGCATTAACGTCTCTTACGCCGCCCGGGCGGCCACACTACTCGTTCACCACCTCGATCTGCTTGTCGAGCACTCGGCCGGTGAATCGGTCGATCGCCACGTGCACCCAATAGCGTTGTTCGCCATTTACGACAAAGCCATTTGCCAGACTGGTCGCATTCGGCGGGTAGCGCCCGCTCTGGGCGATCACATCGATCAGCAAGTTCCAGGTACGCGTTTGATCGACTTCGCCAAGGGCCCGAGCGATTGACTCACGCTGTGTCTTGGGTTGGTTCGGACCCAATCCGGTGCTGTTTGGTACGTTTGCGATCAAATCTGATAAGCCAGCTCTATTCACAGACGGATTGGCGATCGTAGACAACGTCAGACTTGTAGCGACATTGTTTGCCGAGGGGGAGGCCAACGGTACGGGGCTCGGCAATGGCGCACCACCCGTGCCACGAGGAGTGTTCTCTTGTGTGATTGTGCTTGTGAGCACCGCCGCAAGCGCGGCAGCCTGGCGCGAATTCAAATTAACTACTCCGCCTCGGGTGCCGGCCGAATTCGCGTAATCGTTGGTTGAGAAAAGGGCGAGCAAGCCCGCATCAGGACTGTCAACCGAAGAAAAGCTAAGCGTTCTAAACGGCTGATCCCGGAAGGCGTAACCCATCTCGCCCACACTGCGAAAGGGCCGATTCATCATCACTGGCCGGTAAGCGTTCGAATTCTCAGCGATGCCAAACCCTGACTCGTTGTACGGATTAGCAGCACTACCAACCGACACATTATCGCCGAGAGTAACAGGATTAGGATTCGGCGTAGGAGTTGGCGTAGGATATGCGGATGGTGACATTGGCGGCGGAGTGATCGAGTAAGCACCCGGCCAGGCCGATCCGATAACACCGGCAGACGTAAATGACATCGGTGGGTTCGCCAGGTTAACAACCCCAATCACGCTATTATACCGAATGCTTCTTGGGTCGGCCTTGGCAAACATCGGCGCCTGTGCAAGGGCTGATATACCAGCTGCTCCTGCACCCGACCACAGAGTCGCCGTTGATGTGCCCGAATTAACAATCGTAGGGTTCGTGTAGCTTGGGCTTGGTTTGCCGTACTGGCTAAAGTTCGTAGTAAGGCATAAACCCGGACTTCCGGTAATCCAGGTGCTGGTTTCGTTATTTCCTTGTAAGAATGAGTACGAATACCATTGTCCGTTCGGCGACTGGTAATCTAGACTCACTTGGAACCCCGGTGAACCTGGCTTAAGTATCACGACCGGCCTTTGGCTACTGGCAGCAGGGATACTGCTCCCTGCGAGAGGTAACGTGAACACAACGAATTGATCGGTTCGGTAATAGTTTGACGTATCACCCGTTGGCCTGGCAATACGATTCCAACCCGGCCCAGATGCAAGCTGGGTTGGATCGAGCAAAGGCACCGTGGTGCTGATGTCTGAGGTGCCCAAACGCTTTGCCTCAAGGAAGCTATCGCGACCAAACGTGCTGTCGCCGCTCACGAGAGGCAAACTTGCATTAAGGCCGCTTGATGTTGCGAGATTCGAGACTGACGTCGGGTCCACGCTCCCGCTCTGTGAAGCTGTCGCTACTCCGAAACCGACGGTGCCGGTAACAGTGATTCGCACGGGCGGCCGCAAGTAGCCAGGCGTCGAGAGAGGTTTGTTTCCGGTGTTGCCAGCATTCGCTTCGGCAAGATCCCAACTATCTCTAAACGCGTCCCATAAGTTTGGAATCAGGAGCCAATTGACGCCTCCCGTGATTTGGCTTACCCCAACAGGGCAGGCCGCGAGGGAATTAATACACGGCAATCGCGGCATACCAATGGCTTCCATGACTTTGGGCGTACCGCCAACGTTGACGGTACAAGCGATACGAACCGGATATGAATCAGCACGAGACTGGGCAATCAAATTGGCCCCGATTGTAAGAATATGCAGCATCTTCGACTGCTGATGAACCAAAGGTAATCCGGGATCTGACGAAAAAGAGTCCCCAACCGAACTGTTGAGAATTCCCGCCTGGAGCAGTTCGAAAAAGTCTGGTTCACGTGTCGCCGCTTGGGTGCCTCCTACTCCGAAGGTTGCAATGGAAGCGATCGGCGTAGAACTGCCGTTATGACCTACGTAATTCCAACGTTCATTCGTCGTGTCCCATGCCAAGCCAAAGTACTTCAATATGTTGGTAGCCGTGCCTTGCTGCAGAAAAGCCGAAGTTAATCCGAACCTAATGCTGCTAACATCCGGTCTCGTTAGTAACCACATATCGTAATCTGAGTTTGCAACTGGCGGCCACGAGGGGGGCGATGTTGGAATGGTTCGCAAAGCACTTGGTCCTTTGTAAGTGAGCCAGTTGAGACGCTGTAAGAGAAAGCGTCTGTTAACAAGGTACTCTCCAACGTTCGCTATGGTTCCGTCGTTGCGAGTGAATGAACCGGTAACTAGTAATGTTTGAAAGTTCGGATTTGTCGGATCGGGACTTGCCGGTTTCCATTGAGGGATCTTTGAAAGCGATTCCTGCGAAAACGTTCCAACGTGCTGTAGGGCATTGACAAAGCCGATTCCGGCTCCGGCCAATCCAGAGCGGAGCTTCAGTAGCTCTTGCCGCGTTGATAACGGTTGATCCGTCTGATTGTGATAGACAGCCGCCTGACTCGTCGTGAGAAAGGAGTTCGTAAAATAAGTGAGGGGCAAACTGGTGAAATAGTTTGTTAACTGAATGTTGCTCGGATCAGACAGAACGAAATTGTAGTAAGTATTCGTGGCGTTCGTGCTAAAGCTAAGATTCGAGCCGGGCGGATCGAGCGTCCCGGTCGGTTGCGAGGACGCATAGTTTCGCCAGCCGACAACGTTATCCGAGCTCGTTGTGCTGAAGCCTGGGAGCGCCGTCAGGTCGGTAAACGCAAGAGAGCCTTTGCGGCCGTATTGTAAGATCGTCGTGGGCGAAGGATATCCAGCAGCATTCATGTCCAGTTGCCCGCCCTCGTCATAAATCATGTAGGCGTATCGGCCGATGACTGATGTATCCTGCGCATTGATGACCGTGGCTCCCTGGCCGTTAACAAAAACCCAGTCCGGTGCCCAGTAATTTGGCGCGCTATAACCTGTTGTAATTGGATCTGACCCGGCGTCGGTAGTATTCGACTTTGGCATCAAGTAGTGCGAGTTCCATCGGGCCAAGCTGACCGAACGACCATTAGCAGACACATCAGCCGTCGAATTCACTGCAGAGGCGCGGCTAGCCTTGCCAGGACAGGGCAGTGGGTCATTGCGGACGCTGCGGCGAATTAGATTTGGAATAGCTGGAGTTGTTCCCGGGGTCGGACTTGGATAAAAGATGGGGAGTATCGGCAATATCGTTGGGCCCAAGTTTGTGCAAGTCGTGAGATCGGGGACAGGCGTACTGCAGCCCACGTTCATGCACGGCACATAAAGGTTGTACGCAGCTCCGTTTGCATTGAACGTGGGAACTGGACTTGCGGAACCATTGATGATCTCCTGTCTGAGATCGCCGATGACGTTGTCCATCGCGCTCTGGGCCAGTTGATCTACGCTGGATTGGTTGAAGCTGCTGTCCGCAACCTGACGATCACTTGTCGTACGGGACAGATAAGCAACACCCAACCCGGCAAACAAGACGACAAAAGCCAAAACAATGATCAGCGCAGCGCCTCGTTCCCTGGAGCGAAGGCCTTTGACTAGCCAGTCCATGTTACCAGGTCTTCAAATCGAAGGAGCGACTGTAAACTCGCATCCCCTTCGCCGCTTCGCGGGGTAGCAACTTGCCTTGAGGCGTTTGCCCGGTCTGCGCCATCGATTCTATAATGCCTTCCCATTGGTCTTCCAGATCTCCCAGTGACTTTTGTCCACCGCCCCCCCTCCCACACGAATTCTTGAAATCGGGAATCTCGGCAGCCACATCCAGAATATCGCCGTAGCCCGTGTTTGTAGAGGCGGCTTGAATCAGAGCACGGCTAGCAGGGTCAATCGCAACAATTAACACTGCAATTGCCTCGATCTGGCTTAGGCCGAGCGGTAGCGGGTTAGAGATCGTCAGCTGGCTCGGGTAATCAAACCTGTCCCAAGGCCAGTCCGTCACCCGGCCGTTTTTGAGAACGTAGTAGTATTCAAACCGGAAAACGTTTGGACCAATTATTTCATAATCGGCGTCTCTGCTGGCGGCGTTGTTATCATTATTGATGGCCGCCGACCAGACCGAAATGTTGCTGATGGTTTGCGGCAAAAAGACAATTGGGTATGGCGAGTTCGAATTCGGGTTGCTGATCAGGCCATTCCAACCCAAACCCTTCGCCATACGTTCAAGTCTTCCATAACGATCCGCAGCTTGACCGGAGTTACTCTCATTGACCCGATATGCAACGAGCGAAATTGGACTCTGCTGTCCTACGGTATATCCCGTCGGATAATAACCTGGCACGTGGCTGAAGAACGCCATCTGGTCGCTCCCCTTGTCTCCATTCTTCCCCTGGCCGCAACCGTGTCCGTTCCCATGCCCGTTGTAGTTAGCAGGCTGTTTGATATAATAATCGACGTCGGTTCGCTTCACCATTTGCGCGAACTCGAGGGCCATACGGTCCAGCACGACTCTGGCTTGAGTGTCTGTATTAATGTGTTTATGGCCGGTGCTCGTCATTACCGCAGCAGTCGTCATCAACTGCGTGAACATGAAAGTAAGTAGCACAAGGACAAAGACCGAGACGAGTAACTCGGCAAGAGTGAAGCCCGCGGTTGTACGTCGAACACGCGCAATAAAGGCTGATTTCATAGTTATCGGTTAACTGCAATAGTAGTCGTGACGGAACCTAGGGGCACACCGCCATTGCCAGGATCGACTGGCGCGGGCCAACTAACGACGACTTTCGCGACCGAGGTACTCGCCGTAGGGGGTACCGGAACGTACGTAATCTTCGCCCGAAACACGGCGTCCGCCGGCGGATCTCCATTGAGGTTGCCAGTCTGCTGGCCCTCATTCGTGAAATACATGGTGTCGGGCGGCTGGCCTACCGTCAACCAGTGTCCATGCAGAGCGCCCCAATTACATGGCACATTCGGGTCCGGCGGATCGGGGCAGACCTTGTTCGCTTGTCCGGGCGGAAGCCGAACATCGGCGCGTAAGACGGAATAGATTTGTGAAATAATTTGGTTCGCAGATGTCTGCCGGACACTGTTTTGTTGAGTGTTTAAGCTAGTCGGCATCAATCCCAGCATGGCGATCAGGCAAATGGCAGCCACACCCAAGGCGAGGGTAACTTCAACAAGCGAAAACCCAGCAACTTGGCGGCCAGGCGATTTCATGTTGCGCGCATTCTGATCAACCGCACTCGAAACGTCAACCTTAGGCGCCGCCTCGTTGACTGTGTTGGTGCTGTCCGAAAAAGCGTTCATCGTCGATAGATTCTTACATCGCCCGCAAACCCGTTGATTTGAACTGCGACAACATTGCCGGCAAATATTGATCCACCGTTTCCGCTGCCACTCGGAGGAGGGGTGGCAGTGCCATGGGTCTGAATCAACCCAATCTCCACCACTCGCCTGATGTCGTAGCTGTCTCCGTTCACCCTGCTTTCACCGCGCGGACTAAACTGGAGCAGTTTGGAAAATGTGTATTGCGCAGCTGGAGCCGGATTCCCAACTGGATATTGAAAGTTGTATGGCGTCGTGTATGGCGCAGTGTTCGGCGGCGACGAGTTCAGTTCGCCATAGCGAGAATAGTTGTATTGGGCGGCGCCTCCGTCATTTTGTACAGTTGGACGCGTGTCGAAATTGTCTCCTGTGCAGTTCGATTGGCAGACCGCGAATAGGGGAAGATGAACGTTCTCGATTTTTACGAGTTTCCCCACCTGAGTGAGTCTGGTTGGATCTATCGCGCCGTTGCCCGAACCGTACACATTAGTTCCATTCTTGGACGCGACGATCGACATGATGAGCCTGCCGACTTTCGGTATATCCGTGTTCGGGGACACCGAATTCGAGACGTTCTCTTCTAAAAATCCCACCCACGTGTAAGTGTTGTTTGCCTTGGCGTACGTGCGGGCCGTGTCGAGCACACCTTTGACGGTGTATGCTGCGCTCGTTACATCAGTCCCGCCTTTGATGGTCGTAAATGCTGGTGCAATCAACACCAGCAGCAGGCCGATGATGCCGACGACGATGAGCAGCTCGAGCAGGGTGAATCCTGCTCGAATTGAGTGATCTGTGATCTGTGATCCGTGATGAGTGAAGCGCGTTGGCTCGTGTTGGGGCTTCGAGCGCATGCGACGGGAGATGCTGGGGGCAAACATCTTGGGGACGAATTCTAGTCACAAAATTGACGTGCCGCAACTGTTGAATGTACGAGTTGGAGAGGTGCTAGCCGCGGCGCACAAAAAGATCAGAAGTCCGCAGATCTGCAAATCGCGCCGGCCGCGCAACGCCAACCCCGTAAAATCCGGCTAATCCGTGGCCTCAGGCCAAGGCAAAAAAGCTAAAGAAAAGACTTCACAAGCGCCAAACAAGACACTATAAATCCACCTATGAATATGGAACGCCGCTATATTTTACTCGTCGCCCCAGTTGCATTTGCATTGGTAAGCTGGCTGCCAAATGACTTGCCTGCTGAGGATCTCGCAGAAGCAAAGGTTACTCAAGTAGTGCAGGACGTTAAAGTGGTACCATCCGGTGCAGCGGCACGCCCGGTGGTGGTCAATGAGACTGTTCGCCAGGGCAACGCTGTTCAGACCGGGACCCAGTCCAGAAGCGAGCTGACGTTTAGAGATCAAACGATCACGCGTTTGGGCGAGAAAACTATTTACAACGTGGGAGGCGGGCGAACGATCGAATTGGGCAGCGGACAATTCTTGCTGTACGTGCCGAAGAAAGCCGGCGGTGCACAGGTCAAGATGGGTCCGGTCACTGCAGCAATCACTGGCACGACGGTATTGGGGCACGTCTATCCGAGCGGAATTACCACATTCACGGTCCTCGAAGGAACGGCGTGCCTGCACGTGGACGCAGTGGGCCAATCTGTGGGGGTCATGGCAGGTCAAATGGTAACTTACGATCCGGTCTACAGGAGGTTGGAGGACCCGGTTTATGTTGATCTTAACGAACAACTCTCTTCTCCTCTTGTTCGAGACTTTCGCCCATTGCCCAGTTCGGGCCTGATTCAGGAGCAAATTCAAAGTCAGCATCAAGTTGCGGCCCCCAACGGCGATCTGGATCAAGCGGTCAGAGCAACTGGAGCGGCCAGCATCCAGAGCGCCACGCCGGACCAATT
>Ga0066903_100006057_pt1 | contig 10638 bp, 8 predicted proteins | sample PanSoiMetaGPlot1_FD_67491 | JGI IMG/M metagenome (GOLD analysis project Ga0066903, IMG submission 67491) | Tropical forest soil microbial communities from Panama analyzed to predict greenhouse gas emissions - Panama Soil - Plot 1 (version 2) | ecosystem: Environmental > Terrestrial > Soil >...
GTGATCCTGCCCTTCGTCGGGATCAAGCTGATCGACCTCGTGATCCACAACCTCTTCGGCGCCTAGGGTGAACGACGGATGCGCGGTCACTACCGGATCCTCCTCGGGATGGCGCCCGGGGTCGGGAAGACGTACCGGATGCTGCAGGAGGGGCGGCAGGCCAAGGCCGAAGGGCGGGATGTGGTGATCGGCTACCTCGAGCCGCACGACCGGCCCGAGACGGCGGCGCTCGCCGACGGGTTCGAGAGCGTGCCGCGCCTGCGGGCCTCGCACGGTGCGCTCGAGCTCGAGGAGATGGACACGGAGGCCATCATCCGCCGGGGGCCGGGGCTGGCCCTTGTCGACGAACTCGCCCACACGGACGCGCCCGGCCTACGCCACGAGAAGCGCTACGAGGACATCGAAGACGTGATCGCGGCCGGCATCGACGTGATCTCAACCGTCAACATCCAGCACCTCGAGAGTCTCAACGACTCGATCTTCGAGGTCACGGGCGTTCGCGTCCGCGAAACGTTCCCGGACCGGATCCTCGACGAGGCCGACGAGGTCGTGCTCGTCGACCTGAGCCCGGAAGCGCTCCAGGAGCGACTCCGCGCCGGCAAGGTGTACCGGCGCGAACGCGCCCAGGCGGCGCTCAACAACTTCTTCCGGATCGAGAACCTCGGCGCACTCCGTGAGCTCGCACTGCGGGAGCTGGCCGAGGACGTCGAACAGCGCCGGCGTCCGATCCTCCTCGACCCACTCAGCCAGCAGGCCGTTGCCGAGCGCGTCCTCGCCATGGTCGAGCCGCAGCCGAAGTCGCAGCGCATCATCCGCCGGGCCTGGCGCTCGGCTCAGCGGCTCGGGGCGGAGATCGACGCGGTCTGGGTCAAGCAACCCGGGCACGTGCCGACGCAGGAGGAGGCGACGCAACTCGCCGCCCTGAAGCGGCTGTCCTCGATCCTCGGTGTGCACTTCCTTGAGGAGGAGGGCGACGACCTCGTCGGGACGGTGAAGCGCGTCGCAGACGACCGAGGATCCACGTACATCTTCGTCGGCACGCCCGACGAACGGCGCCGCGTTGAGATCCTGCGCGGCTCGCTGCTCTCGCGCATGGTCCGCGAGCTGCCCGGCATCGACGTCCGCGTGGTCACCGACCGTGCGCTTCGAGAGGTCTTGGACGAATGAACCTGCTGCACCGCAAGAAGCACCTCGAGCCCGGCACGAAACGGGTGCTCGTCCCGTTCACCCGCGGCGGGCTCGATCAATCCGTTCTCGATGCGGCGATCCGCATCGCCAGGGCGGAGGAAGCGACGCTCGTCCCCGCCTACCTGATCGTGACGCCCTACGAGTTCGCGCTCGACGCGCCCATGAGCCAGCAGGTCGCCGCGGCGATGCCGCTGCTCGAGGCGGTCGAGAACGCCGCGCTCAAGGCCGGCGTGCCCGTCGACGCCCGCGTCGAGAGCGGCCGCACGCCGATCCATGGCTTGAAGCGGCTCTGGGGCGTCGAGAACTTCGACCGGATCATCGTCCCTGCGCCGCAGGGCGGCCCCGGCTTCACGCCCAAGGACCTGCTCTGGATCCTCATGCACGCGCCCGCCGAGACGGTGCTCCTGCGGCCGCACACGAACGGCGAGAGCCCCGCCGCTTCGGACGAGACCCTCGGGGCCAAGGTCGAGACCGCCTAGCGCGTCTCGACGCTGACGAGAGGATGAGCGGGCTAATCTTCGCGCGCTCATGCGCGGGACCGGACGCGAAGCACAAGCACCGTCCCCCGAAGCCGCCGAATCCGCCTAGGATCGGCCATGGATGTCGGGCGGCTGGCGGAGCGGCTCTGGCCGGGTCTCGCGGTTCGTGTTGAGACACTCGGCGGCGGGCTCACGAACCACAACTTCAAGGTCACCGCCGGCGACGCCGAGGCGTACGTCCTACGCGTCAGCGGGAAGGACACCGACCTGCTCGGAATCGACCGGCGTCACGAGCACGGCGCGGCACTCGTCGCGGCCAGGCTCGGGATCGGCCCGGAGGTCGTCGCCTTCCTGGAGGAGGAGCAGTGCCTCGTCACTCGCTTCGTTGACGGCGACCCGATCGCGCCCGAGGCGGTCCGCTTGCCGGACACGATTGCGCGAGTCGGGCGCCGCCTCCGCATCCTCCACGACGGGCCTCCGGTTCCCGGCAGCTTCGACGCGTTCCGCGTCGTCGAGGCGTACCGCGACACGATCGTCGCCCGACGGCGGCCCGAGCCGGAGCGGTACATCAGTGCAAAAGCGCGCGCGGACGAGATCGAGCGAGCCCTCGGCGCTCGCGCCCAGCGGCCCTGCCACAACGACCTCCTGAACGCCAACTTCATCGCCGAAGGCGACCGGATCTGGGTCGTCGACTGGGAGTACGCCGGCATGGGCGATCCATTCTTCGACCTGGCCAACTTCTCGGTCAACAACGGGCTCGACGAGGACGGCGAGCGGGAGCTGCTCGACGCCTACGGCAGCAGCGGCGAGAGAGATGCCGCGCGGCTGACCGTGATGCGTTTCATGTCCGACTTCCGGGAGGCGATGTGGGGCGCGGTGCAGGCCGCGGTGTCCGAGCTCGACGTCGACTACGAGGCGTACGCGGCCGAGCACTTCGAACGGCTGCAGGTGACGGCCGCGGGCGCTCGCTTCCGCGGGGCGCTCGAACGCGTGCGAGGCTAGCGCTGTGAAGGACAAGGCGCGAGCGGTCGTCATCGGGGGCGGCGTGGGCGGCTGCTCGATCCTCTACTGGCTCGCGCGGCTGGGCTGGGACGACGTCGTCCTCTGCGAGCGCGCCCACCTGACGAGCGGATCCACCTTCCACTCGGCCGGCCTCGTCGGGCAGCTCCGGGGTTCGCTCCCGCTGACGGAGATGATGATGAGCTCGGTCGACCTCTACCGCACGCTTGGGGACGAGGTCGGACTGGAGACCGGCTGGCGCGAGGTTGGGTCGTTGCGGCTCGCGTCTTCCGAGGAGCGGATGGAGGAGCTCCGGCGGCAGGCGGGGTGGGCGAAGACGTTCGGGCTCCCGCTCGAGCTCATTTCGACGGAAGAGGCCGCTCGACTGTTCCCGCCCATGTCTACGGATGGCGTGCTCGGCGCGGCGTACCTTCCGACCGACGGCTATATCGACCCGAGCCAGCTGACCTTTGCGCTCGCCGAGGGCGCGCGGCGCCACGGCGCCGAGATCGCGACGACGACACGCGTGATCGGAATCGGAGTCGAGCGCGGCCGCGTGACCGGCGTCGAGACCGAACGCGGCTCGATCGAGACCGGGCTCGTCGTCAATGCGGGCGGCATGTTCGCAAGCGAGATCGGCCGGCTCGTCGGCGTCACCGTGCCCGTCGTGCCGATGGCCCACGAGTACCTGATCACGAAGCCGAGCGGGTTGCCGCTGGAGATGCCGACGATGCGCGACCCGTCGCTGCTCGTCTACTTCCGCCCGGAGTCGGGTGGCCTGGTAATGGGCGGCTACGAGCGCGACCCGGCGCCGTGGGCGCTCGACGGCATCCCTGGCGACTTCAACGGCCGGTTGCTCGAGGAGGACTGGCCGCGGTTCGAGGAGCTGATGCGGAACGCGATCGTGCGGGTGCCGTCGCTCGAGGACGCCGAGGTCGTGCGGCTGATCAACGGCCCCGAGGCGTTCACTCCCGACGGCGAGTTCATCCTGGGCCCGACCGATGTGCGCGGCTTTTGGGTCGCGGCGGGCTTCTGCGCGCACGGCCTCGCGGGCGCCGGCGGAATGGGCAAGCTTGTCGCAGAGTGGATCGTCGAGGGCCGGCCCAGTCTGGACGTCTGGGAGATGGACTCTCGCCGCTTCGGGGCCCAGTACGCCGACCCCGAGTACACGCTGGCGCGGACCGTCGAGGTCTATTCGACCTACTACGACGTCAAGTATCCGGGTCACGAGCGGCAGGCCGGCAGGCCGCTCAAGCTTTCGCCGACGTACGAACGGCTGCGGGCTCTCGGCGCCGCGTTCGGCGAGAAGTCGGGCTGGGAGCGTGTGAACTGGTTCGAGCCCAACGGGGCCGCGGGTGACGAGAGGCTGCGTCCGAGGGGCTGGGCGGGACGTCTGTGGTCGACTGCGATCGGCGCCGAGCACCGCGCCTGCCGGGAGACCGCCGCCCTGTTCGACGAAACCTCGTTCGCGAAGATCGACGTGACGGGCGAAAGAGCCGCCGACTTCCTCGAGCACCTCTGCGACAACCGCGTCGCGCGCGAGATCGGCCGGGTCACGTATACGCAGATGCTGAACGAGGCCGGCGGGATCGAGTGCGATTTCACCGTCACGCGGCTGGCCGAGAATCGCTTCCGCATCGTCACCGGCACCGCCTTCGGTCGGCACGACATCGCGTGGATTCGCTCGCATGCGCCCGACGACGGTTCAGTGGTCGTCGAGGACGTCACCGCGCAGTACGCCTGCCTCGGCATCTGGGGGCCGGCGGCGCGCGAAATCCTCCAGCCGCTGGCTGACGCGGACCTGTCCAACGATGCTTTCCCCTACATGCATGCACGAGAGCTCACCGTCGGCACCGTGCCCTGCCTCGCTGTCCGCGTCACCTACGTCGGCGAGCTGGGTTGGGAGCTCTACTGCGCAGCGGAGCTTGGTGCCGCGCTCTGGGACGCGCTGTGGGAGTCCGGGCGCTCGCGCGGCCTCGTCGCAGGCGGCTACAAGGCCATCGACTCGATGCGGCTCGAGAAGGGCTACCGAGTCTGGGGGGCGGACATCACACCCGAGGACACGCCTTACGAAGCGGGCCTCGGCTTCGCCGTCAAGCTCGACAAAGGCGACTTCATCGGCCGCGACGCACTGCATGCGCGCGGCGAGCCGGAGCGGCTCCTTCGCTGCCTCGTACTCGGGGACCCGCGCGCAGTCGCGCTCGGTTCGGAACCGGTGCGCGTCGACGGGGAGACGGTCGGCCGTGTGACGAGCGGCGGCTACGGCTACACCGTTGCCCGCTCGATCGCCTTCGCATACGTCCCCGCGGGCTGCGCAGAACCGGGCACACCCGTCGAGGTCGAGATCTTCGGGGACTGGGTCTCCGGAGAGATCGCCCCGGAGCCGCTCTTCGATCCTGCCGGAGAGCGGCTCCGGAGCTGACGAATCGCTAGGCGGTCTCGTAGGCGGTGTCGGCCGGCAGCGCGAACTGCTTCTCTTGCGCGGCCTCCAGGGCCTCGAGTTCCTCGTCGGTGCCCATGCGCACCGGGCCCTTGAACCACTTACGGGCCGAGAGCAGGTACCAGCCGCCGAAGAGGACGAACGCGCCGACGATCGTCACGGGCGCGTAGTTGGCGAGATTCCAGTCCCAGGCGCTGTTCCAGGGAATCCCGCCCGGGCCGGTCGGGAGCATGAAGATCACCGAGATGAACGCGACCCAGATCATCGCGATCACGTTGATCCACTTGTAGTGCCTGCCGAGACTCCAGGCGCCGTGCTCGAACTTGTCGCCGAGCCGGAAGCGCAGGAACACCGGCAAGATGAACGCGATGTAGAGACCCGTCGTCCCCACCGACGTGCCGACGTAGTAGCCGGCCAGGTTGTTCCAGTACGTGGGCAGCAGTAGCAGGAACCCCAGCGTGGCTACAGCCAGGCAGGACCAGACAGGCACGCGATGCCGCGAAACCGAGCGCCACATCTGATGACCCGGAACAGCCCGGTCGCGCGAGAACGCAAAAAGCATCCGCGACCCGGACGTCTGACAGGCGATCAGGCAGTAGGTCTGCGCGACCACCACGATGAACAGCAGCACCTCGGCCCAGTGCGTCCCCATCGAGCCCTGCCAGATGTAGGTCGTGATGTAGGTGAACTGCTCCTGCACCTTGGTCTGGTCGGGGATCGCGAACGTGATCGCGGTCAGCAGGAAGAAGCCGCCGATCACCGAGATGATTACGGCCCAGATCATTCCGAGAGCTGCGGATCGCGACGCCTTGTGGGTCTCCTCGGCCATGTGTGCCGAGGCGTCGTACCCCGTCAGCGTGTACTGGGCCATGCCAATTGACCCGATCGCGAAGACCATCCAGAAGAGCGCGCTGCTCCAGCCGTGGCCAGCGAACCCCGAGTTGTTGACGGTCGCCCCGAACACGTAGCCGGCCGACTGGTGGCTGTCAGGGACGATGATCAGCGCGAAGATGATGATCAGTGTTCCGGCCACGTGCCACCAGGCCGAGATCTCGTTGATCAGCGACGTGATCCGGACGTCGAAGATGTTCACGAGCGCGGCCAGCGCCATGAACGCACAGAAGAGATAGAAGATGTGCTCGCGGTCGTTCGGGTAAGCCCAGACCAGATTGAAGAAGGCGGTCGCGAACGTCGCCAGCCCGTACCCGACGGCGCCGATGATGCCGATCAGGCCGATCAGGTTGAACCAGCCGGTGAACCATCCCCACGCGGAGCTGCCGAGCTTCGACGACCAGTAGTAGAGACCGCCGGCCGTTGGATAGGTCGACGCGATCTCCGCCATCGAGAGCGCCACGAAGGTCGTGAAGACGCCGACGATGATCCAGCCCCACTCGACCGATACCGGCCCACCCCACTGGAATGCGAGGTAGAACGAGGTCAGGCATCCCGCCAGGATCGAGATGATCGTGAACGAGATCGCGAAGTTCCTGAACGTGCTCATCGCGCGAAGCAGTTCCTGCGCGTAACCGAGCCGGTGAAGAATCTTCTCGTCCTCCGAGGTGTGGTACTCGGGGACAGGTGCCGCTGTACTCAAATGGACCTCCCTCTCTTGAGAGCTGGGGGTATTCACCTGCAGGAAGGCCTGAAAGTCAAGGTGCGAAGACGCGCATGGCGTAGGATCGCGCGATGCTGACCCTCGACCAGCTGCGGGAGGACGTCGAGCTCGGCGTGATTGACACAGTCGTCTGCGCCTTCACGGACATGCAGGGGCGGCTGATGGGCAAGCGGCTCGACGCTGAGTTCTTCCTCGAGGAGACTGGCGCGGGGCATCCGGTCGAGGGCTGCAACTATCTGCTCGCCCTGGAGATGGAGATGGACCCGGTGCCCGGCTACGAGATCGCGAGCTGGGAGCGTGGGTACGGCGATTTCGACCTGCGGCCGGATGTCGCCACCCTCCGTCGCATCCCCTGGCTCGAGGGAAATGCGCTCGTCCTCTGCGACGTGCTCTGGCATGACGGCACGCCGGTCGCGCCGTCGCCGCGGCAGGTGCTGCGGAGCCAGATCGAGCGCGCCGAGACGCTCGGCTTCACGCCGATGGTCGGATCCGAGCTTGAGTTCTTCCTCTTCCGGGAGCCGTACGAGGAGGCCCGTCAGCGGCACTACCGCGGGCTGACGCCCTCCGTGCCGTACGTCCTCGACTACCACGTGCTCGCGTCGAGCTACGACGAGCCGCTACTGCGCCGGATCCGGATGGAGATGAAGCAGGCCGGCATGAAGGTCGAGAGCTCGAAGGGCGAGGCAGGCCCAGGGCAACACGAGATCAACTTCCGCTTCGCGGACGCGTTGCGGGCGGCCGACGACCACGTCGTCTACAAGAACGGCGCCAAGGAGATCGCCTATCAGGCGGGCTGCTCGATCACCTTCATGGCCAAGCCGTACCACACGGAGGTCGGCTCGTCGTGCCACATCCACTCCAGCCTGTGGCGCGACGGGGCGAACGCGTTTGCAGACGACGACGCCGTGTTCTCGAGCTTCCTCGCCGGGCAGATCGCGTGCGCCCACGAGTTGGGAGTCTTCTTCGCACCCACAGTCAACTCGTACAAGCGCTTCGTGGCCGGGAGTTGGGCGCCGACGACGCTTGCCTGGGGACACGACAACCGGACGTGCGGGTTTCGCGTCGTCGGGCACGGCGCGGCGAAACGAGCGGAGACGCGGATCCCGGGCGCTGACGTCAATCCCTACCTCGCCTTTGCGGCACTCATCGCCGCCGGTGTGCACGGGATCGAGGAGGGTCTCGAGCTCGCCCCGCCGCTCGAGGGCAACGCGTATGTGTCCGACGCCGAGCGGTTCCCGGCCACGCTGCGCGACGCGATCGAGGCGCTCGAGTCGGGCAGCATGGCCCGCAACGCCCTCGGCGACCTCGTGGTCGACCACTACCTGAACTACGCGCGCACCGAGCAGCGCCTGTTCGACGCGGTGGTCACCTGCTACGAGCGCGAGCGCCTCTTCGAGCGCGGCTGAGAAGTGACCGTCGCCGTCGTCAATCCGGCTACCGAGGAGCCGATCGCCGAGCTCGAGCAGGCCGGCGTCGAAGAGACCGACGCCGCCGTCGCCCGAGCAAGCCGGGCATTCCCCGCCTGGCGCGGCGTTGCTCCCCTCGACCGCGCGCGGTTGCTGCGCCGACTCGCCTCGCTCGTCGAGGACAACTCCGAGGAGCTGGCCCAAATCGAATCGCGCAACGTCGGCAAGCCGATCGCCGGCGCCCGCGGCGAGGTCGGCATGGTCGCCGAGGTCTTCCATTTCTACGCCGGAGCAGTCGACAAGCACCACGGCCAGACCATCCCCGTCGCCGGCGGCGTGGACATGACCTTCCGCGAGCCGCTCGGCGTCGTCGGCCTCATCGTCCCCTGGAACTTCCCGCTCAACATCGCGTCGTGGAAGCTCGGCCCGGCTCTCGCTTGCGGGAATACGGTCGTTCTCAAGCCGGCGGAGCTGACGCCGCTCTCGGCCCTGCGGCTCGCCGAGCTCTGCCTGGAGGCGGGCTTCCCCGAAGGCGTCGTCAACGTCGTCGTCGGCAAGGGGACGGTCGTCGGCCAGCGCCTGGTCGAGCACCCCGACGTGGCGAAGATCGGCTTCACCGGCTCGACGGAAGTCGGCCGCGAGGTCATGCGCGGCGCAGCGGGAACGATCAAGCGCGTCACCCTTGAGCTGGGCGGGAAGTCCGCGAACGTCGTCTTCGCCGACGCCGACCTCGAGCGCGCCGCGGCCGCCGCCCCGTACGCGGTCTTCGACAACGCGGGCCAGGACTGCTGCGCACGGTCGCGGATCCTCGTCGAGGCTTCTGTTCTGGACGACTTCGCCGACCTTCTCGTCAAGGCGACCGCGGCCGTCAAGGTCGGCGATCCCGAGAGCGAGGCGACCGAGATGGGCCCGCTCATCTCGGCGTCGCACCGCGAGTCGGTCGGGTCGTTTCTCGACGGCGCCGAGGTCCTCTTCCGCGGTGATGCGCCCGACGGCCCAGGCTACTGGTTCCCGTGCACGCTGGTCCACGCGTCGAACGACGATCGTGTCGCGCGCGAAGAGGTCTTCGGGCCGGTCGCGGCGCTGATCCCCTTCGCCGACGAGGCCGACGCGATCCGGATCGCGAACGACACGCCCTACGGCCTCTCGGGCTCGATCTGGACGCGCGACGGCGCCCGTGCGCTCCGCGTCGCCCGTGCCCTCGAGACCGGTGTCCTCGCGATCAACTCGAACAGCTCGGTCCGCGTCTCGACGCCCTTCGGCGGGATGAAGCAGTCCGGCTTCGGCCGGGAGCTCGGCCTGCACGGACTCGACGGCTACTCAGAGGTCAAGAACGTCTACTACGCGACGGAGGGATGATGAGAAGGCTAGACGGGAAGGTCTGCGTGATCACGGGCGCCGGCGGCGGCATGGGCCGCGAGGCCACCTTGCTGTTCACGGCCGAGGGCGCGAAGGTCTGCGCCGCCGACGTCATGCTCGACGCGGTCGAGGAGACCGTCGAAGCGTGCCCGGAAGGCACCGCCTTCGCCGCCAGGGTCGACGTTGCCGACGAACACGAGGTCGAGGAGATGATGACCGCGACCGTCGAGAAGTTCGGCGGGATCGACGTCCTCTACAACAACGCGGGCATCTCGCCCGCCGACGACGCGTCCATACTCGACACCTCCGTCGAGGCCTGGCAGCGCGTCCAGGACGTGAACGCGAAGGGCGTCTTCCTCTGCTGCAAGCACGGCATTCCGCGCCTTGTGGAACGTGGCGGCGGCTCGATCGTCAATGTCGCCTCGTTCGTGGCCATCCTCGGCGCAGCGACCTCGCAGATCTCCTACACAGCCTCGAAGGGTGCCGTGCTCTCCATGACGAGAGAGCTCGCCGTCCAGTTCGCTCGTCAGGGCATCCGTGTCAACGCGCTCTGCCCCGGGCCCGTCGAGACGCCGCTGCTGCTCTCGATTTACGGCTCGGACCCCGCGGCGCTCGAGCGCCGGCGCGTCCACTGGCCCACCGGCCGCCTGGCCAGCCCGAGAGAGATCGTCAACGCGGCGCTCTTTCTCGCCTCCGACGAGTCGTCGTACGTGAACGGAGCCACGTTCGTCGTCGACGGTGGCCTGACTGCGGCATACGTGACGCCCGAATGAAGACTCGGTGGGACGCGTGCGCGCCGTTTCCCCCGCGCGCGAGATAAAAGAGCCTAGGGAGCAGCATCGGGTCTTACGCGCGCTAGCGGCCCGGTGGGGAGGGTAGAAGCGCTCGGGGCGTTAACGGTCGATTTGCCGCCCAGTCCGGAGCACACGCACCCGATCGCCCGCACACTCGCGTTCGCGCTCGCGTGCGTACGTGTGGGGGCCGGTGGGGAGGGTGATTCTGTTCGACGCGCCTGCCGCGGCTGGCATTACAGCCACACACGCACCGCTCTCCCCGCACACTCGCGTACGCGTGCGCGTGACCCATGCCCCGGAGGAGGGGAAACTGAACGCTGATGGTCTAGCGCTCGCCCGGTTGCTCTCACGAAGCACA
>Ga0066903_100006059_pt1 | contig 10638 bp, 9 predicted proteins | sample PanSoiMetaGPlot1_FD_67491 | JGI IMG/M metagenome (GOLD analysis project Ga0066903, IMG submission 67491) | Tropical forest soil microbial communities from Panama analyzed to predict greenhouse gas emissions - Panama Soil - Plot 1 (version 2) | ecosystem: Environmental > Terrestrial > Soil >...
TCGCCATAGCGGACCACGTCCAGCCAGTACAAGGCCATGCGCTCGCCAAAATGACTCGAGGCCAGCAAGTGATCCACAAGCTTCTCGTAGGCTTCGGGCGATGAATCGGTCAGAAAGGCGTCAACCTGCTCGGGAGTCGGTGGCAGCCCGATCAAGTCAAAATACAAGCGGCGCACGAGGGTCCGCTTGTTGGCTTCAGGGGCCGGCCTCAACCTTTCTTGCTTTAGCCGGGCCAGGATGAATCGGTCGATGGGTTGCAGCACTTCCGACGACCCTCCAATGGTCGGGACTTCCGGGCGTTGCGGTGGAATCAGAGACCAATGTTTTTGCCACTTGGCGCCCTGCAAGATCCATTGGCGGATCAGCTCGACCTGGAGGCTCGAAAGTCGTTTCCCGAATTTCGCTTGAGGCATGCGAACCTTTTCGTCGTTCGCGGTGATCCGTCGGAACAACTCGCTCTCGCCCGGTTTTCCAGGCACAAGGATGGCCGTTTCGCCCCGGTCGGAATCCTTTGACCCAAAGAGGCCCTCCTCCAAGTCCAGCCTGAGGTTGGCCTTGCGTTTATTTTTGTCCGGCCCATGGCAAGCGAAACAGTTATCCGAAAAAATGGGTCGAATGTTCCGGTTGAATTCGACCGGTTTAGGTTTTGGTTCGGATGCCGACGCCATCATGCATCCCCAAAGAACCACCAAGCCCGTCCACTTCCAAGGCTTTGCAGAGAATGGCCGCAACATCTGCTTTCCATTCATGGAGTCTTGTGGCCCGCCATAGCGGGCCGGTAGGTGGGAGGTATATCAAGCGGCAGATATGCTCTTAAAGGTACTTTGCAAACCGATGGACTTCAAGACGGCATTGACTTGACCATGACAACAGCTTGCCGATGCTCACGGTAATTACAATTTCAGTGAGCATGAGCTTGAGCTACCCACTCCGAGAAAGCTCCATTGCATGACACCCCACGATACTGGGCTAGCATTACAAAATATGATCGGGAACTCCAATTCTTTCCCCATTCATAAGCGTTGACAACTATGCCTAACAAAACCATTAGAGCAGTAGCTTATCGAAGGTTACCCGGCCTGCTAGCGCCAACGATCGGTGGCATGCCGTGCTTTGGTCGGGTATTGATTCGCAGTTCTTTCTGCTAATCGCAGCTAAAGCCAGCCCAAGCAAGCGAGGACGCTTGCCATAACGGCTACACATTCAGCAGTCTGCATGCCTCTTGATAGCCTGCGGCCGGGAAACCGTACTCGCTAGCGGTGACGCGAGCTAAAGCCACCAGCTGACGCCAGCGGAAAGCCTGACGCGTGGTCGCGAACTCCTCGGTCACTGTGCGGTAGTACTTCTCGGCGTGCAATGCGCCGTCCTCGCTCACCCCGTAACGCAGCAGCAGGTCGAAAACTGGGCGCTCGGGATGGCCCAATTCGCCGTAGCGCTGTACGAGGGCACACACCTGCGCCTGATCCTTTTCCCTAATCGCGGCTTCGGCTTCGCGGAGGAGCGTCCCCGCGTCTTTTGATTTGATCTTTTCCAACCGCTCGGGCGTGGGCTGGGGGTGTTTCTTGAGGCCGCCGCTCTGCCCAGCGGTGTGGTACGCGCCAACGATGAGGCTGGCGATGGTGTTGCGCTTGTTGCTGACCCTTGCGATATTCCTCCAGGCGTTGGCGGAGTCGGAAGCGTGGACGCCGACCGATGCGCCGTGAATGCTGCCCTCGGGTTTGCCTGGAGAAGCCTGATCCTTGGTGCGACCGGGATCACACAGCACAAGCCGGTTCGCTGCCAGGGAGATGGACTCGCCGACCACCTCAGGCGACATGCCCTCGGCCAATGCGGCCGCTGCTGCTTCGGCGGCCATGGACCGCGTGCTACCATAAATCGTCATGGCCAGTTGATCAACCCAAGCGTCATCAGCGCTGCGCATGCCGAGGGGCTTACCGAGTAGCTTGTATTGGTCTAGGAGTTTCGGCAGCACGGTGCGAACTTCCGGCTGCCTCTGGCGCTGGCGGATTCCTTGCTCCGAATCGACACAGAACCGGACCGACTGACGGAGAAGCGTTCGCGCTTGATCCTTGCCGGCCAGGTCCAGGATGGCCCACGAGCGCCAGGCCAATACAACTCGGTGTACATCGACCTCGTCCTGGATGCTGAACTGCAAGTGGTTGAAGGCCTCGCCGACCGGCCCTTTGGCCAGGGCAGCGAAGGTTCGGTCGGCTGAATCCATGTCCGCCTTCCGTGTGGCCTCGCGCATCAGTTCGCCGCCGGGACGGTCCGTCGGCAAGGCTTCCGGCTCGACCGGATGCAGAACTTCATGCTTGCTGCCGCCACATTCTTGAATGCGCTGGCTGTTGCGATAAAGCACCTTGAGCACCGGCAGCGCTCGACGATCTTCGGGCATTTCTCCGGCCATTTGGTAGGACGGAACCAAAGCCATGAAGGCGTGATAGCCGGTGTAGTCTTGGCCACCAAATGAGCGGGCGTTGGCTAATGCGGCCGCGGCCACGAGGGAGTCCAGGCCAGTGCCGCCTTTCATTTTTTCCACTAGGATCGGAAGCAGCTTGTCTGCGGGTGTATCCTGTATCAGCCCCACCAAGGGTTCGCGAGCGCCGAACGACAGACGTTCAGACCCGTCTGCCGCGAAGCCGGTCGCCAGCCCCAGGTCGGAGGCTAGCGCCGGGCCGACCCCCGCCACTAGCATCCCCTTGCCCACATCCGCAAGAAACTCTCGGCGGCTACGCTTCATCATCGCTAGACTCCTTAGAAGGGCGAGTTGATTGCTCTACCTAGACTTTAAAAGCTTAACGCAACAGCGTTACACCAGCGGCCCCATTCGCGCCTCACGCCGGCAAGGTGCGACGCCGGTTGACGAGCAGGACAAGCACCGTCAGACCCAAGAGGGACCCGCAAATGATGCCCATTAAGACCAGGGTGAGGCGTAGTCCCCCGCGTGCTCGTGCCGTGTCCCTGTCTAGGGGCCGGATGATTTCCAGAACTCCGGCGACATCACCCTCTTTCCAGTCCTTTTTGGTGGCGTCCGCGTGGCTATTGTGACACTGGACACACGATTGCTGCATCAGCTGGGCCGTCGCGTACCGCAATGCCGGGCGTCCCTGGAAGTCCTCAAACCGGTAAAACGGTTCCGTGGGGCTGTGTGGTAGCTGGTTCAGCGCGTCCCGCTCGAAATCGTCCTTGGGCCCTCCATCGGTCCTCGAGCGGAAAGGATAATCACTGTAGAGGCGGACCTGCACGCCCGATTCACTTTGTTCACTCAAAAGCTTCCCCAGCTCGATCGTGAGCGTCGCCGGCAAAGGGATGTCGCCTTTACGATTCGTATAGTTGTGAGTGGCCTCAACCCCCTTGAGCTTGGCCCGCTCGACGACATCGGCACTGTAAAAGTTGTTGACTGCCTTGAGGATTTCCGATTGCTGGGCCGCGCTCTCCAAAGCACTGCTGCGCACGAGGTGCTCGGACAGGCGTGACAGCTCCCACAGTCCAAATGCCGAGCTAAGCGAAACGGCCAGCAGCAGACCGGCCGCAACCGGATTTCGCCGGCACCAGCGTCCAAGGCGCTCGACGCGGCCCATCGGACGTGCCCGGATCGACTCTCCTCGTAGGAAGCGGCGTAAGTCATCCGCCAATTCTTGCGCCGTCGGATACCGGCGCCCGGGCGATTTGGCCATTGCCTTCAGGCAAATGGTCTCCAAGTCGCGCGGCACCTTGTCGTTGAGGTGTCTTGGCGGCCGCGGTTCATCGTTCAACACTTGGAGCAGAAGCATTTGCCGGGTGCCGCGGAAGGGACGCTCGCCGGTGAGCATCTCGTAGAGAATGACCCCAAGGCTGTAGACGTCGGTTCGGCCGTCAACCTGGTGAGCTTCTCCCCGCGCTTGCTCGGGCGAAACATAGGCCGGCGTCCCCAGAATCTGTCCATCCATAGTCATCGGCGATTCGTCCGTCTCGTGCTTGGCCAGACCGAAGTCCATAAGATGGGGGCGGCCTTCGTTATCGAGTTGGATATTGGACGGCTTGACGTCGCGATGGATGACCCCATGCTGATGAGCGTAATTGATCGCCTCCGCGGCCGACTCGGTCAATTCCGCCGCCTGGCGAAAGCCAACCAGACCGGATTTGAGGCGCGCGGCCAAGGTTTCGCCCTGGACGAACTCCTCGACCAGATAAAAGACGCCGTCCTCGGTTTGCCCCGTTTCGTGCAGGGCAACGAGTCCGGGGTGCTGAAGCTGAGCCGCGCTGCGAGCTTCGCGAACAAAGCGATCCACTTCCTCCCGGCTCGCCAGTTGTCCTCCTCGGAGCAGTTTGATGGCCACGGTCCGACCGAGGTCCGTGTCGCGTGCCCGAAAGACGTGGCCGAAAGAGCCCAAGCCTAGTTCTTCGAGCAATTCGAATTTGCCGAGGCGGCGGACCTTTGCGGAAAGTCGACTCTCCGAGCCGGAGTGCATCTCATTAAGAGAGCCTGCCGCAGCCAGTAATTCCCGAGGAATAGCCTCCTCAGCCGGCGGTTTCTCGGATGCCCCCCGTCGCAGTCGGGAGAGAAAGGAATCACGAGAGTCGTCGAGCGCGGCCAAGGCAGTCTCGCAGGCGCCGCAGCTTTCCACATGCCTGGCGACGCACTCGAATGCCTTTCCGGATAGGTTGCCCGTGGCGAACTCCGCCAGCTCAGTGGGATTGGGACAATCCAATGTGTTCCCGCATCCGCTCTCCATACCGCACCTCGCAGGAGACTCAACCGCGTGAGCGCTGGCGGCCCGAATAATGAAACTAACGGACACGCGTTACAGCAGGCAGCATTGCAAGTCGTGCCGCAGCTCATTCCATGAGGTCGCCCAGATCGCGGCGCAGTCGGTGGAGAACCCGCGACTTGGCTACTCGTACCGCGCCTGGGCTCATGAACAGGTCGGCCGCCACATCCTTGGCGGCCCGGCCCTCAACAGCTGTCCGCCAAAAGGCCTCCCAAGTCCGCTCTTCAAACTCCTTGCGAATTAGGCCAAGGGCCCGCGCGAACAGGGCTTGCTCGGCGGCATCGTCACCGGACCGATCGTCCGGAACCGGTTCGGGCTCCACGATTTGCGCGAGCCGCTCCTGGGCGCTCGAACCGCCTATTCCTCGCGCTTCATGCCCGCGCCGCCGGAAGTGGTCGATCAGCTTGTTTTCCGTAACCCTCCTTAGCCAGCCACGGAATGTATCCCCCTCCCGCTCCTTTCGGAACCGCCCGACGTGCATCACGACGGCCTGAAACACTTCTTGGAAAACGTCGGCCGTGTCCTGGTCCTGCAAACCCCTCCGCCGACACCAATGAAACACCAAAGGGGCATAGAGGCTGACGAAGCGATCCCAAGCTTGGGGCACGTCCGCCTGCACCCCGGCCAGCAGACTCCGAGACGTTGCCGACGAACCGGGCTGCCCTCCGTTACTCCCATTGCCTTCGCGAACGGTATTCATGGTACGGCGAGAACGCATGCGGGATTTCCTTCCATGGTGGCGGAAGAACGGCGTCCAAGCAAGTGCCGTTTAGCACGAGGAGGCCCCAAGCCACTTTTGAGCATGTGAAGAAGCTAACCAACTGAACTGAGGGAGAGAAAAAAGTTCCCTGTAACACTTCCGAGTCAGTCGAGATGCTAAACTAAAGTGGCATCCATGGAGACGGTACGGCGCTTCTTCTTATTCGGAAAAATTCCTAGCTTCCTCACGTGACCGGTGGTGATCTGCCCGAAGGTATTCATCGAACCTTCGCAAACAAAACTTTCAGCGGACGGGTAAGCGAATCATCCCCGAACATCATCAGCAGGTCAATTCCCTAGCCCAAACGAATTGCCTTTTTGATTGAGGCCCAATGCATGAACATCAAAAAGAAGATCACTCGTCGCGGGCTACTTGCCTCGGGCACTGGATTGGCCTTAGCAAAAGTGCTTAGCGCAAACACTCCGCTGGAAGGGAGTGTGCAAAACCCGAAAATCGCGAGCGTTTATGAGGCTCTTGGGATCAAACACGTCATCAACGCCACGGGCACGGTCACAACTCTCGGTGGCTCCTTGATGCCTTTGGACGTCGTGGCAGCATGGATAGACGCTTCCAAACACTTTGTGAACCTCTTGGAGCTTCAGGATAAGCCATAGCGAAGCTCGTTGGCGCGGAGGCAGCTCTGGTTACCACGGGGGCAGCGGGCGCGCTGCTGCTCGGAACCGCTGCTGCGGTGACGCGAGCCGACGCCAAACTGATCCGACTGCTTCCCGATACCACGGGCATGAAGAATGAGGTGATCCTGCAAAAGGCCCATCATACTTGCTATGAGAACCAGTTGACCGATGTCGGAACGAAACTCGTGGAAGTAGAGACGAGCGCCGATGTCCGGCGCGCCGTCAATACTCGCACATCGCTAATGTTCTTCCTGAACCTAGCCGATCCCAATGGCCGGATCAAACGTAGAGAGTGGATCGAGTTGGCTCGTCAACATCACGTACCGACGCTGCTTGACGCGGCCGCTGATGTGCCGCCTGTCGAGCGGCTTTCCGAATACAACCAAATGGGCTTCGACCTTGTGGCGTTCAGTGGCGGCAAGGCTTTACGCGGTCCGAGCAACACTGGGCTGCTCCTCGGGCGGAGGAATCTGGTTGAAGCTGCCAAGCTGAACACTAATCCTCACTGCGGGACCATCGGCCGCATGATGAAGGTGAGCAAGGAAGACATGATAGCCTTGCTCGCTGCGGTCGAGCGCTATGTACGGATCGACCACCAAGCAGAATGGAGGGAATGGGAAGATCGTCTGGGAGTCATCGAACAAGCCCTGAAGGACATCCCCACGCTCCAGTGCGAGCGAATCGTGCCACACATAGCCAACCATGTGCCGCACCTTTTGATCTCCTGGAATGAAACCCGCGTCGGACTCACTCGCGAACAACTTACCAAGGCGCTGAGTGAGGGAGATCCTTCCGTTCAGATCGGGCGAGTGAGCGGCACCGGCGATAAAGGCATCCTAATTTCGGTGTTCATGCTTGAGAAAGGCGAAAATCGAATTGTTGCAAATCGGCTGCAAACGATCTTAAGAAATGCAATATCCGGCAAGGCTGTAGGGCGGCCGGACAAATCGGATCGGTGCACGGCACGCGCTTAGCCGTCATTATTGGCTGGCAATTACCGCTTCCCTCTCTTACTCGTCTTACGCTTAGGCAAATGCAAAATGCTTGAGCATTAAAGACTCAAATCTTCTTGCTATCCAGCATCTCGCATGACTAAACTGCCGGAAGGCGCTAAGTCGAGAGACACCGGCCGGAAAGTGCTGCCTGCCCAAGCATCCAGATTAGACCCCACGAGGAGGCCGCCTTGTCCCGTCTGGTTAGGTTCCTGGGTATTTCCTTCTTTTTGACCACGCTGGGTGTGGCATGTGAAAGGTCCATGGGCCCCAATAACGGCAGCGCCGTGCAGCCCACAAGGGATTTGCCCGAATTCCAAATCAAAGATTCAGAACAAGCCAAGGTTGAATCAATCCCCGACCAACTCCCCGTAGACGAGCCCAATGAAACCCATCCCGTTTCGACCGCGGCTGCCCTTTTCCCGCCTCGCGCCCGAGCCGGGGAGTCGCTAACTTTGGTGGTGCAAGTCAAGACGGCCCCACGGTGGCATATTTATGCAACTGGGGAAGTCTCGGGCACGGGCATGCCAACGACTCTAAAATTGGACTTGCCTTCCGGCGTTGAGGCCTCCGGAGACTGGACCTGCCCCTCTCCACATCCCGGTGGCGACGGCCAAAGTCCCATCTACGAGGGCAACGTGAAATTCATCCGGCGACTGGCGATCAATCGTCAGAAGGTTTCGGGACCGATTAACGTCACCTGTGAACTGGGTTATCAAGCTTGCGATCCATTTTCCTGCCGACCTCCGGAAACAGTGGCACTCAAGGCTACCGCGGAGATCGTGCCGGCCCCTTAAAGGAGGACACATCATGCGCTTCAGTTGGTTGGCTATTGCGACAGCAATACTAATGGTGGCGAACGGTGGAATCCTGGCCGAGGAGCCCATGAAACTCAAAGTTCTTTACGCCGGGAATTCGGGAAGCGAGCGCGCCAAGGATTTTGTCTCGTTCCTGGAGAAGCAGTTCGTCAAGGTAGGATCGGTGGACTTCGGCAAGTTCCAGGAAGCGGACGCGAAGGACTATGACGTCGTCCTCTTCGATTGGACATCGATTTATCCGCGCAACAAGGAGGGGAAGATCGATAACTCCGTCGGTGGCATGACGATGCCGCCGGCGCTCCATCTATCGGCTGATTTCCCCAAGCCGACCATCTTGATCGGCGCCGCTGGTGGCCAAGTAGCTGGTACTCGCCAGCTCAAGATCAACTGGCTCTGACTGTGCTTATACGATGAGGCCCACGGTGTGGTGCCGACGCATGAGATTTTCAACAAACCGTTCAAAGTGGATGTCAAGTTGGAGGATAAGCCGACTCCGGAAGACTATCGTCATTGGCCCGGTGGCGACAAGCTCGGCAAAACCATGCCCATGTGGAAGGTGCAAAACAAGCGATTTCCAGAGATCGATCCTGGCCTGGTTTCAGACCCTTATGGCTTCGACGATTCTCCGGATGCGGAGGTGATATCCCGGGGCCACAATGGCAAGGGTCCCGAAGCTGTGGCGATCGGTCGCCATGGCAATTTTTTCCTGTGGGGCTTCTCCGCTCAGCCATCGGACATGACTCCGGAGGCCCAAAAGTGCTTCCTCAACGCCATTTGCTACATCAAGAAGTTCGATGGTCAAAAACCGCTCGTCTCTAAGACCTCGTCCGGCAGACGCTGGGTTCTGGTTTATGCCGGATACATGAAAACCGTCACCGATGAGAAATTCACCAAGCAGCTATTTCCCGAAGAGCTTTACAAACGCTTTGGCAAAGATGCGGATCAATACGTCCGCTACTACCAGGAGAACATGGAATATCTCCATTCCTCCGGTGGTCGAATCACCGTGGATGAGGATGTCAAAGGCCTAGGCCTTTCGAACCGAAAGGTCGAGTTGCTGGACCGATGCATCAGCCTTCTGGAAGATAAAGAGAAGCACGACTTGGCTCTGCGAATCCTGAAGCGCTACACACTTGAAAGCCTCGTGGAGGCTAAAGAATGGCGCGCTTGGCTAGAGAAAAATCGGGATCGCCTCTTCTTCACGGACACGGGAGGCTACAAGTTCATGACTGCTCCCATATCTGTGGCCACAGCCGCCAAGGGAACAACGAGGACTTCCAAACTAGGAAATGGAGACAAGTAATCCCGAGCATTCCGGTGAAGTAAGGATACTAGAAATTCAATGAATCTTGGAGGCACTCATGAGATACCACTTCCTGCTTGGGCAGGCCGGATTGATCTTTGTGCCGGGTACGGGCTTTGCGAGCGATTTGACCAAGATTGAGCGCAAGATCGCGAAAGAGCCAAAATATCAGTGCGCCCAACCGCTTTATGGACTTCTGGTGTTCGGCCCCAAAGCTGAATCCTCGGCATGGCTTGTTCTCGACAAGTCCCAAGCGAATTCCCCCGCCTACGATGTGCTCTACTTCGATCGCGCCGGCCAGGGCGATCTAACCTTGCCGGCGCACAAATTCACATCGGGCAAAGAAGAAACCGGCCGCTTGAAGTTTGATGTTGGCGACTTTACCGACCGGTCCACAAGCGACAAGCATACGGAACTCTCCATTTCGATTGACAGAGGTCCGTCCCCGAATGTGATGGTTCACCTAACCTGGAAAGGCGGCAAGGTCAAAATGGCCGGAGGCTATCCCGAGGATCCGGGCGATTACATGAAGCTTGCTCCTAAAGCGGACGAAGCCCCGATCCTCTGGTTCTATGGCGATGGCCTCTTTCGCTTTCAACGATGGTATGGAGATACTCTGACCATCGGAACAGAGAATGATTTCAAGGTTTTTCTTGGCCAGCAGGGAGTCGGTAGAAGCAGTTTCTGCGCGATCCTGCATCCTTTCCTAACTGAGGATGTGCCCGTCCTCGCCACGCTGCTTTGCACGGACGATAAAGGTCGGGAAGTGGTAGTGAAACATGAGCTGAAGCAGCGTTGCTGAGGGATGCTATACCACGGCCCCGTCGGGGTCCCAGAAAACGCCCGTCCTGGTCCTGCAAAGATCCGAGTCGAATTGCCTAAGAGTTGCGAGTACACCTCTGTCGTGACTGATATTGAGGTCAAACTTGCCAAGAATAGCCCGAAAGGAAATTAGTTTGTCAATCCGTCGGGTCTAAAGCCAAAGGCGAAGCCAATTGAGCTACGATTCTCCACGACCCGCGTGAGAGTATTGCTGCCCTAGGGAGGATTATGATGGCAAGACAACTATTCCTCGTTTGCTTGGCTTCCTTGTTCGGGGGACTTCTTTCTCCGGCGCCGGCCGCTGACCTCAGCAAGATCGATCGTTCAATCTCGAAGGAGCCGACCTATCAAACGAAGAGTCCGAATTGCTGCTTATTGGTATTTGGATGCCAGTTACCGGGTTTGGCTCGTTCTTGATGGCGACACGCTCTACGTGGATCGCAACGGCATCGGGGACCTGACCGAACCTGGCAAGTCCACGAAAGTTGAATCGGCCAACTCGGACCCTGCCAGCTTTAGTCCGATCACCATCTTCGGACCTGACGGCAAGACGGAGG
>Ga0066903_100006061_pt1 | contig 10636 bp, 11 predicted proteins | sample PanSoiMetaGPlot1_FD_67491 | JGI IMG/M metagenome (GOLD analysis project Ga0066903, IMG submission 67491) | Tropical forest soil microbial communities from Panama analyzed to predict greenhouse gas emissions - Panama Soil - Plot 1 (version 2) | ecosystem: Environmental > Terrestrial > Soil >...
CTGCCGAACTGGGCGATCCGGCCCGCGATCGTCAGGTCGGTCGTCACCGTGACCCGCGTGCTCTCGCCCTCGGGCGCCAGCTGCGCGGAGATCACGGCGGTAGCGTTGCCGTTCCCGCGCGAGTCGCGCCCCCGGGCGTCGATGACGGCGCGGTAGGTGTCGACGTCCTTCTCCGCGAACCGCGCGGTGCCGGAGTACTCGGCGGTCACCGGGCCGACCTTGATCTTGACCTTGCCGGTGTAGACGCCGTCGTTGACGCCGGTCAGCTGGGCACCGGGCATGCACGGCGCGATCATCTCGAGGTCGGTGAGCACTTCCCACGCCTCGCCGATGGGCACGCCGACGGTGAACTCGTTGTCCAGTTTCATGATCATCCTCCGGGGGGCGGTCGTAGCGCGATCTTACCTACGGAGGTAATGGGGACGCCGCGGGCTTGCCACGCCACGGCCGCGGCTCTGCGTCACACCCGCGCGGTGTCCTTGCGGAACCGCCAGATCGCCCCGCCCGTGAAGATGACCAGCCACGCCAGCACGTTGACGACCCAGGTCCAGTCCACGCCGTTGCCGAGGAGCGGCGTGTGCACGAGCTGGTTCAGCCCGTACAGGGGCGTCCACTTGGCGACGTCCTGAACCGGAACCGGGTACTGGCTGACGGGTATGAACAGCCCGCCGGCGAACGACAGCAGCGCCAGAATCATCCCGAGGAACTGCATGGCATTCTCAGCCGGCAGCAGGTAACCGAGGAAGAGCCCGAACGCCGCGAACAGCAGCGAGCCGATCCAGACCGACAGCCCGGTGCCAATCCAGAGGCCCACGGACATCGAGGCCTTGCCAGTTACCGCGCCGACGATGTAGACCGCCGCCACCGAGGTCGCCCCGAGCACAAGCGCCGTCAGCACCTTGATCACGATGTACGCAACCGGGCTAAGCGGCGTCAGCCGCAGCTGCCGGCTCCAGCCCTGGGCTCGCTCGATGGAGACCATAGCACCGCCGAACGTCGTTGAGATCACCCCGCCGTAAAGCGCCAGGCTGATCATGACGAAGGCGGAAACGTTCCCGTGTCCCGCGCGCAGCTTGTCGTAGTTCTGGCTCAGTCCGAAGAGCAGGAAGAAGAACACCGGGAACGCGATCGCGAAGATCATGGTGCGCCGGTTGCGGGTCAGCCGGCGAACCTCCAGCTTCAGCACAGTGAGGTTGAAGCCGCCGAGGCCCGGCACCCGGCGACCGGCGATGTCGGTGGCGAGGCTCGGGTTCGTCATCGCAGGGCTCCTGTCGTCGTTGCCTCAGACTCGGTGTCGCCGGTTAGCGCGATGAATGCGTCTTCGATACCGCGCGCGGTGATCTCAAGGTCTCTGGCGGCTGTTTGCGTCAGCAGGTAACGCGCCGTGGCGTCGCTGTCCCGGGACTGCACGAACACCGTTTCACCGCGCACCTCGACGGTCTCGGCTCCCGGCATGTTCGCCAGCAGCGCCTCGGTCGCACCGGGCAGGGTGGCCCGGACCGTCCGGCCTACAGACATCGCCTTGATCTGCGATGACGTGCCGTCCGCCACAATCTGGCCGTGGCGTAGCAGCACGATTCGGTCCGCGTAATCGTCTGCTTCCTCGAGATAGTGGGTGGCGAACAGGACGGTCCGGCCTTGCTCGGCGTCCTTGCGGATCGTCGCCCAGAAGCCGCGCCGACCTTCGACGTCCATGCCAGTGGTGGGCTCGTCGAGCACGAGCAGTTCGGGGTTGGACAGCAACGCGAGCGCGAATCGCAGCCGCTGCTGCTCGCCACCCGAGCACTTTCCCACCCTGCGGTCCGCGATCTCGGTGATCCCGGCCTGGCTCAGGACATTGCGCACGTCCTGACTACTGGCAAAGAGGCTGGCTGTGTACTCGACCGTCTCTGCGACGGTCAGGTCCTTCAGCAGTCCACCGGTCTGCATGACCGCGGAAACCAGCCCGCGGTTGATCGCTTGCCGCGGCTCCATCCCGAACACCTTCACCCGGCCGACGTCGGCCTGGGACAGGCCCAGGATGATGTCGATCGTCGAGGTCTTCCCTGCTCCGTTGGGGCCGAGGATGGCCACGATCTCGCCGGAGCTGAGTTCGAGGTCCACGCCGTTGACCGCATGCACGTGTCCGAAGTGCTTGTGCACACCGGTGAGCTGCACGGCCTTCGGCGCCACCCCGGCCGCGGGGGTTGCTCCGGACGTACTGGTCTGTGTCATGCCCCTAGTCTCCTGGCTCCGGCTGATACGCAGGTAAACACCTCGTCATTACCTTCCCATTACAGTTGTCATGCCTGACGCTCAGCTATGCCCCGGTCACGTCCCGACAGGACTGCCAGCTAGCCCCCGAGAGGGCGGAGGAAGCCGGGCGGAATGATGACGTCGTCGCGGCTCAGGTCATGCACCGAGGACCGGCCAAGCCCGAGCAACGCCGAGTCGATCCCGTTACGGAAAATGTCGAGGACGTTCTCCACGCCCGCCTGACCGTTGGCGGCGAGGCCCCACAGGTACGCCCGGCCGATCAGCACAGCGCGGGCACCAAGGGCCAGGGCCTTGACAACGTCGCTGCCTCGCCTGACACCGCCATCAAGCAGCACCTCCACCTGGCTGCCGACCGCGTCGGCGATGGCGGGCAGCGCCCGGATCGTGGCCGGCGTGCCATCCAGGTTGTTCCCGCCGTGATTAGACACCGAGATGGCGGTCACGCCCGCATCGACGGCCCGCTTGGCGTCATCGACCCGGCAGAGGCCCTTGAGCAGGAAGACCCCGCCCCACTGCTCGCGCAGCCACGCGATGTCGTCCCAGCTCGGGGGTGGTGTCTGCATCCACGCGCCGTACGCGCCGAAGAACGTCGGCGCCGGGCCGCCGGCTAGCGCCATGTTGGGCACAGTCAGGTCGGGAAGCCTGCCCGCCCGCAGGTAGGAGTACAGCCAGCGGGGCCTGCGCAGCGACCCCGGTCCGTGGCGCAGCGCAGTCCTCAGGTCGATCTTGTCGGGGATCTGCGGGCTGCCCCAGTCGCGCGAGTGGGTGAACGTCCAGTCCGCCGTCAGGATCAGGCCGACCGCACCGGCCTTCCTGGCCCGCTCCAGCCGCGCGCCGATCTCGTCCCGGCTACCGCTCCAGTACACCTGGAAGAGCGTCTGGGGGTTGGCCGCGACTACTTCCTCGATCGGCTTGCTGGCAAACGAGCTCAGCCCCATGGCCGTGCCGCGCGCGGCCGCGGCCCTCGCGACGGCGACCTCGCCGTCCGGGTGCACCGCCTGCACGCCTGTCGGCGAGATGATCACCGGCATCGAGATCGGCTGGCCGAGCACGGTCGTGGCCAGGTCCCGCGCGGCGGGATTGCCCGCCACGTGCGGCGCAAAGCCCAGCTCGGCAAACGCGGCGACGTTATCCTCGCGGGTCTGACCGCGCTCGGCGCCGGCCAGCAGCGCGCCGTACACGAACGCGGGCAGCCGCTTTCGGGCGAGGCGCTGCGCCACGGCCACCGACTCGAACCAGGCATTAGCCATGGGGCTTACTCCCTTCAGATGACGGCCGGCGGACGCGGAACGGCCGCCAGGAGATCGCTGGCCGGACCGGCAGCAGCGTCCGTTCCCGGACGCACCCCGCCCAGACGCCGGCTCCGTAGCACACGTCATCGGCGATGTGCGCGAGGGTGAACCGGACCGGGTCCAGGTCCGGCTTGCGCTGGCGGTAGGCGCTGAGGGCCGGGCCGGCGAGCAGCGATGCCGCCGCGACCCGGCGGCCCCAGCGTCGCGCAGCGTTCCGGCCGCCGGGCGCCACGAGCACCGCGCCCAGCAACGGCGCCGCGAACTGGGTGGCGTACCGGCCGGTGCCGAGCCACGTCTGAGTGACCGCCGTGACAGTGGCCGCCGGCGCGCCGTCGGCCGGGATCCCAGCCCGGCGGAGCAGCGCGGTGAGGTCCAGCCAGCCGCCGGCCGCGGCGGCCAGGGCGAGGAGCGGCCTGCGCGCGAGCAACGTGGCGGTCGCAGCAGCTGGCCACGGCTGCAGCACGAGCGGCGCTATGTTCGCCGGGTGGCGGCGCGCGAGCGGGGCCGCCGACGTGCCATAGCTGAACCGTTTGGCGAGCAGGCCCGGCCAGCTGGCCGGGCCCTCGTGCGGGACCCGGACCGTGGGCTCGTACCGGATCCGCCAGCCGGCCTCGTGCAGGCGCCAGACCAGGTCGACGTCCTCTCCGTAACGCAGCGCGGGATCGAACATCTCCTGGCCCGCAGTGGAGCCGTCGAGTGCAGTACGGCGGACCAGCAGCGCGGCGGTCGGTACGTAGGAGACCCTGCTGCCGGGCGCTACCCTGGCCGGGCTACTGCCCAGATCGAGGCTGCCGCACGCGGCCGCGTACCGGCCCGCGGCCGTCTGCCTGGCGGCCGTGCTGGGGGCGATCACTCGTGGGGCTGCCGCGCCGACGAGCGGATCGGCCAGGTGGGCGGCCAGGCTCTCGAGCCAGCCCGGCGGCGGCGTGCAGTCGCTGTCCAGAAACGCGACGAGTTCGGTGCGGACCGCTGCCAGGCCCGTGTTGCGCGCGGCGGCCGGACCGCCGCTGCACTCTCGACGGCATAGCGTCGCCCCGTGCCGCGCCACGACGGCTGCGACCCGCCGCGGATCGGCTGAGCCGTCGTCGACGACCAGGACCGGGTACGCGCCGGCCAGCGCCTCGAGGCAGCGACTGAGCATCGCCGTGCGATCCCGGACCGGGATGATCACTGTCACCGACAGCGCGGCGTTACCGGCCTGCGGGCCGGCCGAGGGCGGGACCGGATGGGCCAGGCCGGCGTCGGTGAGCCGCCGGGCGAGCACACCCGCCTGAGCAGAAAGCACCGGACCGGCCCGCAGTTCGGCCAGCGCCCGCTCCCCCGCTGCCGTCAGCCGCAGCACCCTGGCCGGCGACCCGCCGAACAGCGAACCGTCGCTGAGCTGCTTGGTAGCGGACTCCAGCTCGACGCTGAAGCCTGCGGGTAGCGGCACGGCTGCCGGCAACCGACGTGCCGCGGCGTACCGGGAGGCATCAGGCGCGCGAGACCGGTGCGCCCCGGCTGCCAACTCGGCCCGCATCTTGGTCACAGCGCCAGGCCGCCGTCGACAGCTACCACCGCGCCAGTCATGCCGCTGCTGGCTGGCCCGGCGAGGAACGTGAGCACGGCCGCGACCTCGGCCGGCTCGAGCAGCCGGCCCATGGGCTGGCTGCGCGCGAAATCCGCCGCGCCGGCCAGGCCATACAGCCGGGCGCTCTCATCGAGGATGGGGGTGGCGGTTGAGCCCGGGCTGACCGCGTTCGCGGTGACGCCGGTGTCGCTCAGCTCTGCTCCGAGCGCCCGGATCAGGCCTGCGACACCCGACTTGGCTGCGCAGTACGCGGCGAGCATTGGCAGGCCGCGGGTCGCGGCGGCGGACGCGACGGCCAGGAACCGCCCGCTGCGCGGCGCCGGGCGGCGCAGCAGCGCCGGCACTGCTGCACGAGCGAGGTTGAGCACGCCGCCGAGGTCGATGTCGAGCACGGCCTGCTCGGCCGCCAGCGGAACGTCCCACTGCCGCAGCCCGCCAGCGATGACCCCGGCACAGGCGATCGCCGCGTCCAGGCCGCCCCACCGCGCCTCGGCCTCGGCGACCGCCGACGCAAGTGCGCCAGCGTCCCGCACATCAGCGACGAACCCCGCCACCTGGCCGGGGTCGCCGGCAACGGCCCCGGCACTCGCCACGACAGCGGTCAGCTCCGCCTCGCTGGCCAGCCCGTAGGGGACCGCCGGATCATCCGCCGCCCGGTCCACAGCGAGGACCCGCCAGCCTCCAGCGGCCAGCGCCCGGGCCGTTGCGGCCCCGATTCCGCGGCCGGCGCCGGTGACCAGCGCCACCCGCCCGGCCCGGCTGTCCTGACTCATGGCGCCGGGAGCGTAAAGCCTGCCAGCGGATTCTCCTCGCAGGCGTGCGCGGGGGCGGTCCGCCGGCTAGCAGCCGGCGAGTCCGCTGGGCGCGGGCCGATCGACACCGGCACCGGTCCGCCTCGGCGGCCAGGCCTTTCTGCGCGGTGCGAGTGGTCCCCTGCTGGGCGCGGCGCCGCGCCCGCATCGACGGCGGCCAGCGCCTCCTGGCCGAAGCCGCGCACGCACTCCGGATCCGGGCCGTCCAGCGGCAGCCCGGTGAAGAATTTCGCTGCCATGCAGCCGCCCTGGCACGCGTCGAACGCGCCGCAGGAGGCGCAGGCACCACCGGACTGCGGGCGGCGCAGCTCCGCGAACAGCGACGACTCACGCCACACGGCCGCGAACCCGCCTGGCGTCCTCACGTTCCCGGCGAGGAACGCGTCGTGGATGGCGAACGGGCAGGCGTACACGTCGCCGACGGGGTCGATCAGGCAGACCACCCGGCCCGCTCCGCACATGTTGAGCCCGGGCAGCCCCTGCCCGTACCCGGAAAGGTGGAAGAACGAGTCACCGGTCAGCACGTTTTCGCCGTGCGCGACCAGCCAGTCGTAGAGCTCGCGCTGCTGCGCGGCGGTCGGGTGCAGCGAGTCCCACACGTCGGCGCCACGCCCCGATGGCCGCAGCCGGGTGATCCGCAGCTGCGCGCCGAAGGAGTCGGCGATCGACTTGAACGCATCGAGCTGGCTTACGTTCTGCCGCGTCAGCACGACGGAAATTTTGAAGCCAGCGAAGCCGGCCGCGGCCAGATTGCGCATCGCCCGCAGCGCGGTGTCAAACGAGCCCGCGCCGCGAACCGCGTCGTTCACCGCTGCGGTGGCGCCGTCGAGTGATATCTGCACGTCGACGTAGTCGCTCCCGGCCAGCCGTTGGGCGATCTCAGGCGTGATCTTCACCCCGTTGGTGGAGAACTTGACGCCCACGTGGTGGGCGGTCGCGTAGTCCACCAACTCCCAGAAGTCCGCCCGGACCGTCGGCTCGCCGCCGCCGATGTTGACGTAGAACACCTGCATGCGCTCGAGCTCGTCGATGACGCGCTTGCACTCGGCGGTGGTCAGCTCGGCCGGGTCCCGGCGGCCCGAGCTGGACAGGCAGTGCACGCAGGACAGGTTGCAGGCGTAGGTCAGCTCCCACGTGAGGCAGATGGGCGCGTCCAGCCCGTACCGGAACTCCTCGACCAGGGAGCCGCCCGCTGCCCGAGTCCCTTCGGCTGCCACCGTCACGCCGCAGTCCTTCCGCAGATCATCCGGCTGTCCGCGAGGGTCGCCAGCGCCCGCGTGTACGCGGGCAGGTCCGAGGGGCCGATCCCCGCCCGCGCACAAGCGGCCCGCGCGCTCGGCTCGGACTCCAGAAACCGAACCACCGCCAGCAGAGCAGGGCTCTTCAGGAACGAGAGCCGCCGGGTGCCGAAGTGGTAGAGCAGCGCGCCGAACCGCTCCGGCCGCACCGACACCTGCGGGTGCAGCCGCCAGGCAGCGTCCAGGTCGAATTCCCCGACCGAACTCTTAGTAGACACCGCACATGCCGTCGATGGAGATCTCCTCGACCAGCAGGTCCGCGGCGACCAGCTCGTCCGGCTGCGCGTCGCTGATCTCGCTCTCGGCGGCCTCGTCGGCTGGCCGCTCCAGCAGTTCGGTAGTGCTGTCAGGCATGTGGTGGCCTCCTTAGTTTTCGGCACTGTGTGACGAATAGGAGTACGGTAATCGTCACGCGGTAACACAAGCAAGACCATGGGGGAACGGGCCCGCACGTGAACGCAGCCGACCAGACGCCGCGTGGCAGCGGGGCGATGGTCACCCGCCTGGTCCCGGTGGGCGGCCGGCGCGGGCGCCCGCCGGGTACCAGCGCCCGCCAGCTCGAGCTGATCTCGCTGCGGCTGTTTACCCGGCATGGCTTCGAAGACACCACGGTGGAGAGCATCGCCGCGGCGGCAGGCGTGAGCAGGCGGACCTTCTTCCGGTACTTCGACTCGAAAGCCGACGTGCTCTGGCACGCGTTCGACGGCGAGGTCCGCGCGCTGCGAGAAGCCTTCGCGGCCGTGCCGCCGCGGGTTCCGATGATGGCGGCGATCCGCCAGGTCGTCGTCGGGGTTAACCGGTATCGGGCAGAGGACGTGCCGGAACTGCGTGAACGGATGAGCCTCATCAGTTCGGTGCCCGCGCTGCAGGCGAGCGCGTCGCACCACTACGACGCCTGGGAGCGAGCGGTCAGCGAGTTCGCCGCGACCCGCCTCGGCGAGCCGGCTGACTCGCTGTATCCGCTGGCGATCGGCCGTGCCACGCTGGCAGTCTGCCGGGCGGCCTACGATCGCTGGATCAGCCGCGCCGACACCGACCTGACAAGCTACCTCGACCAGGCGCTGCGGGCCCTCGCAGCGGGCTTCGAGCCAGCTCAGAGCACCGGGGAGGGACCGTCGTGACGGACCAGCACGACCCGCGGGCCACCGCGGGCGCCGGCGCGTCGGCCGAGGCCAGGCTCGTACACGCTGGCGCACGGCCGGACATCGGCGACGGAGTGGTGGCAGGACCGGCGCTGACCACGATCCTCGCCTCGGTCGGTGAGCCGGGCGCGGCGGACTACGGCCGCGCCGGTAACCGCACCTGGGCCGCGCTCGAAGACGCCCTCGGCGACATCGAGGACGCGACCGCCGTCGTGTTCGCCTCGGGACAAGCAGCGTCGATGGCGCTGATGCTCGCGCTGGCGCCCGGCCGGCACCGGCTGCTGCTCCCGGACGACGGCTACTACAACGCCAGGGTGCTGGCGGAGCGGTTGCGACCGCACGGTGCCGAGCCGGTCTTCGTCGATCAGGCTGACCTGCCCGGTATCGAGCGTGAGCTGGCGGCCGGACCGGCGATCCTGTGGGCTGAGTCCCCGACGAACCCGCTGCTGCGGGTCGCCGACCTGGCCAGACTCGGCGAGGCCGCCGCGGCGGCCGGGGCGGCGATGGTGGTCGACAACACGGTGGCCACCGGCCTGCTGCAGCGGCCGCTGGATCTCGGCGCCGTCGCCTCGCTGAGCTCGCTGACCAAGGCCGCCTCGGGCCACTCGGACGTCATCGGCGGAGTGGTACTGACCCGTGACGCGGCCCTCGCTAGCGAACTGCGGACCTGGCGCACGCTCGGCGGTGGCATCCTCGGGCCGATGGAGGCGTGGCTGGTCCTGCGCGGCCTGCGGACACTGCCGCTTCGGATCGAGCGCCAGTCGGCGACCGCGCTCGCGGTCGCCGCGCACCTGGCCGGCCACCCCAGCGTGACGGCCGTGCACTACCCGGGCGTGCACGCACCGACTCTCGCACTCGCCCGCGCGCAGATGCCGCGCGGCTTCGGCCCGCTGCTGTCATTCGAGGTCGCCGGCCCGGCCGAGGCCGCCGACGCCGTGGTCGCCGCGGCGCGGCTGATCGTCCCGGCCACGAGCTTCGGCGGCGTCGAGTCCACCTGGGAGCGCCGGGCCAGGTGGGCGGGCGAGACCGCGCCGGAGGCACTCATCCGGCTGTCGGTCGGCATCGAGCCGGCTCCGGACCTGATCGCCGACATCGACCAGGCCCTGAAGTGCGTCCCGCCGGCCGGCTAGCCCGCCGGCCCGTTCCGGCGCGGCCGCTTCCGGCACCATGGGGCCGTGACTGATTATGCCGGCTTCGCGCCGTTCTACGACCGGATCATGGGCGACCGCGCCAGGGAGATCGAACGGATCCGCAGGTACATCAGCACGCACCGGCCAGGAGCAGGGTCGTTGCTGGAACTCGGCTGCGGCACCGGGGCCTTGCTGGCCGGGCTGGCCGCAGACCTGCCGGTAACCGGTATCGATCGCTCGCCGGAGATGCTGTCGATCGCGGCGCGCACCGTCCCCGGTGCCCGGCTCCTGCAGGCCGACATGACCGAGTTCACCCTGCCCGACCGGTTCGATGTGGTGATCTGCATGTTCGACACGCTGAACCACGTCACCACCGTCGACGGCTGGCTGCGGCTGTTCCGGAGCGCGCACGAGCACCTATCCGACGGTGGCCTGTTCATCTTCGACGTCAACACGAGTGGCCGGCTACGCGGGCTGGCGCACGCGCCGCCATACGTGGATCAGTTTGACGGGAACGTGGTGGTCATGACGGTGCGGTCCGCTCGCGACGGGCTGGCGCTCTGGGAGACCCGGATCTTCGACCACCAGGGAGACGACATCTACCGGCTGCATCACGAGCGGATCTACGAGCTCGGCGTACCGCTCAGCCAGATTCGTTCTGCGCTGGCCGACCGGTTCGAACTGCTGGAGCAGGAGAGTCTGGACGGCAGCCCGGTCAGCGACAACTCCGACCGCATCTTTTTCGCCTTCCGCCGTCGTCCAGCCGGGGCGGACTAGCGCCAGGAGCTAACGCCGGGCCGGATACGAGCCCGCCTGGCGGGTGCGCCGCGCAGATGCGAGTCAGGCGCTGGCCAACTGGGAGACCGGGACGCGCGCCAGCGACCGCCGGAATGCGCGCCGGTAGCCGGCGGGCGTGGTGCCGCGCCACCCCCGGAAGTGGTGCCGGAAAGTGGCCGCGTTCCCGAACCCAGCCCGTTCCGCTATGAAGTCGATCGTCTCGTCGGTATCCTCCAGCAGCTGCTGCGCCAGCAGGATGCGCTGACCGGTGAGCCATCGCTGCGGCGTCGTGCCGGTCTCCTGCACGAAGCGGCGGGCAAAGGTGCGCGGCGACATGGCCGCCAGGCGGGCCAGCTCGT
>Ga0066903_100006062_pt1 | contig 10635 bp, 10 predicted proteins | sample PanSoiMetaGPlot1_FD_67491 | JGI IMG/M metagenome (GOLD analysis project Ga0066903, IMG submission 67491) | Tropical forest soil microbial communities from Panama analyzed to predict greenhouse gas emissions - Panama Soil - Plot 1 (version 2) | ecosystem: Environmental > Terrestrial > Soil >...
TCGAGGACGAGCAGATCGTCGAGCGGATCCAGCAAACCGACGTGCTTGACCAGATGCGCCAGCTCTACGGCAAGGCGATCGGCCTGGTCGGGCTTGGCGCCATGTTCCTGCGCCTGTAAGGATGCATGCGCCCCGACTCAGCACCAGCGCCGACGTCGTGGTAGTGGGCGCCGGCATGGCCGGGGTCACGGCCGCGCGGGCGCTGGTCGCCATGGGTGCTCAGGTCATCGTGCTTGAAGCCAGCCAGCGCATCGGCGGCCGGGTGTGCACGATACGCGACTTCACCGAGGGCGCGGTCGAGGCCGGAGCCGAGTTCATCCATGGCGTCAATGCCGCCACCTGGACCGACGCCCGCGCGGCCGGACTGCGCTTTCAGGCGGTGCCGTACGTGCGCAACTCCTGGTTCTCCCTCGCCGGATCCACCCGCTGGCTGCCGGTGCACCTGGCGCATCCCGGCGTATGGCGCAGCCTGACCATCCTGGTGGCGCTGCGGCGCGCCGCCGCTGGCGACCTCAGCGCCGCGTCGTTCATCCGGGCTCAGGGGTATCAAGGACGAGCGCTCGAGCTGGCGCAGCTGACCGTGACCGCGCACCTGCCCGGCAGCACCGAGCAGATCGGCGTGGCGGGGCTGGTTGCCGATGGCGTTCTGCACCTGGAGCGAGGGCTTAATCACCGCGTGCTCGACGGATATGACCACGTGCCCAGGCATATCGCGGCAGGGCTCGACATCCGCTTCGGCCAGCGAGTCACCGCCATCGCCTGGGGCCCTGACGGAGCTGAGGTGACGGTAGCCGGAAGTGGCAGAGTGGCGGCTCGCGCCGCGATCTGCTCAGTGCCGCACGGCGTTCTAGCCTCGGGCACGCTCCAGTTCGACCCGGAGCTGCCGGAATCCAAGGCCGAAGCGATCGGTCGGATCCGCACCGGCGCGGTAGCCAAGGTGCTGTTGCGGTTCGGCGAGCGATTCTGGCCACGGCGGATGGCCCAGCTCGTCTGCGGCACCGGCCCGGTCACGTTGTATTGGCCGACGTCGTTCGGAACCGCCGGGCCGCCGGTCCTGATCGGGTACGCTACCGGCCCGCGCGCCCGTGCGCTCTCGCAGGCGGGCGCTGACCGCGCGGCCGAGATGGTGCTCGCCGACCTGGCCCGGCTCTTCCCGGGCACCCGCCCGGACGCAGCTGTGGCCGGCTTCCGGTTCGTCGACTGGCTCACCGACCCGAACGCGCTAGGCGGCTACACCTACCTGCCGCCCGGAGCGGTCGGCGCCCGGGCCGCGCTGGCCGCGCCCGACACCGGCGCGCTGCTGTGGGCGGGCTCCGCCACCTCGTGGCGCCCGGTCGCGGACACCGTCGAGGCGGCCTTCCTCAGCGGACTGCGCGCGGCCGAGCAGGCCCGCCAACTTATCGACGCCTGACCCGGTCAGAGCAGTCACGGCTGGGAGATAAGGCGGCCGGGCTGGACCATCAAGCCGCGCCCGCAGTACCAGGTCATGATCTCCACGGTCAGCCGCCCAGCCTGGACCGCGGGATCGGCCTCGGCAAGCTGGCGTGTCTGCTCCAGGGAACCGGTTCGGTAGAACGTCAGTCCGCGCAGCGACGGGTCGGGCTGATCATCGACCGGACCATTGGTGACAACGTGCCCCGCCTTACGCAGCTTGTCGTGATAGGCCAGGTGCTCTTCCTGGATGCGCTCCAGGACATCCTCTGGATAGTCCGGCGCATCGTGCGGCCTGCGCAAGAACACCAGCTCGAACGCTTCAAGCTCCACCGCATCATTGTCACATCGGCCAGGTGGCCGACTCCCGGTCGCCTTTGTCGGCCAGCCGGCAGCACGCCGTGACAATTTCTGAGCCGGGCGGTTTGGGTGCTGGTACTTAGCGACAACGAGCACTCGTGCTCAAGGCGCGGCCATTGCCTAGCCCCGATGCTGGCGGGCATGAACAATATGCAGGGCAGAAAGATCATGGCAAACCGCTCAGGCCGACCGATAAGGGTAACGGTAGGCATGGCCTCGGCGGCCATTGTCCTGGCCGGATGCGGGTCGGCCAGCTCGCCCCGCCCGGCTGACCAGCCGTCACATCCCTCCCCGCCGGGCCGCAGCACGATCTATGTCGTGGATCGACCAACGCTCATCCCGATCGAGGCGGCCCAGCACAAGACGGGCAGGCCGATCGTCCTGCCCGCTGGCAGCGCGGGAGTCGCGATCGCGCCGGATCGGCGAACCGCCTACGTCACCGCCGGCGCTCTCGTTATCCCGGTCGATCTGGCTACCGGTGCCCAGCGCAAGCCGTTCGCTGTGCCGGGCATCTCCTCGCCCATCGCCGTCGGCCGCGACAGCCGTACCGGCTACCTGCTCCACGGCAGCGACATAGCCGTCCTCAACCTCAGGCGCGGAACGATTGAGCGCAGTATCGTCGTGCCCGGCATCGCCATTGACTCCCTCTTGCTCCCGGCCAAGGGGCAGGCCGGGTGTGTCATCGGCACCACGATCACCACAGGCTTCGGCACCGGACCCCCAGTTTTGGAGCGAGTCGACCTCGCTACCGGACGGAAAGGCAAGCGCGTCACCATTCCGGCCTTCTTCGCTTCCGCGCTCGCGCCCGACGGCCGGACGGCCTATCTCGCCTCGGGGAACCTGCTCGTGCCCGTCGACGTCGGCACCGGCAAAGTCGGGCAGGCGATCAAGACGCCCATGCGCGGCATCGGGGCCATCGCCATCGCCACCAACGGGCGCACCGCTTACGTGGGCAACCTCAAGCCGCAGGGCCCGCACTCCGGCCTGATTGTGCCCGTCGACCTGGCCGCGGGCAAGGCTCTCGCAGCGATCCACGTGCCCAGCTATCCCTACAGCATCACTGACATCGTCATCGCGCAGGACCAGCGCACGGCCTTCGCCGCCGCCTACTCCGCCGTCATCCCGATCAACCTCTCCACCAGGAAGGTGGAGCCGCCGATCCACATGCCGGACGGCGCCCACGCGATCATCCTCGCGCCCTGAGGTCAGCCGCCTGGGGGTTATCCGGCATCGGAAGTCGGGAGGCAGCCACCTTCCTGGCGGCTCTGCCGCTGCATAACGTGATCTTCCGGCACACCCGGAGCGTGCCAGAGCCCCTGTCCGGCGGGAAGATCGCGGAGGTCCGATGATCGAGGTACGCGGCCTGGTCAAGCGCTACGGCGCGACAGTGGCCGTTAACGACCTGAGCTTCACGTTGCGGCCCGGAACGGTGACCGGCTTCGTGGGCCCGAACGGGTCAGGCAAGTCGACCACGATGCGCCTGATCATTGGCCTGGATCATCCGGACGCAGGGCAGATCAGCATCGGCGGGCTGCCCTATCGCCGCCTGAGCTGGCCGCTCTCGCGGGTCGGGGCTCTGCTGGAGGCCAGGATGTTCCATCCGGGCCGCAGCGGCCGCGCGCACCTGCTCGCACTGGCCGCGGCGGGCGGGATCGCCAGGTCCCGGGTCGACCAGGTCCTCGGCATGGTCGGGCTCGAGGCCGTAGCGGGCCGGCGGGCCGGCACCTACTCGCTGGGCATGGCGCAGCGGCTGGGCCTGGCCGCCGCGCTGCTCGGCGATCCGGGCGCGCTGCTCCTCGATGAGCCGGTCAACGGGCTGGACCCGGAAGGGGTGCGCTGGATCCGCACCCTGATGAAGTCACTGGCGGCCGAGGGCCGCACGGTCTTCGTGTCCAGCCACCTGATCAGCGAGCTGGCGCAGACCGCTGACCGCCTGATTGTGGTCGGCCGGGGTCAGCTGCTGGCCGACACCTCCGTCGCCGAGCTGGCTGGCCGCGGCGGCGGATCGCTGGAAGACGCGTTCCTCAGCCTGGCCGGCGATTCGGCGGAGTATCAGTCCGGCGGCCACCCCGGAGCGTAATCGGCAACATCCGACGCGAGTGCTTGAGGAGATGACGCACCATGATCGCAACGACGACCCGCCGCGGCGGTGACGCGCGGGCGCCCTCCGCGCGCTACCGGTTCCGGGACGTGGCCCGGATGGAGTGGATCAAGCTGCGCACCTTGCGCTCGACCTGGTGGACGCTGGCGGTCACCGTGATCGGCGCGGTCGCTCTCGGCGCCGTGATCGGCCTCAACACTCACAACGCGGCCGGCGACCTGACCAACAATGCGCTCGCGGGTATGGTTCCCGGGCTGCTGCTGGCCGGCGTGCTCGGCGTGCTCTGCGTGACGGGCGAGTACAGCTCCGGGATGATCCGGGCCACGCTCGCCGCCGTGCCGCGCCGGACTGTGGTACTGGCCGCCAAGGCGGCCGTGCTCGGTACCGTCCTGCTAGCTGCCGGCGAGGCGGCCGCTTTCGTTGCCTTCCTGGCCGGCGGCAAGGCTCTGCGTCATGGCATCGTGGGCCCATCGCTGGGCCAGCCGGACGTGCTGCGCGCGGTGCTACTGACCGGAACGGCCCCATGCCTGATCGGCCTGCTCGGCATGGGGCTGGGCGCGATCATCCGGCACACCCCGGCCGCCATCGCGGTGCTGGCCGGCGGCGTGTACGTGGTCCCGATATTCCTCGGCGCGATCAACCATGGGGTCGTGGCCGACATGCCGATCCTGATCGTCGGCAACTCGCTGAGCGCGACCAAGCCCGTCCCGTGCGGCGGCGCGGCGGCAAGCTGTCCGCATTTCCCGTCGCCGTGGGCAGGCCTAGCTCTGCTGTGCTTGTACACCGCCGTAGCACTTGTGGCTGGCGGCTGGCTGCTCGTTCGCCGCGACGCCTGATCGCGCGCACAATGATCTAGTGGGAGCAGCCAGCCCAGTGAATTCAGTTTCCGCAGGTCAGGAACCGGACCGTGGCTATGCCCGCGGGCTGGCCAAGGTCGCTCGCACGGCGGTCCGCGCGCCATTTACCCCCCGCGCTGGCCGGGAGCTGGCGTTCTGCCTGGTCGAGGTTCCGCTCGGGCTGTTCCCGCTGGTGATCCTGACCACGATCTTGATCTTGCCGCTCCCGCTGAGCCTGTTGCTGTCTCATGGCGGTCGGCATCAAGTAAACCCCGCTCGCGCCCATCCGCCCGGGTTGGTCGCGTTCCTGTTCCCGGCAGCCCTGATCGTGCTGCTGTCGCTGGTGGTGCTGGCGCCGCTGATCGGCCGCGGTCTCGGCGCGGTGCACAGGCGCCTGGCCCGGCTCCTGCTCGGCCAGCAGATCGCGGGCCCGCCGCCGCTGCGACGCGGCAAGGGACGCCTTTCCGGGGCGACGGCGCTCGTGCGCGACGGCCCCGGGTGGCGGTCCGTCGCCTATCTCATTGGCCAGGTGCCGCTGGCGGTTCTGGGCTGCTACGCGATAGTGGTGTGGTGGGGTGCGGGACTGGCCGCGATGACTTACCCGCTGTGGTGGCCGTGGTTTCGCAACCATCCCCCGGGCGTGCGGCTGAACCCGGTTCCGCTGCTGACCCCGTTTGGCATAGTGCAGGTGGCCACCTTCGCCGGTACGCTCGCCGCGTTCGCTGCCGGCGCGGCAATGGTCGCGGCGGCGCCTTGGCTGACTCGGGCTGTGGTCACCGCGGACCTGTGGCTCACGCGCGGTCTTTTGGGTCCGGGGCGACTGGCGCGGCGGGTCGCCGAGCTTGAGCGGTCCCGGGCACTGGCCGTCGACGACTCCGCCGCCCTGCTGCGCCGCGTCGAGCGCGACCTGCACGACGGCGCGCAGGTGCGGCTGGCCACGCTGGCGATGAGCCTGGGCATGGCCATCGACGAGCTGGGCGCGACCGGCCAGCCGGACCTCGCCGCGGTCAGGGACCTGGTCGCGGGCGCCCACCGCGGCGCTAAGGATGCCCTGGCCGACCTGCGCGACCTGGCTCGCGGCATCCACCCGCCCGCGCTCGACAACGGCCTGGCCGACGCGCTCGCCACGCTTGCCGCCACCAGTCCGATCCCGGTAGCCCTCGCCGTCGAGATCCCGCAGAGGCCAACCCCGGCCATCGAGAGCATCATCTACTTCTGCGCCGCCGAGTTGCTGGCTAATGCCGTCAAGCACAGCGACGCCAGCGCGATCGCGGTCTCCGTGGCCGGGCAGGGTGAGCAGGTCCTGCTGCGGGTGCACGATGACGGCCGCGGCGGAGCGGACCCGGCCCGCGGCAGCGGGCTGGCCGGACTCGCCCAGCGGGTCCGCACAGTGGACGGCCGCTTCGAGGTCGCCAGCCCGCCCGGCGGGCCGACCCTGGTCACCGCCGAGCTTCCGCTGCACGCGTGAGCGCCGCTGCCGTGCCCAGCCTGCGGGTAGTCATCGCCGAGGACGCGGCCCTGTTCCGCGAGGGCCTGACCCGGCTGATCGAGGGCCGCGGCCATCACGTGGCCGCCGCCGTCGCCGACGGCGACGCGCTGCTCGCCGCGGTGGCCGAGCAGCATCCCGATGTCGTCGTCGCGGATGTCCGGATGCCGCCCACCCACACCGATGAAGGCCTGCGCGCCGCGATCGAGCTGCGCCTGCGGCATCCGGGGACCGGCGTGCTCGTGCTGTCCCAGTACATCGAGACCAGGTACGCGGCCCGGCTCCTCGAAGGCAATGCCGCCGGCGTCGGCTACCTGCTCAAAGACCGCGTGGCCGACGTTGCCGAGTTCGCCGACGCGCTAGAGCGGGTCGCGGCGGGCGGTACGGCCCTTGACCCGGAGGTCGTCAGCCAGCTCGTCCGCGCCAGCCAGCACGCACGCGGGCTGGCCGAGCTGACCCCGCGCGAGCGTGACGTCCTGGCGCTTATGGCCGAGGGCAAGTCCAACGCCGGCATCGCGGTAGCGCTCGTCATCACCGAGAGCGTCGTCGAGAAGCACGTGGCGAGCATCTTCGCCAAGCTGGGCCTGCCGCCGTCCCAGGCCGATAACCGGCGGGTCCTGGCCGTGCTGCGATACCTGCGTTCCTAACTGGCCGACGCCCATTGACCGGGCTCCCGGCCTGTCGTTAACGTCCGGTAGAACGCGTTTCACCTTTGCCGCTGCCAATGCCCCAGGAGGCCGGAATGACCGCTCCGGCCGAACGTGCACCTGGCGAGCGGATCAAGATGACCGTCAGCGAGCGCAGCGCGGAGGCTATCGGCCGGGCGCTCGCCGAGTGGCTTTCGGCGAAGACCAGTGCGGCTGGGTCGCCTGTGGTGGCCAATGTGCGTATTCCCGCGAGCGCCGGGCTATCCAGCACCTCGGTGCTGTTCGACGCCGAGTGGACGAGTAGCGGCCAGTCGCGCCGCGGCTCATTCGTTGCCCGCCTGGCCCCGGAGCGGAGCGCCGTACCGGTGTTCCCGAGCTACGACCTGCGGGCGCAGTTCGAGGTGATAGGCAAGGTCGCCGCCACGAGCACGGTCCCGGTGCCCCGGCTGCACTGGCACGAGCCTGATGGCGGCCCGGTCGGCACGCCGTTCTTCGTGATGGACCAGGTGCCCGGCCGGACGCCGCTGGACAACCCGCCGTACGTGCTCGACGGCTGGTTGCTCGAGGCGAGTCAGGCCGAGCGGGACGAGTTGCAGCGCGCCTCGGTCCGGATCCTGGCAGACCTGCACGCCATCACGGAACCAGAGATCGCGTTCGCCTGCCTCAGGCCGGCCGACGGGGGCGACGCCCTGCGCAGCCACGTCGCCGCCCAGCACGAGTACTACCGGTGGACGATCTCGAACGGAGGGCCGCGTGTTCCGATCATCGAGCGCGGGCTGGCCTGGCTCGAGCGGCACTGGCCCGCCAGGCCCGGCCCGGACGTGCTGTGCTGGGGCGACGCCAGGATCGGCAACATCCTCTACGACGGCTTCGTCCCCGTCGCCGTCCTTGACTGGGAGATGGCCACGCTCGGCCCGCGCGAACTGGACGTCGGCTGGTTTGTGTTCCTGCATCGGTTCTTCCAGGACATCGCCGAGTTCTTCGAGCTGCCCGGGCTGCCCGACTTCCTGCGCCGCTCCGACGTGGAGCGCAGCTACACCGAGTTCAGCGGGCACCAGTTGTGCGACATGGATTTCTACCTGGTCTACGCAGCGCTCCGGCACGCGATCATCATGGCCAGGATCAAGCACCGGATGATCCACTTCGGCGAGGACCAGGTGCCGGCCGACCCCGACGATTACGTCCTGCACCGGGCCAGCCTGGACCGGCTGCTGGCCGGCAGCTACCGATGGGACTGACGACCATGCCGAACCACGCCCCCATCGCGCTCGATGAGTATCCGGTCCACCAGGTCCCGCTGCCGATGAGCCGGACGGCCACCAGCGACCGTAACTTCTACGACCGCTGCTACTTCAACGCGCACGCCAGGACCGGCGAGATCTTCCTGGTCACCGGGCTCGGCGTGTATCCGAACCTGGGCGTGATCGACGCCTACGCCGCCGCCCGCAGTGGCGACCAGGTGTGGAGCGTGCGGTTCTCCGACGCGCTGGCCGAGCGGGGCCTCGACCAGGAAGTGGGCGGCTTGCGGATCGAGGTCCTCGAGCCACTGCGGCGGCTGCGGCTGACCTGCCAGTCTCCCGACCACAGCCTCGACTTCGACCTGCACTGGACCGGCGCGTTCCCGGCCGTGCTCGAGGATCCGCACCTGCTGCTCTCCGGGGGCAGGCCGATCCTGGACGCCTCCCGGTTCTCCCAGGTCGGCGCCTGGGAGGGAAGGCTGACGGTGGGCGGCACCGACCTGACCGTGACCCCGGACCTGTGGACCGGAGTACGGGACCGGTCCTGGGGGATCAGGCCCGTCGGCGAGCCAGAGCCCGCGGGCAGGCCCGGGGCCGACCCTACCGCCGGGTTCTGGTGGCTGTACTTGCCACTCCGGTTCCCCAGCTGCGCGCTGATCGTGATCATGCAAGAGGACGCCGACGGCTACCGCACGCTCAGTACGGCGAAGCGGGTCTGGCCCGACGGCCGAGTCGAGCAACTCGGGTGGCCGCGCGCGGAGATCGGCTACCAGCCTGGGACCCGGGACCCCCAGTCAGCGACGATTCACCTGACCGACGGAAGTGGCGCGCCGCTGAGCGTTCGCGTAGAAACGCTGACCAGCCTCCCCCTGCATGTAGGCGCCGGATACTCCGGTGACCCGGACTGGTCGCACGGCCGCTGGATGGGTCGCGGCTGGTCCCGCACCGACGTCTACGATCTCGCCGATCCGGCCGTGGCCGGGCGGCTGCCGTTCGGCGTCACCGACCATGCGGCGCGCGCCGTCATGGAAGGCGAGGAAGGCTGGGGCATGCTCGAGCACGCCAGCATGGGACGGCACGACCCGTCCGGCTTCGCCGACTGGTCATCGGTGGCGCATTAGCGCGCATGCCCCTGTGAACGAGGAGGTGGCCGAGTTGCTCACAGATCATCAAGAGCCGCGGCGCAGCGTGCGGCCCGGGCCGATTGCCATCGGCTTGATCGCCGTCGCGGCGTGCGCCGCAGTCAATGGGGCCAGCGCGAGCGCGGCCGGGTTGCGCGTGACTACCGGCTCCGAACTGTTCGGAGTCACCTGCGTCAGCGCACGGGACTGCTGGGCGGTGGGCGGCCGGATGGCCGGCGCCAAGGTGGTGACGCTCATCGAGCACTGGAACGGGTCCGGGTGGTCCGCCTCGAGGAGCGGCAACCCCTCCGGGTCGACACGGGCCACCCTGGACGCGGTGTCCTGCGCCCGCGCATCGGCATGCTGGGCGGTGGGCAGCTACGCGCACTCCGGCAAGACACTCGCGCTCGTCGAGCGGTGGAATGGCGCCAAGTGGACCCTGGCGACGGCCGCCCGACCGCCCGCATCGGTTGACGTCACCCTCGCGGCTGTCTCCTGCCCGGCTGTGAGGACCTGCATGGCTGTCGGCATTAACGGGCTGCTGACCCTGGCCGAGCGGTGGAACGGAACGCGCTGGCTGTTGTCAGGCAGCATCAGCCGGGGCACCCAGGAGAGCCTGCTCGGCGCGGTCTCCTGCGCCTCCACGACCTCCTGCTGGGCGGGCGGAACCTGGCTCAGCACGAGCACGTCGGGCACCCTGACCGAGCACTGGAACGGCCATAAGTGGGCGCTGACCCATACCGGCACGTCAGCGGTGGCCGGGGCAGCCCTGAACGGCATCGCGTGCCGTCGGTCGTTCTGCATGGCCGTCGGCAACCGGAACGCTCGAGCGCTCGCGCAGCACCTGGCCGGGGGAAAGTGGACGGTCGCGTATCCGCCCACCCCTGCCGGGGGGACCAGCGCGCGGCTGGCCGGCGTCTCCTGCGCCACGACCAGCGCGTGCATGGGGATCGGCGACTTCACAATGTCCTCGAATCCCCACGCGCTGGCCGAGCGCTGGAACGGCTCGATGTGGTCAGTGGTCGCGGCTCCGAGCCCGTCGAGCCAGACTCAGCTCGCTGCGGTGGCGTGCACGAGCGTGGGGAACTGCTGGGCCGTTGGCTTCACGGGCGCCACCTTCGCCAAGCTGATCGAGCACTGGACCAGCGGGAAGTGGGTGGTCGTCCACTGACCGCTTGCCTGCCTGGCCGCCCGCCCGGCAATCTCCGGCAGGCGCGACGCAACGTTTCGCGATCATGGCAACGGCCTGCGCCGCACGTGACGTTGCGCGCCGACGGCGTAGGCTTCGCCCAGCCAGGCGGCGAACTCATCGTCCACCTCCTCGGGCACGGTCAGCCTGAACGCGTGGACCACGTTCCGCGGTGACAGCGTGTCGATGCGCAGGAAGCGGGAACTGTCGACGCGGCGGGCCAGCA